>ERZ773070.1036-NODE-1036-length-17967-cov-10.637171_pt1 | contig 17967 bp, 11 predicted proteins | sample MGYA00580618_ERZ773070 | MGnify/ENA primary metagenome ERZ773070 (study PRJEB29015, sample SAMEA2738023) | human oral metagenome | biome: human oral; feature: human-associated habitat; material: dental | place: China | collected 2019 ... | reverse complement strand
GAGGCGAGCCAGTCGCGCACGTACTGCTTGTCGAAGGAGGGCGTGACCCGGCCCGGGATCCACTGGTCGGCCGGCCAGAAGCGCGAGGAGTCGGGGGTGAGGACCTCGTCGCCGAGCACCAGCCCGCCCGCCGGGCCAGCACCGAATTCAAACTTCGTATCGGCCAGGATGATGCCGCGTTCGAGGGCGATCTCGGCGGCGCGGGCGTACAGGGCGAGGGAGATTCCGCGCAGCGCGGCGGCCGGCTCCTCGCCGACCATTGCGACTACGCGGGAGAAGGGGATGTTCTCATCGTGGCCGCCGAGTTCGGCCTTGGCGGCGGGGGTGAAGATGGGCTCGGGCAGCCGGGAGGCCTCGGCGAGCCCCTCGGGCAGGGCGATGCCGCACACGGTCCGGCTCCGGCGGTACTCGACCAGGCCGGAGCCGGTGAGGTAACCGCGGACCACGCACTCGACGGGATGCATCGTCAGACGGCGGCAGATCATGGCGCGGCCGGCGACGGCGTCGGGCACGTCCAGGGACAGGATATGGCTCGGAACGATGTCGTCCAGCTGCTCGAACCACCAGGCGGACAGCGCCGTGAGGACCTTCCCCTTGTCCGGCACCGGTGTCGGCAGAACGTGGTCGTAGGCGCTGATGCGGTCCGAGGCGACGATGAGCAGGACGTCCCGTCCGGCCCAGGGCGAGGTGGCGGCGGGGGTGTAAACGTCGCGGACCTTGCCGCTGGACAGATGCGTCCAGCCGGGGAGCTCGGGGGCGGCGGGCAGGGTGGAGGCGCTCATGGCACCATCCTGCCACCGCAGCGGCAGTGCCTCCTTTTCAAGAGCAGGGCAAGAGCGGAGCAAGACCACAGTCCAGGGTTGACGCGGGCCGACGGTAGCATGACTCGGAACTAGATTATTTGTACTTTCATTCTGCGATTACTTACGGGTCTTCGATCGTCCTCCTTGAACCCTTGGATGGTGCAGCTATCGCCACCGACCGGACCATCCGCGGCGCGCCCCGGTAGCGCAACGCTGTCAACGACCAGCGGCAATATCCGTGCGGTACTGGCCGCCGTCGAGGTGAATGCGTGAGACGGCCTCATAGGCACGGTCCCGGGCCGAGCCGACCGTATCCGCGAGCGCCACCACGGACAGCACGCGCCCGCCGGCGGCAACCAGACGGCCGTCGTCGTCGAAGCCGGTGCCGGCGTGCAGGACATGAACCCCGGGGAGGGTCTCGGCCTCCTCAACACCGGTGACGGCACCGCCTGCGGCGACGGTGCCGGGGTAGCCGGGGGCGGCCAGAACCACGTCGACCGCGGCCTGCTCCGACCAGGTGGGGGCGGGGGCATCGGCGAGGCGGCCGCTCGCGGCGGCGAGAAGCAGGTCGGGTAGGGAGGAGGTCAGGCGGGCCAGGACGGCCTGAGTCTCGGGGTCGCCGAAACGCACGTTGAACTCGACCACGCGCAGCCCGTCGGAGGTCAGCGCCAGTCCGCAATAGAGCAGGCCGATGAAGGCGGTGCCGCGTCGGGCCATCTCGTCGACGACGGGTTGAGCAATCTCGCGGACGACCCGCTCAGTGAGGTCGTCCGGCGCCCAGGTCAGGGGGCTGTAGGCGCCCATGCCGCCGGTGTTGGGACCGGTGCCCCCGTCTCCGGCGCGTTTGAAGTCCTGCGCGGGCACCAGGGGGAGGGCGGTGGCCCCGTCACTGAGGCAGAAGAGGGAGACCTCGGGCCCGTCGAGGTACTCCTCGATGACGACGGCGCCCCCTTGGCGGGCCAGGCAGGCCGCGGCGTGCGCGAGCGCCTCGTCCCGCGACCCGGTGACGACGACGCCCTTGCCCGCGGCCAGGGCGTCGTCCTTGACCACGTAGGGGCTCCCCATGGCGTCCAGGGCGGCCCCGGCCTCGTCGATGGTGCGGCAGGTGCGGGATGCGGCGGTGGCGACGCCGGCGGCCGCCATGACCTGTTTGGCGAAGGATTTGGAGGCCTCGAGCCGTGCGGCTGCGCGGGTCGGGCCGAAGACGGGGACGCCCCGTTCCAGTACGGCGTCGGCGATCCCGGCGACCAGCGGGGCCTCGGGTCCGACGACGACCAGATCCACCTGCTCGCCCAGGGCGCGGCGCAGCACGTCGTCGGGGTCCAGGGGGTCGAGGGTGCGCGATTCGCCCAGTCGCTCGAGGCCGGGATTGCCCGCTTGGACGACGAGCTCGACGGGGTGGTCGGTGGTGGACGTGCGCGCGAGCGCGCGGGCGATCGCGTGCTCGCGCCCGCCGTTGCCGACGAGGAGGATCTTCACAGTCCCACTCTAGCGGCCATGGCGGGCGGGGCGGCGACGCCATCCCGTTCCTGGTCGCACGTCACAGTCCCCGCCGCCGCGCGCTCACCACGCCCCGTTCGGGTTGCCGGAGCGCTTGGAGTCGGAGCGGTCCTGCCGGTCCTTCTCGTTGCCGCGGTTCTTTTTCTGCAGGTCCTGGCGCTTCTGGCGGTCCGAGGAGTTCTCGTTGTCGTACCCCTCGTCCTCGTTCTTGCTCTTGCCCTGGCCGCCCTTGTTCTGCTTGTCCTGCTGGTCCTGGCCCTGGCCGCCCTGGTCCTGCTTGTCCTGGCCCTGGCCGCCCTGGTCCTGCTGGTCCTGGCCCTGGCCGCCCTGGTCCTGCTGGTCCTGGCCGCCCTCGCCCTGCTTGTCCTTGGCCTGCTGCTCCTTGTCGCCGAGGCGGTCCGTGGAGTCGTCCGCCTGCTCCCCGGGGTCCTGCTGGCCGCCGCCACCGCCCTGTCCGCCGCTCTGCTGGTCGGACTGGCCGCCGCCGCCCTGTCCGCCGCTCTGCTGGTCGGACTGGCCCTCGCCGTCGCCGGACTGGTCCTGGCTGGAGGAGGGGGACTGGCACGGGGAGATGATGTCCTTGGCCTCGGAGTACGCGGTGGCGGCCCCGGACCAGTCGGCCGACGCGGCTTTCGCGTCGCCCTGGATCTCGATGCCCAGGGCCAGGTTGATGCGCACCTGGCACTCGTAGGAGTAGGTCTCGATGCGGCCGGGCTCGACCTCCGTGGCGGTGGGGACCTGCTCCTTCGCCGTGCGCAGCAGGCCGATGCCGCCATCGGTGTCGCCCTCGCGCAGCATCGTGGTCCCGAGGTTGTAGTTGGCCACCCAGGGCTCGACCCCGCTCTTCGTGAGGGTCTTCTGCCCCTCGTAGCCGGCCTGGGCGCTCGCGTAGTCGGAGTCGGTCCAGTGCCCCAGCGAGGCGCGGGACCACAGGGTGAGGCCGATGAGGTACGTGGACGCGGCGAGGCCGATCAGCACGAAGGGGAGGGACCACAGCAGCGGGCGCAGCGCCTTGCGGGACCTGCGGGGCTTGGCGGCAGGCCCGCGCGCGGCCTTCGCCTTCGGCGAGGAGCCGCCCGTGTCCGCCTCGGGCGCGCCGAAGGGGACGAGCACGTCATCGGGGTCGGCGGACGGTGGGCCGACGGGGGGGAACTGGCCGTCAGATGGCATGGGACCTCCTCAAAGAGCGCGCGCGTATGGCCAGTGCGGCGCCCTCCCACGCCATGAGGGCCCCCAGGACGAGGGCCAGCGGCCATACGACGTACCGGTACGTGGAGAGCAGGTTCCGGGTCTCGGCCACGTCGGAGGCGCCGTCCATGAGCGAGGAGCACTTGCCCTCGATGTCCGCGGTGCTCGGCGAGTGGATGTAGTCGACCCCGAGGCGCGAGGCGATCGCCTGGAGCTTGTCCTCGTCGATCTTCGAGATCGCCACGGGGTCGCCGGCCTGCGAGCGGTCGTGGATGTACTCGTCCTCCCCGGAGCCGCCGTCCGAGCCCGATTGGGCGTCCGTGGTGGGGTCGCCGCCGATGCGCCGGACCTTCATGGGCCCCCCCTCCTTGGAGCCGTAGCCGATGACGAGGCCGCCGTCGATGTAGGGCTTGACCTGGTCCCAGTCGCTCTCCTCACCGGGGCTGTTGGCCGACCAGTGGTCCTGGTTGGAGGTCTCCCCGTCGGTGAAGACGAAGAGGGTGCGGAGGTTCTGGGGGTGCTTCTGCTTGTTCTTCTCCAGCATCGTCGCCAGGTGGGAGGCGGGCCGGTCCGGGGAGGAGCCCTGGGAGGATTCGGAGAGCTCCTGGACGAAGGTGGCCATGTACGAGGTCACCGCCGTGGAGTCCGTCGTCAGCGGCAGTTCGGTGCGCACGCCGGAGTCCCAGCTGATGATGGAGAAGCGCGAGCCGGCCATCTTCTCGAGGATGGTCGCGACGTCCTGGCGGACCCCGTCGATCCGGGGCTTCTTGCCGTCCCAGTCCTCGGCCACCATGGAGCCGGTGCGGTCGATGACCAGGTAGACCTCAACGGAGGAACTCACCTGGGTCGCTTCGCCTTCCACGGAGGGGCCCGCGCAGATGAGCGCCACGACGACCACGGCCAGGGCACGGCGCACGGCGTCGTTCAAGTGGGGGCGCGCCGAGCGCTTCCACATGAGGAACACCATGGCGGTGCCGATGACGAGGATCGCGATGATGACCGCGATGTGGGCGATTGGCCGGAATACCATGTCACACCCTCCCCAGCGCGATCATGCCGAAGAGCGCGAACATGCCCAGGACCGTCCACGCGAGCGCGGAGGCGGGCTTGTCGGTCTCCAGCATCTCCCCCGAGCCCTCGAGGTCGACCTTCTGCTGCTCCTCGATCGCCGCGATGACGCCCTGCACGCTGGCGGGGTTGGAGGCGTCGTAGAACTCGCCCCCCGTCTCCTTGACGAGCGTCTCCAGCTCCCGTCCCTCGCTGGACAGGAACGTGGACCCGTCCGAGGGGTACAGCGCGGTGACGACGACGTTCTGGCGCTTGGCGAAATCGATCGCGTCCTTCAAGGTGTAGATCTGGTCCCCGAGGATCTCGTTGTCGGTGGCCAGCAGGATCATCCGCGAGCGCTCCTGGTCGTAGTGGTCGAAGCCGAGCACGCAGGAGGCCAGTCCGTCGCCGGCCAGGGAGGAGCTGCCCCCCTGGGAGTCGAAGGTGTCCTCCAGGTACTCCAGCAGCTCGTTGGAGACGTACACTCCGGAGGCGCTCTTGCCCTGGAAGCCGTTCTCCATGATCTCGCTCATCTCCTTGAGCACGTCGTCGGCCAGCGTGTAGTCGTCGGTGAGGGGGAACTTCGTGATGGAGCGGGCGTCCCAGAGCTGCAGGGAGATGCGCTCCCCGGAGAAGTGCTGGACGATCTGGCGGAACGCCTCGCCGATCTTGCCGTCGTAGGGGATCATCGACCCGGATGCGTCCAGGCACAGGACTATGTCGCGGGTGGAGAGCTTGTCGTGCTTGACCTGGCGGTCCACCGGGGCCCCGGCGCTGATGGCGACGGCGACGACCGTGAGGAAGAAGCAGACCACGACGGAGGCGAAGACGAGGCGGGTCCGCCTCACGAGCGCCTGGTACTTCGGGAGGGACCTCAGGTAGCCGGTGTTGGCCACCCACCCCTTCTTGTCGGCGCGCTTGCCCGCGTCGCGGGCCAGCCACCAGCCGATGACGGTGGCGGCCAGGACGACGCCGATGACGACGAAGACGAGCCATGTGAACCTCATGCGCCCACCGCCTGCGAGGCGAGGGACAGGATGCCGTCCACCGAGGGGCGGCGGGGCGGGGGCGCCATGTCCCAACCGGCGGCCAGGAAGGGGTTGTCAGGGCGCTCGCCGCGGCCCTGGTCGGCCCCCTCCTGCTCGTCGCCGACGAAGCTGGGCTCCTCGCACGCCTCGAGGACTTCCGCCAGCTGGGGCCATGTGGGCACCAGTGCGCGGATCTCGGCGACCGTGGCGACCTCGAGGTCACGTCCGGAGCGCTCGGTGCCGAGGGCGCGCATGAGGCCGGCGATGGCCAGGTGGGTGCCGCGCTCGTCGAGTTCGCCGCTGGCGTTGCGCTGGGCGATCTGGTCGATGAACTCGTAGTAGCGCGAGCGCCGGGCGTCGGAGATGCTCTGCAGGTCGGTGACGGTGCGCTCGCGCGAGTGCCACCAGCTCCACAGGCTGTAGGCCACCCAGCCGACCACTAGGAGCAGGATCGCAGCGCCCGCGACCCACATCCAGTGCGGGTAGATGACGGGGTCGCGGAGGTAATCGGTGGCGTCACCGGACATAGCCGCCCCCTTCGCCCGCGCGGGCGGGCAGGGCGGTGCGGACGGGAGCGGTGCGGGGCGCGTCCGTCACTCGTAGTGCCATTCCGATTCTCTTCCCTGTTCCCATTGGGGCGCCGGTGGCCGACCACCCGGTCATGTGCTGGTACCGGCGCTGCGTTCACCTGATTGTGCCACGCCCGGGGCGATAGTGCTATCGCCGGGGGGCGGACGCCTCGCGGGGCGTCCGCTTTCCGAAATCGGAATTGCTCAACAGGGTTTTTGACGAATCATTCTGTGTTCGCGCGGTTTCCCGAGCGGGACGGGTACCCGGAGCGCCATACGTAGACACCGATGAGTGACACTCCCCCCAGCAGGCCCACGGCCCACCACGGGAAGCCGGGGATCTCGGGAGCGGCCCCCGCGGCGTCCACGTCCTTCTGGGGAGTGGGGTAGACGCGCTCCCCGGTGATGAGGATGCGGTGGGTGTTGATGCCCAGGGGCGTGCACGTCACCAGCGTCGCCAGGTCGCGCCCCGGCTCGGCGCGCAGCGCCTCGGTCTCCTCGGGCTCGACGACCTTCTTGTCGATCACGCTGTAGGTGAGGACCTCGCCGAAGACCTCGAAGGTGAAGGTGTCGCCCGGCTCTACCTTGTCCAGGTCGGTGAACATGCGCGCCTCGGCCAGCCCCCGGTGCCCGGTGATGACCGTGCGCTGCCCCTGGCCGCCTACGGGCAGGGAGGTCCCCTCCAGGTGCCCCAGCCCCTTGAGCAGGGTGTCGTCCGAGGTCCCGTGGTAGATGGGCAGGTCGATGTCGGCGGCGGGGACCTTCAGCCGGGCCATCAGGCCCGTCCCGTCCGCTGTGAGGATGGAGTCGTAGTCGAGGCTGTCATCCCCCGAGGTGCCGTCGCCGGTGGGGACGTTCGCGTTCGCCTCCAGCACCGCGCCGGCGCTGAGCGCGTCGTTGTACCTGCGGGCCAGGGCGAGCTGCTCGTCCGCGGAGGGGTCGGCGCGGCCCACGGATCCCTCGTACTGGGCGATGACCTGCGACTGGTTGTACTGGACGATCCACGCGGAGATCGACGGGTACAGGAAGAGCAGCAATCCGGCGAGGCCGAGCAGGGAGGGGATCAGCGACAGGGGCGAGAACCTCCACCTGCGCCCTCGGGGGGCGGGGGCGCGGGATCCGGAGGGGGCACTGGCCTCCTCCGCGGGCGCGCTGGGGGAGGCGGTGCCGCTGGCGGGCGGGGGCGGGGGCGGAGCGGGGGCGTTGTGCGCGGCGCTCGCGCTTCGGGGCGTGTGTGTCATAGCGCGTCTGCGCTGGGGGGAGCCCGGGGCGCGGGCTCCCCCCAGTCGCGTCAGGACTGCCGGTTCTTGCGGCGCCTGATGGCCGCGCCCGCCCCGGCGGCGCCCAGGCCCGCGATGATGCCGCCGATCAGGTAGGCGTCAGCGCCGAATCCGCCGGTGAGCGGAATGCCCGGAACCGTCTGCTTCTGGTTGCTGATCGGCGCGAGGGCGTGGTCGAGCGCGTCCTTGCCGATGGTGAAGCCGTGCGGCGTCGTGTCCAGGCGGTACCCGGCGGGCGCCTTCTTCTCCGTGAGGGTGTAGGCGGTCCCGCTCCACGGCAGGCCCTTCACGGTGAAGGATCCCGCTGCGGGGTCCGCGTCGTAGTACGTGGCGCCGGGGGACTTGGGGCACTGGGCGGCCGAGGCGGCCTGGCAGTCGGCGATGTCCACCGAGTCCTGCAGGGCGCCGCCGCTGATCGTCCACTCCGAGCCGGCCAGCGGGGAGGCGCCGTCCGAGGCATCCACCTTCTTCCAGGTCACGGACCCGGTCTTGCGATCGTTGACAACGGCCTTGTCCAGGGCGGCGTCCAGGGCGGCGGGGGTGATCGTCGGGAAGGTGAGCCGCGCGTTGCTCAGCTCGTACCCGGCGGGGGCGCTGGCCTCGCGGATGGTGTACGTCCCCCACTTGAGGCCGTCGACCTTGAAGGATCCGGGCACGGGGTCCTGGTCCTTGTAGGGGCCGGTGGGGCACGGGCCCGCGGTGCAGTCCTCCACCGTGGCGTTGCCGTGCACGTCCGGGCCGGTCAGGCGCCAGCTGGTGCCCGCCAGGGGCGTGGTCCCGTCGGAGTCGGCCTTCTGCCAGGTCAGCGATCCGGGCTTGCCGGTGTTCGTGATGGCGCACAGGACGCGGTCGGTGTTCTGGACCAGGACCTGGGCCCTGCCGTCGACCGTGGCCCCGGCCACGGACGAGGAGTAGTTCTCGCCCAGGGTCCCCGGCGCCTCCTGGCAGCTCCACTGCCCGGACTCGTAGCCGGCGCCGCCGGGGTTCGCAGTGGTCTCCGCGATGTCGTTGTTCCCGGTGCGCACCACCGTCGGACCGCCCGTGGTGCCGTTGCCGCTCAGGGTGAAGCCGTTGGCCCCGCCCGTCAGCGCCCACTGGTCGGCCGCCAGGCCGCCCACCTCGTTCGAGGAGTACTTGTCATCGACCTGCTTGACCAGCTGCAGGGTGGGCACGCGCACGGCGATGCGGTAGTCCTCGACCTCGCCGGTGGCCGTGCCGCCAGTGGGCTTCTGGCCGTCGCCGTTGTTGTCGGCGGTGATGCGCAGGCGCATGAAGGTCTCCGCGCCCGTGCCGTCCTCGCCGTCCACGGAGCGCACGACGTCACCTGGCACGGTCCACGACAGGGTGGCGCTGCCGGAGGCGGAGCAGGCGACCTCGTCGGACTTCTCCGCGTCGTCGAAGACGCCGTTGCGGTTCCAGTCGACCCAGCCGGCCACCTTCCCGTTGCCCTCGCACTTGACGGCCTGGGTGTGGGTGGCGCCGGGCTGGGTGCGGATGCCGTCGGCGGGCACGGTGATGCCGTCCTCGTCGTTGGGCTCTCCGACGATGTCGTCGCCCTTGGCGTCGGCGCTGAACGACTGCATGGGCTCCGCGTCGATGCGCTCGCCGAGGCGGGGGGAGCCCTTCTCCATGTACATCTCGGCCTGCGGGGAGACCTTGAAGAGGTCGGTGGTCGCCCTGACCTCGCCCCCGCGCCACGAGGGCTGGAAGAGGGAGGAGGCGACGCCGTAGGAGGCGGGGGCGTCGCCGAAGTCGGTGGCGACGACCAGGCCCAGGGCGACGGCGGAGTAGCCCGCGCCCTGCATGGTGATGGTGGCGGAGGTGGCGCCCTCCATGAACATGACGGCGTCGGGCCCGCCGTGCCCGTTCGGCTTAGAGTAGCTGCCGCCCGACTGGTAGACGCACTCCTCGTCGGAGGGCATGAGGCGCAGGGTGCGCGAGCCGTTGGAGAGGATGCCGTCGGTGGTGACCTGCTTGCCAGTGTTCTTGCTGATGCACTTCTGCGAGCGGATGGTGTCCAGGACCCTCCAGCGCGGGGGCTTGTTGCCGGCGGTCGTCTTCACGGTGGCCTGGACCCACTCGTCCTGCCGGTCGCTGGTGGCCCAGCTCTTGATGCCGTAGCGCTTGGAGGAGGCCTCGGCGTCGGCGAAGACCAGGCCCTGGACGGGCACGTTGGTGATGGAGCCGTCCTTGCCGTAGATCTCGGCCTTGCAGGTGTAGTCGACGCTGACGCGGGCGTTGTAGCCCGTGGGGCGGTGGTCGGTGCTCTGGTCCCAGGGCTTGCCGTCCCAGGCGTTGGCCCCGTTGTAGGCGTAGCCGTTGGCCAGGCCGATGACCATCTGGTTCTTGTTGACGTAGTTCGCCGGGTACGTCAGCCCGGGGTGCCACACCTCTGAGCCGTCGCTCCACGAGCCGGGCCCTCCGACGTTGTAGAGGTTGTCGAGGGCGTCGCCGGCCCACGTGCCGGGGATGGTGGCGACCAGGGGGCCCTCGGTCTGCTGCTTGGGGGTGCCGGGCGCGGGGGTGTCGTGGGTGAGGTTGGACAGGGTGCAGGTGGTCACCAGGGAGCCCGCGTCGCCGAGGTCCCGGTGGTTGACGAAGTCCTTGGGGCCCTCCCCCACGCCCAGGACGGGGACGTTGGGCTTCTCTTTGCCCTTGAAGTCCTTGTCGTAGTCGGCCCACTGGAGCCACTGGATGGATTCCTTGAAGCGCCCGGAGCCGCCGGTGGCGAAGGTGGCGGGCAGCGAGTTGCTGGGGACCCCCTCGCCTGCCGCTTGCGCCGGTTGCTCCGTGTTGGCCAGGACAGGGGTGGCGCCGATGGCCGCGCAGACCACGAACGCGACCACGAAGCGCGCGAGCCGCCTGGTGCGGGGCTGTGGACGGACGTGTTGGGACACTTCAACTCCAATGACTAGGTTTTACAGAAAGCGTTATTAAGCAAATACCGTGGGGGACGCACCGCGGGTCGGCACGACCGTGGAACCGGTCTCCCGGCCGTGCCGACCCGCATGGGGTCCGGGCCGCGGGGCGCTGCCCCGCGGCCCCGGGGGTGTCAGGCCTCGCCGCGCTTGCGCGAGCGGATGACCAGGGTGGAGCCAACGGCGATGAGCGCCAGGGAGACGCCGCCGATGGTCATGAGCAGCTGGCCGTTGGCGCCCGTGAGGGGCAGCTGGGGCACGGACTGCTTGGTGTTGGGGATCTGGGCGTTGTACGAGGCCAGGGCCTGGGCGCCCTTGACGACCTCGATGGGGGTGGTGGCCGTCTGGGGCAAGACGAAGCCGGCGGGGGCCTCGATCTCCTCGACGACGTAGCAGCGCTTGGCGGCGTCCTTCGAGCCGGCCCCGGCCGAGCCCACGGAGTCGCCGATGTAGAGGCCGTCGATCTTCACAATGCCGTTGACGTCGGAGACGAAGTCGGTCTGGGGCGCGCCACCGTTGATGCTCACGGGGATGGGGTCGCCGGTCTTGGTCGCGGTGGAGCAGTCGGCCGCGTAGGGGTCGGCCGCGTTGAAGACGTTGAACTTCGCGCCGCGGACGCCGACCCTGGTGGCGTTCTCGGTGTCGCCGTCGTACTTGAAGAGCTGGACGTTGCCCCAGTCAGTGGAGACCTCGGGGGAGGTCGGCGGGTTGTCGGGCTCGAACGGGGGGACCGAGGGCGGCTCGTTCGGGGGGATGGCGCCGTAGGTCGTGTCCTGGACCAGGTCGGCCTTGTTCTTGATGGTGCCGTCGCCGATGGCGCTCACCTTGCCGGCGAAGACCGCCACGAGCTTCTTGCCGGGGTTGGCCTTCAGCTTCGCCAGGCCGGCCCGCTTGAAGGAGACGACGACCAGGTTGTCAGTGTTGGTCTGCTCGTAGTCGGTGTTCTCGACCAGGGTGTCGTCGCCCAGGGTGATCTTGGTGACCTTGCCCTCGGTGAGGCGGGAGTCCAGCTTGTCGCGCAGGTAGAAGTAGGTGAACTGGGACTCGGCGTCCAGGTTCGGCGTGGTCGTGGAGACGGGGAACTCGACGACCGAGCCCAGGCCGAAGCCGTTGACGCTCTGATCGGCGATGGTCTTGTCGATCTCGATCTTCTGGTTCTTCGGGTAGGCGTGCACGTCGTAGAGCCACTTGCCGTCGCCGTCGTTCGTGGTGTTCGGGAAGGGGACCGTCACGACGAAGGGCTTGGCCTTCTCGACAATGTCAGCGGGCGCCGCGGTCTCGCAGACCAGGTAGGCGGCGACCGGCAGGTTCGCCAGCGTGGTCACGCCCGCGCCATCGGTCGTGCCCTCGGCCGCGGCAGTGGCATCGACCGCGGGCGCGCCGGCGCCGAGCGTCGGGGCCGTCGGATCCGCGCAGGCGTTGGCCGGGACGTTGCCGGCCAGGGCGGACAGCTTGTCCCAGTCGGTGGGCTTGGACAGGTCGAGCCCGGAGAGCTTGAAGGCCTTGAAGGTGACGCCCCCGACGCCGTCGCCGCCGGAGTCGGCGGTGCCGTCGACCTTGCCCATGGTGCCCGAATCGTTCTTCAGGTGCTTGTGGACGATGATCGAGCCGATGGCGCTCTGATCGATGGTGCCGTAGGCCGGGTCCGCGGCGAGGGCCGCGGCGCTGGTCGCGATGACGCCCGCCGCCCCGATGCTCAGGGCCCCGGCGGCGGCGATCATCCGCCGCCCGAGGGGCGCGTGTTTCCTGCTCACTCGTCTTCCTCTCAATACTTCCGCACTCTGTGTGGTGACGGGATTGGGTGATTCGGTAATGAGTATAGAGGAACCTTTAGGGCAATACGATATTTACCGGAAAATGTGACGCGGACGTTACTTTCACGCGGGAAACCGGGGAAATCCCTGCGGCCCCCATCACCCCCGCTCCCCCTCCGGGCCCGAACACTGACCAGCGGCGCCGACAAGGAAAGCGGCGGCGCCCCGCTCGAAAACGGGGCGCCGCCGCTGCACGGGAGCGCTCTCACTTGCGGTGGCTCGACCGCTCCAACGCGCGCATGAGCGCACGGGGCACTTCCTCCGAGGACCCCACCCGCACCTGGGTGACGCCCCGGGCGTCGAGCATCCGCGCGACCGCCGCGCGGCGCTGCTCGGCGACGTTGCGGGCCTCCTTGGCCAGCTGCTCGTCCCTGCGCAGGAAGTCCGGCAGCACGCCCTCGTTGACGTCGATGACCGTCATCTCCGCGTCGAGCTCCGCCGGATCCACATCGGCCACAGAGATCTGCATCACCTGATGGCGCACGCTCAAGGACTTGATGACGTCGTCCGCCTCCTTCGACGGCAGCGGCTGCGTCTCGTCGCTGACGATCACGATGAGGGAGCGCCGCCTCGTCGTCGTGAGCGCGCGCCGCAGCAGGCGCGGCACGTCGGAGCGCGGGGACCCCAGGGTGATGTCCTCCGCGATGCGGCGCATGATCGTCTCCGCGTGGCCGTTGCCCGTGCGGGCGGGCATGAAGCGGACCCTGCGCGAGTCCCCGGCGACCAGCCCGATCTGGTCCCCCCTGGCCACCGACAACCAGGCGATCGCCTCGCACGCCGTCAGCGCCACGTCCTCCTTCGGCTCCCCCGACGGCGCCAGGGCGCCCATCTCGCGCCCCGTGTCGACGACCAGGATCACCTGCACGTTCGCCGTCGCCTCGTGCCGCTTGATCGTCGGGGTCCCCGTGCGGGCAGTGGCCGCCCAGTCGATCTCGCGCACGTCGTCGCCGGGCTGGTAGGGGGCCAGATCCATGAACTCCCAGCCGCGCCCCCACCTCAGCGCCGAGTGCTGCCCGTCCATGACGGACAGGAGCTTGCGCATGACGGGCAGCTGGATGCGCGTCGACAACGCGTGGATCTCACGCGACCTCACTGGCACGTCCGTCCCCCTCCGCCTCGCCGGGAAAGAACCGCGGCCGTCACGGCACCGGCACCGCGTTGAACACCGCGTCGATCAGGCCCTCGACCGAGACGTTGTCGGCCAGCGCGTCGAAGGTGCGGATGATGCGGTGGCGCAGGATCGCGTAGCGCAGTTTCTTGATGTCGTCCGGGACCACGTAGTTGCGCCCGTCCATGAGCGCCAGGGCCTGGGAGATCTGCATGAGCGCGATGCCGCCTCGCGGCGAGGCGCCCACGCGCACGTGCTTGGCCCACCCGGGCAGCGGGTTCGGGCCCGCGCCCCTGGTGGTGTTGATGATGTCGACGATGTACGCCTTGAGGGTGTTGTGCACGTAGACGCGGCGCGACAGGTCCTGCAGCACCAGGACGTCCTCCACGGAGATCGGGCTGGCGGCGACCGGGGCGCTCATCGCGCCCGAGTCGATGCGCTCCAGGACCTCGAGCTCATCGACCGGCGTCGGGTAGGTGATGACCTCCTTGAGCAGGAAGCGGTCCATCTGGGCCTCGGGGAGCACGTAGGTGCCCTCCTCCTCGATGGGGTTCTGGGTCGCCATCACCATGAACGGCCTGGGCAGGCGGTGGTTGACGCCGCCGATCGTGGTCTGCCCCTCCTGCATCGCCTCCAGCATCGCCGACTGCGTCTTCGCGCTCGAGCGGTTGATCTCGTCCAGCAGGACCAGGTTCGCGTGGACCGGACCCAGCTGGGTGACCATCTCGCCCGAGGCCTGGTTCCAGATCTGCGAGCCCACGATGTCGTTGGGCATCAGGTCCGGCGTGCACTGGATGCGGTGGAACGAGCCGGAGACGGCCGAGGCCAGGGTCTGCGCGGCGGTGGTCTTGGCCAGGCCGGGGACCGACTCGACCAGGACGTGCCCGTCCGCCAGCAAGCACGCCGTGAGCGCTCTGCGCAGATCCTCCTGCCCGACGACTTTCGCCTGGTAGATCACGGCGATGCGGTTCAGAAGGTCTTTGGCCTGCGCGAGTTCCGCGTCGGTCAGGTAAGCGGCCACGAAGTCTCCTAGTGGGCACGGGTGAAAAGTGTTGCTGTGGTTAGTTTAATGCGCGGGACGCGTTTTGGGGGCCGTGTGGCCGGTCCCACCGTCCGGCGGAGCCGGGGCGCAGCGGATCCGGGGCGCGGCGGCGGTCGGGGCCCATCTGGCGGCGCCGGTCAGTCGGAGGCCGCCCCGCGGCGGCGCAGCACCAGGATCGATCCGCCCAGGACCGCCAGCGCGAGGCTGCCGCCCAGGAGCACCGGGGCGCTCGAACCCGTGAGCGCCAGGCCCGCGCCCCCCGACGGGCCCGCGTCGGGCCCCGGATCCCCCTGCTCCGCTTCGATGGGCGTGTAGGTGTTGGTGGCGACGACCCGCGCCACCGAGCCCTGGGGGCCGACCTCCACCACCCCGCCATCAGCGATCTGCGCGGACAGGGAGTGGCCGGGCACCCAGGCGGCGTCCGTCTGCTCGGCGAGGGCGCACTGCGTGCCCACGGGCAGCTCCTCCGACTCGACGGGGGTGCCGTCGCCGGGAACGGTGAGGACCCTCGACTCGCCGCCCGCGCCGCACACATAGGTGAAGGTGAAGGACTGCGGGACGGGGGCGCCGTTCGCCTCGACGTTCTTCACGACCGCGAACCTGGCCGTCTCGCGCGTGTACGTGTTCACCGCCTCGACCGCGGCGGTCGAGCCCTTGGCGCCGATTCCGACGACCACCCGCTGGCCCTGCGCCGCTGCGCCGTCGACCGTCCACGACGTGGCCAGGCCCGCCCCGCCCACGCGCGCGTCCTCCTGGGTGATCCCGCAGGAGGAGCCGACGGGGAAGGGGCCGGCGGTCCTCGTCTCGCCCGCGCCCACGCGCAGCGTTCCCGCGCCCACGCTCCGCCCGGAGGCGTCCGCGCACGCGTAGTCGAAGGCGAAGGCCCCCGGCGCTGATTCCAGGGCGCCGCCCGCGACCCTCCCCGTCACCGAGAACGACCCGGCGTCCAGGGTGTAGGTGCTGGTCGACGCGACCACGGCGCTCGCGCCGTCGGCGATGCGCACAGTCGCGGCCCCGTCGGCGACCGCCTCCGCCGAGCCGTTCACCGTCAAGGACCGGGCCGACGAGGCGTTCGGCACGTCCACCGCCGCCTCCTTGACCGTGCACGTCCCCGCGGGCACGTCCTCGACCTGGACGCTCTGGCCGGCCTTCACCGACACCGTACGGGTGAGGGGATCCCCGCCCGTCGGCGCGCACGTGTACTCGAAGGAGAACTCCTGGTCCCCCACCAGCGCCGCTCCGTCGCCGTCCACGCTCTTCGCGATGGTGAAGGCCCCCTTGAGGGCGCGGTAGTCGTCGGTCACGGTGAGCAGCTCGTCCGACCCCTTCGTGATCGTGGTGCGCGTCGCCGAGTAGGAGGTCGCGACCGCGTAGCCGTCCACGGTCCGCGGCGCCCGCTCGATGGTGCACGAGGCGCCCAAGGGCAGGGCCGGCCCGCGGGCCTCGTCCCCGTCCCCGGCCAGCTCCAGCTCCCCCGCCGCGCCGTTCGTGCACGAGTAGGCCACGGTGGAGGGCCCGGCCCCAGCAGGGCGGTCGCCGGTGATGGCCCTCTTGACGCGGAAGGAGCCCGTGTCGGGGGCGTAGGCGTTCTCGAAGGACGCGTTCGCGCTGGCCTCGCCCGCCCCGCTGATCGTGATGGTGCGCTCAGCCGGCGGGGCCAGCGTGTGGCCGTCGATCGCGGCCTCCGCGGCGTCCTCCCTCACCGTGCACGAGGAGCCCGCGCGCACCAGGGCGCCCGAGGCCACCGGGGCCCCGTCCGGCCTGACGCCCGTGATCGTCCCCGAGGAGGCCGCCGGGTCGTCGCACGAGTACGCGAAGGTGTACGCGCGCTCCGCGCCCGCCGAACTGCCCTCCGCCAGGGTCTTCGAGACCGTGAAGGTGCCCCACGTCGGCTCCAGGCGGTTCGTCACCTGGACCACCGGAAGGGTGCCGTCGCCGATCTCGATGGTGTTCGTCGCCGCGCCCCCCACCTCGAAACGGGGAGCCGACCAGCGGTAGCCCGTCGGCGCCTGGGAGTCGGTGCCGACCTCGCTGAGCGTCACCCTGGTCCCCTTCGGGAAGGTGATCGACGGCTCCTTCCCGGTGAACACGGCGGCGGCGCCCTGGGTGACCGACATGGTCGCGGTCCCGCTGCGCCCGTCGGGGTTGAGCGCGCCGGGGGCGTAGGCCGCCCAGCCCCCCGGGTACGCCTGCTCGTCGGGGTGGTAGGCGCTCGCGTCCAGGGGCAGCTCGTAGTCCACTTTGATGGTGTACTCCTGGTCCCTGGGGACCAGGGCGGAACCGGGGCCGGCCACGGACTTCTGGACCTGGAAGGAGCCGTAGGCGGGCGCGGTCTTCACCGTCGAGGAGAAGGAGGGCACGAAGGAGCGCTCCACCTGCTTCTCGACCAGGACCTCCTCCACTCCGTCCCCGTTGGCGTCGTCCACCAGCTTGACCCTGTTCGAGTACGTGAGCCCGGGCTCGAGGTAGTCGGAGCCGACCGGGCTCCCCCAGTACTCCAGCTCGTACTTCGTCGACGGGTCCCACGGCCCGGTGAGCTCGATCCGCGCCTCCTGCCCGTCGGCGCCCGCCTCGCCCAGGACCGCCTTGACGGCGAACCCGCCCTCGGCGCTGGCCGTCGCCCGGCCGTCGCCCTTGGCCAGGACAGTGTCCGCCACCTGCGGGTAGGAGCCCTTCGAGTACTTCAAGCGCAGCACCCACTCGCCCGGGTCGCTGAAGCGCTGCCCGGGACCGAGGGCATCGACCAGGGTGATCGTCCGCTCCGCAGCGCCGTCGAACGCCATCGAGGCGCCCGCCGCCGCGTAGTACTCGGAGATCCTGTCGGTGTCGAAACCCAAGTGGTAGTGCGTGTTCTTCGAGTACTCGCTCATGCCCGTCATCCCCACGGCGAGCGGTTCGGGGCTGTAGGGCCCACGCTGCAGCGCGGCGATGCCGCCACCGCCGGGCAGCCCCAGGGCCTGCCCGTTCGGGTAGCCGCTCACCCCGAAGGCCAGGGAGGCGTCCTGCGTGGCGGCCGCCGCGGACATCTGGAAGCTCGCGGTGCCGCCGACGCCCCGCCACCCCTCCCTGATCTTCGAGGGCAGGACATCGCTGAGCGCGCAGGTGAACGAGTCGGGGGCGGCGACGCACACGCCCACGGCCACCGACTCGCCGCCGTGGAGCACCCTCAATTCGGAGGAGTGCCCCGGCACCCGCGACCGCAACGGCTCGGGCAGCGACACCGTGAAGGAGTCGCCCGTCTTCAAAGACGCCTCCGCCCCGGGACGGACGGACCACTCGAAGTCGAGGGCCACCGTGTCGGAGACCCTGAGACCGCCCGGCAGGTCGGCGTTGGCGGGCGTCGTCCTGCGCAGCGCCTTGAGGACGACCTGGATGCTGTCGTTGTCCGCCGCGCGCGCCGCGGGGGCTCCGCCGACGGGGACCAGTGCGGTGAGGACGACAGCGAGCACCGCGAACAGGGCAGCGCGCACGCCCCGGCGTGAACGCCTGGCGCCCCTGCCCGATTGCGGAGTACTCATGAGCGTGTCCTTACGAAGGCGTCACCGCAGACCAGAATGACGATTACACGAAAGTTTACCGAACGAGCCAAGGGCGGAACAACGCGGAGAAGTGCGCCACGCCGCCTCTCGATGTGCGACGCGAGACAAAGCGGGGCGGGGTCCGACCTCAG
>ERZ773070.1033-NODE-1033-length-17979-cov-2.915979_pt1 | contig 17979 bp, 18 predicted proteins | sample MGYA00580618_ERZ773070 | MGnify/ENA primary metagenome ERZ773070 (study PRJEB29015, sample SAMEA2738023) | human oral metagenome | biome: human oral; feature: human-associated habitat; material: dental | place: China | collected 2019 ... | reverse complement strand
TGTATTCTTGGTAAACTAACACCCAAAACAATACAAGAGATACTCCTCCATACTATTTCTATGCAGCCTATCGCGCCATTGCGGCTGCTAACTATGCTTTAGAGGCTGCTAACGATCTCAAAGGAGGTAGTGAACTCAATTATCTCAAAGGGGAAGCCTTAGTAGCCCGTGCTTATGCACATTTTATGTTAGGACTTTTCTGGTGTAAACCATTTAATCCAGCAACTGCTGCTTCCGATTTAGGCTTGCCTTATGCCACTAAAGCCGAAAGAAAAGTGTTTGAAGTTTATCGCCGTATTTCAGTAAAAGATTATTACGATGCGATTGAAAAGGACTTGACAGAAGGTTTACCTCTTATTGATAACAGCAAGTATAGCAAACCTAAATTCCACTTCACCAAAGAAGCTGCTCACGCTTTTGCTTCGCGTTTCTACTTGGTAAAAGGTGATTGGGATAAGGTAATTTCACACGCCAATGAAGCTCTTGGTGCTAATCCAGAAAACAAACTACGCGATGTAAAAGGGCAACGTTCACGTACTTATGCACAACAAGGCTTGCTCTATGCTAGTTCCGATGAGCCCGCTAATGCTCTAATTATAGGAGCTACCTCTCTTTATGAAAGAAACTTTGCTTACAATAAATATGGCTTGACTTTACAAAAATCAGAAGAAGTATTAGGCGACAATAAGCACCCGCTAAATGGTTTCGGCGCTACTTGGGCTTATCCTCTTTACGGAAACGACGATTACCGCAATTTCCCTAAATACCAGGAGTATTTTAAATATACCAATGTATCAGCAGGTAATGGGTACGCTTATGATATGGCAGTGCTTATCTCTTATGACGAGGTATTTCTCAACCGTTTGGAAGCTTACTTGATGAAAGGTGAAAAAGCTAAGTTCCTTACTGATTTGGTAGTTTTCTTAAGAAAGAAAACAAGGCAAAATATCCCAGATTCTTTTGTGTTGAGTGAAGCAGATATGAATACCATTTATCAAAACAAAGGTACTGAGTTCGATCCTGCCTATACGCTTTCTACTCAACAACGCGAATGGTTACAAGCTGTAGCTGATGTGAGAAGAGCTGCTTTTGTGTTTGAAGGCTTGCGCTGGATAGACAACAAACGCCTCGGGATGAAAGTTGTACACGTAAAAGCTGGTCAAACTATGGAGCTCACTAAAGACGACCCACGTCGTGAGTTACAAATCCCTGAAGATGCTATTTCCAACGGTATTACTGCAAACCCAAGATAACTTAACAACAAACATTCAAATTAGTAAGATATGAAAAAGTTATATATCGCCGCAGTGTTAGCGCTGTCGTTAGCTGCCTGCAACAATAAAGAAACCCTTAGTTCTGAGAGTGTATTAAAACCCAGAACAACGGCTAAAACGCCATTAGATACCTATATCTACAACAATTTCCAGCAACCGTACAACATTATAGTAACCTATAACTATATTGATGCCGATTTTGAAATGGGTAAATATTTTTACCCTCCTACCGAAGCCAAAGTGCAACCGATGCTCGAAATCGTAAAAAAAGTATGGATTGATGCCTATTCGGAGGTAGCAGGTCCTAACTTCATAAAAGAAGTAGCACCGCGCCAAATCTCCCTTATTGGGGGGTACAACGTAAACCCCAGTGGTACTATTACCCTTGGCTTTGCCGATAGCGGTATGAAAATCACCCTTTTCAATGTCGATCAGCTCGATGTGACCAAACACGCCGCTACTCGCCAATATTTCCATACCATTCAGCACGAGTATTGCCACATCATCAACCAGAAGAAACCTTATTCTTCTGAATATGGCAAGATTACCCCTTCTGGTTATACCGCCAACTGGTATAACGTGCGAGAAGCCGAAGCGAATGCCGCTGGTTTTATCACCCCATATTCTATGTTGAATGACATTGAAGACTTTGCTGAGATGACCTCTGGAATGCTCAGTATGAGTAAAACCGCTTGGGACGCCAAAATAAACGCTATCAGTAGTGCGACTGGAAAAGAAGCTATTCGCAAGAAGGAAGCTTTTGTAGTAGCCTACTTCAAAAGTGAATGGGGTATCGATATCTATCAACTACAAGCTAAAGTAGAACAACAAATGCTATCAGTATTACAATAACGCTAATCTCATTAATGAAAAAAATCATTTATATAACTATTGCAGTTTTAGGAATCTTTGCTTGCCAGAAAAACGAACCTGATGACCTTTTTGATGGTAAAACGCCTTCTGAGCGTTTTGAGCAAAGCCAAAATGAATTGCGCACCCAGCTTACCACCCCACAGCAGGGGTGGAAGCTCACCTATTTCACCGATAATAAAAAGTTTGGAGGGTTTACTTTCCTAATGAAATTCACCCCCGAAGGTTTTGTGAATATGGCATCCGATATAAGCGCTACCGCCTCCCCCACAACAAGTAAATACGAAATTAAATGGGGGCAAGGTACTTTGCTTTCTTTCACCACTAAAAACTATATCCACGAACTTTCCGATGCGATGCAGGGTGAACAAGGAAAAGGATTAGAAGGTGAATTTGAATTTATTTATCTCGGAAAAGAAGGTAACAAACTCAAATTCAAAACTCAACGTCAAGCTACTGAACAAATTGTGTATTTTGAGCCCGCTACTGCCCAAGATTGGAATGTTATCCAAGACCTTAGCGGAAGTGTAGATGCTTTAGAAGGCGATATCCTTAGACACTTTTTTAGAGTAACCAAAGATGGCGTAACCAAAGATTATAGCATATCACTATCTAACAGATACCTAACGCTAAATCTCTCGTCCGACCCTTCTCAAACACTAAAAACAGCAATTGTCCCTACTCAAGCAGGCTTTACTTTCGACCCTCCTTTGGTGATTGAAGGCAAAACATTTACCCAAATTACTTGGGATAACAACGCTTCTCCAGCACGTTATATCACTACAGTAGATGGAGTAACTGCCGAAATACGCTTTGAGTTGAGACCCTCTCAAGAACATATCTCTAATGATTATCAGTCAGTACCTGCAAGTGTAAACCGATTCTTATTCTTGTCGGAAACCTTGCTAAGTACTCCTTTTACTACCGAAGGTTTTAGAGATAACGTGATGAAAATAGAAAGCAGCAAGTGGTTCCCTTCACTACTGATTTCTTTTAAAAGCAGTACCAAATGTGAAGTAGAAGTGCGCTATCAATTTCCTAATCAACAGTTTCAATCTCGACTCATCTTTGTTCATAACTACGAAATTAAAGATAAACGCATTTATATCAAAGATAGAACAAGTATTGACGGCACTAATTTAGATTTATGGCAAGCTACTGAAAATGAAGCTATTTTAAGGAAAGCCTTAACAGCCCTCAACAGTATAGCCTACTTAGGAAGTGAAGGTCTCTATATAAAAAAGGTGCCTAATAAATTCCGTTATACCGATGATGTGTATGTAATACAAAGCCATCGTTTGCCTAATATCTATTTCCCAGCTTATGGATATTTTCAAAGAGATTAAACTAAAAAAGAACTTGCAATGAAAAAAATACTTATTTTACTCGTTACCATTCTTGCTGTAGCTTGTAGCAAAGATGATAATAAAATCAATAATAATAGTAACAACAATAGTGGGGGAGGAGGAAACACTTCCACTCCTACTGTTCAATACGACAATCTCAATGTAGCAACTCAAACTCTTACTTTCATTACTTTAAGCAGTACCCAAACGCTCACTATTACAGCAGGTTCTGGCAGCTATAGCGCTACAGTAGCAACTCCTATAGTGAGCGTAAAGGTAGTGAGTAACACCTTAGAGATTACCAGCGTGGCTACAGGTACCACTACTATCACAGTAGTCGATACCAAAAGCCAACAAAAAGCTGAAATTCCAGTAGTTGTAAAAACACTTTATACAGTAGATGCCAATGGCACTATCACCCATTCCGATCGCCATAACTTCGCCGATGATACCGATTTGGTACTCTCTGGAGTAAAAGCAGTAGGCGAAGGCGTGTTTAAAGGCTTTGGTGAGTTCAAAAGCATCACTACCAATGGAGTAGAAAATTTTGGAAAATTAGCTTTTGCCTATTGTCAACAAGTAGAACAAATAACCCTCAACGGGGTAAAAAACATTGGCTTAGGTGCTTTTCAGTTCAATGCTTCTCTACAAACCCTTACCATCACAGGGGTAGAGAATGAAGAGTTGAAAGTTAGCCAAGAAGCTTTTGCCTCTTGTGCCGAACTCAAAACAGTAGCATTGCCCGCACAAACTAAAGAAATAGGAAAGAATGCTTTCTTCCAATGCCGCCAAATAGCAGTAGTGAAATGTGCAGCAGTTGAACCTCCTAAAGTGTTTAGAGGCACTTTTCCTAACCTGATATCTGGTACTCAAAGAGTGTTGTTTGTACCTAAAGGAAGCAAAGAAAAGTACGAAGCTGTAGATAATTGGAAAAGCAAATTCAGTCGTATTGAAGAAACTGATTTTTAAAACCCTTTAAAACTACATTTACAATGAAAAGACTCCTCTTATTACCCATCATCGCTTTGGCACTTTTTGCTTGCCAAAAGAACGAACCCGATGACCTCTTCGGTAAAACACCTGCTGAGCGATTCAACGAAAAAGAAAGCGAACTTCGCAGTGCTCTTACTTCCGCCCCTCAAGGATGGAAACTTACCTACTTTACCAAAGAAGGTACCTTTGGAGGCTACCATTTCTTGATGAAATTTACCCCCGAAGGATTTGTATCTATGGCATCCGATTTTAGAAGTAATACTGTTTCTGCCACTACCTCTAAATACGAATTGCAACAAGGACAAGGGGTGAAACTTACCTTCACAACCAAAAACTATATCCACGAACTTTCCGATGCGATGCAAGGAAAACGAGGAGCAGGTTATGCAGGTGAATATCAGTTTCTATACTATGGTAAAGAAGGCGATAAACTCAAATTTAGAACGCAACGTGAGTCTACCGAGCAATTTGTGTACTTTGAGCCCGCTACTGCCCAAGATTGGACAGATATTAACACTCTTTCAAGTAACCTCAATACCTTAGTAGAGAATGTCTCTAATTATTATATGAAAGTTACTACCAATGGTAACACTACCGATTATGGGATAGTTATACGAAATGGCCGTATAGGGGTAGCGCCGCTTTCTAATACTAATAATCTCTCTCAAGCCTCAACTGTGGCTACCAAAGAAGGTGTAGCATTCAAACCCGCCCTTACTATCCAAGGTAAGAACTTTACTGAATTTACACGTGATAACAATACCACACCTCCTACCTATAAAGCTACTGTTGATGGCGTAACTGTAGAGGTATACTATGCAGCCTACCCTCCTGATGCTTATGTAAGTGATGACTATCAAGCTATTGGCACAACAGTTAATGAGTTATTATTCTTTGCTGATCCCTTAGTTGATTATGCTTCAGATTTATTTGTTGAGAACATTTTGAAGATAGATAACGCTAAATCATTTAGTAGAGTTTATTTTGAATTTGATAAATCTACTATGAAATGTACAGTTTCACTGTTGTATAAATTTCCTAGTAAAACAAATCTTTCTTTATTAGCTTATACTTATGATTATGCTTTAAGAAATAAAAGATTGTTTTTAACAAATCCTCAACTTTCTACAACAAAAACAACAGACGCTTCTCTTTGGAATAATTCCCAAAATGCTGCTGTTTTAAATGCTGCTGTTAGAGCTATCAATTATATCGTAACAGCCTCTTCTGAAGGTTTTTATGTAGATAAAAGTACGGCTAAAGTAAAATATACAAATACAATATATATATTAAGGAGTCGTAGTGTAGCTGATTTCTCATTCCCAGCTTATGCAAATTAGATAATTTAACAACATTGTCAAAGTCTTTAAGGCTTTGACAATGTTTAATAATTCTTACTATGAAAAAAATAACCCTACTTCTGCTCGCTTTGAGTCTCTCGTTTTGCTCTAAAAAAGACGATGATACTAAAAACGCTAACTCAACTACCGTTACCCCCGAAGCTACACTTTTAAATCTCCCTGCTCAACAAGGCAACTACTCAGTGAACGTAACTGCCGATGGTGCTTATACCGAGCAAACCGATGCCGCGTGGATCAAACTCTCCCCCGACACCGATTATAAAACCCTAAAATTTGAAGTCCTCACCAACGAAGGTGGTGACCGCCACGGTACCATCAACCTAATGGTGCAAAACTCAGTGAAAGCCAAAATAGATGTCTATCAAAAAGCGCGTTTGTTCGTAACCCCCGAAACAACAGCCGTTGAAGTAGGCGCACAAGCTGCTGAACACACCATCAACATCACCGATAAAAATGTGAATGACTATACGCTTAAAGCGTCTCACGATTGGATTACTTTTCCTATCCAGCCCAATAAAAACAAAATTGTTTTCCAAGTAAAAGAAAACACCTCCGGAGCTGATAGAACAGCTACAATTACCGTGTTAGTAGGCGATAAAACCGCTGGTGAAATTGCGGTAACCCAAAGAGTGAATGTATCGTATATCTTGCCTTTTGTAGAGTTTGGCAAAGTAATCGACGATATTAAAAACTTTGAAAAAACGCGTAAAAGCACCCTCAAAAGTGAAAAAGATTTAGGCTCTGGCAGTCAATTAGTATATACCGTAACCGATAAACTTTTCAGCGAAATACAGTACGTAGTCAACTTGCGAGGCTTGCAAAAAGCAGGACTCTTTGCTAAAGAAAATCCTCTTACTGAGGCTCAGAAAAAGAACTTTGAGGACTTCCTCGTGCAAGAAGGGTTTGAGAAAATCACTATCAAAGGCTATAAAACCACTTTGGATATGACCCTCACCGATAAAGACGCCTTTGTACATCGCGAAAAACAAGTGTTAGTACAATTTATGGCTGATGCCAAAGCAAACCACTATGCGTTTTCTTACTATCCTGTACAGCAAAAAAACTTTACTACCTTTGCTCAACTCCCTGCTCTGCTTAAAAAAGGAGCTACTAAAGACGAAATAGCCACTTATGAGCAAGCTAATGGAGGTACTTACGATGCTGCTAATTCGCCTCAATCCAATGAAAAACGCGATGCTTATACGTATAATGTGAACAAAAACAATGTACTTAGCCGCACTTATTTCGTAGGTAAGAGCACTAATACACTTGTAGGGTTATACCAAACCACTTTCCGTTTCAACACAGCTTCTTTAGCTTTCTTTGCAGGCTTAGATGGTGAATATTACCCTACCAAAGAATTTTTAGCCCTCTTGAAAAACGAAGGCTATGTGTACAGCGGAATCTCTAAAGGTTATTATATCTTCAAAAAAGGAAAAGATATAATCTCAGCTAAAGTGCTTATAGAAAACCAAGAAACCGTATTAGATTTTAGAGTTTACTATGTAAAATAACGTTCTATCCCTTAAAAGCCTAACCACAAAATGAAAAAGTTATTATTATCCCTGCTATTAGGCGCTACAATTAGTGCTTTTAGCCAAGAAAAAGGAACCGCTAAAGACAGTATTCCGTATGCGAAATGGTCTTGTGAATTTGATGCAGGCTTAGGGCTTGCCGAAATGGTGAGCAGTGATTTCCAAATGAGAGGTGATGTAATGCGCATACAAATGCGAGTGCTCTACTCTCCTGAAAAAAACTTCCGCTTTGAAATGGGGTTGGGAGTCAGTGAGTTTTCACAAGGCGGCTTTCAGCAAAGTGAAAGTAACTACGCAATGCTCAATGTATCTACCCTTGATGTGCCTGTGCAGTTAGCCATAGTTACCCCTGTGAGCCCTAATATAGGTATTGTTACAGGTGCCGGACTCCATCTCAGCGCTCCTTTGTGGCGACAGTTTAAAACTCAGGATGTGGACAACAAAGATTGGATAGGAGGTACCGTCAACCTCGGGTATCACGCTTTTGCAGGAGTAGATTTATACGCTTCCGACCACAGTAAATTAGCAATTTTTGGAGAAATAGGAGGCTCTTTCTGGAACAAAGGCAACTACATCACCCGTTACCACGCAATCATCAATTTTAGTTATATTTATACACTTTAACCCCCTAAAAACACAATGAAAAAAATCACCTTCCTCCTGCTCGCTATGAGTCTTTCGTTCTGCGCTAAGAACGACAACCCCACTGCTGGAGATGACCCTATCACTCCAGTGCAAAACTCTGCCTTAATGAAAGAGCTTACTACAGCTCAAAACGGCTGGAAACTCTCCTATACTAATGGAAACAGCATAGGCGTTTATCAATTCCTCCTCAAGTTCACCTCTGAGGGCAAAGTATCTATGCTTTCCGACCTCAGTGCGACCGCTACCTCCACCACCACGCGCTACACCACTCAGGAAACCAAAGAAGGCAGTGTATTGAGTTTTGTAGGCCAAAATTATCTACACCAGCTCGCCGATGTACTCCAAGGCGACCCCGCTAAAGATTTTTCAGGTAAGGTATACCAATTCCTATATCTCGGTAAAGAAGGTGATAAACTCAAATTCAAAAACCTTCTCAGCAATCAGCCGTCGCAACTCTATTTTGAACCTGCCACTGCTACCGATGAAGCGCAATTCCCTAACCTTGCGCGCAATATAGTGCCACTCACCGAGCACACTTCTCACTACCTTTTGAAAGTATCAACAGCCACCGCTTCGCCTACCCTTTACCCTATTGCTTTCACCAATAGAGTCTTAACCCTTCAAGGCGCCACGGTAAAAGCACCCGTAAAAGCCACCGAAAACGGCATCGCTTTGGTACCTCTTCTAACGATAGAAGGTAAGAGTTTCAGTGATTTAACGCGTAGTGGCAGTACCGAAACGCCTACTTATAGTGCGACGGTAGAGGGGGTAACTGTGGAATTGTACTATTCACTCATCAGCCCAGAGGTCTTCAATTCCGATGATTATTTAGCCATCGTCAATGATGAAGTAAGTGCCTTCACCTATTTAGAGTCTTCCTTTAAAAACTCAGCTTATACAAGTAAGCCTTTCCACGACAACTTTTTAGCAATTGATAGTGAAAAAGCGTTCAACTCTATCACTATCCGGTTCAAGGCAGGAAACAAAGTAGATCTTGTCATTGGCTATAAATTCCCTGGTAAATCAAGCACCGAAGCAATTACTGCCAACGCTACTTATGAATTCAAAGACAAAAAACTCTATATGACCTTTCAAAGTTTCAAGCATCCACTGGCTTCGAGCTCTTGGTTAAAACCCGAAAACCGCGCCCTTTTAGACCTTGCCTTTGAGCGTTTAGAAAACTTGATAGCCCTCAGCAACGAAGGTTTGTACATCAAAAATACAGGAGAAAAACAAAACGATCGCTTTATCTATTTCTTCCAAAGTCATAGTAAGCCCTCTTTCTATTTTCCTGCTTATGCACTCAAAAAACTATAATACTCTATGAAAAAGAATGTCCATTGGAGTAATACAGTAAGAATCATCACAGTATTAGTAAGTGTATTAGTCATCGTTGCTTTAGTGACGATGGGCAGGAATTATCTTTTAAATCCCAACTACGGCTTGTTGTTAGGTATCATCGCTATTACCATTACCTTAGCTGTATTTATACTCAGCGCTCCTATGAGTATAGTGTTAGACCCCAATAAACTTACTTTATGAAAGTTTTTCGGTAGTAGCAGCTTAAAATACAGCCAAATCCTCTCCGTAGAAAAACACAAGCCGTCGTTTTGGGATATGAGAATTTTCGGTTCAGCAGGCTTTTTTGGCTATATAGGTATTTTCTGTAACAAACGTATCGGAAAATACACTTCATTTGTAGGTGATACTCATCAGTGTTTTTTGGTAACCACCAAAAGCGGTAGAAAATACGCCCTCAGTTGTGAATCGCCCGATGAGGTGATAACACAACTTACCGCTAAATTGTAATACACCTAAAAAAAACAGCAAATTTGCTAATTAATAAATTTGTCAATTACAAAAAGTTTCGTATCTTTGCGGGTGAAATAAATAAACAAAAACATTCACCTTAAAAACGCAATTATTATGAGACAAAGAGTACCCGTTTCACAAATTATGAGTAAGGAGTTAGTAACCCTTACTCCCGATCAATCGCTCTATGAAGCCGAGCGTTTATTCAAAAAACACCACATACGCCATATCCCAGTGGTGGAAGGCGATAAACTTATAGGCATTGTAAGCTATTCCGACCTCCTTCGTATCAGCTTTGCCGATATGACCGACGGCGATGAAGAAGTAACCTCCGTTGTCTACGATATGTATACCATCCCGCAGATTATGGCTAAAACACCCCTTACAGTAACTGCCGACACCTCCATCAAAGAAGTAGCCGAAATCCTCGCCGCCCAAAGCTTCCACTCTATCCCCGTGGTAGATAACGGCAAACTTGTCGGCCTCGTAACCACTACCGACCTTATCAAATACCTATTAGAACAATATTAAATTTAGGTAAGAGGTAAGAGATAAGAAACGCAAATTCTTACCTCTTACCTCTTATCTTTTACCTGAATATGAATGAATTAACATTAGAACTTACCGAAGTTAGCCCCCAAGTGTTTTGTGGGGAAGACGAAAGTAATATCAAGTACATCAAAACCCTATTTCCTAAACTGAAAATCGTTGCACGCGGTAGCAAACTCATCGTTTTTGGCGAAGAACTACAGCTCAAAGATTTCCAAACACAAATCGAAAAACTCATCGCCTATTGCGCAAAATACAACCGCTTAGACGAGCGCACTATCGATAGTATTCTTTCTGCATCTACCCCCGAAACTGCCGAAAAAGTACGTGAAGAGGATATCATTGTACACGGAGTCAGTGGTAAAATCATCCGCCCGCAAACCCAAAATCAAGTAAAATTGGTAGAAATGATGCGTAATAACGATATGGTTTTTGCCGTTGGGCCTGCCGGTACCGGTAAAACTTATGTAGGGGTAGCCTTAGCTGTAAAAGCCCTCAAAGAAAAGCAAGTACGCCGCATCATCCTCACCCGTCCAGCAGTCGAAGCAGGCGAAAACCTCGGTTTCCTCCCTGGTGATCTCAAAGAAAAACTCGACCCCTATATGCAACCTCTTTATGATGCCTTGCGCGATATGATTCCCCACGAAAAACTCAACGCTTTTATTGAGGCTGGTATCATCGAGATTGCCCCTCTTGCCTTTATGCGCGGACGCACCCTCGACAACGCCTTTGTAATCCTCGACGAGGCACAGAACACTACCCACGCTCAGATGAAGATGTTCCTCACCCGTATGGGGCGCAATGCCAAGTTTATGATTACCGGCGACCCTGGTCAAATCGACCTTCCCCGCAAAGTCTCTTCCGGACTCAAAGAAGCAATGCTCATCCTCCAAAATGTACAGGGCATTGCCTTTCTCCACTTAGACGATAAAGATGTTGTGCGCCACCCATTAGTACGTAGCATCATCGAAGCCTACAAAACCATAGAAAACAACGAATAGTCGTAGCACGACAAACAATTATATTTTACCCATAACCCCCAAGACTCTCTGAGAGTTCCAAGTTTCTCAGAGAGTCTCCCACCCCTCCCATTGTTCCCACCTCAGTCGTTTGCTTATTTATAACATTCTTCATTTTACTTCCTTATTACTCAAAAACTTCTCACGTTATTCCAACCTTTTCAAAAAATCTTCGTTTATATGGGAGAAAGCAATAAAAAGCTTTCTAAAAAAATCAACTGATAATCAGTGTGATAAAAAATAATTAACACAAAACAACAAATTAAAAGTACCTTGTATTGCATAATACCTTTATTTATCATATCTTTGCACCGTAAAATTAATTTAGTAACCAAAAACCATATAAACAGATGAAAAAGATTATCCTATCACTGCTATTAGTTGTAACTACCTGCAGCTTTGCACAATCTTCTTTTAAAGGTACATTAGTTAGCCCCGACCAAAAACCTATAAGTGCCGCTAATGTTATCCTGATGTCCCTACCCGACTCTACCCTCGTAAAAGGGGCAATAAGCAATCAGCGAGGTGTTTTTGAACTACCCAATGCCGCTGAGGGTAAAAAAATACTTCTCAAAATTACCCATTTGGAATATCAAACGGTGGTATTTACGCCCTCAGGGAGTAACTTGGGCACCATTGTTTTGACTCCTGCTACCAATCAGTTAGGAGAAGTCGTGCTAACAGCTCATCGCCCGATATTAGAGCAGAAGGGTACGCGCATCAGTACCAATGTGGCGCAATCGACCTTGCAGAACCTACCCAAAGCCGAAATGCTTATCAACTTCTTGCCTGGGGTGAGCACTTCCTACACCGGTGGAGGTTATGAGGTGTTTGGCAAAGGCAATCCTATCTTCTACATCGATAACCGCAGGGTGCGGAATTTAGATGAGGTGAATCAGTTATCTCCCAAAGATATTGAGAGCATAGAGTTGGAAACCCAACCTGGTGCGGAACACGACAATACCGTCGGGGCAGTTATCTACATCAAACTGAAAAAGAAACAAGGCGACGGACTGAGTGGGTCGGTTGAAAATGAAAATTATGTGTTAAAAAAAGGAGCCTTAATAACTACTTGGCTTAGTCTCAACTATCGCAAAGGCAAAACCGACTGGTTTACTACTATAGGCAACTTCAACAACTTCAACAAGAAAAATGCCGACATCTATCAGGATTTGCAAGTGCATACCCAAAGCAATGATTGGCGCGTGACAAGCGACGAAACTAACAGGAGTAATGCCAAAGGAATAAATGCTAAAATAGGGGTAGCTCACGAGATTTCCGACAAACATTCCATAGGCGCAAGTGTAAGAGGGAGTGTAGAACCTTGGGTAGGGCATAGGTTTAGCACCCAAGAAACCGCTACCTTCAAAAATAATCTTCTTACAGCCAAAGGGCTCAATGAATACGACCGCTTTAGCCAAGATAAAAAGTTAGGCATTAATGCCTATTACGAAGGCAAAATTACTGACAAACTGAAACTGCAAACCGATGTAGATTATATCGGTCAGCGTTCCGATAACACTTCCGATGTTGTGGAGCGCAACCTCCTCAGCGCAACCTCTCGCAATGTGCACACCCATTCCGATGCTGCTTCCGATTGGTGGGGACTCAAAACTACTTTCTTGCAAACCCTTGGCAAGGGCGCTATAAACTATGGCGTAGAGGCAAGCGACCTGCATCGCACTGAGGACTATACCGATAATGTGCTTTCGGCTTCGGATATTAAGAATACCGAAACGCGTTCGGCTGGTTTTGTGAGTTTCTCTTACCCTATCAAAAAGGTGAATTTGAAACTCGGTACGCGCTACGAGTACGCCGACTTTGGTTATTACGAAAACGGACAAAAAAGCCCCGTAAAAAGCAAGACCTACCGCGATTGGTTGCCCAATATTTCTATCGCATTCCCTTGGGATAAAACTCAACTGACCTTTAGTTATGCACGAAAAATTAAACGTCCGGCTTTTTATGAGCTCAGCGACTACAACACTTATAGTTCTCCTTTCTTGTACAATCGCGGAAACCCATATATTGTGCCTCAGCTTACTGATGAATGGAATGCCTTGGCTACTTATGGTCCTATTTCGGCTTCGGTAAGTTATTCGAATATTCACAAAGGTATCTATTCCGATTACCAACTCTCAAGCATCAATCCCGATGCCGTTGAGAAAACCCTTCGCAATTACGACGATTTTAGTGAACTGAAATGCGTACTCAATGCGCAAACTCAAATAGGCAAATGGATGCCTAAACTTACGCTCACTTATAAAAAACCTTTTGCTAACAATGTGTTTTACACCAATGAAGGTAGGTTTATGGTAGAAATGATGAACCAAATTACTCCTACTGAAAACTGGTTAATCTTGGCGATGTTTATTTATATGAACAAAGGTTCAAACCGAGAAGTCTACGCCTACAAGGATATGAGCGGAATGTTCGTGGGGGTAGCCCGTATGTTCTTCCACCAATCGCTTACGGTGTATACCGTAATTTCCGACCCTTATAACGGTCTCAATGAACACACACGCGTACAAAATCCGTATATTAGCAATAGTACTGCTCAGAATTACAGCAATTTTGGATTTAAGATAGGACTGAACTACAATTTCAACACCACCCAAAGCAAGTATAAAGGACAAGGTGCGGGAGAAGAAGAGAAAAACCGATTGTAATGAAAATCAGTATGTTATATTATTACGAGATACCTCAAAAGTCTCAGGAACGTTACAATACCAGCTCCGAGTATTGGTTGCATTTGCATCGCTACACTTTGCTAAAGTTCTAATAGCCTCTCGTGCTACGAGCTTTGGCAAAGTTTGTTACTCTGATAATCAAATTGAGTTTAAGTTGTGTTGTGTAGGGGCGTTTTGCAAACGCCCTATATAAATAAACCTTTTCCGGCGCCCTCTTACAAAAAAACTCTTTAAACAGCCCCACAGTTTCCACCGCTCCCAAATTTGCTAATTCTCTAATTTGCTAATTTGCTAATTCCCATACTTCCATTCTTTGCCCGTGCGGCTCTCACCTCCCAAATTTGCTAATTCTCTAATTTGCTAATTTCCAAATTCTTACCTCTTACCTCTTACCTCTTACCTCTCAAAAATTTTGCAGTTTCAAATATTTGTCGTACTTTTGCGCCCTAAAAATAAAAGTGTCGTTTGATGACACTATAAGGAATGTTTAATTTTTAATAAAAATCACAAAGAGTGGACACATTAAGCTACAAAACCATCTCTGCCAATAAAGCCACTGTAAACAAAAAGTGGGTCTTGGTAGATGCTGACGGACAGACTTTGGGTCGCCTTGCTTCTAAAGTAGCAAAACTACTTCGCGGTAAGTACAAACCCGATTTTACCCCTCACGTTGATTGTGGCGATAACGTAATTGTTATCAATGCCGAAAAAATCAACCTCACAGGGAACAAATGGGAAGATAAAACCTATCTTCGCCACACTGGTTATCCAGGAGGACAACGCTTCACAGGAGTAAAACAACTCCTCGAAAAACACCCTGAACGTATCATCGAAAAAGCTGTAAAAGGTATGTTACCAAAAACAAGATTGGGTGCAGCAGTTTTACGTAATTTAAAAGTGTATGCAGGTAGCGAGCACAAACAAGAAGCTCAACAACCTGTTACCATTAACTTAAACGATTTGAAATAATGGAAGTAATTCACACCATCGGTAGACGAAAAACCGCCGTAGCGCGTATCTACCTTAAAGCAGGTAACGGTACTATCACCGTAAACAAACGCGAACTCAACAATTATTTCACTACCCCTACATTGCAATACAAAGTAAAACAAGCCCTCAGCCTTGTAGGTGCTGAAGATGCTTACGATGTAAAAGTAAATGTATACGGAGGTGGTATCACCGGTCAAGCCGAAGCCGTTCGTTTGGCTATCGCTCGCGCTCTTTGCGAACTCAACGCCGAAAACCGCGCAGTATTAAAACCTGAAGGGCTCCTCACTCGTGACCCTCGTATGGTTGAACGTAAAAAATTCGGTCAGAAAAAAGCCCGTAAGAGATTCCAATTCTCTAAACGTTAATATCAATTTGCTCCTTAGTTTAGCATCCAAATGGCTCAGGCGGTTATCTAAAATTTACAAAACCTCTCCAAGCTATTGCTAATAGTAGGAACGTAAACTATTTAAAAAGAAATGGCAAATAACATAGAAATTAAAGATTTATTAGATGCAGGCGTACATTTCGGTCACCTTACCCGCAAATGGAATCCTAATATGGCTCCCTACATCTATATGGAACGCAACGGTATCCACGTAATCAACTTGTACAAAACCGCTGCTAAAATCGAAGAGGCTACCGAAGCCCTCAAAAAAATCGTAGCCTCTGGCAAAAAAGTGCTTTTCGTGGCTACTAAAAAACAAGCTAAAGACGTTGTTGCCGAAAAAGCAACTTCAGTAAAAATGCCTTACATCACCGAGCGCTGGCCTGGTGGTATGCTTACTAACTTCGTAACTATCCGTAAGGCTGTAAAGAAAATGTCGTCTATCGACAAAATGAAAAAAGACGGTACTTTCGATACCCTTTCAAAACGTGAAAAACTACACGTAGAACGTATGCGCGAAAAACTCGAGAAAAACTTAGGGTCTATCGCCGATATGTCTCGCCTCCCTGGTGCCCTATTTGTAGTCGATACACTCCGTGAACACATCGCTGTAAAAGAAGCGCAAAAATTAAACATTCCTATTTTCGCTATGGTAGATACAAACTCCGACCCTCGTGAGGTGGATTTTGCTATCCCTGCTAACGACGACGCTTCTAAAGCTATCGAAAAAGTGCTTTCTTACATCACCGAAGCTGTAAACGAAGGTCTTTCTAGCAGAACTGCCGACGCTAACAAAGAAGCTGAAGCAGCTGAATAAATTAAATAAGCTTTGACAAAGTCCCTAACTTTGTCAAAGCCTTAAAATTATTGATTAATTATCAACCTAAATTACATTAAAACAAATTACCTCGTTAATAATCGCTTTTGAAGGTTGTCCCCCTTCGGGGGAACGGGGGCTTTTGTATCACGTGATTTAGAATTTAATCCCTAAACATTAATAAAAATGGCAAATATTACCGCCGCAGACGTAAATAAACTCCGCCAAGCTACCGGCGCAGGTATGATGGACTGTAAAGCTGCCCTCATCGAAGCCGAAGGCGATTTCGATAAAGCAATCGAAGTATTGCGCAAAAAAGGTCAAAAAGTAGCAGCTAAACGTGCCGACCGCGATTCTAAAGAAGGTGCTGCTATTGCTCAAGTAAACGCTAACCACACTGTAGGTGCTATCATCTCTCTTAACTGTGAGACCGACTTCGTAGCTAAAAACGCCGATTTCGTAGCACTTGCTAAAGATTTAGCTGATCTTGCCCTTACTGTAAATAGCAAAGACGAACTTCTTGCCTTGAACTACAAAGGCATTACTGTAGCCGAAAAACTTATCGAGCAAACAGGTGTGATCGGTGAGAAAATAGAGCTCGGTGCTTTCGAAAAAGTAGAAGCTCCTTTCGTAGGTTCTTACATCCACCACGGCAACAAAATCGCTGCTATTGTAGGTCTTTCTGCTGCTATCGCCGATGCTTCTGAAGTAGGTAAAAACTTAGCAATGCAAATCGCTGCTATGGGTGCTGAAACCCTTTCTTACAAAGATTTCTCTCCTGAGTACATCGCTAAAGAAACCGAAGCACGCATCGCTATCATCGAAAAAGAAAACGAAGAGTTACACCGCTTGGGCAAACCGCTCAAACACGTACCTCAATACGTTTCACAAGCACAACTCACTCCTGAAGTATTAGCTAAAGCTGAAGCTGATGCTAAAGCTGAATTGAAAGCTGAAGGTAAACCAGAACAAATTTGGGATAAAATCCTTCCTGGTAAGATACAACGCTTCATCTCCGATAACACTACCCTCGACCAAGAGAAAGCGCTCCTCGACCAAGTGTACATCTACGACGAGAGCAAGAAAGTATCAGATTTCATACAATCTAAAAAAGTAGAGATTACTAGCTTCAAACGCGTAGCTTTGTAATTGTCTTGCATATCATAACAAAAACTCTCTGTACTATTCATTGGTACAGAGAGTTTTTTTATTGTCAAACTGATGATTTAGTTGTATCTTTGCCCTTCATAAAACTTATCTATCACAATGAAAAACATTATCTATTTCCTATTTTTAGCTTCTCTTCTTCACTTTTTCCCAATCCAAGCACAAACTACCCCCCACCAGACTATAGTGCTACCCAGTGGAGAGAATATTTTACTTCAATGGCAAGTGCGCGAAAACTCCCAACAAAACCAAGGAATCCTTACTTTTGTAGGCTACTACCAAGGTAAGTTTGTTGCCACTTTAGTACTACATCCTAACCAGAAGGCTTCCGGCAGCTTGCAGTGGGAAGGAACTACCTACCAACTTTCCGGCACACAGCAAGCCCAGCTATCCGCAAAGGAGCAACACCGCAACAATCCCAAGGCCAAGTGTGGAACAACTCCCCAGCAACACACCTCTCACTTTCCGTCGCCTCAAAACACCTCTACGGCACGCCCTATAGCTACCGCTACCTCTATAATGCCTA
>ERZ773070.1022-NODE-1022-length-18067-cov-2.729847_pt1 | contig 18067 bp, 14 predicted proteins | sample MGYA00580618_ERZ773070 | MGnify/ENA primary metagenome ERZ773070 (study PRJEB29015, sample SAMEA2738023) | human oral metagenome | biome: human oral; feature: human-associated habitat; material: dental | place: China | collected 2019 ... | reverse complement strand
GATAGATACAGCGCATCTGTGCAAATCTGGGCGACCTCATTTTATCAGCGCTTCCCTCGAAAAATCCTCTGCATCCTGCTATAATGGAAAGGAAAATTTCTGGAAAGGTGGCGTCCGATTGGAAAAGATCCGCTTGGCGGCGGCAAGATGTATCAAGGGGCGCCTGCAGCCGCCGTGCCGCGCGTGCGAGGACGTCTGTCCCGTCGGCGCATTTCGTTGGGGCGTGCCGCATCCCGATCTCTGTATCGAATGCGGCCTCTGCACGGCCGTCTGTCCGGCCGCTGCCGTCGAGACGCGGCTTGACTATGCGGCGAAGCTGACGGTGGTTGTGGCTGCTGATGCGCCAAGCGTGCGCCTCACATGTGCGAAAAGCGCGCCGGATTCCGCTCTTCCGTGCCTCGGCTTTCTCACGCGCGGCATCCTCTGGGCAATCGCTTCGCAGAAGGAAGTGCAACTCGACATCGGCTCTTGCCGCGCGTGTCTGCCTGCCGTCCACGCGCACCTCGCACGCGAGGCTGCCGCCGTCGATGCGGCTCTCGCAGCGGCGGGGCGAGCGCCGCTTCGCTTGCTTGACGCTGAGCCTGCCGCACGCGAGTACAGCCGCCGCGATTTCTTCCGCCGCTTTCGCGATGTGGCGAAGGAGAAGTTCGGTCAGGGAGATGCGGCAGGCGGTGCGGGGAGGAGTGCGACAGGGGCGCACGACGTTGGGTTTGTCGAGCGTATGGCGTGCGGTGCGGGGAGCGCGGCGCGTGCGGGTGCGGCATCGGCAGAGGCGGATAGGGGGCTGCCGCCGAATGCAGCGGGAATGGGGCAAGACTCCATGCCCCCTGCACTCACTGCGTTCTCCGCTCCCGCCTGGGCATTCGCTCATGGCGCTCAACCCGCCGCCGTGCATGCCGACCTCGCGCTCTACAGCGGCTGCAATGCCTGCGGCTTCTGCGTGCGCCTGTGTCCGCACGGGGCGCTCGCGGCGGAAATCGAGGGGGAGGACTTTGTGCTCGCGTTCACGCCGCAGCTCTGCACCGCCTGCGGACTCTGCACCGCACGCTGCCCGAAGGGCGCCCTGCGCCTCGCCGCCTCTCCCGCTGCCAAGCGCTGGCGCATCCCGTTGCCGTGCTGCACATCCTGCGGCGCTCCATTTCAGCCGATTGGCGCAAGTGCGATCTGCCGCGCGTGCATGGAGGGATGAAGGCAAGGTTTTGACATGCGTAGAAGCATTCTTTTCTCGCTTGGCAAGAGTCATCGGCACAAAGAGCGAATTGATTTTGACACTGCGCCTGAGGTATGGTATTCTAAAAAAAATATATGAAATTATCGTGAAGGAGTGTTGGTCTATGAAAAAACGCAACCTGCTCGCTTTGACTGCGGCGCTCGCGCTCAGCAGCAGCGCTGCGTTCGCCGCGTCATCGGCGCAAGACGCTGCAGCGGAAGCGGCTTCGGCTGCGCCTGTCGCTGTGAAATCTGCTCCTACGCAGCCAAATGCGCAACGCACGGCTGCATCGAAGGATGGAAAGACAAAAGAGACGGCGGTAACTCCAAGCTACATTGAGGCGCCGGAAGAATTTGAGATTGCTTCCCTCGGACGTCCGTCGACAGTACAAAACTATCGACTTTTTAAAGGGGATACGATGCGTATTTTGCCCATCGGCTTCACGGAAGACATAAAGGTTGAAGAGATTCCAGTTGGTGTCGATGGCTGTGTGCAGCTTCCTTATGTTGGCAGTGTCAAACTGGAAGGCATGACACTGGATGAAGCGAAGAAAACGCTTCTGGAAGCCTTCGGCGAGTACATGCGCATCCCCGATATCTCTATCTTCGTCACGGGATATGGAAAGCGCAAGGTCTACGTCATGGGTGACGTGACAAAACCCGGCATTCAGGAGATGGATGCTGACAATATGAATGCCTATGCTGCCCTGGCAAGCGCCGGCAGTTGGACGAATCGCGGGCGCAGCACGCGCATCCAAGTCATCCGCGTGCGCGACAATGTGATGTATTACCGTATGCTGAATATGAAGGCCTATGTGAAGAAGCATGACATTACACAAAATGTTTTCCTTGAAGATGGAGACATCGTCTATGTGCCGGCGACGAATGGCATCAGATTCCAAGAAGATATTTTGCCGTATATCAACGTGTGGGCGCTGTACAAGTCTCTGACGGATTAACTTCGTGGATAGGGGAGAACCTGCAATGGAACAAAACGAGGGTACGATCGACCTCTCGAAACTTTTTCATATCATGGCTGCACGTTGGAAGGTGGTAGCGACGCTTATACTCACCTGCACATTGCTGGCTTTGGTAGTTGCGTTTGTATTGCCGAAGCAGTATGAGTCCACGACATTGGTGCAGACGCGCAACGCAGGAAAAGTCGATGTCTCCGGCGCTGCCGCAGCTTTGGCGGCTTTTGGCGTAGGGGGCGGATCTGTGTCTTCGCCGACGATGAATTACATTGAGCTGATGAAAACTCGTACGGTGCTTGAGCCGATTATTGATAGTATGGAGTTTGAGGATGGAAAGAAGCCGGATGCGAGGGCATTTGCAAAAAAATACCTTGATATACAAAATACTAAGGGGACGAATCTGATTCAAGTTATTGCCCGTGGTAAGACACCGGAGGAAGCACAGATGATTTCACGAATGGTCGTTGATAACTTTCTCCTCATGCAGACGGATATGAACCAAGAGACGCAGTCTTTGCTCGTGAAGTTCCTTGACAAGCGCATTGCAGAAAGCAAACGGGAATCGGAAGAGGCGGAAGAAAAACTGGCGACTTTCAGCAAAGAGCATAAGATATACAGTCCCGATGATCAGGTTAAGGCTGCGATTGAACAGATGGCAGCTTTTGACAAAGCAATCAGCGCAGCCGAGGTTCAGCAAAAATCTTCGCAGGCAGAGTTGGATGCAGCCGATGTAAAGCTTGCAGAGCAGAAAATGAGAAGCAAGTCGTATAATATCTCCGACAATGAGGTCGTGCAAAAGATTCGCGACCAGATTGTTGCGAAGCAAGTGGAACTCGTTGGTTTTGAACAACGCTATACGGATAAACATCCGAGCGTTCAGCAGGCAAAGAGCGAACTGCAGCAATTGCAGGAAAGTCTCAAGGCAGAGGTCGTTGCAAGTGTTGACTCGAATGCTGCGACGTTGAATCCAACACAGTCGGAACTTTTGAGGAGTCATGCTTTGGCGGCTGTAAAATCTTCTGTTGCAGCGGCTGAGGTAAAGAAGCTTAAGGAATTGCGCAACAAACAAGAAAGCGATATCGGGAATATGCCCGACGATGTTTTGGAATATATGCGTCTCGATCGCGACGTAAAGATTAAAGGTGAAGTCTACCTGAACCTCGTCAAGCAGAGCGAGCAGAGCAAGATTCAAGAGGCGATGGACAGCATGGATATCCAGATAGTCGATCCGGCGAACTTGCCCGATGAGGATAATCCTGTTGCTCCGAGGAAGAAATTGATTGCTGCGATAGGTTTTGTAATCGGCGTTCTTCTTTCTATGGGATATGGATTGCTTGCGTACAGGCGAGCGGCATAGTTTTAAGCAGAGGCGTACACGGCAATCTGTTGATGGAAATGAAGAAGGGGAGACGAGTATGCGATATCAATTGCCGGCAACTGTTCGACAAATATGCGCCCCTCTTCTTTTTGTGATTTTTGACTATATCGCCATTTTGCTTGCGGAGAAGGTTGCTTTCGATCTGCATGATCTCTATGGTCTCTTTGTAGGGAATTCTTACCATATTGCAAATGCCTATGTATTCTTCTGGATCCCTTTGCTGTTTATCGCGTTTCTCGGCATGGCACAGACGTATACGAAGATGCAGCCAATCCTTGAGACAGTACGGCAGATTTTCTACGCTGTCTTCTATGCGCTTGTTACCTGTATCATCGTGCTTTACTTCTTGCAGGCGAGTCTTTTGGCATCAAGGCTTTATGTCGTTCTGTTTGGCTGTCTCGCACTTTTCAATGTCTATGTTTCGCGTTATATTGTCATGAAGTTCCTGAAGAGGACAGGGTTTTTACGAAAGCCTATTATCCTTATCGGTGCAGGCAAGACAGCGGAGCGAGCGGTGGATTTTTTTGAAGGCGATCTAGGTTATCGTTATGAGATTGTAGGCATTCTTGACGATGACCCGATTTCGGAGAAATTGCCACAGAAATTTTTACTCATGGGGACAGTGGCAGATGCACCAGAAATCATCCGTGCTTCAGGAATCAAGACAGTGATTATCACGGCGCCTGGCATGGATTCATCTCGTTTGGAGCAGCTAATTGCACAGATTCAGCCATTCGTCCGTGATATCTCTTTCGTACCAGATCTCATGATGCTTCCACTCGGCAATGTGGGCGTAGAGCCATTCTTCACGGAGAAGGTGTTCATGCTCCATATCCGTAACAATCTTTCCCGTCGAAGAAATCGTTGGGCAAAGAGGACTTTTGATCTGACAGCCACGATCGGTGGAGGTCTGCTGATTTTACCGATCCTTCTACTTCTGGCTGTAATCGTGGGGATTGACAACAAGGGTCGGATTATCTTCGCGCACCGCCGCGTGGGAAGAAAGGGGAAACTCTTCCCCTGCTATAAATTCCAGTCCATGGTTCCAGATGCACAGGAGCGATTGGAAGAGTACCTTGCGAAGAATCCGGCTGCCCGAGAGGAATGGGAAGAGTCTTTCAAACTCGCGAATGATCCACGCGTTACAAAGTTAGGTGGATTTCTACGTAAGACAAGCCTTGATGAACTACCACAACTTTGGAACGTCTTGATGGGCGATATGAGCCTTGTCGGTCCCCGCCCTATTGTGACAAAAGAGATTGAGCGCTACGGGGACTACATTCGTGAATACTACATGGTGCCCCCTGGTATTACAGGGATGTGGCAGGTCAATGGACGCAGCGATACGACCTATGAGGAACGTGTGGCGATGGATACATGGTATGTACGCAACTGGTCGGTTTGGATTGACCTTGTATATCTATTCAAGACAGTAAAAACTGTTTTTACAGGAAAAGGGGCATATTGATGCGGGTTGCGATTGTGTGTGACTGGCTTGTTGTCTATGCTGGTGCGGAACGTGTATTGGAGCAGATTTTGAAAATCTATCCGGATGCTGATTTGTTTTGTCTTGTTGACTTTTTGCCAGAAAATCAGCGCGGATTTATTATGAATAAGCTGACACATACCAGCTTTATCCAGAACCTTCCTTGTGCAAAAAAGAACTATCGCTCGTACTTGCCTCTAATGCCGCTTGCTATTGAGCAGCTGGATGTCAGTGCATACGACTTGGTTATTTCAAGTTCTCATGCGGTGGCAAAGGGGGTTCTGACCGGACCGGATCAAGTGCATATTTCATACGTTCATTCCCCTATTCGTTACGCCTGGGATTTGCAGCATCAGTATTTGCAGGAAGCAAATTTGACTCGCGGGATGAAAGGTTGGATAGCAAAGGCAATCCTCCATTATATTCGCTTGTGGGATTATCGTACGGCGCATGGGGTGGATCACTTCATTGCCAATTCTGAATTTATTGCAAGGCGGATCAAGAAAGTCTATGGAAGGGAAGCGGATGTTGTCTATCCACCTGTCGATGTCGATGCCTATGAAATGTGTGAGGATAAAGAGGATTTTTATCTGACGGCGTCACGTATGGTTCCGTATAAAAAAATAAAACTCATTGTTGAGGCATTTAACGAAATGCCGGATAAGCAGCTGGTGGTTATCGGTGATGGACCGGAATATGGGAAAATAAAAGAAATTGCAAAAGAAAACATTGCACTGATGGGATACCAGCCCTTTTCCGTCCTTAAAGAAAAAATGCAGAAGGCAAAAGCGTTCGTTTTTGCTGCGGAAGAGGACTTTGGAATTACGCTTATGGAGGCGCAGGCATGTGGTACACCCGTGATTGCGTATGGCAAAGGCGGAGCACTGGAGACTGTTCGTGGTCAAGAACATGATGAGACAACGGGTGTGTTTTTTGATCAACAAACAACGAGTTCCATTATAAACGCGGTGCGATCTTCTGATGAGTTGCTATCAGAAATTGAACCACGGATTTGCAGGGCTAATGCAGAACGATTTTCTGTAGAAAAATTCCTCATTGCTATGAAAGAAATTATCAATACAAAACTTGTTCGATAAATAAATGTAAAAATTCGTTTGAGTAGGAGTATGATGAAACGCTATCTTATTGTCAAAATAGCTGCCATCGGCGATGTCATTATGGCAATACCAATGATTGATGCCATTCGAAAACAAGATGCAGCGTCTCATATCACATGGATTTGCGGACGGAGTGTAGTCCCGCTGCTTCAGAAATTTCCAATAGATCGACTGATAATTGTTGACGAAAGCAAACTGCTATCCGGGAGCAAAGTAGAAAAAATAAAAGAAGTGTTGAGTGTATGGAAAGAGATTGCTTTTCAAAAGTTCGATGTTTTGGCTTTAGGGCATGCAGCAAAACGATATAAAATCATGACATTGTGGACAAGGGCCATGTGTAGGCGTAGATTTAGTCATGCCATGGGGGAGATGTGGCCAGTACCTTCACGGCATTATACGGATGAATATGTCCGATTGATTTTAGATGTACCGAAACGAGTGGAGATTTTTCCTCCATCACAGCTACGATTGGAGTCAGATGCTGCTGTGCAGGAGATCCTGAATCAATGTGTTCAGGATCGCAAAAATATTGTCCTATCACCCGGAGGTGCTAAAAACGCTCTGGCAGATGATGCGTGTCGCCGTTGGCCCATAGAACATTATGTTCACTTGGCAAGACTGTTGGAAGAAAAAGACTACAATATCATCATCACAGGTGGGAAAGGTGACGCTTGGACTCTGGAGCATTTCAAAGATGTTAGGGTTATCAATGCGGTAGGTAAAACAACCCTGCTTCAATTGATCGCCTTGCTCGAAAAATGCGATTGTTTTGTAACGCATGATTCCGGTCCGCTCCACGTAGCGGGGCTGACCTCGGTGAAAATCATTGCACTCTTTGGACCAACAAACCCGTGGGAAAAAATTCCACGCAGGGATCATGTTTATGTTTTGTGGGATGCGGAACATTATGCGTGTTGTCCTTGCTATGATGGAAAGTATTATGATGCAAAGAAAATATCTGCCTAAAGGGGATATCTCCGGAGAAAGTATTATCCTTAATAAATTCATGAGCGTTCAGAGAGCTGGAAGGAGGTGCATATCTTGAGTCTCAAAAACCTTGATTTCTTTGCGGTGTATTTTTATTTCATCACGTTGGTGACGGAAGCTCCTCTGCGTACTGCGTTGGATACGATAGGGCTTTCTCCATTGATATATATACGTGAGTTGTTTCTGGTCATAGCGATTTTCTCATATTTACTGCAATCACACATTGATTCAAAAGTTATATATTTACTACTGGGATTTGCATTTTTTTTACTGGAAGGAATCCTTTTTACAGAGAATATTTTTCAGGTTATGGCGGGCTTGAAATCATTTTTCCCATTTATTCTTGGATTTTTGATGATGAATAAGTATCGGGAACGGTGTTCTGAATTAAAAAAACTATACTTGTTCATTTTTTTTACAACCGCATTGGGACTTGTGTTGGATTATATGTTTGATGATCTTCCTTGGAAAAAACTTTCTATTGATGTTGCTGGAGTTTCTATTGAAGAACAGGCCGGGCTTATAACATTTGATGGGGATACAGTTTCTCGGCCATCGGGATTTATGCGATTACATAATGTTGCTGCGACGGTAATTTCCTATACAGTTGGTTGGGCAATTGCATATCGAATGCATCGTGTTTTGTGGGCGATTGTGGGGGTGATCTTTGTTTCGCTAACGACAGCAAAAGCTCCGATTGTTGTGATGTTGGCTGTTTGTTTTATCGTGATAATAGGATCTTTTTTCCAACAAAAGGGACGGGGATATCTGTTAAAAGGAGTGGCTTTATTTTTCGCGGTTCTGATGATCGGATTACCACTTTTGTCCCTTGTGTTTGGATCGATTGCCGATCAGCTTGATACAGAGATGTTGTTTTTCTTATTTGCTTCTTTTGATGATCGGCTCATCAATTCATGGCCGCGTAGTATAGAGATGATAACTGATTATGGAAATGTTGTCTTCGGGCGTGGAATTGGTGGAATCGGTTATGTCGTTACCTTGTTTGATAAGTTTGTTCATAACCCAACACCAGTAGACAACTTTTTTGTGACTGCGTATGGTCTGGTCGGTATATTTGCTTTTTTGGTATTTCTGTTTTTGCTGTATCAGATGTTGATCCGTAAGATTCAGTCTGAATGGGATATGTTTATGCTCATTCTTTTTGTCATGATCATTGGAAATGGTATTATGAATGATATGACCGATCAAATGACCATGTTGCATTTTGGGTTGGTTACAAGATACTTGTTGGAGAAACGACACGATGATGTAAATTCCAAAAATTATACATCAGAAAAGGGGCTAGCGGATGAAATACCCTCTTGTTCGTAATAAATTTTTACGTGTATATTTATATTTTTGGGATTACGCATATGACGTTTTGAAGTTTTGTGTCCAGCAAAAATCACTTCCCGATAAGATAGAAAAAAACGAAGTACATCGCATTTTATTGCGTAATCCTGCAGCTTTTGGTGATGTTTTATACTCCTTACGTATAGCGACAGCACTGAAAGCAGAAAATCCACAGATAGAAATCGGGATGATGGCGGGGAGTTGGACACGGGGGTTGGTGTCCGCATGCCCTGCTATTAGTCATATTCATACGGAAAATCACTGGTCGGTGTCTCAGAGTGGAGGCAGCCTTCCTTGGCGCTTTTTGAAATGGCTCAAACAATGGAACTTGTTACGCAAAGAGGTGCAGTCAATCCAATATGATCTTGCTGTTGACTTGTATTACTATTTTCCGTCAGCTTCTTTTTTCTTTTGGGCTGCGCATATTCCTAGACGCATTGGCTATGATGCAAGCGGAGGGAGCATACTTTTTACGGAAAGTAAACACTGGTTGTTTGAGGAAAAACATAATGTTGAATATCAGGCAGATCTTTTAAGATCCATTGGATATTCGTTAGATACTCTATCTGTAAATCAGGATGTGTTTTGCTTCAACACCTTCGATGAAGTTGTTTTACATAAGTATTCCTTGCAGTCAAAACAATATGCTGTTTTTCATATGGGCACAAGCGACCCTTTGCGTGAATGGACTACGGAACGATGGCTGGAGTTGGCTCAATTTGTGGAGCAAGAAAAACTAACGATTTGCTTCACAGGGAAAGGGAAACATGAACAAGAACTTGCTTGTCAGGTTATCAAAAATCTAGGAGAAAGAAATATTTCTCTTTGTGATCGTTTGAATCTCTCTGAACTTATGCAAGTCATTCGCAATGCCGTTTTTTTTGTTGGGGTCGAGTCATTTGCTGGACATATTGCAGCACTATATCGTATACCACAACTATCCATTATGCATGGTGCAACCAATCAGACACACTGGCAACCCTATGGAAATCCGAACGGTGTTGTTTTACGCACGGAAATGTCATGTTCTCCGTGTTATTTTCCGAAACAATGTGACAAGGGGAATACGTGTATGGATATTTCTGTGGAAAGAACTATTATGGCTGTGAAATATATATTGAATAGAGCATAGTCGCATCGAGTGGAGGATACAGTGTTCAAAGTCTTATTTATCACGAATGTTCCGGCTCCGTATCGCGTGGATTTCTTTTCTCTTTTAGGGAAAAAATGTGATCTTACCATCTTGTATGAACATGCTTATTCTACGGAGCGAGATACTCAGTGGAAAGGTAGATTGCAAGAGAAGACCTATCACGAAATCTATCTCAATGCAAAAATTCGTATTCATCATGGAGATAGCTTTGCACCTCAGGTTGTAAAATATCTTTCAAGAAAATATGATCTGATCGTGATTGGCTCTCACTCCAGTCCAACGCAAAAACTTGCAATCGAATACATGAAGTTTCGTGGAATCCCCTATATCGTAAATATCGATGGTGTCGCATTGCCTTGTGGATACAAAGAGTCTGCGTGGAAAGGCCGTCTCAAACAACATCTATACTCCGGCGCGGAAGCATATCTGGTGAGCGGAGATGTCACAAAAAAATATTTGATGAAATATGGTATCCCGGATGAGAGAATATACATCTATCCATTTTCGTCTATTTTTGACGATGAGGTAATCAAATGTGTTGTTTCGGATGAAGAAAAAAATCTATTAAAGCATGAACTTGGGGTTCCTGAAAAACACATGGTTTTATCCGTCGGTCGTTTTATCCGGTCAAAAGGCTATGATCTGTTATTGCAGGCAGGTCATGACATTGTGGGCGATACCGGCGTCTATATTGTGGGAGGATCTCCGACCGAAGAGTATTTGTCTTTACGAGAACGCTGTAAAGGGAAAGCAAATTTTCACTTCATCGAATTCAAAACGAGAGAGGTCCTTCAAAAATACTACCGGGCATCTGATGTATTCGTTTTGCCGACACGCATTGATGCGTGGGGCTTGGTCGTGAATGAAGCGGCCGCGAAAGGCTTGCCAATTATCAGTACGGATAAATGCAATGCGGCAAACGAAATGCTTGGAGATGGTGTGAGTGGGTATATCCTTCCCAGTGAAACGATTGATGGTTGGGCGGACAAAATTAACACGCTGCTGGAAAATGATGAGTTGCGTCATCGTATGGCAAAAAAAACATTAAGCGTTGCAGCGCACTACACTATGGAGCGGATGGTTGCTGTGCACTTGGATATTTTTACGAAGATTATGGAGAAGCGAAAAAAATGAGGAAAAAGATTTGTGTTCTGCAGTATGGTGCATTATCGGGAACATATGGTGGAATGGAGTCTTATATTGCCGCACAATGGAAAGCAATAGATCGTTCGAAAATACAGTATGATTTTCTTGTTCCGGAAAATGAGGAACGTGTTGCTTATGAGGAAGATATCGAACGGCTTGGAGGACGAATTTGTAAAAAGTGGGTTGGCAGAAAACGAGGTGTTTTGCGGCACTATATTGCACTATATCGTTTCTTTCGTGAGCATTCATATGATGTTGTCGTTGGGAATTTTCTAAACCTGAACAACATAGACTGTCTTTTATTTGCATGGCTCTTTAGGGTGCCAATTCGAGTGGCACATGCGCACGCTGCAGCTGTAGATTATCCATCAGTCCCGCAAAAGATACTGGCAATGGCGCATCGCTTTTGTCTAAAAATTACTGCAACACATTTGTTTGCGTGTTCGGACTTAGCGGGAAAGTGGCTTTTTGGAACGCTTTGGAAATCGAAGAAGAGTTATGTTATTCATAATGGGATTGATACTTGTAAATTTTCTTTTAACCCCCGAGTACGCGATAAGGTTAGACTGGAGTATGGGCTGTCAGACAAATGGGTTGTTGGGCATACAGGAAGATTTGCAGTAACTAAAAATCATAGATTTATTATTTCAGTTTTCAAAGAATTAAGCAAGATGGTTGATGATGCAGTATTGGTATTGGTGGGGGAAGGCGTCTTAGAACAGGAAATACGAGAACTTGTAAAGACAGATAATCTGCAAGATCGTGTAATCTTCATGGGAGAGAGGGAGAATATCCAAGAGCTTTTACAAGGGATGGATATTTTTTTGTTCCCTTCTAAGTCTGAGGGGCTTGGCATATCTCTGATCGAGGCGCAGGCGACCGGACTAAAATGCTTTACCTCAGAGAACGTCGTTCCGCAAGAGGCTGCTGTCACTGATTTACTGACGTTCTTGCCGTTGGAAGAATCCCCGGCATTCTGGGCGAAACATATTCTAAGAGCGCGAGCGTATACCCGAGAGGATCGGTCTGCATATGTTCGTCAGAGAGGTTACGATGCGGCTGACTCTGTGGAGATGGTTTCTGATGTATATTTGGGGAAAAGTCAATGAAAAAAATAGGAATTGTTACCATCACTGGTGGACTAAACTTGGGAAACAGTCTGCAAAACTATGCCCTGCAGGTCTTTTTGCGTCGTCTGGGATATGATCCGTATACGCTCCTCGATCGGCGGTACTGTCTATGGTATCCATTTCAATGGAGTGATTTTCTGCGCGCCCATCCAATCAAAAGAACACTCGCATTGGCATTTAACATCAGAAGCTTTCGTACGCATCTCTTTGACTCACTATCACGTCAGGATGGGTATTTACGTTTTAATCAGCATCTGTCGTTTGCACAGAGCCATTTCGTGGGCAATCAATTTATCCAGGCTCCGGGAGAAGCCTTTGATGCTTTTATCGCGGGAAGTGATCAGATTTGGAATCCGTACTATGATCAGCCGGACTATATGTTCCTGACCTTTGCTCCCAAAGAGAAGCGTGTGTCATATGCTGCCAGCTTTGGTTCGGATGATATGCCGGAGCGTATGTCCACACGCTATCAAAAGCTCCTGTCGGATATGAACGTTATTTCAGTGCGTGAGGCAGCCGGAAAACGTATCGTTTCTGAACTGATTGGACGGGATGTTCCTGTTTTGGCAGATCCGACACTTTTGCTTGACGATGCGGATTGGCGAGCTGTTGCAAAGTCACCACACTGGTTTTCGGACAAACCATATATTTTGACATATTTCTTGGGAGAGCGCAGTGCACAATTGAATCACGTTTTAGAGCGAAGGGCAAAAAGCGAAAATGTGGAGATTATCCATATTCTGGATAAAGATCATCCGAATTGGTATGGTATCGGACCAAGCGAATTTCTGTATCTGATTGCCAACGCAAAAGCCGTATACACGGACTCCTTCCACGGAACGGTATTCTCCATTTTGCTGCGCACGCCGTTTATTGTGTGCGATCGTATAGAAAAGGGACTGAATGCCATGGGGTCGCGGTTGGATACCTTGTTGGGGCGGTTTGCATTTGCCTCCCGCAGAAGGAATCTGGCTTTGGGATATGACGCGGACGATCTTTATGAAATGGATTTCTCCAGCGTAGAAGAGAAACTGTCGGAAGAACGTGCACGGTCGGCTGCGTATTTACAGGATGCTTTGGGGTAGTGGGGAATACAAATATGGGATTGGTTCAAAAACTGCGCACGTTTGATATTGCCAAGACGTTATACTATACCTATGCGTCGCCCAAAATCAGGAGGCATAGCCGTGAAAGTCGGGTTTTGGCATATCGTGGTGCGGTCATTGACATGGCGTCATCGGCACAGATTGACCTATGTGGAACTCTGCATGTGGGTAGCGGAAATCCACTCGGTGCCGCGCGTTTTACAACACTTCGTATGGATGAAGATGCGCGACTGCATATTGTCGGGGATTTTAATCTCACCTATGGCGATGATGTTATCGTATTTCGTGGCGGCGTATTGAAACTGGGCTCCGGATATTTCAACTCGAATACCAAAATACGGTGTCATCATCTGATCGAGATTGGTCGCGATGTTGCGATCTCGCATGATGTAACGATTATGGACTCGGACGCGCATGAGATTGTGTCATCTGTGCATACGAGGACTGCCCCCATCCATATCGGTAATCATGTGTGGATTGGGACGCGTGCAACGATTCTAAAAGGAGTGGATATCGGGGAGGGGGCAATTATTGCTGCGGGGGCTGTCGTCACCCACGATGTTCCTCCTCATAGCATTGTAGGGGGCGTACCGGCAAAAGTAATTGCGGAGAATGTGAAATGGAAATGAACACGGTCGTTCAGAAGGTCAAAAGGGATATGTGCGTCGGGTGCAGTGCCTGTGACAATATATGTCCTTCGGGGGCACTCTCCATGCAGCCGGATCGAGTAGGTTTTTTATACCCTCAACTGGAAGAAAAAAAATGTATTTCTTGTGGACGCTGCTTGGCCGTATGCCCTGCACTCCATAATTGGGATTTTGTTTCGTGTGAAAGACTTCCAGAGCCATCTGCGCAGGCGGCGTGGTCTAAAGACAGGGAGATACGCATGGAGAGTACATCAGGCGGCGTTTTCTCTGAAGTCGCGAAGACCTTCTTTCAGATGGGGGGCTATGTTGTTGGTGCGCGTTATGATGGGGCTTTCTTAGTAGAGCACTATGTGGGAGAGAGCGTGGAAGATATTTCCCTCCTGCGCCAGTCCAAGTATATTCAGAGCGATAAAAAGGATGTATTCAAAACAATACGATCACTTCTAAAAGCAGAAAAGATGGTTCTTTTTATCGGTGCTCCATGTGAGGTTGCGGGACTCTATGGATTCCTTGGCAAGATGTACGACAACCTCTATACGATGGATTTTATTTGCCTTGGCGCAAATGCACCCCGTATTTACGTTCGTTTCTTAGAAATGATTGAAGAAGTGCACGGATCAAAAGTATCTCGTGTATGGTTCAAGAACAAGACGTATGGCTGGCACCGATTTAGTACCTGTGTGGAGCTGCAGAACGGGGCGTCCTATTTGAGAGATCGCGATCATGACTACTTTATGCGGGGATACATCGGCAAGTCGAAACTATACATTCGTCCTGTTTGTTCACATTGCCGCTACAAAGAGATCCCGCGCATTGGAGATATGACGTTGGGAGATTTCTGGGGCATTGAACTCCTACGCCCGGAACTGGACGAGGATAAAGGAACATCTGCGGTCATGTTGAACTCCGAGAAGGGAAAAAACCTGTTTGAGCGTGCAAGTGAGGCTCTACATCGTGCAGACATGACATGGCGGGATATTGCCGCAGGAAACCCTGCGCTGCTGAACAGTGTTCCGGTCGATCCGCGGCAGGAACAGTTCTTTGATGATTTGGAGCGGATGCGATTCGATCAGTTGATTGAAAAATATGCACCGATGTCATGGCGCAGGAAAATAAAAGACCTTCTTCGACATATCATAGGGAGATGAAGTAATACGATGCGAAAGACTCTATCGAATATCAAGCGATACCTTATCAACTTTATCAAGTATATCCGCGCGGGCGGTGTCGTGTATGTCGATATTGCACAAATCCATTACGGTGAGATACTTCGTGGTAAGTGTGCCTTGATTACTGGAGGGACAGAGGGGATTGGTTTTGCGATTGCAAAAAAATTCATCTCAGAGGGTGCTCATGTTGTTATCACTGGACGAAATATGGAAAAACTGAAAAATGCACAGGTGAAGCTAGGGGCAGATCGTTGTGACATTCTGGTTTGGGATATTCGGACAGATTCGGTGAAAGAAAAACTTGCGCAGACGATTGAACGGCTCGGTGTGATTGACATCCTAATCAACAATGCGGGCATCTATAATGGGAAGTCGATGGAGGAGGTTTCTGTCTCCGATTGGGACAATGTCATGCACACAAATTTGCGTGGTGTATATTTTCTGATGCAGGAAATCGTCGGGTATTGGCGCAGCCATAACAGCAGGGGCAAGGTGATCAATATCGCGTCCATTGCAGGAATCTTGGGGGCGCCCATTCCCTATGGGATATCGAAGTGGGGCGTCATCGGTATGACCGAAGGGTTTGCACGCGATTATGCGGATCAGGGGATTGTAATCAATGCCATTGCTCCAGGAGTGACGGCGACAGGAATCAATCCGGATTTTGATTTTAGCGAAAATGCTTATGATGCTGGCAGTGCAAAGAATATGCGGGTTGCTTTACCGGAGGAAATTGCAGAGCTCGCATTGTTCCTGAGCAGCGATGCTGCAAACCACATTGTCGGACAGACGATTGTCTGTGACGGAGGAACCATACTGCGCTGATGATGAATGAACTTGTGTATCTGCTGTCGATCTTAGGAATTTTTGCTGTTCTGTGGTGGATTCTATGGCTTTCCAATGATCGGTTTAAGCGGACAAATTATTATCAAAATGAGTTTCGCCAGTTGGAGAAGTTCACCAATGGTGTCCCTGATCAACTAGAAATTGTGAATACAGGGAGCTCTCACGGAAAGTATGCCTTGGATTATGATGCGGCAAAGGTGCGAGGGTTTAATTTTGCCCTGTTTCCACAGTCCTTATCCTATGATTTTCGTGTATTGCAGGCATACAAGGAACATTATGCTGAGAAGTGCCATGTTTTATTGGTTATTACTGTATTAGCATTTTCCTTTTTAGATTACAGCGATGATCGTTCCAATACGAAGTATTATTTTTTCTTACAACCATCTTCCATACGGGGCTATCGCAAAATAAAATATTTTCTTCGTGTAAAATATCCGATTCTATCCTCGTGGAAGAACTGGATACGGATTTTTCAGGATACTCCATATCAATCCTATTGGGCAAGGACGGCACAGGATGCATCTCTTCCGGAGGCACAGAGAGCGGCGAAAGAGCGTGCCGACGGATGGCGCAGACAGTTTGCCCTTGCCGATATGGAGAATCCACGGAGTGCTGAGCATTTGCATCCTGTTTTTCAGCAGACACAGGCACTCGTCCGTGCGATGATTTCTTTTTGTCAGACACGTGGGTGGCGGCCTGTGATTGTTATCCCCCCCCTCTCGGACGTGATGAAAAAAGAGTTTTCGAGAGAGTTCATGCGTGCGGTTCTCTATGATAATGTGCGAGAGGCGAATACGGCAGAAATCCCTATTCTGGATTATCTCTATGATGAACGGTTTGGCGATTATCGTTTGTATGGAAATGCAGACTTCCTTAACAAAGACGGCCGTCGTCTCTTTACCCAAACGGTGTTGCATGATTTAAAGAAAATGGCAGAGAGGTCCGACCATGAGTAATAGTATGAGCCAAAAACGTATGGGAATGGTTCTTTCCTATGCAAATATCATTGTATTCATTGGCGTGAGTTTTTTATATACACCCATCATGATCCGTATTCTTGGACAAAGTGAATACGGCATTTATAGTTTGGCAAGCTCCATCGTTGGCTATTTTGCTCTCTTGAATATGGGGTTCAGCAGTACATATATGCGCTATTATGCGTACTATAAGGCAAAGGAACAGCAGGAAAAGATCTGTCGGCTCAACGGAATGTTCTTGTTGGTGTTTTTGTCAATCGGTCTTTTTGTATTTCTTGCCGGAACGATATTGGCGTTTCAGTTGGATGTTTTCTTGGGAGATCAACTCTCTGCCGCAGAATATGCACTTACGAAGGCTTTGGTCTTGATTCTGTCACTGAATATGGCAATCATGATGCCGGGAAATGTATATACGGCGATCGTGGTTTCGCAGGAGAGGTTTGTTTTTGCGAAGGGGATTGAGCTGCTGCGGACGCTGTGCAGCCCGTTGGTAGCACTTCCGCTCTTGTTTTATGGATACGGCTCCATCGGCATGAGTATTTCTGTCCTCTGGATCACAGCGATTTCGGTGGTGCTCAATATATACTATTGTTATCGTATCCTGTCTGCTCGATTTGATTTTTCTCATTTTGACTGGTCTCTGTTTAAGGATATGGCAGGATTCTCCTTCTTTATTCTCCTGCAGGGGATCATGGATCAATTCAACTGGCACGTCGGCAAAGTCGTCTTGGCAAATATCTGCGGGACAGCTGCAGTTGCTGTGTACTCGGTCGGACTACAGTTTAACTCCATATTTACAACATTTTCTACGGCGATCTGTGGGGTTTTTACGCCGCAGATTCATCAGCTGAAGAACATGGAAAATGCCCTTCCGAAACTCAATGAACTCTTTATTGAGGTGGGGAGAGGGCAGTTTTATATTGTCTTTTTTATTTTAAGCGGTATTATTTTTTTTGGGCGGGGATTTATCTGCTTATGGGTTGGAGAGGAGTACGAAGGTGCATACTATATTGCGTTACTGCTGATGCTTCCCATTACCCTTGCCCTCATGCAGAATATTGCAGTGGAGATGCTGCGTGCATATAATAAACATGGATGGTGGAACATCATCAATGTCATTATGGCGGGTATCAATGTAGCAATCAGTATTCCACTGACGATGAAAGATGGCGAATATGGAACGGCCATTGCGACGTGCATAACCATGGGGATTTTAACGATGGTGATTCATCAGATTTACTATCAAAGAACAATCGGATTGGATATCGTGGCGTTTTTGGGAGCTTTCCGGGGTTTTCTGTTGCCGGCGATGGTGACTTGTAGTTTTGGCGTGCTTTTACAGCACCTATTTCCCGTCGAAAATTGGCTGAACTTTCTTTTGGACTGCG
>ERZ773070.1020-NODE-1020-length-18071-cov-9.496115_pt1 | contig 18071 bp, 16 predicted proteins | sample MGYA00580618_ERZ773070 | MGnify/ENA primary metagenome ERZ773070 (study PRJEB29015, sample SAMEA2738023) | human oral metagenome | biome: human oral; feature: human-associated habitat; material: dental | place: China | collected 2019 ... | reverse complement strand
TAGAGCACCGCTCTCCTAAAGCGGGTGTCGTTGGTTCGAATCCAACCGGGGTCGCCATGGCGAAAGCCCTAGTCAGACGTAAGTCGGGCTGGGGCTTTCGTCATCCCCAGAGGACGCCATCCCGCACCAAATCCCGCATCCTGCACAACAAGCGCTCAACTCACCAACCACAACAACCCACTCAACGAACGCCTGTGCTATATTCCCAAACACGGGCATTGCTGTCCCCTAAGCACCCCCGAGAGCTGCCACCCGGGCGGCTTCCATCGATTCAGCCACGGCATCAAGCCGATCCCCGAACAGGTGCCCGTACAAATCCAACGTCATGGTCGCCGACTTGTGACCGAGCATCGTCTGCACCACCTTCACGTCCGCCCCTGACGCTATCGCCAACGATGCTGCGGTGTGCCGCAACATGTGAGGAGTGAAGTAGCCCAAGCCGAGCGCCGCGACCGCCTTCGCCAACGCGACCCGCTGGAACGTCCGCGTCCGCATCACCCCACCACGCAGCCCCAAGAACACAAACTCCCCTGGGCCCTTCCCGGCAGTTCGGTTCATCAACGGAGCGGTGAGGAACCGGGGAATCGGGACCTCACGCCGCGCATGCCCCTTGGGTGGGCCGAACACCAGCCGACCCCCCACCGGGGTCACGGACTCGGCGACGATCACCCGCTGCCTCGTGAAATCCAGATTTTTCACGCGCAATGCAGCCATTTCGCCCCACCGCAGCCCCGTATACGCCAGAAACAGAACGACGAGTTCGTATTCCGGCCCACACGCCTCCGCCAGAGCACGAACCTGTTCGTGGTTGAGGAACACCTTCTCCGACTGCCGCATCCGGGGGAGACTCACCCCCGCTGCCGGGTTGACCCCTAGCCTCCCGTCCTTGACAGCGTAGTCAAGCGCTTGGGACAGCACACCGTGGATCTTCCGCACCGACGCCGCGGCCAGCCCCAACCCCGAAAGCCACTTCTGAACATCGGCGTGTCGTAGCTGCGACAACTTCACCCGCCCCCACCGGGGCCTGATGTGGGCCCGCAGAACCCCTTCGTAGCGGTCCCGTGTTTTCGGCGACAGGTTCACCTTTCCCGCCAGCCATTCATCACACCAGTCCGCGACAGTAACGTCCTGGCGACGGGGATCAACCACGATGCCCTTGCGGATGTCTGTCTCTAGCTTGCTGCGATAGGCCTTCGCTTCGCGTTCCTTGGCGAAGGAACGCGAGTGTTCCCGATGTTCCCCAGGGAGGCGGTAGCGAACGTCCCAGCGCACCTGCCCGTCTGGAAGCTCACGCCTCCTAATGCTCGCCATCGAAGTCCTCGATCAGCCCTTTGTTCCGCGCGCGGCGAATCCACTTCGTTACCGTCGTTCGCGGCATGCCCAGGTTCGTTTCGACGAACTTGGCAGGACTCAACCCCACGGCACGGCCAAGCTGATACAGGTCAGCCGCCATGCGCAGGGACTCATCAGTAGGCCCTTGCAGCCGGATACGCTCACGTTCTTCATCCGCGATGACAATCCCTCCCTTGTAGGCGAAAGTCACCGTGCCGTCGAAAATTCCTACCTCCCCCGCCGCAGTGAAGATGAGTTCGTTCGCCATTCCGCGGACCGGGACTTGTCGAAGCATGGTCCCGGTCAGCGGAGCACCATCGCGGGCTGTGACGCGAACCGTTGTCGGCTGCAAGACGCCGTCGAACCAGTCGATCGTCATTTCGACCTCGGCGAAGAGGTCACCTAGAGCATCCCCCTTGTCCAGCTTGATTCTTCCTTGGAAGGGGACCGTGACGCCCCACCGTGAGACGCCGAAGCGCACTACACGCGTCTCTTCCACGTTCTCGGAGATTTTGATCTTGGCCATGTCTCAATCCTCACACGACGGGAGCAGCGTTGACAAGCCTCAGCCGCTATGGTGTAAGCTTGTCAGAGTTGAATCACGACAACGGTTCGCCGCGGACACGGAAGGAGTAACCGGTGAACGAAGAACAGATCCTCACAACAGCTCAAGCAGCGACGCTGCTCGGGGTTCCCGAAGCAACGCTGCGCTACTGGCGATTCGTCGGCTCGGGCCCACGATCCTTCAAGCTCGGGGCACGGAAGGTCGCCTACAAAAAGTCCGACGTAACAGCCTGGCTCGAGAAGCAGTACATGGGAGAGGAGGCCTGAGCATGGCCTACACAAAGAAAAATGCCCCCACCAAGCGGCCACTTGGTGAGGGACGGAAAGATCAGTTCGACCTTGACATGTCGAACAATACCATACGAAACCGGGCAGATCAGCCGTCACTACAGGACCACCGACATGGCGCTCCCACCAACCACGCCGACTACCGGCTCCCCTCAAGGCCCGAAAACGGCTGCCAGCCAGCTGCCTCCCACTCTGACAGGCGGGCAGCATCGATGTCGAACCGGGATGTTGCGAAAGCCGCGCATCTGTTGACCCAGCAAACCGGGTTCCTGGAGAACCTCCTGCGGCGACTGATCCAAGACGCATGCCAGGAAGCCTGCGCCGACTACTGGGACCGCCGCGCCGAGGACTTCGACAGGGCACGCCCCAAGCCCGGAGACCGCACCGGACGGGCCACGCCAGAGCAGATCGCGGAACAGGATCGTCGGATGGCAGCCATGGCTGAGGCATGCCGCCAGCGGGCCCAGCTGATCAGAGCGGGGGCCTTCGACGATGAGTGGGCCCAGCTGATCAGAGATGAGTGGGCCCAGCTGATCAGAGCGGGGGGCCTTCGACGATGAGTGAACTCACCGAGCAGGGGTACACGGCAGCGTGTACCCCTGCCGGGGAAGTGATTCCCCTCCACACCCCCGGTGGGGTCAGTCAGCCTGACCCCACCGGGGAGCCGGCCACGCCATCCCGGAGGCTGGAGGTCACCTGGGCTGACTGGATCGAACCCGAACCCGTGGACTGGGCATGGCAGGACGCCGGGCAGGGACGCATCCCCGCCGGGGCGTTGTGCATCGCCGCCGGCCGAGAAGGAACCGGCAAGTCATCATTCGGGATATGGCTGGCCGCGCGGATCAGTCGCGGCACCCTCCCGGGCATCTTCTACGGCCAGCCACGGAACGTGTTCTACGTCGCCGTGGAAGACTCATGGGCCCACACCCTCGTACCCCGTCTCATCGCCGCCGAGGCCGACCTATCACGTATCGGCCGCCTCGACGCCATCGAAGACGAGGACCAGGAAAGCGTTCTCTGTCTGCCCACCGACCTGAGCCTGCTGGAACAAGCCATCATCGACGAGGCTGTCGCCCTGGTGATCCTCGACCCGCTGCTGAGTCTTTTCGGAAAAGGACTCGACTCCCACCGGGAACAAGACACCCGCCGCGCCCTCGACCCCTTGGCCAAGATCGCCGACCGTACCGGCGCGGTGATCCTGGGCATAGCGCACCTCAACAAAAGCGCCGGCGGGGATGCCGCAACCCGTATCACCGGGTCGGGGGCTTTCAAGAACGTGCCGCGTGCCGTGTTCGGGTTCGCGAAGGACGACGACGGCAGGGTCATGACCCAGGTCAAGAACAGCCTCGGTCTGGACGGGTTGCCCAGTCTCGCCTACAACATCGAAACCGCCATGGTCCCCACACTCTCAGGGACAGCAGAGACGGGACGGTTCGTGTTCTGTGGCGAGTCCGACAGGACCGTGGACGACATGCTTCGGGATGCCAACAGCGGTGAAGACCACAGCGAACGAAACGACGCCGCCACGTGGATGACCGACTACCTCACCCAGCAAGGCGGAACCGCCCCCTCCAAGGAGGTCATCGCAGCCGGGGTGGAGGAAGGCTACTCGAAGCGAACCTTGCAGCGCGCCCGGGGCAAAGCCGGGATCATCACAGCCAGCAGCGGCTACCCCCGAACCACCACCTGGTCCCTGCCACCAGTGGCGCCACAGTCGTGCCAGTCGCGCCAAGGTTCAGAACGTGGCACCACTGGCGCGACTGATGGCGCCACTGAATCCCCCAGCTCCGACCACACCACATGCACCGTCTGCGGCGACCCACTCATCCCCAGTGACGGAGCCACCACACACCCCACCTGCCAACCCCACGGAGCGACATCATGACCCTCCTACGCCCCTGCCTCCAATGCGGCGAACCCACCACCGGCACCCACTGCCCACAACACCAACCCGCCGCAACCCCCAAACCCTCCAGCACCCGCCGCGGCTACGACACCACCTGGCGGAAACTCTCCGAACGACTCCGCGCCGCCCAACCCTGGTGCAGCGACTGCGGAACCACCCAAGACCTCACCCTCGACCACACACCCCAAGCCTGGCAACGCCGAGCAGCAGGCAAACCCATCCGACCCCAAGACGTCGAAGTCGTCTGCCGAACCTGCAACGCCAAACGCGGAGCAGCCAGGGGGGACACCCCCAAACCCCGCCCCACCGACCCTCAGGCCAAGGCAGAGTTTCGCTCTCTGTTGGGGGTGGGATCGTGAAGGGAGGGCCGAAAGCCCCGGTGGTTGCGGCCCCTATCGACTGGGGCCAGTACGGGCGCCCCGGGTGGCGTCGGGTGCAGGCGTTCGCGTCAGAGTACCTGAAGGTTCCGAAGGGAACTGGCGCCTTGGGGGCGTTCCGGTTGCGGAACTGGCAGCTGGAGATCGTCAAGGGCCTGTATCCGCTGCGGGGGAAGCGTCCCCGGCAGGGGCTACTCAGTCTGCCTCGTGGCAATGGGAAGACGGGCTTGGCGTCGGTGCTGGCGGCGTATGCGTTGCTGGCTGACGGCGTTGAGGGCGCGCAGGTGCTGATCGTGGCTTCGGATGAACGACAGGCGGGTCACACCTTCCGGAATGTGGCTCGGATGCTGGAGCTCGACGAGCGGTTGGCGGAGCGCACTCAGATCTACAAGGACCGGATCGTGTCTCCTCACAATGGTGGGGAGTTGCGGGCTCTGCCTGCTGATCCGGGGGCGTTGCAGGGCTGGGATCCGTCGCTGATGATCGTTGATGAACTGCACGTGGTGACCGAAGCGGTGTGGGAGGCCGTCGTGTCTGCCAGCGGTAAGCGGGATTCCAGTTTGACGTTGGCGATTTCCACTCCGGCGGAGTCCGTGGATTCGGTGATGTGGAAGCTGGTTCAGCATGGCCGTTCCGGGGAGGATCCGTCGTTCTTCTTTCGGGAGTATGCGGCACCGGATGGCTGTGCCATTGATGATCGCAAGGCGTGGCGGATCGCGAATCCGGCATTGGGTGACTTCCTGCATGAGGATGCCTTGGTCTCGACGCTGAAGACGATCCGAGAGTCGGCGTTCCGCAGGTACCGGCTGGGACAGTGGGTTGGCCAGTCGGATACGTGGCTGCCGTTCGGGGCTTGGGACGAGTGCGCCGACCCGGGTCGGGAAGTGCCCGACGGGACACGTGTGGTGCTGGCGTTCGACGGGTCGGCTTCCGGGGATTCGACGGCCCTGGTGGGCGCCACCGTCGAGAAGAACCCGCACCTGTTCAAGGTTGGGTTGTGGGAGAACCCGGGGGATCGTGGCTGGCGGGTGCCGCGCAGCGACGTGGACTTGGCGGTTGATGCCGCTTTCGGCCGCTGGGATGTCGTGGAGCTGGCCGCTGACCCGTGGGGGTGGCGTTCCGAGCTGGAGACCTGGGCGAAGCGGTACGGGCCGCGTCGGGTCATTGAGTGGAACACCGCCTACGCCAAGCGCATGGCTCCAGCAACGGATCGGCTCTATCAGGCCGTCATCGAACACAAGATCACCCACGACGGCGATGCCCGGCTCGCCGCCCACGTCGCCCACTGTGTTGCGAAGTCAACGCCGATGGGTGACCTCGTTTCCAAGGACAAGCGCATGTCATCGCGGAAGATCGACGCGGCCGTGGCCGCCATCGTCGCGAACGACCGGGCAGCGCATCACGCGGGCAAGACCCGCAGAAAGGCAGCAGCATTCCGATGAACCTGATTCATCTTCTGAACAGCAAACTCGACAAGACCCGTCCGGAGTTGGCCCGGCTGGACGAGTACTGGACCGGCACCCAGCCGGCCAGTTTCCTGGCGCCGAAATCGAAGGAGGCCCTGGGGAACGCCTTCCGTCACCTGGCCGTGAACTTTCCCCGTATGGTGGTTGAGGCCTTGGCCGAGCGATTGGAGGTCACCGGCTTCAAGGTGGACGGGGAAGTGAACCTCGATCTGTGGCGTGACTGGCGACGTAACGGCATGCTGGAGACCGCGCAGCAGGCCCACACCGACGCCTTGGTGTACGGCAGGGCGTTCGTGATCGTGTGGGCCCTCGACAAGCGACCGTTGGTGACCGTGGAGACCGCGCAGCAGGTCGCGGTTCTCCGGGACCCGGCCACCCGGCAGGTCATTGCTGCTTTGAAGCGGTGGCAGGCCGACGGGAAGGGCCACGCGTTCTTGTACGAACCCGACCGGATCACACGTCTGGTGACCGTCGGGAACGTCATCGACGATGCCGCCTTCCCCAGCGACAGTTTCCGAACCGTCGAGACGTTTCCCAATCCCTTCGGGGTCGTGCCGGTGGTTCCCGTGGTCAACCGGGGTCGCCTGCTGGAAGCCGACGGGGTCAGTGAAATGGGTGATGTTCTGGACCTGTCCGACGCGTTGAACAAGCTGATGGCCGACCTGATGGTCACTTCCGAGTACTACGCCCGCCCACGCCGCTGGGCAACGGGCCTGGAGATCGTAGAGGACGACGACGGCAACCCCGTCAAGCCCTTCTCCGCCGCCCTCGACGACATCTGGCAGTCGGAGGCCCCGGAAACCAAGTTCGGCCAGTTCGACGCCGCACGGCTCGACGGCTACACCGACGCGGCCGCGTTGATCACCCAGCAGATCGGAGCCTTGACGGGCCTGCCGCCCCACTACCTGGGGTTGCACGGCGACCAGCCCGCCAGCGCCGACGCCATCCGCTCTTCGGAAGCCTCCCTGGTGGCTCGCTGCCATTCGTTGCAGCGCACCTTCGGAGCGGCCTGGGCGGAAGTGGCCCGGTTGATGCTGGCCGTGCGTACCGGGGCCGACGCGGATACCCAGGACATTGAAACCGTGTGGAAGTCCGCCGAGACCCGCACCCCGGCCCAGCAGGCCGACGCGGCCGCGAAGCTGGTCAACATCGGCATGCCCCTGGAAGTGGCTCTGGCCGACGTGTTCGGAATGTCTCCCTCGGACATTGAACGGGTACGGCAGGCCCGCCGCGGAGCCGCCCTCGACGCCGCCGGAGTGGACTTCTCGAAGGTGGAGCTGTGAGCTTCCAAACCATTCTGGGGAAACTCTCCAGCGACACGGAACGGATGCTGGCCCGCATGTGGGCCAGCACCGAGAGCGGGGACCTCACCCTGGATGAGTTCATCCGTTTGGCGGCGAACCTGATCCAAGTCGCCCGCTCGAAAGGCCAGGCAGCTGCGTGGCTGGCTTTCCGGGCGTTCTTGGAAACCCACGTCGGCCAGGTCGTCCCAATCGATGCCTTGGGCAGTGATGACCAGCTCACCCGTCTGGAAGACGCCCTGAGAACCATCACTGATGCTGGAGGGAACACGCTGGCACGGTTGGCCCGGCTTGCACGTAACGAACCCGTCGACGCGGCCACCGCTGAATTGAGCAATCGTATGGCCGATTCTCGGGTTTCTGGGTGGCGTCGGAAACTCGAACCGGATGCCTGTGAACTGTGCCGTTGGTGGTCACGGGAAGGTCGCGTGTTTCAAACCTCCCACAAGATGCCCCGGCATACCGGCTGCACCTGTCATCAGCAGCCTGTTTTCAACGAGCGAACCAGCAACTTCCAAACCACTCAACAAGCCAACGATGCAGCTAGAAGAACCGCTGCCCAATCGAAAGGGTCAAGATGACCAACACTCTCACCCCGACTGAAACCCCCAACAACATCGTCGAGGGTTCCATCACTATTCCTGATGAAACCCTCGACGACAAGGGGGGTACGCAAATCGACGCCCCCGGCAAGCAGGGAGGGGAGACAACTCCCACCCCTGAAGACCAGGACATGTTCCCGCGTGATGTGGTGGAGAAACTTCGCCGCGAGAACGCCGCGGCCCGCACCAAAGCGAAGGACCGCGACACCTTGGCGCAGCGTCTTCACCGTGTCCTCGTGGAACAGACCGGCCGTCTGGCCGACCCCACCGACCTGCCATTCGACGAAGCCCACCTGGCCGATCCCGATGCCCTCACCGCAGCCATCGATGAACTGCTGACCCGCAAACCGCACCTGGCTGCCAGGACCTTCCACGGGAACATCGGCCAGGGCGCAACCACCGACCCGGCCAGCATCGACCTGGCCGCCATTCTCCGACACAACGCCTGAAAGGAGGTGAAACAGCATGGATAATGATGACTACATCATGGTGATGGATGAACTCGCCAAGACCATCGGAGCGATCCAAGGAAAGTCGTCCGGATGCCTCTATGACCTGGACGGCCTGACGCCCGAGCAGCGCTTGGAGGTCTGCGAGATTCTCATGTTGGGGGCGATTGTTGATGAGCTCGCCGCCCTCCGCCGCGGGGATACGGATTGATCAGACAACCAATTCTGGGCGGGGTGCCCCGAAAGCACCCCGCCCAGAATTGTGCTGCGTTCGAAGCTGGGGGATTCAGTCGCGCCACCAGTCGCGCCAGTGGTGCCACGTTCTGAACCTTGGCGCGACTGGCACGACTGTGGCGCCACTGGCGGCAGGGACCAGGTGGTATCCTTGAACAGGGAGCCAGGCGCACCCCGCGAACACTGTCCCGACCAGGCGTCCGACGGTAACAACCCCCCTCTTCTGTTACTGAAAGGACCATCATGGTCAACTCCCTCAGCACCGCATCCGAGCTGACCCAGGAACAGGTTCAGCGAATCCTCATCCAGCCCCTGACGGACAAATCCGTGTTCCTGGCTGCCGGCCCCCGCATCTTCGACACCAACGGCTCCCAGGTGCGGATCCCAAAGATGGGTGCCGCCACCGACCCGAAATGGCACGGCGAGAACGAACAGATCAGTGAAGTGGACGCCTCCTTCAGTGAAATCACTCTGCTGCCCTCAACCATGAAGTCCGTGAAGGTCATCACCCGGTTCAGCAACGAACTGGCCCGCCAGTCCATCATCGCCCTCGACGCCACCCTCCGGGACCGCCTCGTGACTGATGTTGCGAACAAACTTGACACCCAGTTCCTCGGGAACCAGGGCGACGGGAAGACCACCCCCAAGGGCCTGTTCGCCTACACCGACGTCCAAACCATCGACGCCTCCGGACCCCTCACCCTCGACCTGCTGCACGACGCCTGGGGCAAAGCCTTGGCAGCGAACGTCAACATGGCCGCCACCCGCTGGCTGATCCTGCCCGGCGACTTCACCAAGCTGCGGAAGATCAAGGACAACGCGAACCGCTACATGTTGCAGCCCGATCCCACCCAGGACGGTGTGTTCCGGCTGCTGGGGGCTCCGGTGACCGTGACCTCCCGCATCCCCGCCGGCTGTGCCGCTCTCGCGGACTTCTCCCAGATCGCGGTAGCCCGCGACACGGCTCCTTCTGTGAAGATCCTGACCGAGCGCTACGCCGACTTCGATCAGCAGGCCATCCGCGTCGTCGCCCGCTACGATGCCGCACCGCTGAACCCGGAAGCCGTCGTCACCCTGACGGGCATCGCCTGATGTCTTGGCTCGACGAACTCGTCACCGAGGTCGGCACGTACCTGGGGGGAACCAACACCACCCCCCAGGTGCGTGGCCACGTCGAACAGATGTCCCAGTTCGTGAAGGCCTACACCCGCAGCAATGGTTTCGATCCGGCGAGTGGCCCGAACGTTGAACTCCGGGCTGTGATTGTCACCGCAGCGGCCCGCTCCCTCACCAACCCCGGTGGTCTCACCACAACCGAAACAACCGGTCCTTTCACCCGGACGGTCTACAGCTGGAACGGTTTCAATCTCATGGAGCAGGCCGTCCTCAACCGCTACCGTCGACGCACGGCCTGATCCCGCATTCATCCCGCATGAGCACCAAAAATAGCCAATGACATCAACGGACTCAACGGACTCAACTTGGGCTGACAAGGGGAAACGCTGTTGTCAACGCCTGCAAACGATCCCGACGGCTCACTCCTAAAGCGGGTGTCGTTGGTTCGAATCCAACCGGGGTCGCCAGTGAAACGCCTAGTCAGACGCGACTAGGCGTTTGCTTTTCCACGACTGCTCCCCCTCGGAGTCCGCATCTGTTCCGCATCAGCCAGCACCACCCGTGAAGTTCCTACCTCTCCCGTTTCAGCAGTTCCTCGAAGGGAATGACCTGCTCGAACCCGTCGACGGGATGTCGGCGTTCTACGCCCGTCAGGCAGGAGCGCAGCTCCCCCACCGCCTCGTCGATGCGCCGCCGGAGCGCTGCCGCACCGGGGCCGCCGAAGACCCCGGTGCAGACCGCCCTGCTCCCGGGGAACGGCCGTCCTCATCTCAACCTCGCCCGCCACGGATGTGGCGATCCAGCGATCCGATGTGGTGGCGGTCAGCACCCTGAACACTTGAACGACACCGGATCGCCCCGAAGGCCGTAGCCTCTCCCCGGTGGCACCCAGGGGAGAAGTACTCTTCGTCACGCCGGCCGTGGCCTCGCCCCTTGGCCAATCGAACGAATCGAACGATCAGGCCGGCGCCCAGGCCGCCAGATGGGTTTCCTTCCTACTATCGCCGCGCTTGTCCTTCCTATCGCCGCGCTTGTCCTTCTCGCCCTTGCTGAGAAGCAACCGGTTCTCCGGCATGTTCGGCACCGGATGCCAGTCGCCGTCGTCACCTGTCGAAACGTCGAACCGTTCCCCGGAGCCGATCTCCTGGACGCAGATCTTCCCCGAGGCTTTTCGGCCGGCGAAAACGGAGTTGAATCCGTGGGAGACGCCGTACCCCTGAGCCAGGTCGAAGGCAAGATCATGCACCGAGACCTCCCGGCCGAAATCCACGGGAGCCAGCAGATAGCCTTTCGGAGTGCCCTCGGACCTCCCCGTGGTCCTCATGACCATCACATTCGGCACACCTTCCACATAGGCCATCTGATACCCCAACTGAGGAGTGTCGTACGCTTCCTTGGCGCCTGGAACTTCGAGGCAACTCGCGGTGGTTTGATCACCGCACAGCAGAAGTTTCACACCTCGTGCCGTACCGCCCCCGGGCAGCGACGATTCCTCGCTTCCCACCTGCACCAGGATGCCCGATCCGTCGGGCCAGGATGGATATTGATAGTCGTTTTTCGTGGTGTCGACCTTCTCGAACCGCCCCTCACCGGAATCCGTCATTCGCGGATTGACCTCGATGTTCAAAATCTTCGGCCCCACGTTGAACTGGTCGGAGTACCGGGTCGTGGATATGGTTGCCAGCACCTCCCCGGTCTTCGCGGAGCGCAACTGCTCGGTGCGCCACTCCCCCGACCGGGCATCGGTTCTGATCCGGAAAACGTCGCCATTCACCGCAAGGGCTCCAGAGCCATCGGATCCAAAGCCATATTCCCCCGAGAATTCTTCCCGCCAGAGTTCCTCCCCCTTGCCGTTCAACCCAAGCAGGTGGCTGGTCGCGGGATTGCCCTTGTCGGAAAGGACGACGACCGCCCCGCCCGCCCAGGAATCGACCAGTCCCGTCCAGACCGCGTCCTCGGCCTTGTCCGACTTCCCGGAGAACTTCGTCACGTTCTCCCGGGTTCCTGCCTCGTCCATGGTGAACACATAGCCCTCGCGATCGACGCAGGCGATCTTGGGAACGTCGGGAAGCGCGTCGCAACTCCACCAGGAGTGGGCATCAAGACTCCATGCCACCTCCCCGGTCTCCGCCGAAATCCCGGCGAGCTTGCCCGTGTCGAGATCGTGGCAATCCGAGACCCAGATCACCCAGATGTCACCGATCACCAGCGGCCCCTTGTGCAGTGGCCCCGTGATCAAGGCATTGCTCCTTTCGCCCGTCAATGGCGGATCATAGGGATTCTTCGCGAGGCAGAGGCCCGGTTCCTTGAGGTCGGGGAAAGCCGCCGTGACATCGAGCTCCCACAGTTTCTTCGCTCCGTTCCTGAAGCTGCTCCCCGAGTCCTGGACCGGTTTGAAGCTCGGGACCGCGGAGGGTGTTGGAAGCGTCGCCGCGGAGGATTCCGTCGACGAGGACGAGCCCACATGGTCAAGCAGACGCGGCACGAGCAGCCCCGCCGCCGCAGCGACGGCAACCACCACGAGGACGACAACACCCCGTCCCGGACGCCAGCCACGCATCACCCGGGCCCGTTGACCATCGCCTTCCCGGGACCGCTCGGGACCCTCACCAGGTTTCTCCTCACTCATGATTCTTCCTCTCGATCGATGACGAGCACCGGTGACTCACCGCCCGCACATCCCTTTGTTCCACCGTTCGTGAAACGATCACCAGATCCCACCGGCGAGCCGTTCTGCCCCATGATTTCCGGCAAAATTCGTGTTCCAGTACTCCACGAAATGGTCGGTTGCCCTCATGGCCGAGATGCCTCGCAGATCGGCCATCACGGTTTCTCCCAGAAAGATTGATCCCGTCTCGTCCGCAGAACAGCCCTTGGAGAACAGGCGCCACCCAAGTTCAGCGTGACCATTGGCCGCCACGACGGACCACCCCAGCGCGTTCATCAACCGATTTCGCAGTTTCAATCCATCCGGGATCTGATCGACGGGCGCCGCGTCGATGGCGGCAAAGAGTTCGGTCCGCCTCATTCCAGCATCCCGCATCTTTTCAATCCGCCTCCGGTAAATCTCGGAATCGGAAGAATGTTTGAGCTCCTCGCAGTCGCTGATCTTGTGAGAAGTCTCGAAATAGTCGATTGCATCGGAGGATCCGGATCGAATCAGCTGTTCCAGATAGCGCAATTGTCCTTCAGCAGTCGCTTCCGGCCGCTTGATCCCGAAGGCCCCTTCCCGGGGTTGCAGTCCATTCCGTGCGGCGAACCAGACGGATCCCAGGCGTCGCTGCTCCAGTAGACGCCCCTCAGGATCTTTCTTCGCGATCGTTCCCGGGGAGTGGGAGATCCCAAACGTTGTTCCGTCCGCCGTGACACCTTCGAATCGGAGATCGATTCCCTGCTTCAGGACGGGCTTCTCCGCGACATACCGCGTACCGTCAATGTTGGCCACCAAGGTTTTCGCACTTCCCAGATCACTGCCGCAGACCAGAACCCAGCCGCCATCGAACTCCCCCCATGCCAGGTCCTTCTGCCCGTCCGGGCAGGATTCGACCTGCGTGGGGCGCGCAGGCGTTTCACCGGACAAGGCCCACGGCCGCAGTTCCTCCGAAGGCCCCCAAGCGGACAGCGTGTTCACTTTCTCGGCATATTCGCTGGGGTCCGCCGCCCTGCCCAGCAGCAGCCGGTTCTCCGGCATCCGCGGTATGGGTCGCCAACCCTCGGACGCCTGCATCCCGAGTTCCGCCCCCGTGCCTTGATCAGTGACCACCAGCTCCCCCGTTTCACGGTTACCAACCGAGATGGAATTGAAACCGTCGGAGACTCCCCAGGACTTGCCCTGATCCTGCAGCACCTGGACGTGCGCTGGCGCCTTGCTGAAGTCCAAGGGCATCACCGCGTAGGTGCGCATGACGGGAGACCTGTTGCTGTTGTCCTTATGGGGTCTTATCAAGACGTTGGACACGCCGTCAATGTTCACCAGAGAAAAACCCATGCCTCTCCTCAGGAGCACATCACCTCCCCATTTCTCATTCAATCCGGGAACGGCCAAGCAGCTGCTCGTGGTTTGGTCTCTGCAAACCTGAGGTCCTTCCTCGCTGGCGCGCACCAGGATTCCCGTTCCATCGGGTCTCGAAACATATTCATATTCCCGACTCTCGGAGTTCATCACCTCGAATCGTCCCTCACCGGATTCCGTAAGCTCGATTCCCCCGCTGGATCGCAAGAGCTTGGGACCGAGGAGGCTGATTCCCGAGCGACTGGCTGCCAGAACCTGCCCGGTCGAGGCCGACAGGACCTGGGTGTTACCTCCTTCCGCAGTCGAACGGACCACAAAGGCATCTCCGGCGATCTCCAGGGACCCATTGCTCTCCCCGGCAATGTTCTCCCCGGCAATCTCTTCCTTCCAGGCCAACGCGCCGGAGGCGTCGAGTCCGAAGAGATGAGTCATTTCCCCGCCATAGGCCGCGGCCTGCACCACCAGCCCTCCTACCCACGCATCCACTCCGACGTGATATCCAGAACCACTTGCACCTTCTTTCGCCGGCAGGGTTGCGATGTCTGTGCGGTTTCCGGACTCGCTCACCATGAAAACCGCCCCGGAGTGCTCGGCGCAGACCAAGGCTGGGACGGTGGGCAACACGTCACAATCCCCGTTTCTGTTGCTCGCCATTCTCCACAAGACCTCACCTGTTGCGGCAGATATGCCGACGAGCAATTTCGTGGTTTTGCTCTCTCCCTCGTCCGAGACCAGGACCACCCAGGTGTTCCCAACCACCAGCGGCCCTTGGGAGAAGGAATTCATTTGAAAGCCCGCGTTTTCATCAAGCCTGATTCTCGGATTCTTCAGATCGGGAAGGGCCGCCCGCAGATCCAGCTCCCACAGCTTCGCAATCCCGGATTTGAAATTGCTCTCCGGTTCCGGCGCCGGTGCAGGACTCGGCGCCGGTGACGGGGTGGGGAGGGTCACTGGTTCCTGGGAACTGGATATCGGCGGTATCGGTGGGATGGTGTCCTCGGCATGAGGTTCGGGTTCATCCTTGGGTAGGAGCCAGGGAACCACCAGCACAGCGGCGATCAGAACGGACACCGCCACAACCAAGGGGAGTATCCGCCCCAAGAGGCGGTTGGATGCGCGCCTCCTGGGAGGTTCGCTCCCTTCCGGAGAGGTGGGAAGAGAAGCAGACTCATCTGTCATCGATTCACTCCAAAACTGGAAACTGCCATTCCGAGCCAACGGGTCTCACCATCAGCAGCTCCCCGGTAGCGCCTACCGGAATGTTCCGTTCTCGCAGCATCACTCATGGTTTCCGTTTCCCGGTGCATCACCCAGTCCATCAGATCACCTCACGCCCGGCCCGGGCCGGCTCGTTCTCGGTCTCCAAGGCCCGCCGCAGATATCGTCCAGTCCACGGATTCACCAGATCTCTCCTTCAAGTTTGACCACCCGATATCGCGGAACCATGTGGGTGTTCCAGTATTCCTTGAATTGATTCATGCAAATTTTCGCGGAGATCACCTCAAGACTGATCATCATGTACACCACGGTGGCCTGCCAGTTCGTCCACTGTTCACACTTTCCTTCACGCATGGCCTGCGTCATGTCGGCCCGGGCGTCGAAAGCGGTGGCGGAGTAAGCAAGCCCCTGACGTATTCGGTTCACGAGTTCCACCCCTCCGTCAATCCTGTCCACCACGACCTCCTCGACCCTCGTGATCATTTGGGCCCGGGTCCGCGACAGCTCTCGAAGTTTCGCCACCATCGCCTCATCGCCGGATACGCTCGTCCCGGAGCACCGTTCCAGCGAAGTGCCAACATAGCTATCAGCATTCGAAGAAGTTTTTTCAAACTGAAGAATCTCGATGAGGCGACGGAGCTGTTCACCGGCCGGTTCAGACGTCTCATCGACGGAAATCACCTTGTTCCGCGCCGCGTACCACGAGGTTTTCAGGCGGCGTTGTTCCAGCAATTCTCCTGCAGCATTCTTTCGACTCAACATTCTCGATGAGACATGCAGCACATATTCCTCACCATCAGAGAAGCCACCGTAGAAACGAAGACTCCCTTCCGCCCGAGCAAGTTTTGGATCCGGTATCTCACGCCTTTGACCATCTATGTTGATCACCATGGACTTCGGGGACAGCAACGTGGTTCCACAGACCAGCGCCCACCCGCCATCGAATTCCGCCCAGGCCAAGTCGGCCTGCCCTTCGCCGCAGGATTCAATTTTTTCCAAACGCTCCTGCTGCTCCCCGGAGAAACTCCAAGGCTGGACCTTCTTCGCGGGCCCCCAGGCCGAGAACGCGGTTTGGCCATCACTGCTCCCATCCCGCGACTTGGCCGCGGCCTTGGCCAGCAGCAGGCGATCCGCCGGCATCTTCTCAATGGGATACCAGCCTTCGGCCACCTGGTGTCCGATCTCCACCCCGGTCCCGAGTTCCGTGATCTGCAACTCATTATTTTCATCGGAGCTCACCATGATCGAGTTCTTTCCCTGAGAGATCCCGAATCTCGCAATTGCATTACGGGTGATCTCACTGGTTCTCACCGGTTTGTCCTGATCCAGCGGAATCAGCGTGTAACGCTGAGTCATGGCGCCGCCTTTTTCTGCACCCTGCCGCAGGAACAGCCTGGTCACATACGGGGTGTCGTTGATCTTCACCGGGCGAAGATCAGCGCCCCAGCCCGGGAATTTGTCATCGACATCGAACCGGTATGGGAGCCTCCGGCAGCTGGCGGTGGTGAGGTCATCACACATATCGGGGAGCGCCTCTGGTTCCCGGGGAATTCTGTAAAGCATTTCCCGATCTTCTGTTTCCAGATATCTCAGATTCGACGCCAACTGCTCAGAAACCACTTCGAACTGGCCTTTCCCGGCCTCGGTGAGGATCAGGTCATTCGCTCCGGGCGTTTTGCGCGAATAACTATCTTCCTTGGGATAGAGAATTTTGGGGCCGACGTGTTCTATGCTGGACTGATTCGTCGCCAGGACAGTGCCGTTCCGGGCGGAGCGGACCTCACCTTTCCGGGAAGAGGAAAAATTCTCGAGGTTGATCACGAATGCCTCTCCTTGAGCTGACAAGGAGGTAGAATCAGCTCGGTACCATTGCTCCGTATCCACGATATTGTCCTGCCAGGTTTTGTTTCCCTTCTGGTCCATGCCCACCAAGTGGACCGTCTTGGACTCAGTTATCGTGACGACCGCCCCCTCTCGCCAGACGTCAATGCTGACGTCCCTGACCCTCTCGGAGGCCACCGTGGCGACCTCGGAGCGTTTTCCCTCCTGGTCCACCGTGAAAATAACCCCCTTATCGTCAACGCAACCCAGAATCGAATCTGCGGGAAGCGGAGTGCACCTGCCATCGGACACGGGAAGCCGCCAGAGGACCTCTCCCGTGTCTGCGCCGAAACCGACGAGGAAGCGATTCTTGTGTGAGTCCTTCACCGGGATGACCCACACATTCCCGAGCACCATAGGCCCCACCGGCTCATTGATTGAGGGACCATCCGCCAGTTGCGCTCGCGGTTCATCGAGGTCCGGAAGTTGTTGCGCGATGTCTACTTCCCAGAGTTTTTCGACACCGTTGAAGTAGCTTTCCTCCGACTGTTCGGGGGGCTCCGCGCTGGACGTGGGCGTGGGAGACGGTGAGGAGATATCTGGAATCGCGTTGGATTCCGTGGAGATCCTGAACGGAAGCGTCGCGGGCCCGGTTTCCTCTCGCTCCTGCTGCGCCAGCCTTGTAATCACGAATCCGGCTGCCACGGCAACGGCAAGTATCACCACCACTGTGATCAGTACATGCCATTTTGAAACGCGAGCCGTCTCCGCTTCTCTCGCTCGTCCGTTCTCCTCGGATTCGCTCATGCCGCCACTCCATCAAATGCTCGAAGAAAACCACTACAAGAGATCGTTTCATATTTTGCTGCTACCCGGGTCACATCGCCCTCATAGACATTGAGAACAAACGACCAGCACGTCCCGACGAACAAGCTTTAGACTGAGTTTCACTCGGGGATTTCCTACCACCCACGCACATCCAATTCCGGAACCGATACGCAAGATTTTCTATCTGAATCGGAATCGGCATTCTACACTCGCCCAAGCGGCTCAGCTTGCTCCATTCCCAAGGCCTTTCATCGGAATACGACGGACAACAAGAGGATACAACCCCAAGGGGTCATACCCTCTGCGTTAGGTCCGGCGATCACCCGGGGAGGCTCGTTATCCCGTGTCGTATTTCCTCGGCGGGGCCGGGAGCACCAGCGGCGTACCCGTCACGGGGTCAGGGGTCACCGAGACCTCAAGTCCGAATACCTGCCCCACAGTGTCTGTGGTCATCACTTCGGAGGGTTTTCCCTGCATCAGGATCTGCCCGTCACGCATGGCAATGATCCGGTCCGCGTAGCGGCAGGCCTGGTTGAGGTCGTGCAGCACGGCCACCA
>ERZ773070.1017-NODE-1017-length-18099-cov-4.522002_pt1 | contig 18099 bp, 13 predicted proteins | sample MGYA00580618_ERZ773070 | MGnify/ENA primary metagenome ERZ773070 (study PRJEB29015, sample SAMEA2738023) | human oral metagenome | biome: human oral; feature: human-associated habitat; material: dental | place: China | collected 2019 ... | reverse complement strand
TAAAGTAATTTAGGTGCATTAGAATTAATTTTATCAACAATATCAACAATTTTTTGTAAATCATTCTCATTTGTAAAAATATTAAAAATTGATGTTCCCAAAATATCATTTGAAAGTTTAGGAATTTCATTTTTTGAGTAAGCTCCATATTTCACTATATTTTCAATTATTAAATTAATTAATTCAATTTGATTAGAATTAAACTTTTCAGTATTTAAAAATTCAGAAAATTCTTTGTTAATAGCTTCTCTATCTAAACCAACCAAAGAGCGAATAAAAATTCCAAAACTTTCATTCTTACCATAAACATTAGATATTTTTTCAATTTCAGAATTATTTTCAGTTTTTAGACTTTCTAGATCAACTTCCTCATTACTGTATAAAAGTTGTTTTAATTCCTTTAAGTCCTCAACATCCAATTCTATATTATTTTTTAATTTTTTTATAGAAAGTAAATTTTTATTATTATCTAAATATTTTTGAAATTTCTCTTTAGAATTAAGGTAAGCAGACCCAAAAGTATTTATATTTTTTTCTCTTATTGAAAGGAAGTTATCTATAAAATTTCCCACTACATAATTTAAAGGTTTTCCTTTTGGATCCAAAAATATTGTTAAAGGTTCAATAATATCTTTTAGAGTCCCTAATTCTAAAATATCAATATTTTTTAGATAATTTTCATCTTTTATTATTTTCATAATATAACTTGCATTTTTTTGAATTTCTTTTATAGTTCCCTTTTTAGATAATTCTTTTGTAATATCAGAAATTTCTACTTTTTCATTCTCTATTTTTTTATTATCAAATAATTTAAGTTGACTTTTTAAAATAAGGTTTTCAAATTTCTTTTCCATTTCAGTTTTTTCTTCAATAGCAAAAGGTAAAGAACTTAAATTTTTAATAATTTCATCAACATCTTTTTCTTCTAGATTTTTTAAAAGATCAATATTTTTATATTTTTTCACATAAGAAATTCTTGTTTTCACTGAAATATTATCTTCATTTAAAGAAGCAATTAAATTATATACCTCATTTACTAGATTCTCCCAAAGCTCTTTATACTTTTCATCCATTTGATATTCTAAATCTTGAAGTTTAAAAATCATTTTAACCTTATTTTCAAAAATTTTACTTGATAATGGTTTTGATAATTTTGTGTTATCTTCTTCAAATCTATCTTTCATTTCAAAATATGAGAAATTTCTACAAAAATCTAAAATTAAAAAATCTTCTTTATCTTTACCAACTCCATAAATATCTTTACATTTTCTTGTTCCTCTACCTATCATTTGCCAAAATTTAGCTTTTGACTTCACTTTTTTATAAAAAACAAGATTTAATATTTCTGGAATATCTATTCCAGTGTCAAGCATATCAACTGATACTGCTATTTGAGGGAAACTATTAGGATTTACAAATCTATCTATTAGTGCTTGAACCTTTTCAACTTTTGTTGTAATTTTTTGACAAAATTCTCCTCCAAGATTTTTATATAATTTATTAAAAATCTCTACTATATGGTCTGCATGTCTATCATTCTTTGCAAATATTATAGTTTTTCCTAATTTATCACCTGATTCAATTTTATATCCTTCTTCCATAAGAGTAGTAAGAACCTTACTTGTTGTTCCATCATTAAAAAACCAAGAATTTAAACTATCACCTGAAATTTCTTCTGGCATACTATCTTCTTCATCAAAAAGACTTTCATATTTTTCTTTTTCTTCTTCTGAAAGTTTACTATAAACTATACCATTTTCTGGATAATTTAAAGCTCCTTCTTTTATTTTAGGTAATAGTAAATACCCATCCTTAGCTGCTTCAAATAAATCATAAGAATCAGTAGGTTCTTTTGAATTCATATCAAAAACTTTAAATGTATTTCTATCTATTTCATCTTTTGGAGTTGCAGTAAGTCCTAAAATTAAGCTATCAAAATATTCAAATAAATCTCCATATTTTTGATAAATACTTCTATGTGCCTCATCAACAATAATTAAATCAAATGCACCTACTCCATATTTATTAGTTCCATCTTCTCTAGTTTTTTCTGACTCTGCCATCATTGTTTGATAAGTAGAAAATATAATTTTTGCATTGTCTCTATCTTTTTCTGATACTAGATCAACAAGAGTATAATCAGGTAAAGATTTTTTAAAATTATTTAATGCCTGCTTAACAAGTGCTATTCTATCAGCTAAAAATAGAGTTCTTTTTATCATATTTAGTCTTGATAAACAGTCCACTATTGAAATTGCAACTCTTGTTTTTCCTGAACCTGTTGCCATAACAAGTAAAGATTTTCTATTTCCTGAAATATAATTTTCTATTGCTTTTTTTACTGCTCTTTCTTGATAGTATCTGTCTATTATTTCTTTATTTATAGAAATATCATTTGCAACTATTTTTTCATTTCTTCTAGCTATAATTTTTAAAAGTTCTTCTTTTCTATAAAAACCATAAACTCTTCTAGGGATTGAATTTTTATTTTCATATATAAAAATTTCAAAGCCATTAGTAACAAATCTTATTGGAAAGAAATTAAATTTTTTCTCTAAGGCTTCTGCATATTCTAAAGCTTGAAATTCTCCTTTTTTTGCATTAAGTTCAGCCTTCTTAGCCTCTATTATTGCAAGTGGAATCCCATTATCTCCCCATAATACATAATCTATCTTACCTTTTCCAGAAGTTGTGCTTTTTATACCTTCAACTTCATATTCAAACATATTTTTATCATCTAAATTCCATCCAGCTTTTACAAGAAAAGTGTCTATAAATAATTTTCTTGTATCTTCTTCTGAGAAATTATTATTATTTATTGTTATATTATGCTTCTTAACAGGAATTACTTTTATATTATTTACACTATCTTGTACATAATTATCAGCAACTTTAATATCATTAACACTTTCAGGTTTAGATATATTTTTTGGTATATATTTATCATCAAATTTTATATCATCTGTTTGTAAAGTGGACCCATAACAATATCCTATCCAAAGTGTAAAGTCAAAAAGTCCTTTTAAGCAGTTTAAAGCAATATTTCTATCTAAAGTAAGAGTTTTTGTTGTATTATCTATTACATTTTTTAAGATATGGGCTGCACTATTTCCAAATTTTCTAATAAGATTAAGTCCATCTACTTGACTTTTGCTTTTAAATAAGCATTGAAAATCTTTATTATTAATAAAATCATTTAAAACTGTGCTATTGTATGGCCTTTGTATATTTTCAAATTTATATACTAAGGCAACACAAAATTCAAGTGCCAATCTTGAGTAAAAAGCACTTGTTCTAGGCTTTGTATAACAATTTTCTTCTGCCTCTAAACACAGTTCATATAAATCAAAAAAATCACCTTTCAAAAAATCAAAATTACTCATTGATTTTGTTCCCCTCCTGATTTTTAGCTTAATTTATCTGAAATTGAAGAAGTATTTTTATTAGCCAATATACTTTCTATGTGAAATCTTCACATTATTTTGGCTAACCATTGCATATTGTAAAGTGGTATCTATTTTTTGATGTCCTAACAACTGTTGGACTTGTTCAATAGGCATTCCTTTGTCTATTGCTTTTGTTGCTAAAGTTCTTCTAAACTTATGAGGATGAACCTTAGTAATATTTAGTTTTCTTCCAAGTTGTCTAAGCATTATTTCAACACCACTAATCTGTAATCTTTTATGTGGTTTTAAAAGAGAAACAAAAAGTGCAGAATTATCATCATCTCTTGTTTTTAAATAATTATGTAGATGTATCTTAGTTCTTGCATCAAAATATACTTTTCTTTCTTTATCTCCTTTACCAAAAACAACACATTCTCTTCCTTCAAAATCAATATCTTCTATATTTAATTTAACTAACTCACCAACTCTCATTCCTGTTGAAGCTAACATATCAATAATAGCTAGGTCTCTAAGAGATTTACAATTATCTCTCATTATTTCCATTGCTTCATCAGAATAAGTTTCTTTTACTACTGTTCCTGTCTTTACTTTATGTATTCTTCTAACAGGGCTTTTTAAAATATGGTCTTCTTCCTCAAGCCAAGCAAAAAAACTTGAAAAAATTCTTCTAATATTATCTATTGTTATCTTACTTGCATTTCCCTCTTTTTGATAATTATCCAAATATTCTCTTAAATCATTTGTTGTAATATGCTTAATAGATTTATCTATTTTTTTAAATAGATTCTCTATTGTTGCTTTGTAATATTTTAATGATTTTCTTGAGCAACCTTCAACATGTTTAGCTGATAAAAAAGCCTCTAAATATTCAATATTTTGCTTCTCTTCTTTTTCAGCTCCTTCCTTTTTTGTAATCTCTAAATCATACAAATAATGTGCTAGTACCTTGTGTAATTTTTCCATTTGTCCATTTGTTAATGTTGAAGACATAGCTTGTTTTATGTCTAAAATCAAAGTATCTACCATTTTGTACCTCCTAAAAATGTAATACTTTAATTTTAACATATTTCTATATCTGTAAATTTGATGATTTTTTAAAAGCTATAATTCTCTTTTTTTCTTCTTCCATCAATGGTTCTACTAAAGACATAAAAGTTTCAATATCTTGATTCCTTAAAATATTCATATATTTAGATCTATTTTCTACTGTAATAACCAAAGGAGTTAAGTTATTTTCCAACATTAAAGCAAGCGTAATTAATCTTCCTGTTCTTCCATTCCCATCAGAAAAAGGATGTATTCTTTCAAATTTTATATGATATTCAAGAATTATTTTTAATTTCTCATCATCAGAGTAAAAACTTTTTAATTGAAAATTAATATTTTCAAACCATTCATTCATTTTATATGGAGTTTCACTTGGACTTGCTGTTTCAAAATCTGCTCCCCTTATATAGTTATAATCAGTTTTAAAATTTCCAGCATTATGATTTAATCTATTCAATAAAATTTTGTTAATTTCTTTTATCATATAGATATCTATTGTATTATTCTGTAATTCAGCTAGTAAAAATTTTAAAGCATCTGAATGATTTAAAACTTCTAAAAATTCTCTCTTAGACATTGCATTGGGAATAGTATCATCTAAAATGATAGTTGCAGTTTCATTTAGTGTTAATGTATTCCCTTCAATAGCATTTGAATGGTGTGTCATTCTTACATTCAAGTCATCTATATATTCTTCCGTAAATTGTTCTAGTATTTTAATCTTTCTCAACTCCTTTCTTTTTGATGGTTTCATAAGTGTTTAAAATAATGGTCATAATAGTAAATTTCAATTTGATATAGACAGAATGATTAATAAGTCTAAATCGTGGGAAGAATTTTTAGAAAATATGGAATCTCTTGATTATGAAATTAAGTTTGGTAAACACATTGCTTTTCGTCATAAAGATAAGCAAAAATTTACAAGAGCTAAGACTATCGGAGAAGATTATACCGAAGAAAAAATCAAAGAAAGAATAGATTTAGCTATTAGAAACAAAACTAATACTATTAAAAAACGTGTAGGAAATGTTATTGATATATCTACTAATGAAAAAGCTCAATCATCTAAAGGTTACGAAGTCTGGGCAAGAAAACATAATATCAGAACGATGGCTGATTCAATAATTAAACTTCGAGAACAAGAAATTAATTCAATTACTCAACTCGATGATCTAATCAAAAAATCTGCTGATGATAGACAAGACTTGTTAGATAAAATAAAGAAAATTGAAAGTGAAATGAAGAGTTTATCACAAGATATGGAAAATATAAATACTATAAATAAGTATCGTGAAATATATAAATACCACAAGAAAAATCCTGAAGACAATCAATTTGCAGATGAGTATTATAGTGAAATTTCCGTCTATAAAATAGCCGCTAAAGAGATATTAGAAAACTATAAAAAACTACTAAATACAAAAGAAACACTATCTAAACTTGATGAATTACAAGAAAAAAAGAATACCCTTATGCAAGAGTATTCTTTAAATAAAGAACAATTTTCTGACCTTGTTCAATATAGGAAAAACTATGAAAATTATTATGGAAAAGAAGTGGAGAGATAAAAAGCTATAAGCGTTGCTTACATTTATTAAAAAGACTTGACACAATTCGTTTACAATGGTACACTTATTTTGAGCATATTTGTTCACATATGTAGACAACTAGGAGGAAAGGAGAGTGAGCACAATAGAATTTAATACTTATATCACAGATGCAGAATGGAAAGTCATGCGTGTAGTTTGGGCAAATGATCGAGTAACTAGTAAAAAAATCATTTCCGTATTGAAAGAAAAAATGGATTGGACACAATCCACTATCAAAACGATCTTAGGTCGATTAGTTGAAAAAGGCGTACTAAATACAGAGCAAGAAGGTAGAAAGTTTATTTACACTGCCAATATTGAAGAGAAAGAAGCTGTAAGGGATTATGTAGAAGATATTTTTAACCGTATTTGCAATAAGAAAGTCGGAAATGTAATAGGAAGCATCATTGAAGATCATGTTTTAAGCTTCGATGATATAGATCGACTAGAAAAAATATTAGAGATGAAAAAATCTTTCGCAGTAGAAGAAGTGGATTGCAATTGTCCAGAAGGACAATGCGAATGTCATTTACATCATCATTAAGCATAAGGAGGAATTTAAAATGAATAATGACAACAGATATTCGTCCCATAATCACCATGATTATGACGACATGGATAAGTTAAAACACGAGCATGGAATCACAGATGAACATGGAGACCATAAGGATAAACATCAAGAACATCATGCTGGGCATGATCATAGCGGGCACAATGGGCATGATCATAGCGAGCACAGTGGGCATAATCACAGCGGGCACAGTGGGCATGATCACAGCGGGCACAGTGGGCATGCCCACCATCATCACGGAAGCTTTAAGGAACTTTTCTTAAAGTCATTGCCACTAGGAATCATTATTATGCTCTTATCCCCTATGCATGGATTTGAACTACCATTCCAGTTTACTTTTCCATATTCTGATATTGTAGTAGCTATTTTATCTACTATATTAATTATTTATGGTGGACGTCCATTCTATCAAGGTGCAGTTGACGAATTTAAACAAAAAAAACCTGGAATGATGGCACTCGTTTCTTTAGGTATAAGTGTTTCATATTTATACAGTATTTATGCTGTGATCATTACCTACGTAACGGGTGAACACGTGATGGACTTTTTCTTTGAATTTGCTTCATTACTATTAATCATGCTATTAGGTCACTGGATTGAGATGAAAGCTATTGGAGAAGCAGGAGACGCACAAGCAGAATTGGCTAAGTTAGTGCCGAAAGATGCTCACGTTGTATTAGAAGACGATTCAATTGAAACACGACCAGTTGCTGACTTAAAGGTAGGTGATTTAATTCGTGTTCAAGCCGGAGAAAATGTGCCAGCAGACGGGATTATCGAGCGTGGCGAATCACGTTTAAATGAAGCTCTTCTAACTGGGGAGTCAAAAGCAGTAAAAAAAGGCCCTGGCGATGAAGTAATCGGGGGCTCAACAAATGGAGAAGGGGTACTTTATATTAAAGTGCTTGAGACAGGTGATCAATCCTTTATCTCTCAAGTACAGACTTTAATTAGCCAAGCTCAAAGTCAGCCTTCCAGGGCAGAAAATATTGCGCAAAAGGTTGCAGGGTGGCTCTTCTATATTGCTGTTATTGTCGCGCTAATTGCTTTTGTAGTGTGGATGGTTATAGGAGATGTACCAACGGCAGTTATATTTACTATTACTACATTAGTTATTGCTTGTCCGCACGCATTGGGTCTGGCTATTCCATTGGTAACTGCCCGTAGCACAAGCTTAGGAGCTAGCCGTGGCTTACTAGTAAAAGACCGCCAAGCCTTAGAAATAGCTCAAGATGCAGATGTGATAATTTTAGATAAAACGGGTACTTTAACAACTGGTGAATTTAAAGTATTAGATGTAAAACTTCTTAATGACAAATATACAAAAGAGGAAACCATTGCCTTATTGGCAGGTATTGAAGGAGGATCTAGCCACCCAATTGCTCAATCAATTATAAGGTTCGCCGAGCAGCAAGGTATACGTCCAGCATCTTTTGATTCGATTGATGTGATTTCCGGTGCTGGAGTAGAGGGTAAAGTAGGTGGGCACCGTTACCAATTAATCAGTCAAAAAGCCTATGGACGTAATCTTGATATGGATATTCCAAAAGGAGCAACTCTTAGTGTCTTAGTAGAAAACGATGATGCCATTGGTGCTGTAGCTTTAGGGGACGAATTAAAACCAACGAGTAAAGAGTTAATTAAAGCTCTTAAAAAGAACAATATTCAACCAATTATGGCAACAGGTGATAATGAAAAAGCGGCTCAAGGCGCGGCAGTAGATTTAGGGATTGAATATAGATCAAATCAATCTCCACAAGACAAATATGAGTTAGTTAAAACACTTAAAGATGAAGGAAAGAAAGTTATCATGGTAGGTGATGGTGTAAATGATGCTCCTTCTCTTGCCTTAGCAGATGTTGGTATAGCTATAGGTGCTGGAACTCAAGTTGCATTGGATTCAGCTGATGTCATATTGACTCAATCCGATCCAGGAGATATTGAATCATTCATTGAATTAGCACACAAAACAACTCGTAAAATGAAACAAAACCTATTTTGGGGAGCTGGTTATAACTTTATAGCTATCCCTCTAGCTGCAGGAATTTTGGCTCCTATTGGTATCACATTAAGCCCTGCATTAGGAGCAATCCTAATGTCTGTGTCAACAGTCATCGTCGCCATTAATGCTATGTTATTAAGTTTAGATCCAAAAAATAACGGTTAACAGATCGAATGATTGAAACTCCTTAAAGTATCAAGATACAATAGTTTTACAGGAGAAAAAGAGATGTAAGTACTGGCTCTTTGTAAAATCGTGTTGGTAGAAGTAGACGATTTTTCTACCAACACGATTTTTAATTTATTATAAATTAAGTATACTACTACCCAAGAATTGACAACTAGTTTAGGGATTGTTTAATTTGCTTAAGCTGTTTGTTATCCAATGCTTTTGCAAAGCTACTTCTTTTTCTTTCACTGCTAGGCTTATCCCATTCAAGTCAAGCCTGCGCGACCACCCCTCTTCACTCCCCAGAGTTGTAAGCCTCTGTAGTCGTACTGAGCAGGTCTGTTACGATGCTGTACGCCTTTCCATCAGAGTAAGTGAGTTTCGCCCTCTCCTCTATGCCATTTTCCATAGCCCCGACTCAAAAGCATGGAGCGAAGTCACCATAAGGCAAAACCACATGACAAGAAGGCAGAACAACATACTATATCTCAATAATTATACGGCAAAGATACTACATCTAGCTTATTAGTCCACAAACGGAAGATTTAGAAAATCATTTTACAGATGCTCCGTTTCCTTTAATCTCAGTTATTTCTCATCAGATAATCAGCACCTTTTCCGCATCAAAACAAGTGCTCATTGAGGTATTGCAAAAGAAAGAAGGGGAAAGAAGCTTGCTCGTTGACAAGCCGTCCTCTCAAGGAAGCTTATTATTTTAACCTTCTGTTAGATATACCCTTCTGTATATCTTCTACCAACATTGACTGCAACGTTGCTAATTAGATATTAACAAATAATGCCTAATACATCATAGTCTTGTCTTCCATCGGTAGGAATATCACCTACCAAAACCAAGAGTTCACACACGGTCTTGCACCGCTCAGCCTCGGGTGCTCCGAGCTTACTCAAGCCTGTATGTAGGGCATCGAAAACTCCACAGATATACAGAGATAGACAACCTCTCCATCTTTTCAGAGTCTCCAACTCCAAACGCTTTTGCCACTCTACGCAAGCAAAGCCACTTCTCATTCCCAGTGAGCCTTCGTGATGTATGAGACTATCTGTAGCTCGATATCCTCCCCAATGCTTTTGTACGATAGAGCGTGTTCCATCCCAATAACTCTCTGTACTCTCTGCCTATTGTGTATACTTTTCGTACAGAACTAATCTATAGCTGATTAAACTTACTCATGGCATTGGCCTTAATGCCGTCCGCGATATCGATATAGGGTTTCATCGCCTTGTAGTCACTGTGTCCTGCCCATTTCATCACGACCTGAGGTGGAATGCCGAGGGCAAGAGCATTGCAGATAAAGGTGCGGCAACCAGCGGGCGTACCGAGTAGAGCATATTTAGGCGTAACCTCATCGATGCGCTCGTTCCCCTTGTAGTAGGTCTGGCGGATAGGTTCGTTGATACCAGCAAATTCGGCAAGCTCCTTGAGGTACTCATTCATCTTCTGGTTGGTGATCACGGGAAGCGCCTTATCATGCTCAAATACCACATCCTAATACGTCTCCAAAGAGGGGAGCGACATCCCGCACACGATCCAGCGACTGCTTTGCTGGGAAGAATTCGACCCGCTGTAACTAGATAAAATCAAGCAATCTGATGGATTCTTTTTGAGATGTGAGCGTCAAGGCAAAAGAGTCTAATAGCTCTTCAAAACTTTCAGCTTCAACACTAAACTCCTCAAACATAGGCTCGCGTCCATAGATGATCTTCCCCTTATTTGCTCCAAATATACCAATCGCAAGATAAGCGTATCCGTTCCTAAGGGAATAGGCAAAGGGAAGATAACTATTCCAGAACTCTGTTAGAAACACCTTCTCGTCATCATCCCCATCTTCTTCTGCAGCTTGAATACTCAGCTTCTCGTATTCATCCCAAGAGAAGCCTGCATCATTGCTCTCAAGATAGTCTGAATAGGATAGGAACCACGAGTCCTCGCCACTACTCGACAGCTCTTGAAAGCTATGGATAAAAGCCTGAAAGCTCTGTGGCGCTGCTTTGATTAGATTGAGGGCTCGATTAGACGCTGAAGAAAGATCATCTCCTTGCTTTTCGGTCAAAGGGCTAAAAGACCATCCTTTTTGAAGGAGGAGTTCGATAAACCAACTATAGCTATTCATTGCTTCTGATACGCCTTTAGTTCTTATAGCATCTGATCATTTGATAGGTATGGCGAGATGATCTCGTCTATCACAAGCATCTCTCCATACCTATTAAGAATCGGTTTGACGTTTGTATCGGTCTTCTTGACTACTACATACATGATATAATCGTAACCAAAATGAATCTCTAGACCATCATTGACCTGCTTACCCCAACACTCTTCTCTAAGGATAGCTTGTGTTACAAAAGAAAGCCTGTCTAGACCGATGCTTTGCCCTTCTCTCAAAGCAAAGGCATCATAATTCTCAAGTTCCTTTATAGTAAAGAATTTAATGCCCATCTCTCGGACAAGCTCTAACAACAAATCTATATATAGACTTTCCACATGGAGATACTCCTCTTCGGATACCAGCTTCCCAATATCAAAGAAGCTATTCCATACAGCTCCATTTCGAATACGTACTGAATACATCACTAATCTCTTATACTGTTCAAGTTTCTACCGTCTATCCCTGGCCTAGTTCATTTAGGGTGTCACACTTGGCCCTTTGGAGATCTTCAAGTTCTCCTGCCAATACAACAGCGTTATAAGATCCCGTGGATAGGATGAATTCGGATACATGCAGATAGTATTCATCAAGAATATCCTCTAGAGGATATTGCATACATTCTCCTTCCTCTAGTTTGAAACTTATAGGCATCCTAAAGCATGTATCCCCTTCATCCTCTAGATCACGATAAATACCCTCTTCAATAGACCGATACCATAACGGTATGGTATAGGCCTCACGATCTAATAGTGCTATTTCTTTCATTACGATGTTCTATTATCGTCATAGGTAGTACGCCCAGTTGATAGCTTATTTCAAAGCCAGATGGACATAAGCAACTCGCTATATCATTTGCCAAGGTTCTAATACTCCACCTTCCTCTGCGAACCAACGGAAGTATCTGGTAAGTGAATCTTCATCATCTAAGAGTTTATCATAACTCATCGTAGAGTTGAGCTTGCCTGCCTTAGGTTCATAGGTTATCCTTAGACTAGAGGGAAGCTCTCGTCCATCATCTTGAAAGCTTGCTCGTATTTTCTGAGCGATCGCATTACCATTTGAATTCAACCTCCTCTGATTCTCATCAGAGACATCAATTTGTTTTGTGGTAGCATATTCATTAAGCTTATGCTTAAGCGATAGGCGCTCGTTAATCTTGAAAAACACCAAGTATTGTAATGATCGTTCAAGAGAGATATAGATATATACACAGTCTATATCCGAACTATACCCTGTATACTCCAATACATTGTGTAGTGCATCTTCTATGAGATGCGTAAAATTCTTATCAAAGTCCGTTGTTGCCATATTATTTGTTAGGGACGATTACTATCTCCTTCAATTTAGTAATCTGGCTTGAAACCACTAGTCCTAAATTTCCGCACTCCTAGTAATACAATCATAGTTTCCGGGCCTCTTGATAGAGCAGATAAGCACCCAGGCTTACCGATAGCGCATTAGGAGTTGAGAACTATAGCCTTGGTCATGTAGCCAGCTCAAGAAGAAGAAGAGCCCTTCTGGCCAAGCTAAAGCAGCTGGTTTATCTTTGACTGTCTATGTATACCCATACTTAATCTCTATTCCTTTTCATCAACCATAAAGATAGACAATTGAAGGATGCTCGAAGACTACTATACCTTTAAGGACTGGGCTGGGATCAAGAGCGCCTATCAGCTTACCCGTAAACGCTGTGACAAGCGCTCGGACAAGGATACAATAGAGATCTCCTATTACATCAGTTCGATGGAGGATAACAAACATGTCTTCCGAGCCACCCACAATCACTGAACCGCCTACACTACATGCTGGGTATATACCTTGGAGAGGACGGCTGGAGCAAGCGTGAAGGCTAAGCGGCTAAGAATATGGAGCTACTAGCCAAGATCGACCTCGAGCTCTGGCAAGGGCCTACATTATGCGCCGGCCTTGAGCAAATTGGTTGTTCTTCACGCCGTGACGCCAAGAATGCGTATCTTTGAAGCTAGTAAGAGACGCCTAGCACGGACTGAGCGTTAGGACGGAACAAGAAAGAAGGAGATATATGCCCAAGCAAAGAGGTCTCTGGCCTTTTGTATTCTACATCATCGTACTGCTAGCCTCGGTAGCAGCCCTCTGGGGCACGCTACGGCTAGGCGGAGGACTGGCCGAGAGCAGCACCCCGCAGCTAGTAGCAGCGAGCGGAGCAAGGGCCTTCGAAGACTTCACAGCTAGCGTCCAGCACCACTTGCAGTCTACCATCGGGCTACTGCTGCTCCAGATCCTCGTGATCCTTATGGCTGCGCGTATGATGGGATGGATCTTCCGCAAGCTACGCCAGCCCGCCGTCATCGGTGAGATCGTAGCTGGGATTCTCCTAGGCCCCTCGCTCTTCGGCCGCCTAGCTCCCGAGGCCTTCACCACAATCTTCCCCATGGAGAGCCTTCCGAACGTACAACTGCTGAGCAACTTCGGCCTTATCCTCTTCATGTTCGTCGTCGGGATGGAGCTCCGTCTGAGCGACATCCGTCGCCAGCTCAAGGGAAGCCTCATCATCAGCCACAGCGGCATCTTCGTCCCCTTCGTCCTCTCCCTTCCCCTTAGCTATACCATCTATACCGAGTACGCCGCGAGCTATACGGGCTTCGTACCCTTCGCGCTCTTCATCGGTATCGCCATGAGCATCACGGCCTTCCCCGTGCTGGCACGCATCATCCAGGAGAACAATCTACTGCGCACCCACCTCGGCAAGCTCTCGCTCTCGACAGCCGCCGCGGGCGACATCACCGCCTGGCTGATGCTGGCGGCGATCATCGCCATCTCGGGTAGCGGCAGCCTGCTCTCCACGGGCTACAACCTCCTCTTCCTCGTCGTATATCTACTGCTGATGTTTGGGCTGATCCGCCCGCTCTTCCGTGCCGCAGGTAAGGTCTACAACAACACGGAGGTCATTAGTCATGGTATGGTCGGGGTGATCTTCATCCTCCTGCTCCTCTCCTCCTTCATCACCGAGCTGCTGAGCATGCACGCCCTCTTCGGCGCCTTCATGCTCGGGCTCGTCATGCCCGAGGACCTATCCTTCCGCAAGATCATCACGGACAAGGTCGAGGAGGTAGCACTGCTACTCTTCCTCCCGCTCTTCTTCGTCTCCAGCGGTCTGCAGACCGAGCTGGGCCTCATCGACAGCCCTGAGATGTGGATTCTCCTAGGACTCTTCACACTGGTGGCTGTAGTGGGGAAGGTCGGCGGCACCTACATCGCGGCACGTGCCTGTGGCGAGTCGCCGAAGGATAGCATCTACCTGGGCGCCTTCATGAATACTCGTGGCCTGATGGAGCTCGTCGTCCTGGGTATCGGCTACGAGATGCGTATCCTGCCTCCTGCCATCTATGCCGTCCTAGTGCTGATGACGGTAATCACTACTGTGATGACGATGCCGATGGTGCACCTGATCAATGTCTTCATCCGCATGAAGGAGCGTAAGCGTGACCGCATCGAGGCTATTGATAAGCAGGCTGGAGCTAAGGTGCTCCTCTCCTTTGGTCGTCCTTCCTCGGGGGCTACGCTGCTGCATCTGACGAATCAGCTCCTACGCCGTGGTGGCGCTCACCCCAATGTGACGGCCCTGCACATCACTACTGACAAGGATATCAATCCCATCGAGGCGGATAAGTTCTACCAAGACAGCTTCCGCCCTATCCTCCGTGCTGCCGAAGAGCTGGAGCAGCCTCTCGAGACCGACTATATCGTAGCTGATGAGGTAGAGAGTGCCGTGCTGAATAAGCTCACTTCGGAGCGCTACAACCTCCTGATCGTAGGGGCTGGCGTACGTCTCTCCTCGGATGAAGATGACCGTGAGGCCAGCTCGATGCGTCAGCAGATGAGCCGCTTCATGGGCTCACTGCCGATGCGCACCACGGAGAGCCTCCTCTCGATCCACAGCATGCTGCGCGACAAGATGGCCTTCTTCGTGCACCGTGCCCCCTGCTCAGTAGGTATCCTGCTGAGCCGTTCCTTTGATTCACCGAAGCATATCCTCGTGTATGTGCGTAGCGCCAGCGACCTGCGTCTCTTGCCCTATGCCCGCACGATGGCCGAAAATAATCAGGCTACACTGCGTATTGTCCTCTCCACAGGAGTCGCACGTGAGGGCCTCAATTCTCATCCTGGAGAAGGGATTATCGCGACAGATAAGCTCTGCTCTGTCCCCGCCGAGTGTGACCTCGTGGTCGTCAGCTACACCTATTGGCAGGAGTCCTTTGATACTTCTGAAGAGCTTCTTGAACAGCTTCCCTCCACCTTGATACTCAATCTCAAATAGGTCCACTCCTCATCACTTCACGCCAGCAACTGGCCTCAACGCACAAAGACTATGACGAAGTTAGCAGCAAATGACCCATGGCTTAAGCCCTACGAAGAGCGTATCCGCCGCCGCATGGAGTTCACTCATGCCCGTGAGCGCTCGATCACTCAAGGTGGAGATATTCCCTTGGAGCAGTTTGCCGACGGCTACCTTCACTATGGCCTACACCATGATAAGGAGAAGGGATGCTGGATCCTCCGTGAGTTCCTCCCTGGAGCTCAGAGTGTGCATCTCATTGGCTCATTCAACAACTGGCAGACGATGTCGGTGTGGAAACTCAAGCGTGTCGATGACTATGGCAACTGGGAGATCCATATCTCCGATCAGGTACTGCACCATGGAGACCTCTACCGCCTCTTCGTCTGCTGGGGCAATGGCTGTGGAGAGCGCATCCCTGCATGGGCAAGCCGTGTAGTCCAGGACAGCGAGACGGGTATCTTCAATGCTCAGGTCTGGGATCCCGAGGAGCCCTACGTCTTCCGCAATGCTCGCCCAGGGAAGCGAGATGAAGCACTCATGATCTACGAGTGTCATGTAGGTATGTCTTCGGAGGAAGGTAAGGTAAGTACGTATAGAGAGTTCCAAGAGCAGGTACTCCCACGTATCGTCGACCTTGGCTACAATGCTATACAGATCATGGCCGTGCGGGAGCATCCCTACTATGGATCTTTTGGCTACCATGTCTCGAGCTTCTATGCACCGAGTAGTCGCTTCGGTACACCTGATGATCTGAAGGCACTGATCGATGCTGCCCATGGGCTTGGGCTGAAGGTCATCATGGACCTCGTACATAGCCATGCGGTGCGCAATGAGGTCGAAGGCCTTGCCCGCTACGATGGATCACGTACACTCTTCTTCCACGAAGGACCTCGTGGCGACCATCCTGCTTGGGATTCACTCTGCTTCGACTATGGGCGAAACAATGTGATGCACTTCCTTCTCTCGAACTGTAAGTACTGGCTAGAAGTCTTCCAGTTCGATGGCTTCCGCTTCGATGGTGTCTCATCGATGCTCTACTACAATCATGGGCTAGGGGAGAGCTTCAATTCCTATTCGGACTACTTCAATGGTCTGCAGGATGCCGAGGCTATGGCCTACCTGACGCTAGCCAATAAGCTCATCCACCAGATCCACCCCGAGGCCATCACCATCGCTGAGGAGGTCAGCGGCATGCCAGGACTGGCGGCCCCCATCGAGGACGGCGGCTTCGGCTTCGACTACCGCCTGGCGATGAATATCCCCGACTTCTGGGCGCAGCTCATCAAGGAGCGCCCCGACGAAGCCTGGACGCCTGGAGCTATCTGGCACGAGCTGACGAACCGCCGCGAGGACGAGCAGACCATCAGCTACGCCGAGAGCCATGACCAGGCCCTAGTAGGGGACAAGACCCTCATCTTCCGCCTAGCGGATGCCGACATGTACTGGCACATGAGCCGCCTGTCGCGCAGCATCACCACCGACCGCGCTGTCGCCCTACACAAGCTCATCCGCTTGGCCACGGCCGCGACGATGAACGGCGGCTACCTCAACTTCATGGGCAACGAGTTCGGTCACCCCGAGTGGATCGACTTCCCCCGTGAGGGCAATGGCTGGTCCTACCACTACGCTCGCCGTCAGTGGAGCCTAGCCGATAATAAGGATCTACTCTACCACGACCTGCAGAGCTTCGACCACGCGATGCTCGAGCTTCTCAAATCGCACCAGGACTTCGCTAAGCTCAAGCTCACGCAGTACTGGTCCCAGGATGAGGATCAGGTGCTAGCCTTCGGTCGCGGCGACCTCCTCTTTGTCTTTAATTTCCATCCCACGCAGTCACACACCGACTACCGCCTCCCCGTACCCGCAGGCAGCTATCACATTGTCCTCGATAGCGATGCTGCGGCCTTCGGTGGCTACGAGCTTGTCGATGACCAGCTGGAGCACCTGACGCAGCCTCTCCCCGAGGAGCAGCAGACAGAGCTCCCCAGCGGGCTCGAGGAGCTCTCCCTCTACCTCCCCTCCCGTGTCGCACTCGTACTACGACGCAAGTAACCCTTATAGGCACGCCCTATCCCTTACCGCTATAACCTATACACATCATGAGTATTGATACTAAGAACGTAGCCATCTTTGCTGGCTCGGCATCGCTTGACCTCGCGGCTAAGATCGCCGAGGGGCTCGGCATTAACCTCGGCGACATGCAGGTAGAGCACTTCGCCGACGGAGAGTTCTCTGTCTACTACAAGGACAGCATCCGTGGTAAGGATGTCTTCCTCGTACAGTCGACCTACCCCTCCTCCGACAATCTGATGGAGCTGCTGCTGATGATCGACGCTGCTAAGCGCGCCTCGGCACACTACATCGCTGCCGTCATCCCCTACTTTGGCTGGGCCCGTCAGGATCGTAAGGACAAGCCTCGTGTATCGATCGGTGCTAAGCTCATCGCTGACATGCTCAGCGTGGCTGGGGTAACGCGCCTCATCACGATGGACCTGCATGCCGATCAGATCCAGGGCTTCTTCAACGTGCCCGTCGACCACCTCTACGCATCTACGGTCTTCGTCGACTATCTACGTAAGAGCTCGGATCTAGAGAATACGGTCATCGCTACGCCTGACGTCGGTGGTGCCAAGCGTGCCAACTCCTACGCGAAGTTCCTCGGGGTACCCATGGTGATCTGTCACAAGAGCCGAGCTAAGGCCAACGAAGTCGCCGAGATGACCATCATCGGGGATGTGGAGGGTAAGGACGTCATCCTCGTGGACGATATCGTCGATACGGCGGGTACGATCTGCAAGGCTGCTGACCTGATGATGGCTAATGGGGCTCGTA
>ERZ773070.1015-NODE-1015-length-18115-cov-10.941417_pt1 | contig 18115 bp, 15 predicted proteins | sample MGYA00580618_ERZ773070 | MGnify/ENA primary metagenome ERZ773070 (study PRJEB29015, sample SAMEA2738023) | human oral metagenome | biome: human oral; feature: human-associated habitat; material: dental | place: China | collected 2019 ... | reverse complement strand
TCCATTTCATCGGCGTGGGCACACCGCAGTCCGAGTCGGGGGCGGCGGACATGACCTACGTCAACGGTGCGGTCGCCTCCATGCTCCCGCACCTGGGGCACTGCGCCAGCGGCCCTGAGGTGGTCGTAGGCAAGTCCACGGTGCCCGTCGGCACCGCCTCCCGCTTGGCCCAGGAGATCGAGCAGGCGGGGGCACTGCTGGTGTGGAATCCGGAGTTCCTACGTGAAGGATTCGCCGTGCAGGACACCCTGCACCCGGACCGCATGGTCTACGGCCTACCGCCCGACCCCGGCGTCGCCAGCAGGGCACAGGAGGTACTGGACGCAGCCTATGAGCAGATCCTGGCCTCCGGTACTCCGCGTCTGGTCATGGACTATGCGACAGCCGAGCTGGTCAAGACCAGTGCGAACGCGTTCCTGGCCACGAAGATCTCTTTCATCAATGCCATGGCCCAGGTCTGCGACGCCGCAGGAGCGAACGTAACGGCTCTAGCCCAGGCGATCGGCATGGATGATCGCATTGGCCGTCGTTTCCTGCGCGCCGGCATCGGGTTCGGCGGGGGCTGCCTGCCCAAGGACATTCGTGCTTTCCGGGCTCGGGCCGACGAGCTCGGTGTCGGAGAGGCCCTGACCTTTTTGGCAGAGGTCGACCGGGTCAACGACACCATGCGCGCCGGTGTCATCCGTACTGCGAGGGAGCTTTTGGGGGAGGGCCTGGCCGGGGCCACGGTGACCGTGCTCGGGGCGTCCTTCAAGCCGGACAGCGACGACATGCGCAACTCCCCCGCCGTGGATCTTGCCGTGGAGCTGTCGGGACTGGCCGCGCAGGTCGTCGTGCACGATCCTGCCGCCGGCCCGATCCTCGCGGAGCGGACGAACCGCCCTTACGAAGTCGCCCTGTCCACGCAGTCGGCTCTGGAGGACACGGACCTGATCGTCATTGGCACGGAATGGGGCGAGTACCGGGACCTCGATCCCGCCCGGGTGGCCGCCCTGGCGCGCACCCGCTGCGTGATCGACGGGCGCAACTGCCTGGATGCGCAGGCATGGAAGGCGTCCGGTTGGACCTACCGCGGTATCGGCCAGCGTTGAGCAGGTCTACGGCGACCTTCCGGCCCGATCGGTCTGCACGGTCCGGTACACACCCGTGTATACCCCATGCGCACCGACTTACCGCCTCTTACCCCAGTGGGTCACGACCCGCGCTGCCTCCCGAGCGCCGCTGACTATGACCGTCACATCACTGGTCGTCAGCAGAACCATGCAGAGCCAGACCGCGACGGTCAGCCACAGACCACCGTCGAAGGATGTGCAAACAGCCATGATGCTGAGCAGCACGAGCTGGTAGGTCAGACGGGGACCATCCATGGGCAGGTCGATCCGACGCCTGAGGTCACGTGCCCGAACCACCAGGACGAGCACGTAGGCCACCGCCCCGGCCAGGCCGGCCCCCCAGGGGCCCATGAACGGCACGAGCGCCACCCCCAGCACCACGTTGACCACTGCTCCCAGCACGGTGGAGACCATAAGCATGCGGCTGTTCATGAGGGCCTGGTAGAAGGTCCCGAAGAAGATGGTCATGACCCCGAAGGTTGCGGCGAGCATGAGCAGGGGCACGTAACGCCATCCATCCGCGAACTCAGCCTGAAGCATGAGCCGGGAGATCGGTCGGTTCAGCGCGATGACCAGACCGGCGGCCGACAGCGTTGCCAGCGAGTAGCCCCGCAGCACGGAGCCGAAGAAGGCACCGCTGTCAGGCGAGTTGATCTCCCGCGCAGTCGAGTACTGCCAGGCCTGCTGGAAGACGGAGGCGACAATGTTGACCAGCGCAGGCATCTTGCTCGCCGCCGTGAAGAGCCCGGCGGCCACCAAGCCACTGCCCCACAGAACCACGTACCGTCCCGAGACGCTGACCAGCCACCACGACAGCAGATTGGGCACAAGCGGCAGGCTGTAGACGAGCATCCGGCGCAGCAGCACACGATCGGCCCGAAAAGGCACCAACAGCCGGTACTCGGCGGACCCCAGGAAGGCGGCCATGCCGCCCACCAGGTAGCCGACGGTGAAGGACCACAGATAACCGTCGATGCCCGCGCGCGCATGAACCAGAAGCAGGTAGGTGGAGAAGACCATGGTGAGCGCGTTGAGGAGGCCATAGGCCACAAAGCGGCGCACATGGCCCAGCCCACGGGCGAGCTGGGTCGTGGCCTTGAAGAAGCACACGGAGCAGAACAGCGCGAAGAAGGACACCCCGTGCTTCATGCCCCACACGGCACCGGCCAAGGAACACAGCGCACCAGTACACACAATGCCGCCACCCAGAACCAGCAGGGAGTTGGCGAAGAGCTCCTTCTTGGCAACGTCGTCATCGATGGAGAATCGGTAGAGGGCCTCAACCACCCCCAGGGAGAGCAACGGCAACACGATCTCGATCGCGCTGTTGAGCAGCTCAGCCGTCCCGTACTCACCAGTCGTCAAGGCGGTCGTGTACAGAGGCATCAGCACCAGGGAGACCGCCTTGACCGCCAGACCCCCCAGAGCGAAGACCAAGGTATTGCCCAAGAGAAGCGCAACTCGCCCCTTACGGCTTGTCGACACCGAACTGCGCCTTCCACGTCTCGATGAGATCGAAGTCCAGGCCCTCGATCCTTGTTGTCCGGGGAGCCTCGATCAGATCAGCCAGGTCGGTCTCGACGGAGTCGCGCTCCACCAGCGGCAGCGAGTAGTCCTTCCCCATCTCTCGCGCGCGGTAGTCGATGGCCACGATGATGGCGCGTCGCCGGCGCTGCAGGGCGAAGATGCCGCCGTGCAGACGGTTCCCCGTATAGTCCGCGCCTCGGTCCAGAACCGTCTGGAACCCGGCCAGGCTCGGCGGGACGATCTCGACGTCGTCGGCCGCGCCCAGCGAGTGCAGGTAGTCCAGGTCGTTGATGGACTGGGGCCAGAAGTGCAGCCGGGAGTAGTGCCTGCGCAGCACATCGATCATCGCCCGGTCCTTGCGGGGGTCAGGGTGGTAGGAGGTGAGGGTGAAGACGACCTCGTCGCCCTTGTTGCGGGCAATGGCCTCACAGTGCTCGGGGGTCAGCCCCCACAGGGTCGGGCAGCCGGTGTTCCACGCTCGTAGCCCCAGATGCTCCAGAAGCCTCTTGCTCCGCTCGTCACGCACGGAGTGCACGACGTCATGGGCCAGCACCTTGCGATAGAGGGCACGGGTGTAGAGGTTGACCGACGAGGAGTTGACACCCGCTCCTACTCCCAGGCACACCGTCCCGGCAGCCAGCCCGCAGTTGAGGTAGTTGATGTTCCACGTCGGCAGGGGTCGCAGCATATTCGTGTACAGGGCGTTGGTGCCGCACAGGAGCTTGACGTCGGCGCCTTTGAAGATGCCGAGGCTGCGCTTGTGCAGGAGGCGCTGAACAGGCGTGTACATCGGGGTATGGGTGGCCAGACGCATGACATAGTTGGAGGAGAACAGATCAGGCCAGTTCATCTCAATTGATCGGCCAATGATCTCATCACCCATGTTGAGTGATCCAACGGACGTGTCCAGCAGGAGAACGTGCTTCATGGCTCTTCCTACCGGCTGCCGCTAAGGATTTCACTGTCACCGGTTCTATAAGGATACGTTGCATCGACAGGTTCCATCACGGGAGCCCTTTCTCAAAGACGGTACGGTAGGGAAACAGGTGGTACCACTCGGAACGGTACAGGAAGAAGAGGGTAGTGGCTGCAAAGGCGATGACGACCAGCAGGGCACTGATGTAGGAGCGAATGGGCCTCTCGCCGCGCACGGCGATATTCGCCAGGCCGACGACGAAGGGCAGGGTCAGGTACATCTCCAGGCGGTCAACCAGGTTGAACCCCAGCGACACCGTCACCATGGCGATATCTGCGACGGCGAGAGCCAGAAGGTTGCGGGTACGTCCGGAGAGATCGGCCTCCACCGCGGCGTTCCAGCCGCAGGTCGCCGCCAAGAGCATGATAAGGATGCGTACTGCGATAAGTAGAACGGTGGCGGATCGAACCCCGCCATCCGCGTAGTCAGTGTTCAGGTAGTGGCCGTAATAGGTTGAGGCGGCCGACAGCGAATTCATGACCCAGCTGAGCGAAAACATGCTGATCCCGATGAGCAATCCCCACTTCAACCAGTCCCCGAAGGTGCTTAGCCGCATGGCTGGTAGGAGGTAGACGATGAGCAGGAGCAGAGCGCTCATATGGAACTGGGAGGCGAGCGCGACGAGGAGGACGTAGCGCAACAGCTTGCGCTCCATGAGATCAGGAACCGCCAGCAGGAAGATCGCCACCGCGATGCCCTGTCGGGTGTAGAGCGTGAAGTCGTAGAAGACGGACATGCCGAAGGCGAAGAGAACCGCCAGGGAGTAGTTGGCGGCGTACCGCTTGATGAACAGTACCACTGAGCCGTAGGCAAAGACCGAGATGAGGAGCAACAGAATATTGAAGTTCTGCGTGACGCGGCTGACCAGGTAGTTCAGCAGGACATAGCCGTATTCGAAGCGACTAATGCTGAAGGCCTCCTGAAGAGAGCTACTCGCCTTAATCCCCTCGAAGACGCGGTGGTACTCGATCGTGTCGTTTCCGACACTGACCGCTCGGGATGAGGAGAAGGCCACAAAGACCGTAAACGCCACCCCCAGGATCGCCGGTGAGCCATGGCGGCCAGCACTGCCCCGCAGCCCCAACAGGGCTGCAAGAAGCAGGAACGTGGCGAATAGTGCGAAGTGGACCCACATGCTCCAGCTTCACTATTCCGCCAGAGCCCGGTACCGGCGTACGAGCCGGTCGGCCTCGCGGGCGATGTCAAAACCCGCGGTACGCGTCATTTCCTCACCCTGCGCCCTGAAATCCAGGTCCCTTCCCCGCTCGAGGGCCCCACTGACGTGGTGAGCCCACTGGGGCACCGGCATCCCAAGCGGAAGGAACGTGGCATCCCCGATAGCGACCTCGTCGGTCACCTCCTCGGAGCACACGAGTGGTAACCCCGCACACTGCGCCTCGACTCCCACCATCGGCAGGCCCTCGTAGCGGGAGGGCAGGAGGAACATGTCCATGGCCTGGTAAAGGGCGGCAACGTCCTTCCTGTCTCCCAGGAACAGGACGCGATCCGCCAGACCTCGCTCAGCCACGGTCCTCTCGATGCCCGGTCGCAGCGGGCCGTCGCCAACAAGCATCAGCCGAGCCTCGGGCTTCAGACGTGCCAACTCGGTGTAGACGTCAATGAGGAAGCTGTGATTCTTCTGCTCGCTGAAGCGACCCACATGGCCGACGACCGGTGCGTCGCCAAGCCCCAGCCGGGCTCGCACATCCGCGCGAACCGTCTCCTCAAACTGGTAGGTCTGGATATCGATCGCGTTGGGGAGCTCCTCGTAGCGATCACGGCCGAAGAGGAAGTCACCGGCCGCCCGCGAGCAGGCCAGCTGCACGTCGGAGTACGCCCTGATGTTTCGGCAGACCAGCCAGTTCCGCAGGCTCCGCAAACGGGAGTCGGAGTAGGCCGTCGCGTGGGAGTGCACGGCGAAGGACCGCACCCCATTGCGATGAGCCAAAGGATAGAGAAAGCGCGACAGGATGGGGTCGTGGAGGTGCGCCACGGGGTACTCCCCCGCGTGGCGACGCAACAGGTGCCCCAGAGCCGAACGGATACGCCCGACACTGCCCCTTGCGTCCACGACGTAGTAGCGCCCGCCCAGCGACTCGATCTCCTCGCGGTAGGTCTCTTCGGGCGTGATGTAGCAGAAGAAGTCGAAGACTACCCGGGACCGGTCCACGTTCCTGAAATAGTTCATGAGCACGCTCATGACTCCGGAACGCCGTGAGATCGACGAGTTGATCTGCAGGATCCTCAGGGGAACGCCCACAGGGTCCTGCGGAGCCCGCTCATGTTTCTGTTTCACTGGCATCCTCCTCAGTTGAACCGGGCTACCCCGGATAGCTGATCGTCCTGGGTGACGCTTCTCCTCATTTGACGTCGAAAACCTTGATGAGACCCCACACGGCGATGTGGAAGACGGAGCGGGGAACGCTGAGATGCTCAATATCGCGGTAAAGCGTCCAGTGGTACTTGACCAGGCTCCACTTGTTCGCCGACACGGACCCCGAACGGAGCCGGTACCTCATGAGGACAACCGGGATTCCCCAGATATAGCGCTCGGTGCGGAGCATACGCAGCCACAGGGCATCGTCGTTGCGCTTCCTGATATCGGGCACCTCGAACTTCCCCAGGCGTGCTACATCATACATGACCGTAGAATTCCCCACCGGGCAGTCCAGGAGCAGACGGTTGTAGCTGGTCTTGGCCGGACTGCGCACGATCTTCCCGGTGGGCACGCCACGCTCGTCGATCTGGGCGTAGGCGGTGCAGGACATGGCGACGCCGCGCGAGGTCATGAAATCGATCTGACGCCTGAGCTTGTCGGGGTGCCACAGGTCGTCGGAGTCAAGGAAGGCCATGTAGCGTCCCTGCGCCAGCTCCATGGCCCGGTTGCGAGCCATGGCGGCACCGCTATTGATCTCCAAGCGTACGTAGCGGATGCGTGGGTCGTTCTCGGCCAAGGCCGCCACCACCTCGGCGGTGTCGTCGGTCGAGCAGTCGTCCACGATGAGCAGTTCCCAGTGGGAGTGGGTCTGTGCCTGTACCGTGGCGATAGTCTCACCGATGAAGGCGCCGCAGTTATATGTCGGCATGATGATCGACACCAGATCAGAATCCAGGTCACAGTCCCGCTGTGCGCCTGCTGTCATGGCTGCTCCTTACATGTCATCGTTTCGCGTCTCATGTAGCGACTGCCAAGACCGTCCGAAAAGCGATCCGCAGGTCCCGTCCGATGCTGAAGTCCTGGACATCGCGCAGATTGAGGCGCATTTTGGCCGGCAGGACCTGCGTGACGTACGCGTCCTGGCCCGGCGGGGCAGCCGCCAGAATCTCGGCCTCGTCCTTGAACTCGATGGAGGCCGTGGAGGTGACCCCCGCCGGTAGCAGCAACGTGGCCCGCATCTGCGGGGTGTACTGACGGACGTAGTCGGGTACCTCCGGCCTGGTACCCACGAAGCTCATGGTGCCGCGCAGGATGTCGATGAGCTGGCTGACCTCATCAAGACGATACCGGCGAAGGACGGCACCGACCCGCGTAACCCGAGGGTCGTCCTCCCGGGTGATCTGGTCCCCCGGATCAGCCGGCCGGTGCGTCATCGTACGGAACTTGACGATCCGAAACTCACGCCCGAACTGGGTGACCCGCCGCTGGCGAAAGAACACGGGCCCGGGAGAGTCCAGCTTGATGAGGACCGCCAGGATGACGAACAGCCACCCCAGGAGCACGAACAGGACCGCCGCACCAACGACGTCGAGCAGGCGCTTGAGCCGTAGCTGCAGTCCGCGCCGAGTCAGCGCCTCGTAGTAGGGGCGCACGTCCTCGGTTTGCAGGGAGGGGGGCAGCTCCTCCCAGGGAGGCATCCTCACGATCGACCCACTGCCGCAAGTGTTTTAACCGCACAGCTGATGACGTAGTCGACCTGCTCGTCGCTCAAGGAGGTGTGCAAAGGCAGCGACACCTCGCTGGCGTAGAGATTGTAAGCCCGAGGGAAGTCCTCGATGCCAAAACCGAGATCCCGATAGGCAGTCAACATGGGTAGCGGCTTGTAGTGAACGTTGCAGGCCACATCCGCACTCGCCATGTGCTCGATGAACGCGTTGCGCCCCTCCTGATCCAGGCCCGGCAGGTTCGCCAGATAGAGGTGCCCGGAGGAGACGATCCCGTCCTCGTAGTGCCGCAACGACGTCACGCCCGCCGGGGCCAAGGCCTCGTCGTAGCGGGTGATGATCTGGCGCCGTCGCTCCAGCATGGAGTCGTAGCGAGTCATCTGCGCCAGGCCGATCGCGGCGCACACGTCGGTCATGTTGCACTTGTAGGCGGGGCTGACGACGTCGTACTCCCAGGACCCCATGCGGGTCTTGGACAGGGCGTCCTTGCTCTGCCCGTGAAGGGACAGCAGCATGTACTGGCGGTAGAGATCCTCGTCCAGCCCGAGCTCCGGTCTCCAGGTGACCGCACCGCCCTCTGCAGTGGTCAGGTTCTTCACGGCGTGGAAGCTGAAGGTCGTGAAATCGGCGGCGCTGCCCGACGGCATGCCGTCACGCTGGGCGCCGAAGCTGTGAGCACCGTCGGCGACCAGGGCGATGCGCCCCAGCGCCTCCTGAACCTGGTTGCTCACAGCGAAGCGGTGGCGTTGGCTGTCGACGACCTCGCGCAATGCCGCGTAGTCGCACATGCGACCACCGATGTCGACTGGGATGACGGCCTTGGTCCGCGGTGTGATGGCACCTGCCAGGACACTGGGGTCCAGCCCGTAGCCGCCGTCGGCCTCGCCGGCGTCGACCAGGACCGGGGTGGCGCCCACGTGCACGACGGGCGATGCCGAGGCCGTGTAGGTGTAGGCGGGAACGATCACCTCGTCGCCGGGACCGACGCCCAGCACCCTCAGGGTCAGCTCCAGCGAGGCCGTCGCAGAGTTCAGGCAGGCTGCCCGGGTGGTGCCGCAGCGCTCCGCCACCTGCTTCTCGAGGGCCTTGGTTCGCGGCCCTGTGGTGATCCAGCCGGAGCGCAGCGCGGCCACCACCTCCTGGCACTCGGCGTCGGTGATGTCCGGGGGTGAGAACTCGACGCGCATCAGCCGGCTTTCCTCATCGTCGATGGCACACTCGTAGTGTGATCAAGGCTCGGGTGGTAGGTGGGCACCACATGAGCCAACTCCTGCTTGATCCGGTCACTTCCTTCAGGCAGGCAGGCCGTCAGCCGGGAGATCTTGTCCTCCACCTCCTGCCTGGTGGGCGGTGCCGCAGTGGACACGAGGATGGACTTATTCGCAGTGGGGCGCAAGTCTTCATCATGCATCTGCAACTCCTCGTAGAGTTTCTCACCTGGTCGCAGCCCGGTAAAAGCCACCTCGACGTCACGTCCGACCCGCAAGCCTGACAACTTGATGAGGTTGACAGCCAGGTCGTAGATCCGCACGGGCCGCCCCATCTCCAGGATGAAGATCTCTCCGGCATGAGCCATCGAGCCTGCGGCGATGACCAGACGGGATGCTTCGGGTATTGTCATGAAGTAGCGGGTGATGTCCGGATGAGTGACGGTCAGTGGCCCGCCCGATCGCAGCTGTCGCTTGAACAGGGGAATGACAGAGCCGTGGCTGCCGAGCACGTTGCCGAATCGTACGGCAGCGAAAACGGTGGTGCGGCATGTCCGGGCCAGAGCCTGAACCTCCAGTTCGCACAGCCTCTTGGTTGCGCCCATCACATTGGTGGGGTTGACGGCTTTATCGGTGGAAACCAGGATGAAGTGGCTGCATCTGAATTCCTCAGACAGACGGCACATCATCCAGGTGCCCAGCACATTGTTCTCCACCGCCTCACGGGCGTTGTTCTCCATGAGGGGGACGTGCTTGTGCGCAGCCGCATGGAAAACGACTTTCGGTTGATGCTGTTCGAAGCACTCACGAATGACCCGTTCATTCGTCACCGATCCGATGACAACAGAGAGAGCGACTCCAAACTCGGCGGCCTTGGGCTGCATCTCATGGAGCAACTCGTAGGCCGTGTTCTCGTAGATGTCGAAGATGACGATCCGGCGCGGCCGGGTCTCAATGAGCTGGCGGACCAGCTCAGAGCCGATGGAACCGCCGCCACCGGTCACCAGGACGACCTCTCCGCGCACGTACCCCATGCTCATGGTGTCGAAGGCGACCTCGTCACGTGTGAGCAGCTCGGAGATCTCCACTTCCCGAAGCGCTATCTTTCCATCGTCCTGCCGAGCTAGGTCCCGTACGTTGGGCAGAGTGAGAATCCGCAGACCCGTCGTCAAGCAGATGGACAGGATACGCTTGCGCTGGGAGGCCAACGCTGAAGGGCAGGCCAGTACGATCTGCTCAGCCCTACACTCTTCGGCAATACGAGGGATATCCTCGCAGGTACCGTAAACCTTAACGCCGTGGACATGACGACCGTGCTTGGTCACGTCGTCATCGACCAGGGCCACTGGCTTGCCGCACATGTCCTCATCGCACAGATGCATTCGCTTGATGGTCAGCGAACCTGTCTGCCCCGCGCCGACAATGAGTGTGCGGGGACGGTCGTCATGTGCGCCTGCTCGCGCACTACGCTGCACCCGGGTGCTCCACAGGGCTCGGACTGCTAGACGCGCCCCGGCGGCCATGATGGCCAGCAGCGCCCAGGCCATGACGTAGGAGCGTACCGACAGCCCGCCCTCGAAGACCAAGGAGAACAGCAGGTCCCCGCACACCGAACCGACGATAGTGGCATAAAGAATCCGCAGTGCCTCCGTCATCGACGCGTAGCGCCACAGGCTGTTATACATCTTGAAGGCGGCGAAGACCCCGACGTTGACAACCGCCAGGCCACCCACCGCCAGCAGACCACCGGTAGCACCCGTGGCCGTCGCCCACTTCGTGGTCCCCCACGCCGCGCAGTACAGGGCCAGGTAGGTGGCTAGGACATCAACAGCCATCAGGGTGATCGACTCAATCCGGCACACCGGCAGGCTCGGCCATGCCGGGCCGCGAGCAGACTGTTGCATGGGCACGGTGTCGACCGGCGAAGCACCGGACAAGACCTTCTCCTCAGGTCCTGTGGGTGCGCGTGGCGACAGCTGCTTCGAATCCGGCTCCCGGTTCCCGGCAGTATCAGCGAGATGACTGGTCACACCAGAGGAGCCCTGGCACGTTTCAGTCATGGGTCATCACGCTCCACCGTGCCGGCCGACGGGTAAGGGGCCTACCACTTGCGAGCGAAGAACTCTGATCAAGCAATTCACGCTGGCAGGAGCGACAGAATTCAAATGTCATCAGGGTTTCAATCTGCGGATGGGCGAACCAAGATAGCTGATTCGCTGGACGGACTTGAGGATACGACTGCCATCACCGAAACAGGTATCAGCAGGTCAACAACATGACAACTGGAACACACTCAGCCATCATGAGAATCTGCCGCTTTTTTACGGCTTGACGTCAATCTAACACTAGAGGCCACCAATTGGAAGATTCTGATGCAACTCCACCACAATCATCGTTTACCAACAGATCCATCGTCGATTAATGTTATAGAACCACGAACCAAACCCGACAGATTGCTTTAATCAACAAATTATAGCCTCAGAAACTGTTGAGAACACACAATAGAAAGAGAGGACTCATAGCCTCAACAAAACAATAACATAATCACTTTGGAGGCATCATTACATGTTCAACATGCCATGCTTCATAACGCGAAAGAACTGAACGCATCATGCCATCAAAGTTGAGGAATGAAATCAGGCCGATCAAAACATCGCCGGCTGACCATATCCCCTACTGAGCCCATTCCCCCGAGCGCTAATCGCAACCCCGTAAGGAGACTAGACAGACACACTCTCAGCAGTGGAGACGGTGCTGTTTCGCACGGCCTTGCGCTTACCTCCGGGCTCCGACACGTTGTTGAGCACCACACCGAGCATGCGCCCACCTCCCTGCTCCACAGCCAGAGCCGCCTCCCGCAGATCATCCGCGCTGGTGCGGCCGGCACGTGCAACGAGGATGACGCCTCCAGCGTGGGCAGCTAGGACGACACCGTCAGTGAATCTCAGGATTGGTGGTGCATCAATGACCACCAGACGGTCCGCCGCCAGCTCTCGCAGCAGGTCGCGCATCATGGGAGCGCCCAGCAGTTCGGAGGGGTTCGCCGGCGTACGGCCTGCAGGCAGGAGTTCCAGATCCGCCACCGGTCCCTTGACCAGGGACTCACTGAGGTACGCCGAGCCCGTCAAAACGTCTGCAAGCCCAGGACTGTTCTGAAGTCCGGTCGTACTCGGTGCGCGCAGGTCACCTCCAACCAGGACCACCCGGTGGCCAGACAGGGCCAGAACCCGCGCCAGGCTGGCGGCAGTCACCGAGGCTCCCTCCTGCGGGCCGGCCGAGGTAACGACAATGACTCGTCGATTCCCTTGAGATATGGCATGAAGCACGTTAGTCCGAGCAACGCGCAGCTGCTCCTCCATCTTGATCTCCGCCCCCCGACTCAGCCACCGCAACGAGGGAACCCGCGGCAGGGCGCCAAGCAACGGCACCGACAGCGCCTCACGAACCTCCTCTGGCCCCCTGAGGCTCTTGTCGAGCAGCTCCTGGATAAGGATCCACACGTAACCCAGGACGATCCCGGCAAGCAGCCCCACGGCCACACAGGTCACCAGGGCCGGAGAACGAGTCGCACTGACCAACTCAGCCGAGGACAGGAGAACGAGCTCCACGGGAGACTCATCCCCCTCCAGACCCTTGACCTCGACAGCGGCCTGACGGATCACCTCATCAGCCAGGACCTGAGCCTGGTGCGACGACGAGGCGGTGACGGAGACCTTCACCGACACCGTCTCTGGGACCCGCTCCGCCGAGACCGAGGACGCGAACTCCTCCGCCGTCTCATCCAGCTTGAGCGAGTCCACGACACGCTGCGCGACCGCAGCCGAGGTGAAGACGGGGACCACGGCGTCGGTCTTCAAGGCAGCGAGCTGTGCCGCGTTGTAATGAGACAGCGCGCTCTGCGTGGGATCCCCCGCTATCTTCACACGCAGATAGGTCTGTGCCGTTGCCGTATAGGAGCTGGGAGAGGCGAATGCAAACAGCATTGAGGCCAGCACACACACGACAAGCGCCAGAACCAAGGAACCAATACGTCGACGGGTCAGATGAAGAAGGTCCTCAAGCGTCATCTACGTACCACCAGGCAATAATCGAGGCCGACAGGACAGGGCGCTCTTCAACGTGAATGCTCAACGAAGAAGCACCATAATTAACGCCCAAGACAGTAACATACCTGAGACCAAGACACGCAAGTGTCTGGCAGATTCGATGAGGAAGGACTCACGCCGTCGACAACTTTTTGAAGAATTCTTCTCATTGGAGCGATGTTGTTTCGTAGGAAATCTACGAATAGCCTTCACCGCACGGTTGTCCCGTCACAGCATGACACCCTTGAAGGACTTCTTCTCCGGCAGAACGATCCGGTCTCCGAAAACGCGGTCGTAGCATGAAGGAGCAAAGTCAGACAGTCCATCAGCATCCGTGAAGGTGATCTCGCCGAAGTAGACGTTTCCATCCACCTCATAGAAGTCTACGCGGGCGCAGGCGAACCCCTTTCCGAGCTTGCCGGCCAACGAGAGCATGGTCTCCAGGCCGGCTGGTGCCGGGATGTCCGGAGCACGATCGGCTTCGCACGTGTACTCGAAGGGCGCACGGGTCCAGTCCGGAAGGTAGGTGCCCCGCAGCGTCCGCCCTGGAGACCTGTCCACGGTGAAGATGAACTGGACGACGCCGTCGAACACCATGAACTTGTAGTCCCGCAACCCTCCTGAAGCGTCACGCAGGAAGGGCTCACACACGATACGGGGTTCACAGTACTCGTAGTGCAACTCGAAGCCGCCTTTCATCGCCTGGCGCAGGCCAAGCCATTCCCGCAAGCGTCGACGAGCACCTTCCTCATCGAGCGCGCCCTTGTCGGGCACGAGGATGTTCCACCCGGAGCCATGCGTGGCCTTGAGGACAAAACTGTGCGGGAGGCCATCGAAGTCGATCTCGTCGGGCGAGTCCCATACGCCCAGAAGGGGAACGAGGTACTTCTCCCCCACCTTGCCGGCAACCCACTGGCGTACCAGGTACTTATCCGCCAGGCGCCCCTTGAGCGGAGTGGAGTCGTAGAGCTTGAGCCAATGGATCTTCTCAGTCATGGTACGAGGCTCCTCCACATGGCAGGGGCGGCACTTGAATAGCCAGTACCAGTGCTTGAGCGCAGAACGGTAGTGGTCTGGTGACAATCGGCAGTTATGACGATAGATCGCGCGCTTCAACCAGTTCTGAACCGGCGGGGAGAAGATGACCTCAGCGGCACCTCTGACACTCATTGTCGACACCTCTCAATTAGGGTGACCGGCAGCCCACCCAGGGAGGGGACGCGCGCAACGCCTCTCAGGCCACCGTATCGGCGGTCTGAAAAGTACCGGATAGGGAGACGAGAGAGGCGGTCCCGGGGAACAGGAGCACGCCGTTACCCGGCCAAACCCTGGTGACCAAGCAACGGCTTTATCCTGCATTACACCAGGTGTATTTGTAAAGTTAATCGACTGGGAGTGTCGAATGTCAGGCCTCGACTGTCTCCGCGGCCATGTCGACGGCCGTCCCGGCGACCTTGTCGACCGTGGCAGTCGGCTGACGACCGAGGTCTCCACTCAGCCGATCTCTCGTTTGATGAGGTCCTGGACGCCAGTCCAGGTGGCCTCATCCTCCGGGACGGCGAGCTCCAGACGGATCCGGTCGCCCGCGTGCAAGGCGTCCAGGACCACCTCAACCGCTGACCTCGTCTGTTCTTAAATGGACAAAACCCATCTGAGAAACTCAGCGACATCAACGGCGCCAACGTTGCCTGACCTCTCGTGGGGTCTATGCGACGTTGGCAGCACCGTCACCTTGTGGTCAGGATCGTCCCCGCTCGCGCGGGGTTTACGATGTCGCAATAGGGCACCCAATATCCGCCGAAGGATCGTCCCCGCTCGCGCGGGGTTTACACATCGGGCAGCCGATGCTCACTCGAGAACCACGGATCATCCCCGCTCGCGCGGGGTTTACCTCCTCCAGTCGATGCGGGTGATGTCCCCGTGGGGATCATCCCCGCTCGCGCGGGGTTTACCCAGAGTACGCCTGCACCATCTTGATAAGAGCCGGATCATCCCCGCTCGCGCGGGGTTTACTAGTCGTGAGAGACGCCGAACCCTTGAAAGTCGGGATCATCCCCGCTCGCGCGGGGTTTACGAATGCGAATCCTGCGACGATACCGACTCATTCGGATCATCCCCGCTCGCGCGGGGTTTACTTCGCGCAGAAGCGGCCGAATGTCGCGTCTCAGGGATCATCCCCGCTCGCGCGGGGTTTACGTGGTTCCTGAGATTATGATAGAGGCTCTTGAGGGATCATCCCCGCTCGCGCGGGGTTTACGTGCGATGATGAGGTGGCCGGGTTGCTGGAGGCGGGATCATCCCCGCTCGCGCGGGGTTTACGTCAGCATGCCCCGCTTGAAAGCAGCCAGCGGGGGATCATCCCCGCTCGCGCGGGGTTTACCCAGGCTGTGCCTTCGCAGTATCAGACACAGCCGGATCATCCCCGCTCGCGCGGGGTTTACTCCAGTACCGGACGCTTGCCCGTCACGTTAGTAGGATCATCCCCGCTCGCGCGGGGTTTACTTCTCCGCGGTCTCCGGGGAGGCCGGTTTCGCCGGATCATCCCCGCTCGCGCGGGGTTTACTGATCTGATGGTCGAGAAGGGCGGTAACCGTGCGGATCATCCCCGCTCGCGCGGGGTTTACTTGGGCAGTGGATTGGGACGGAGAATGTGCCCCGGATCATCCCCGCTCGCGCGGGGTTTACTGCGCTCGCGGGCCATCAGATATACCTCCGCAGGGATCATCCCCGCTCGCGCGGGGTTTACGCGTACTCGGCGCGGGGTACTGTGAATGCGAAGGGATCATCCCCGCTCGCGCGGGGTTTACCGGCCTCCGACGTGGCGTCGACGTCGAGCGGGGGGGATCATCCCCGCTCGCGCGGGGTTTACGCAAGACCGGCGACGCCAAGTACAAGTACACAAGGATCATCCCCGCTCGCGCGGGGTTTACCCGCGTCACCATGGCCGGTCTTGCTGTAGCCGCGGATCATCCCCGCTCGCGCGGGGTTTACCGTCGGTGACCTGAATTCGGCGATGAATGCCAGGATCATCCCCGCTCGCGCGGGGTTTACCGTGGTACCGGGTAATCAGATACACAGGAAATAGGATCATCCCCGCTCGCGCGGGGTTTACTGGATAAGATGAAGGCCGCTAATTACGATCTTCGGATCATCCCCGCTCGCGCGGGGTTTACTGATGTGCCGTTTTTTCAGGCCAATCAGTACAAGGATCATCCCCGCTCGCGCGGGGTTTACCCCGCTCGAAGGGCTCGGCGCGCGGCTTCACCGGGATCATCCCCGCTCGCGCGGGGTTTACTCGACGGGCTCGGTGGCGGTGCAGTCGTAGGCGGGATCATCCCCGCTCGCGCGGGGTTTACTCAAGCCACAGCCTGAACTGTATCTCGGATATGGGATCATCCCCGCTCGCGCGGGGTTTACGGTGTTTTGTGGTGTACTGCACAGTGTGTTGTGGGATCATCCCCGCTCGCGCGGGGTTTACGTCAGAGATATCTGACTCGATTTTTTCCAGCCGGGATCATCCCCGCTCGCGCGGGGTTTACATGCAAATGTATGAAGAGGCCGCCAATGTCGAAGGATCATCCCCGCTCGCGCGGGGTTTACCAGTGGACCGGTATCAGGACAAGACGCGCGTTCGGATCATCCCCGCTCGCGCGGGGTTTACTTCCCGGACGTGACGACAATTCTTTTCGATGAGGGATCATCCCCGCTCGCGCGGGGTTTACCATAACGGATAGCGTCGGACATGGAGTCAAGCGGGATCATCCCCGCTCGCGCGGGGTTTACATGCAAATGTACGAGGAAGCCGCTAATGTCGAAGGATCATCCCCGCTCGCGCGGGGTTTACGGAGAATGTGCCGCGGACTTTTTCTGTGCGGGGGGATCATCCCCGCTCGCGCGGGGTTTACCCCGGGGAGAATGGCAGCGGCAACAAGAACGCCGGATCATCCCCGCTCGCGCGGGGTTTACTCTCGGGAGAGATGCCTGTATTGAATGCTGCAAGGATCATCCCCGCTCGCGCGGGGTTTACTCGTTACAGGATTTGCGTGCTAGGGCGCACGTGGGATCATCCCCGCTCGCGCGGGGTTTACGGCATCTGCGACTGCACGGTGCGCGACGACCCGGGATCATCCCCGCTCGCGCGGGGTTTACACTTGGCGATCCTTGGAATCCCAACGATCACTCACCCTACCAGACGGCTTCCGCCTTCACTGCTGACCTAGCGCCCGCTCGGAGGCGTTGCGGTAGCGCCGCCGTCGAGCGGCGATCGACCATGACTCCTTCGGAGGCCTGACGGCGCCGGGGATCGCCCGGGAGCCCTCGATCTGCCGGTACGGCGTGCGCATGACCAGGCAGCCCTCAACATCGACCGGCTCGCGCTCATGTCCCAGCGACGCGATCGCGAAGCGCTGCTCGGAACGCACCGACCAGATCAGCAGCGCGCGTCCCTCGCCGATGTAGGCGCGGACCAGTTCCCACAGCTGCTCGCGCACGCGGGCCGAAAGACGCCCGACGAAGACCCCGGGGGAGACCTCGAGCAGCCAGCGGGTCATGGAACCTCGTAAGGAGGCCGGGGCGGCCGAAAGGATCAGCACTACCATCCTCCCGCGTCCTCTCCGGCGTAGTTTGAGCCACCGGCAACAGCGTTCCGCTGGTAGTCCCACAGGGAGACCACATTGACCCCCAGGTCCTCGGCGTCCTCAACCTCGAACAGTCGGTAGATGTCCTTGACCGTCCGTTCGATGATCTTCAACTCGAAGACCTTGTCCCTCACGCGCCGCCTGGTCGTCCCGGTGAGGTCGTCCATCCCCTCGGCGACCACGTCGAAGGCGATCGGGATCGTGGTCTCGGCCTTGTACAGGTCCGCGATGTCGTACACGAAGGAGCGCTCATGCCCCGTGTGGACGAAACCGAGGCCCGGTGAGCAGCCCAGGGAGACGATCACGCCGTGGACGATCCCGTACAGTGCGGCATGCGCGGCCGACAGCGCCTGGTTGATCGGGTCCGAGGCCTCGAAGTCGTCGGGGCGGTAGTCCCGCCGCGTCCACGGGACTCCGGTGCGCCGGGAGCTCTCCCGGTACACCTCGCGGACCCGGGCGCCCTCCCGACCTCTGAGCTGCTGCATGGTCAGCCCGTCGACGTCCTCGCCGCTGAACCGCATGCAGTACATCTTGCGCGCCACGCGCAGCCGCTTCTGGGGCGAGGAGACCCGGGCCGCCTGCTCCACGAGCAGCCGGGTGGAGGTCGCCAGCGACCGGCCGTGCGCGTAGTAGCGCACGCCGCGCTCACCGACCCAGACCGCCGTCGTCCCGCACTCGCCGAGCAGGC
>ERZ773070.1014-NODE-1014-length-18161-cov-99.112283_pt1 | contig 18161 bp, 18 predicted proteins | sample MGYA00580618_ERZ773070 | MGnify/ENA primary metagenome ERZ773070 (study PRJEB29015, sample SAMEA2738023) | human oral metagenome | biome: human oral; feature: human-associated habitat; material: dental | place: China | collected 2019 ... | reverse complement strand
CCCCCCGCCGCGATCGGCGGGGTCGAAGAAGCCGGGGCCGGTCTCCGACTGCCCGCCCCGGGCCTGGTCCGGGCCGGCCCCGCCCGGGGCCGCCTGGTCCGGGGCGGAGGACCCGCCCATCGGCGCCGGACGATCCGCAGGAGCGGCCGGGGGCGTCCGGGGAGGCGCCCAGTCGGGGCTCGGCTCGGAGCCCTGCGCGGCGTCCTGCCAGCCGGCGCCGGGCCGGGACACGACGGGTGAGCCGCGCACCGTCCGGGCGGGGCGCCCGCCCGTCAGGAGCCGGCGGGCCAGGCCGGCCACCTCGTTCTCGCCGATGACCTCGTAGCGGGTCGCGACGATCTGGGAGCTCGAGGTGAAGTCGCGCCGCCCGGCGGTCATGGCGTAGCTGATGCCCGAGGTGAGCACGTTGGCCAGGACGAACACGACGATGGCGCCGAGGAAGACGAGGGCGATGCTCACATTGGGCACGAAGAAGTAAAACAGGAGCGCCGCCATGGCGCCCCAGACCAGGCCGTTCATCGCGGCGCTCGCGAGCACCCGGCCCCAGCTGAGGCCGCCCGTGATGCGCTCGATGCTCTTCAGCTCGGTGCCGACGATCGACAGGAACTGCACCGGGAAGTTCCTGTCGGCCAAGTAGTCAACGGCGTGCTGGGCGTCCTCGTAGGTGTCGTAGACGGCGATGGACGCAGGCGAGCGGAGCCGCAGGCGCGAATTGCCACGGCCGGGGACGGAAGCAGTGCCACCCATCATGGACATGGGCCCTCCTCGTGTCTCTGGAACCGGTCCGCCCGCCGGGGCGAAACCTAAGCCTGACGGACTCAAGTTTAGTCGACACGGCGTGCGGGGCCACCGTGCCGCCCTGCGCCGACCGTGAACCGGGCGCGGACTGGGCGCGGACAGCCGGCTCAGCGGCCCCTGACGGCCTCGAACATGTCGACGGTGCGGTGCGCGGCCTCGACGTGCAGGTTCTCGATCATGCGACCGTGGAAGGTGGCGACGCCGGAGCCCGCCGCGAGGGCCTCGTCGAAGGCGGCGATCAGCTCGCGGGCCTCGGCGACCGCCGTCTCGTCGGGCGCCCAGATCTCGTTGGCGACGTCCACCTGGCTCGGGTGGATGAGCGTCTTGCCGTCGAAGCCCCACTCGAAGCCCTGCTCGCACTCGGCGACGAGGCCCTCGCGGTCGTGCACGTCGTTGTAGACCCCGTCGAGCACGACCCTGCCGTTGGCGCGGGCCGCGCAGACGACCGCCTGGAGCGCATGGGCCAGCGGGGCCCGGCCGGGCGTCCAGGCCGCGCGCAGCTCGTTGACGAGGTCGTTCGTGCCGAGCACGGCCACCTCGAGGCGCTCGGAGGCACCGAGGATCCTGTCCGCGTCGAGGACCGCCCGCGGGGTCTCGACCATCGCCCACAGCCTCGTCGAGGCGGGCGCGCCGAGACGCTCCATGGCGGCGACCAGGGAGCGCACCTGCTCGGCCGAGTCGACCTTCGGCACGGCGATGGCGTCGGGGCCGGCCGCGCAGACGGCGGCGAGGTCGTCCTCGTGCCAGGCGGTGCCGACCGCGTTGACCCGCACGACGAGCTCGCGGTACCCGTACCGCCCGCTGCGCACGGCCTCGCAGGCGGCCTCGCGGGCCGCCGGCTTGGCGGTAGGCGCGACGGCGTCCTCGAGGTCGAGGATGATCGCGTCGCAGTCGATCGTCCTCGCCTTGGCCAGGGCCCTGGCGTTGGCGGCGGGCATGTACAGCACGGAACGGCGGGGTCGGTAGCTCATGGCACAACGCTAACGCCCGGCCGGCCCGCGGACGCCGTCCGGGCGTCCCCCGGAGCCCGGCGGTACGCCACGACGACCGCGACGGCAAACCGCCTCACCGGGGCGCCCCCGGGGACCCGGCGGGTACCCTTCATGCGTGAGTCCTGTTTCCTCCTCGATCTTCCTCTCGCGCCTGCAGGGCCTCCCGGTGCTGGACGCCTCGGGCGATCAGGTGGGCAAGGTCCGCGACTTCGTCACGCAGTTCCGGGCGCCCGGACGCCTGCCCCGGGTCAAGGGCCTGGTCGTCGAGCTGCTCGCCGCGCGCCGCATCTTCGTCCCGATGGCCCGCGTCCAGTCGATCGACGCCGAGCGCCTGTCGCTGGCGGGCGTCATCGACGCCCGGCGCTTCCAGCAGCGCGAGGGCGAGACCCTCGTCTTCGAGGACCTCTTCGACCGCGCGGTCGTCACCACCGACGGGAAGAGGGCCACGATCTTCGACGTGGCGATGCGCGGGAGCCGCAACCGACAGTGGGAGATCACCAGGGCGGCGCTGCGCGAGACGACCGCGAAGCGCTTCGGCTTCGCGTCCCGCAGGGGCGCGCTCCTCCAGGTGCCGTGGTCGGAGATCGCCCCCTCGCTGGCCGCGGCCGACGAGGCCACCGACCGCAAGGTCGCCCAGCTCGCCGACATGCGCCCGGCCGACGTGGCCCGAGAGCTGCATGACATGGCGCCCGCCCAGCGCACCGACGTCGCCCGTGCCCTCGCCGACGAGCAGCTGGCCGATGCCTTCCAGGAACTGCCCGAGGACGAGCAGGTCGCCCTGCTGAACACCTTGGAGGCCGAGCGGGCGGCCGACGTCCTGGAGGAGATGGACCCGGACGACGCCGCCGACCTCATCAACGACCTGCCCGAGGAGTTCGCCGAGGACCTCCTGGCCCGCATGGAGCCGGAGGAGGCCGCCGATGTGCGGAACCTCATGCAGTACGAGGAGCTCACCGCCGGCGGCATGATGACCCCCGAACCGGTCATCGTCGCCCCCGACGCGACGATCGCCCAAGCGCTGGCCGCGCTGCGCAACCCCGAGGTGACCCCCGCAGCGGCCTCGATGGTGTTCATCACCCGCCCCCCGACGGACACCCCCTCGGGGCGCTACCTGGGCGCCGCCCACATCCAGCGCCTGCTCCGCGAGCCGCCGAGCCTCATGGCCTCAACGGTCATCGACACGGCGATGCGGCCGCTGACGCCCGACGCCGACCTGAACCGGGTCTCGCGCTACTTCGCCACCTACAACCTCGTCATCGCGCCGGTCGTCAACGCCGAGCACCAGCTCGTCGGCGCGGTGACCGTGGACGACGTGCTCGACCACATGCTGCCGGACGACTGGCGCGGCGACCAGATGGACGGGATCGAGCCCGGCGAGCGCGCCGACGACGGCCCCGACCGACGGCCCGACGGCGGATCCGACGAGCAGGAGGTGGACTGATGGCCGACGCCCAGCGCCCCGAGGACCGTCTCAACACCCCCGGCGATCGCACCGGCTTCCACCGCAGACGCCGCCTGCGGTTCAACGAGGAGAGCTTCGGTCAGTTCGCCGAGTGGATCGCCCGCTTCATGGGCAGCCCGCGCTTCCTGCTGTGGATGACGGTCTTCGTCGTCTCCTGGATCGTGCTGAACCTGCTGGGCAGCTGGCACCACTGGGACCCGTACCCCTTCATCCTGCTCAACCTGGCCTTCAGCACCCAGGCCTCGTACTCGGCCCCCCTGATCCTCCTAGCTCAGAACCGTCAGGAGGCCCGCGACAAGGCCTCCCTCGACGGCGACCGGCGGGTCAACGCCCAGTCGCGCGCCGACATGGACTACTTGGCGCGCGAGATCGCCTCGCTGCGCGCCGGCATCGGTGACATGGCCACCCGCGACTTCGTCCGCTCCGAGCTGCGCGACCAGCTGCACGAGCTCCTCTTCGAGCTCGAGCACGGCAACAGCCCCGACGACGAGTCGTCCCCGTCCCCCGAGGACGCCCAGTGAGCGAGGACGCCCCGTGAAAGGCGACGGCCCGGCCGTCCCCGGCCGCCCCGGTGCGCGCCCGGCGATGCACCGGTCGGCCGTGCGGCGCGACCCGACGGATCATGATCATGATCGTCCGGATGATTTGAATCGATCCCCGGAAGTGACGTAGACACGTGCCTATGAGCGAAGCGCAGAACCCCATGCTGTCCCAGATCCGGACGGCCCTCCACACCGTGCAGGACCCCGAGATCCGCCGCTCGATCGACGATCTGGGCATGATCGACGACGTCTCCGTCGGCGACGACGGCGTCGTCACCGTGAAGGTGCTGCTGACCGTGGCGGGGTGCCCGCTGCACGCGACCATCAGGCAGGACGTGACGAAGGTCCTGTCCGCCGTCCGCGGGGTCACCGGCGTCGAGGTCGAGATGGGGGTCATGAACGACGAGCAGCGCGCCGCGATGCGCGAGTCCCTGCAGGCCGGCCGCACCGAGAACGTCATCCCGTTCTCCCAGCCCGGCAACCTCACCCGCGTCGTCGCGGTGGCCTCGGGCAAGGGCGGCGTCGGCAAGAGTTCCGTCACCGTGAACCTGGCCCTTGCGCTCGCCCAGCGGGGCCTGACCGTGGGGCTGCTGGACGCCGACATCTACGGCCACTCGATCCCCGGCCTGCTCGGCATCAACGAGGCCCGGCCGACCGTCGTGGACGAGATGATCCTGCCCGTGCCGGTCTCGGGCATCAGCGTGATCTCGATGGGCATGCTCAAGCAGTCCCGCGACCAGGTCATCGCCTGGCGCGGCCCGATCCTCGACCGGGCCGTCACGCAGCTGCTGTCCGACGTCTTCTGGGGCGACCTGGACTATCTGCTCATCGACCTGCCCCCGGGCACCGGCGACGTCGCCCTGGCCATCGGCCAGAAGATCCCGAACTCCGACGTGCTCGTCGTGACGACGCCGCAGTCGAACGTCTCGGAGATCTCCGAGCGCGCCGGCACGATGGCGGAGATGCTGCACCAGCACGTGCTCGGCGTCGTCGAGAACATGAGCCACCTCGAGGTGGAGTGCCCGCACTGCCACGAGCGCCACACGGTGGAGCTCTTCGGCTCCGGGGGCGGTCAGGCCACCGCCGACGCCCTGTCCGAGCGCTGCAACCGCCAGATCAACCTGCTGGTCCAGATCCCGATCGACCCGCGGATCAGCGCCGGCGGCGAGACCGGCGAGCCGATCGTCCTGTCCGACGAGAACAGCCCGACGACCAAGGCGATCCAGACCCTGGCCGCCATCGTCACCGCGCACCGCAAGGGCCTCAAGGGCACCTCGCTGAACCTCACGGTGAACTGACCGGCGGTGCGCCGTCCGGCCGTCCGGCCCCGGGGCCGGACGGCCGGACGGCATCGGGCCGCGTCGAGGTCTCAGGTCGCGTCGAGGTCGAAGCAGAGGCCGTAGCGGGCCCGCATGGCGCCCACCGCGGCGTCGAGGGCGGCGGCCGCCGTCGCATCCGCGGTCGGGGGCCTCGCCTCCGACGCCGCGCCGACGGATCCCGCAGCGCCGGGCGCCGGGGAGTCCGGCGCGCGGACGGCCCGGTCCACGGCGCCCGTCGCGCTCGTGGCCGCGCTCGCCGCTGAGCCCACCTCGCGCCGGACGTCGTCGAGATCGCTCCGGACGTCGTCGAGGTCGGCCTGGATCTCGTCGAGCAGGTGCTTCTGCACGAAGGTCTTGGGGTTGAGGTCCTCGAGGGTGAGGTCCTGGTACTCGGGCCCCAGCTCGTCCTTGAGCTGCTGGGTGGCGCCGTTGGCGATGTTGCGGACGTAGAAGACCACCCGCGCCGCCTTGCGGCTGAACTCGGGGATGCGTTCGGGCCCGAAGAAGATCACGGCGAGCACCACGAGGATGAGGAATTCGCTGGCGTTGATGCCGAGAAAACTCATGGGGACCACGTCACAAGGCTAGCCGCCGCGACGAAATCCGCCCGGCCCGTCGGTTCGGGCCGGGCGGATCCTTCCCGCCGGCGGACGCAGGGCCCGCGACCGGTCGGGGTCTACAGATCGGTGCTGTCGAGCAGCTCGCCGAAGGCCCCTGCCAGGTCGGCGGGGGCGCTGCGCAGCGGCGGGCGGCAGGCGCCGACGGGCATGCCCTGGTGCGCCAGGCCCGCCTTGACCATCATGCAGCCCTGGGTCGCGAAGACGCCGGTGAAGACCGGCAGCAGCATGCGGTGGAGGCGAAGGGCCTCGGCCACGTCGCCGCAGCAGAAGGCGTCGATCATCTCGTGGGCGCGCCGGCCCGTGAAATGGGTGCTCGTGCCGACCACGCCGACGCCTCCGATCGCCATGAGAGGCAGGGTGATGGCGTCATCGCCCGAGTAGTACTGCAGATCGGTCTCGGCCATGACGCGCGAGGACGCGTCGAGGTCCTTCTTCGCGTCCTTGACGGCGCGGATCCTCGGATGGGAGGCCAGCTCCAGGAGCGAACCGGTCTCGATCGGGCGCCCGGTGCGGTGCGGGATGTCGTAGAGGATGACCGGCAGGCTCGTCGCGTCGGCGATGGCGACGAAGTGATCGACGATCATGTCCTGCGGGGGGAGCGAGTAGTAGGGCGTGACGGCCAGCAGGCCGTCGGCGCCGGCCTGCTCGGCCTGGCGGGCCAGCTCGACGCTGGCCGCCGTGTCATTCGTCCCGACGCCGGCGACGAGCCTCGCCCGGTCGCCCACCTCGGCCTTCACCGCCGACAGCAGGTCGAACTTCTCCCGGGGGGTCGTCGTGGGCGCCTCGCCCGTCGTGCCGGAGATGACGAGGCCGTCGTTGCGCAGGTCGTCGACCAGATGGGCGGCGAGCTCCTTGGCCTTGTCGAGGTCGAGCTTCCCCTCGTCGTCGAAGGGTGTGACCATCGCGGTCAACAGTCGCCCGAAAATCGGTTCGCTCATCGTCGTCGCCTTCCGTCAGTGCGATATGCCTCAACCCATGGTAGAGACCCGGGCGGCTAGGCTGTGCACGTGTCGTCCTCTCGCAGCAGCAAGAACTCCGCCCGGGACGGGCTGGATTCCCGTTCCCTGTCCTACGCCGATGATCTCATCCCCGCCGTCGAGGCGGTCCGCGCCGCTCGCGAGCAGGCCGTCCTGAGCGGCGCGCCGGCGCTCAGCAATGGCGCATGCGCGACCCTCACGATGCTGGCCCGGGCGCTCGACGCGCAGGCCGTCGTCGAGATCGGGACGAGCACCGGGGCGTCCGGGCTGGCCTTCTTCGCCGGCATGAACGAGCGCGGGGTCCTCACCTCGATCGACGCGCAGGCCCAGTGGCAGGTGCAGGCCCGCCAGGCCTTCATCGCCGAGCGGATCCCCACGCGCCGCTTCCGCCTCATCCCCGGCAGCCCGCTGGACGTGCTGAACAATCTGCGCGACGGAGCCTACGACATCGTCTTCATCAACGGCGACAAGCTCGAGTACGCCGAGTACCTCGACCAGGCGCTGCGCCTGCTGCGCCCCGGCGGACTGGTGATCCTCAACGAGGTGCTCTGGCGGAACAAGGTGGCCGACCCCTCCGACGAGGAGGACGAGGCCCTCATCATCCGCGAGACGCTCACGGCGGCCATCGAGAACGAGGGCCTCACGAGCGCGCTGCTGCCGGTGGGCGAGGGCCTGTTCGTCGCGGTCACGGCGCGCTGAGGCCGCCTGCGAGGGGCCCGGACGTGCGGGCGCAGGGCCGCCACGCGCGGCACGTGCGTCGTGGCGTCGACGCCCGGCCCGCTCAGTCGTCGGCGCGGAAGGCCGCCTCCCTGGTCACCGTGAAGCCCTTCGGCACGACCGTGATACCGCCGGAGGAGACCGTCAGGCCGCGGGCCTCGTCGTCCTCGCGGTCCAGGCCCACGTGCGTGCCGGGGGGCAGGACGACGCCCTTGTCGAGGATGGCGTTGCGCAGGATGCATTGCTCGCCGACGTGGGACCCGTCCATGAGGACGCAGCGGTCGAGTGAGGCGCCCTTCTCGACGCGGACCTTCGGGCTGAGCACCGAGTGGTCGACGTCGCCGCCGGAGATGACGCAGCCGGCCGAGACGAGCGAGGACTCGGCGGTGCCGTGCAGGGTGAACTTCGCCGCTGGCGCCTGGATCGCGTCGGCCCAGATGGGCCACTGCTCGTTGTACAGGTTGAACTGCGGCACGACCGAGACGAGATCCATGTGCGCGGCGTGGAAGGCGTCGATGGTGCCGACGTCGCGCCAGTAGTCCTTGTCGTGCTCGGTGGCGCCGGGCACGACGTTGTCCTTGAAGTCGTAGACCCCGCACTGGCCGGCCTCGACGAAGGCGGGGACGATGTCGCCGCCCATGTCGTGCTTGGACTCGGAGTTCTCGCCGTCGGCCTCGAGCATCTCGACGAAGGCCCTGCGACTGAAGATGTAGTTGCCCATCGAGGCCAGCACCTCGTCGGGCGAGTCGGGCAGGCCGGGGGGGTCCTTGGGCTTCTCGAGGAAGCCTTTGATGCGGCCTTCGGGGTCCGAGTCGATGACGCCGAAGGCCGAGGCCTCCGAGCGCGGCACGCGGATGCCGGCGACGGTGGCGTCCAAGCCCGAGTCGATGTGCGCCTCGAGCATCTGCATGACGTCCATGCGGTAGATGTTGTCGGCGCCGAAGACGACGATGTAGTCGGGGTCGGCGTCCTTGATGAGGTTCATCGACTGGTAGATGGCGTCGGCGCTGCCCTGGTACCAGTGGGGGCCGCGGCGCTGCTGAGCCGGGACGGGGGTGACGTAGTTGCCGAGCATCGTCGACATGCGCCACTTGACCGAGATGTGCCGGTCGAGCGAGTGCGACTTGTACTGCGTCAGAACGGCGATCTTCAGCAGGTTGGAGTTCGCGAGATTCGACAGGACGAAGTCGATGAGACGGCAGGTGCCGGCGAAGGGCACGGCGGGCTTCGCCCGATCAGCGGTGAGGGGCATGAGCCGTTTTCCTTCGCCTCCCGCCAGCACGAGGGAGAGAACGCTGGGTGTAGCCATGGACTCAACCTACGGCCCGGGGCGGGCGGGCGGCAAGACGGTCCGGACGATCAGGGGCCGTTCAGCATCCACCGGAGCGGCCCCGGTCGCATGGGGCGGGCGATCCCCCCCCAGGCGGCGTGTGAGACGATCGGGGCATGCATGCATCCATTCTCACTCGCGAGTACCCCCCGTCCGTCTACGGCGGCGCGGGCGTGCACGTGGCCCAGCTGGTGCCGCGTCTTCGTGATCTCATCGACGTCGATGTGCAGTGCATGGGTGAGCCCCGCGACGGTGTGGTCGCCCATGCCGAGGACTTCCCGCCCGGGGCGAATGCGGCCCTGCGCGTGCTCGGAGCCGATCTGTCCATGGTCTCGGCACTGCCCGACGACACCGATCTGGTCCACTCCCACACCTGGTACGCGAACATGGCCGGCCATCTCGGCGGCCTGTTCCGCTCGATCCCCCACGTCGTCACGGCCCACTCGCTGGAGCCCCTGCGGCCCTGGAAGCGCGAGCAGCTCGGCGGCGGCTACGAGCTGTCCAGCTGGGCCGAGCGCACCGCCTACGAGGGCGCCTCGGCGATCATCGGCGTGAGCACCGCGATGGCCGGGGACATCCTGCGCTGCTACCCCGACCTCGACCCCGACAAGATCCACGTCGTGCGCAACGGCGTGGACGTCACAGAATTCTACCCCACCGAGGACCACGACTTCTGCGACCGCATCGGCATGGACACGAGCCGCCCGTCGGTCGTCTTCGTCGGGCGCATCACCCGTCAGAAGGGCCTCGTCCATCTCGTGCGCGCGGCCCGCGAGCTCCAGCCCGGCACCCAGGTCGTCCTGCTGGCCAGCTCGCCCGACACCCCCGAGATCGCCGCCGAGTTCGGCGAGAGCCTCGAGGCCCTCAAGGGGGTGCACGGCGACGACGTCATCTGGGTGCAGGAGATGGCCCCCCGCGAGGGGGTCCGTCAGGTCTACTCGCACGCCACGCTCTTCGCCTGCCCCTCGGTCTACGAGCCGCTGGGCATCGTCAACCTCGAGGCGATGGCCTGCGAGGCGGCCGTCGTGGCCTCGGCCGTCGGCGGCATCCCCGAGGTCGTCGACGACGGCACGACCGGGACGCTCGTCGCCTACGACCCCGAGCGCGCCGAGGACGCCGAGTACGTGGCCGACTTCGAGCACCGTTTCGCGGTCGCGATGAACGACCTCGTCGGCAACCCCGACAAGGTCCGGGTCTTCGGCAAGGCCGGCCGTCAGCGCTGCATCGACCACTTCAGCTGGGAGGCCATCGCGGCCCAGACCGTCGAGGTCTACCGGGCGGCCGTCGACTACCGCGCCGCCCGCTGACCGGACGGGACCGCACGCGCGGCACGTGCGGCCCCACGACGGGACGGGTCGGGTCCGGCACCGCGGCGGTGCCGGACCCGACCCGTCCCGTCGTGCGGACCGATGATGGTCAGCCGACAACGCCCTTGAGACATCCGAGAAGTTCGGCGGCCTCTTCGGCGTTGAGCTCGACGACCAGACGGCCGCCGCCGTCGACCGGAACGCGCATCACGATGCCGCGGCCCTCTTTCGTTACCTCCATGGGGCCATCGCCAGTACGTGGCTTCATTGCTGCCATTGGTTCCTCGTTTCTGAGTCGTGCTGCACGCCATCGGCCGTGCGGATGCCACCATTATCCCCTATGGCTCCGTCCGGAACCGAACCCGCCGGCGCGGGAGCACCCAGGGCGGGCCGGTCGGCGCTGGCCGCGGCGTCGGGCCCGGCCGCCGCCAGCTGCTCGCCGAGACGGGCCAGGACGGCGTCGACCTGCTCCATGTCGTAGCCGCGGGTGACGACGGCGAAGCGCACTGCGCGGAGGTCCTCGGCGCTCACCGGGCCGTCAGGCAGATCGGGCCCGGGACGCTCGGGGAGTTGGGGCCCGAGCTGCCCGAGGTGCCCGCGCGCGGCCCACAGACCGAGCGCAATGACGCCGACGACGAGGATTCCGAGGGCCCAGACCATGCCCACCATCCTAGGTCGCCCGCCCGGGGCGGGCCCGCCGCCGGACTGCTCACTCGGACCGGGCGCCCGAGCGGGCCTGCTCGGCGTACAGGGCGCGGGACTCGAGCCGGTCCTCGAGCTGGTTGACGTAGATGGTGCGTTCGCCGACGACGAGCGTGGCGATGGCCACCGCGATCATGGCTGGGGCCAGCAGCGACAGATTGCCGGTCATCTCGGCGACCATGAGCATGACGCCGAGCGGGGCGTGGGCGATCGCGCCGAAGCAGGCGATCATCCCGACGATGACGTACGGGGCGGGGCTGGCGCCGGTCCAGGGCAGGGCCGCCAGGACGCGCCAGAGCGCCCCGCCGGTGCAGCCCCCGACGACCATGCCGGGCCCGAAGACCCCGCCGGAACCGCCCGAGCCGATCGACAGGGTCGTGGCGAGGACCTTGACCAGCGGAATCACCAGGACGAGCCACAGCGGCGCGGCCAGGAGCCGGTCGGCGCGCATCTCGAGCTGCACCCAGCCGTAGCCGGTGCCGAGGGCCGCCGGCACGGCCAGGCCGAGCAGGCCGACGGCCAGGCCACCGAGGGCTGGCAGGAGGGCGGCCGGCACCGGCAGGCGCCGCAGGGCCGCGCCGCCGCGCTGGAACAGGCCCGCGTAGACGCGTCCGGCGAGCCCGGCGGCGACGCCGAGGAGCGCGAACCAGACGAGGGTCACCGGGTGCGTGAAGGTGAGGGCGCTCATCGTCCCGAAGATCGGCTGGAAGCCGTTGACCGCCCCGAAGACGGCGTAGGCGGTGATCGAGGAGACGAGGCTCGGCATGATCGCGTCGGCCTCGAGGTCGTTGCGGTAGAGCAGCTCGGCGCCGAGCAGCGCGCCGCCGAGCGGGGCGCGGAAGATCGCGCCGATGCCTGCCGCCATGCCGGCCGAGACGGCGATCCGCGCATCCCGGCGCGGCACCCGGAACCGGCCGCAGAGCATCGACACGACCGTCGCGCTGATCTGGGCGGCGGGCCCTTCGCGCCCGCCGGAGCCTCCCGAGCCGATGACGAGGGAGGAGGCGACGATCTTGACCAGCGCCACCCGTCCGCGCAGCGCGGTGGGCTCGTGGTGGACGGCGTGGATCGCCGCGTCGGTGCCGTGGCCCTTCGCCTCGGGGGCGAACGCCGCGACGAGCAGGCCGGCGACGAGCGCGCCGCCGCAGGTGACGAGCGGCACGGCCCAGGGGCGGGTAAAGCCGCCGCCCGTCAGGCCGCCACCCTCCCCGACGGTCGTCGGGGGCTGGTAGCCGCCGAGACCGACGAGCAACCACCCGGTGGCGCGGCCGAGGCACCAGTAGAAGACGACGGCGCCCGCGCCGGCGACGAGGCCGATGGCGACGCCGAACAGCAGCCACCGGGTCAGGGAGTCGCGCAGCGCCTTGGGGCGGCGCGGGACGAGGAGCCGCAGGAGGCCCCTGAGCCGGGCGCCGCGGCGACGGGACCGCGGGTTCCCCCGCACCGGCTCGAGCTTCGACACGGCGGCCATTATGGCACCGAGAGGCCGGTGCGGGGCGGCGGGTTCAGTCCGGCCCGGCCCCGGCCCGCGTGACGATCCGCACGGCCTCGTCCGGGTCGTCGGTGACGTGGAAGATGTCGACGTCCTCGGGGTTGATGCAGCCGCTGCCGGTGACGCTCGTGCGCAGCCAGTCGACCAGCCCCCGCCAGTAGCCGGAGCCGAACAGGACGACCGGGAAGTCCATCACCTTGCGCGTCTGGATGAGGGTCAGGGCCTCGAAGAGCTCGTCGAGGGTGCCGAAACCGCCGGGCATGGCGATGAAGCCTTGGGCGTACTTGAGGAACATCACCTTGCGGGCGAAGAAGTAGCGGAAGTTGACGCCGAGGTTCACGTACCGGTTCATCGTCTGCTCGAAGGGCAGCTCGATGCCCAGGCCGACCGAGCAGCCGCCGGCCTCGTGGGCGCCCCGGTTGGCGGCCTCCATGATGCCGGGGCCCCCGCCGGTGATGACGGCGAGCCCCCGGCTCACCAGCTCCCGCGCCATGTACTCGGCCTGCGCGTACTCGGGGGTGCCGCGCCCGGCGCGGGCGGAGCCGAACATCGAGATGGCCGGGCCCAGTTCGTCGAGGGCGCCGAAGCCCTCGACGAACTCGGCCTGGATCCGCAGCACGCGCCACGGGTCGTCGTGCATCCAGCTGTGGCCGCCCTCGAGCAGGCGCTGGTCTGTGGTGCGGCCGTCGATCTGGTCGCCCCGGCGGATGACCGGGCCCGCCGTCGCCTGCCGGTCCGGGGGACGGCCCGCCTCACTCATGGCCGCCTCCGGGCCGGAGCCAGGCGAGGAGGGCGTCGCGGGCGGCGTCGAGGTCGTCCAGCGGGCAGCACTCGTCGACGGCATGGGCCTTGCCGGCGTCACCGGGGCCGTAGTTGACGGCCGGCACACCGAGGGCCGAGAAGCGGGCCACGTCGGTCCAGCCGTACTTGGGGCCGGGCTCGCCGCCGACGGCGGCGCAGAACTGACGGGCGGCCGGACGGTCCAGGCCGGGGCGCGCGGCCGGCGACAGGTCGAGCACCTCGAAGTCGACGCCCGGGCGCTCGAAGGTGCGGCGCATCGCGGCAAGGGCGCCCTCGGCGGACACGTCGGGCGCGAAACGGAAGTTGACGTACAGCTCGGCGGTGTCGGGAATGACATTGCCGGCGGTGCCGCCGCTCACGATGGTGGCGTTGAGCCCCTCTCGGAAGACGAGGCCCTCGACCCCGACGGCCTCGCGCACCGGGTAGTCGCGGATGGCCTCGAGCAGGCCGGTGAGCTCGTGGATGGCGTTGCGGCCGAGCCAGCTGCGCGCCGAGTGGGCGGCGGTACCGTGGGTGGTCAGCTTGAAGCGGGTCGTGCCCTGGCAGCCGCCCTCGATGCGGTCGCTGGTGGGCTCCATGAGGACGGCGAAGTCCCCGGCGAGCCAGTCGGGGTGGTCTTCGGCGATGCGTCCCAGGCCGTTCGCCGAGGCCTCGATCTCCTCGCACTCGTAGAAGACCCAGGTGACGTCGTGGACGGGCTCGTCGAGCGCCTGCGCCAGGTGGAGGGCCACGGCCACGCCTCCCTTCATGTCGGCGGCGCCGCGCCCGACGAGGACCTCGCGCCCGTCGCGCACCTCAACGCGGCTGGGCAGGTTGTCGGCGACCGGCACGGTGTCGAGGTGGCCCGCGATGATGACGCGCTGGTCGCGGCCGAGCCGGGTGCGGGCCACGATGCTGTTGCCGTGGCGCAGCACCTCCAGGTGCGGGCAGCCGGACAGCGCCCGCTCGACCAGATCGGCGAGGCGGGCCTCGCCCCGGCTGACCGACTCGATGTCGACGATCCGGGCGAACAGGCCGTGCAGATCGCCCGGCTCCAGGCCCTCGGCCTCCTCGTTGCGCATTGCCATGGACCGAAGCCTAGCCGCGCCGGCCCGGCGCGGGCGACCGGCGAGCCGCCCGGGGCTGTCGCCGTGGGATGGGACCGTCCGGGGACCGGACCTGCGCGGGCGCTCGTCCCCCCGCGTCACGGAGAACCACCGCGGACGCCCGGACGGACCGGTCGGACTCGCGCGTCACGGGGAAACGGCGGCGCCCGTCAGTAGGCTGGGCGCCATGACTGACGCAACCCGCACCGCCTGGGGCTGGGGCCTGGCCACCGTGCACGACTCGGGCCGGACGCTCGACACCTGGTTCCCCTCCCCCGCCCTCGGCGAGCCCGACGACGGGCCCGCGCCCGCCCGGCTCGCCGCCGGCCGCGACGAGCTGCGCCGCGTGAGCACCGAGGTGCGCCGCGTCGTCATCGACCTCGACGCCCCGCCCGAGGAGGTGGGCGACGCCTATCTGCGCCTGCACCTGCTGAGCGCGCGCCTGGTCATCCCCAACAGCATCAACCTCGACGGCATCTTCGGGATCCTGCCCACCGTCGTGTGGACGAGCGCCGGGCCCTGCTCGCCGGGCGACTTCGACCAACTCCGCCGCGCCCTGGCGGCCGACCGCGGCTCGCTCGTCATCACGAGCGTCGACAAGTTCCCCCGCATGGTGGACTACGTCATCCCCTCGGGGGTGCGCATCGGCGACGCCGACCGCATCCGCCTGGGCGCCCACCTGGCCGAGGGCACGACGGTCATGCACGAGGGCTTCGTGAACTTCAACGCCGGCACCCTCGGCGACTCGATGATCGAGGGCCGCATCTCGCAGGGGGTCATCGTCGAGGCGGGCTCCGACATCGGCGGCGGCGCCTCCACCATGGGCACCCTGTCGGGCGGCGGGACGCAGCGGGTGCGCATCGGCAGGGGCTGCCTGCTGGGCGCGGAGTCCGGCTGCGGCATCGCGCTGGGCGACAACTGCGTCATCGAAGCCGGCCTCTACGTCACCGCCGGCACCAAGGTGACGATGCCCGACGGCTCCGTGGTGCCAGCTCGCGAGCTGTCCGGCGGCTCCAACATGCTGTTCCTCCGCGACTCCGTCACCGGCGCCGTGCGCGTCATCGCCCGCGCCGGGCGGCGCATCGAGCTCAACACGGCCCTTCACGAGAACTGACATGGCGGCCCTGACCCGACGGGGACTGCTCGCCGGTCTCGGCGCCGGGGCGCTCGCCCTGCCGCTCGCCGCCTGCTCCGGCGGGGCCGTGGAGAGCCTGCCGGAGCAGGGCGCGCTGGTGAGCGTCGACGGGCTCACCCATCTGCTCGACCTCGACCAGGCGGCGAACGCGGCGATCATCGTCGGCGAGGCGATCCGTCGCGGCCTGCGGGCCCGGGCGGCGACGATCGCCCTCGCCACGGCGCTCCAGGAGTCGAAGCTGTACAACATCGAGTACGGGGACCGCGACTCGCTCGGCCTGTTCCAGCAGCGCACCAGCCAGGGCTGGGGCACCGAGGAGCAGATCATGGACCCCTGGTACTCCTCGGGCGCCTTCTACGACGCCCTGGTGAAGATCGACGGCTGGGACACCGGGAGCATCAACGACGTGGCCCAGGCCGTGCAGCGCTCCGGGGTGCCCGACGGCTACGCCGAGCACGAGGACGTCAGCCGCACCTGGGCGAGCGCCCTGTACGGCTACGACCCGGCGGCCGTCACCCTCGTCGACCGGGCGGAGGCGGCTGCCGACGCGGAGGCGCTCACCGGTTTCGTCGGCACCGTCTGGGGCGAAGCTGTCGGCTCGGTAATCGACGGGACAACGATCACCTTCACGGTCCCCGACTCGCGTCAGGGCTGGTCGCTGGCCCAGCTGCTCCTGTGCCGCGGCTCGGCCGCCGGCCTCACGGGACTGCAGGCCGGGCAGGCGAGCTGGACGGCCAGCCGCACCGTGCGGACCGACTGGACCGGCGGGACGGACGAGGACGCCAGCATCGTCACCGCCACCCTGCACTCCTGAACTGGGGTGAAGCGGGTTCTCGGGCGGCGGTGAGCGTCTGGTTCAGGTTGCCTTTGCGACGTCCGGGTTCGGTGTCGATTTCGTCGGGTGTGCGGTGGTCGATCGCCGAGTGGGGGTCGTCCGGGATTGTGCCCCGGTTCGGTCCAGGATGGCACGTCCCGGGTCGCGTGGACCCTGCTCGGGTGGACCTTGCGGTTCACGAATTCTTTCCTCCGGGAGGATTGTTCAAAAGTCATTTTTGACTCTTCAGGGGACTTTCGTCCGATTTTCTCGTGGGGACAGCGCGGAGGGCCTGTTCGCGTGACGAATGAATTGTCGAAACAGTCGTCGCGAACAGGCCCTCACATGTAAACTGCAACGGGACTCCCGGTCGTGGTCGTAGACGCCCGCTACGAGCGGATCGCCGGTCGGTGCCCCACTCTTGACAGGCCCGGGGGAAGGCTCACGATCCTGGAAGCCCATTCAAAATTCTCGGCGAAGCAGGCTCTGAGGCTTATTCACAGGAGGTCAGGCGAGAGGCGCAGCCTCTAGCCATGACCTGGTTCATCGAGGCAGTGAACAAGCTTCTCCGACCAGGTATTTCCCTTGTCGACGCGCCAGTTTTGAACAATCCTCCTTCCACACATTCACCCAGACCATCACCACAGCCATCGCATCACAGCTCCACGAACAGATTTTGGACAATCCTCCGGGAACGTCCGTCTATGCCAATTCCGCCCTGCTGAAAAGGGTTCGCGCATCCTCGGGGTCGTCGACGAGCCGCTCGAGCAGGGCCCGGATTCGTCGGAGCGCCTTCGTGTCGGCGCTGAAGACAAAAAGCTCCTGCGCATCAGGGTCGAGCTCGACCCGGTCGGCCAGCTCGGGAGCACGTTCATCGATCAGGACACGGGTCAAGGCCGCCCAATCGTCACCACTTCCCTCGGCACCTTCATCAGCCCGGGACGCGAAGACCTCCTTCAAACAGGTGCCGGCCTGGATCGTCAGGCACCCCTGATCATCACCAGCCTCGGGATCCGGCTCAGACAAAGCATGGCCGTCATGAAACAAAATCGTTTCTGGTTTCGCGGAGTGGGAGGTGTTCGAAGCCGTGGTCGACGGTGCGTCCGGTGACGTGTGAGGCGAATGCGCCGAAGGTTTCTTCGGGGGTCTCGCGCTGGATGTTCGCGATGTTGCTCTTGGCCGTGTTCCGGACATGCTCCACCGGATTGTGGTCGGGCGCGTACGGCGGCGGATGGATCGGCGTGATGCGCTCCAGCAGCCGGCCGGGCTCGTGGAGGCCGGTCAACGCTTTCGCCTGGTGGAATCGGGCGTTGTCCAGGACGACCGCGATCTTGCCGGCCTCGGTTTCTCGTTGGAGTCGTTCCAGCGCGAGGATCGTCCGCCAGGTGTTCCGGTTCCCCTCGATCGGGTACAGCGTGACCCTCTTGCCGATCAACGAGAAGGCGCCGAAGAAGGACTGGGACGTCCTCTGCCGGTCCACGGACCGGCCTGGTGCGCTGCCCCCTTTCGGGGGCTGCATGCGGCGGGTCCAGGCCTCGTGCTCGGGGCGGACCTCGTCTGCCGTGTAGACCTTCCAGCCGGCGTCCAACAGGGCCTTGACCTGGGTCGTCGCCCAGGCCATGCGCCGGGTGGTGGCCGGCTCGTTGCGGTGCCCGTCGAACGGGTCCGGGCGGTTCGAGACTCGGCCCGCACAAGCGCAGGAGCAGCCGGTGGGAGGAGGCCGACCGGTACTCGGCGTCGGACAGGGTCTTCACGACGTCACGTATCGCCGGGACGTCCCAGAACTCGGCGTGGATGCCCGTCCGGGAGGGCGGCCGGGCCAGGATGGCCTTGAGTTCTTCCTTCCGGGTGCGGGTGAGTTTCGCCGCGTTCTGGTTCCCGGCATGCCCAGTCAGGACCGAGCACATCCTAGTGGCCTGCCACTCGGCCAGCCATTCCTGCACGGCCCGCTCCGTGCGCTCAACCAGTTCAGCGAAGATGCCCACGTCGACCCCACGGGAGGCGTACAGGACAGCTTCTGCTTTCATCCGAACCAGCACATGATTGTCGGAACGCTTCTTCCATCTGA
>ERZ773070.1013-NODE-1013-length-18169-cov-8.725019_pt1 | contig 18169 bp, 16 predicted proteins | sample MGYA00580618_ERZ773070 | MGnify/ENA primary metagenome ERZ773070 (study PRJEB29015, sample SAMEA2738023) | human oral metagenome | biome: human oral; feature: human-associated habitat; material: dental | place: China | collected 2019 ... | reverse complement strand
CATCCTGGGCAGCATGATCGCCCTGGATTTGATGCGAGCCAAGGACGCCCGCAAGGGCACCCACTCCGCGACCAGCAATACGTGAGAGGCGCTGGGATCACCTGCTCACAGGTCGACCCTCTCGAAGCGGGCGGCGGCGATCCGGTAGGTGAGGATGTTGCCCGCGACGAAGACCGCGGCCCCGATCGCGAGGACGATCAGTTGCGTCCCGACGTGCTCACCCACCACGTCCAGGTGGGTGCGGAGGAAGGGAACGATGTGGATCAGGACCTCGGCGACGCCGATGTAGAGCAGCACCGCCACGCCCGCCACCACGAACGGCACCCCGATGTTGTGGGCCGTCTTGTAGTGCATCGTCAGCAGCAGGAAGTTGAAGATCGTGAACATGATCAGCGCGGAACCGAAGAGAGCCGGATTGGCCTCGATTCCGGCGGGGTTCGATTCGTAGAGCACGTTGCGCAGCACCGCGACGGGGATGGCTACCACCAGCTGGGCGGTCTCGAAGAGGCAGCAGAGCAGCACCCGGGCGCGCACCGTGTCGCGTTTCCGGATCGGCAGCAGCATGGAGAAGTAGACGTCGTTGGCCTCGCGGAAATGCATGACGGTGAAGAACACCGCGAGGCACATGTACATGAGCCCGACGTAGAGGGGATAGGTCGGGATGAGCATGAGGAGGCAGAGCGATCCCATCACCGCGGGAAGCACCAGGTTCGCGAGTTTGAGTTCCTTCAGCAGCAGGTTTTTCACGGCGGTGGTCACTTCCGTTCGAGGTGGATCATGATGGATTCGAGGTCCGCCGCACCCACCTGGAGGCCGTGGGCCTCGGCGGCGGGGGCGTTGTCGGCGCGGATCAGCGCCTCCAGCCGGCCGTCACGTTCCCGGCAGCCGATCAGGAGTCCGCGAACGGCGTCACCGGTTCGAGCGGATTCGCCGCTGACGGTGCGGTAGGAGCCGGTGAACTCCCCCAGCGTCGTGCTGGCGAGGATCCTGCCCTTGTGGATGTAGGTGATGGTGTCGGCGCATTTCTCCAGATCGGTCATGATCTGGGTGGAGAACAGGATGCTGGCGCCCTCGTCGGCGACGACGTCACGGAACGCGTCGAGCAGGTCGTCGCGGGAAACCGGGTCGAGGCCGCTGGTGGGCTCGTCCAGGAGAATCAGCTCGGCCCCGTGCGACAGCGACAACGCCACCGCGTATTTGACGCGCATGCCCTGGGACAGCTCGTCGAGTTTCTTGGTCTCGACGAGTTCGAAACGCTCCAGCAGGCAGCGATAGGCAGTCTCGTCCCAGGCCCGGAAGAACCGGCGGAACACGTCGGTGACGTCCCGGATCCGTTTCTTCGGGTAGAAGTTCACCTCCCCGAAGGTGAAGGAGATGCGCTCCTTGATCTCCAGTTCGTGGCTCCGGAAATCGAGCCCGAAGAACTCGACACCGCCCGAATCGGGGTGGACGAAGTTCAGCATCGACTTCAGCGTCGTCGATTTGCCCGCACCGTTCCTGCCGACGAATCCCATGATGGTGCCGGACTGCATCGTGAATGAGACGTCCTTCAAGTCAAAGGACGGGTATCGCTTGCACAGGCCGTGGATGTTGAGTATTTCCACTGAAGTTGTTCCCTTCCAGTCGCGTTGGATCAGGTCCCGGGCCCGGGTGTCGTCCCCGCATCTCCGCCGGAGCGCGCTGCGTGACCGGCTGGCCCTGCTTCAACGCGGAGCCCCGGTCCCCGAGCCTCTGTGCCTCGGCCGGATCGCGGATGGTGAGAATGACGGTCATGTCTTGGCCCACCGCCGGATCACGGACGATCTCGTGGGCCTCCCCACGGGCGACCGCCCAGACCGTTGGTCGGCTCGTCCCCGGAGGAATTCGAGAGTTCCGTGTCGTGAAGGATGGATGAGCCGTTCTTCCATCATCGTGCCTCCCATGTGTCTTGCTTGCAGACCCGGCTTCCCGGTCCGACACCAGCAAGTCAAGACCATGACGCGATGTCAGGGTCAACCCACTTCAGCGGGGAGGCCCCGGTCTCACCGTTGACCATTTGACGACATCAATTGAGCGTTATTGCCCGTCAGGCGACATACTGGGTTCGTGAGTGATCCCCCCGTCATCTGCCCCTGCGACACCGGTCGCCCCTACGAGACGTGCTGCGGCCCCCTCCACGACGGCAGCCGACCCGCAGCCACCGCGGTCGCTCTCATGCGGTCACGCTACAGCGCCTACGCGCTGGGGCTCAGGGACTACCTCCTGGAAACCTGGCATCCCAACACCCGCCCCGACACGGTCGACCCCGAACCCGAGCTCCGTTGGACCGGCCTGACCATCGAACACAGCGGGGCGGGCAAGGCCTGGGACGACGAAGGAATGGTCGCTTTCTCGGCCACCTGGGAGGAGGGCGACCGGACCGGCACCATGCGGGAAGTCAGCTCCTTCCTCCAGGTGGACGGTCGCTGGTTCTACGTCAACGGCATCCCCCATACCGCAGGCCAGCACACCCCCAACATCGAACAGTGAAAAATGAACCGCATGCTCTTCAGGACTACTTGAACCAACCCTTAAGCCCCTAACCACCTGGCAACAGGAAGTTACACTTGGTGAGCATGAGTCGGCCTCACGTGAATGTCGAACGCACCTTGGTGGTTGGCAGCAAACACATACGACTGTCCTGGCTGTAAATTCTCACGCCCTTCAACCTTGATGGGCAGGAACAAAATACGAATAATAAACCACGACCAACACTTGCCTGGGTAATATCCCCAAAAGTGTCCGTTGCCAATGAAACATCCCACGATGGTGACGAGGGCTGTTAGCACGGTGGCCAAGACTATTAGGGGAATGGCCACAAACAATTGGTAGATGCGATAGAGAATTGTCATTGTTGTTTATTATTGACGAAAAGCATAGCCTAACCTTCAACGCCTCTCCAGGGTGTGAGGGTGGTTACTCGCCTTACTGATTGATTTATTATCATCGTTCGTATTGATCAGTTAACGAGTTTGCAAGGATGTTTGCAACAAAGCACTTGGCTTAACTCCTTAACTCCATAACTCCTAAAGGTGAAAGGGTGAAAAGGTGAAAGAGTGAAAAAATGGCTAATGCCACCTATTCATTTGACTTAATTCCTTTACTCCATAACCTCTAAAGGTGAAAGGGTGAAAAGGTGAAAAGTTGAAAAAATGACTAACGTCACCTATTCATTTGCCTTAACTCCATAACTCCTTTACTCCTTAACTTTTCAAAACACTCCTTTTACTACCTCTCAGCCACCTTGCCACGTCGCAAGGTGATAACCACCACTTCGGGCGGAACGCCAAAACGGAAGGAAACAACACCGCCCAGACCAGATGAAACGAAGAGCGAGCGTTGCCCTTGGGTATATAATCCCTTGTCTTGCTTATAGCTAAAGCGAGTGGGGCGCAGTCCGAAGAGGCTTATTTGACCGCCATGGGTGTGCCCCGAGAGGGTTAGTTGTGCATGGCTATGTGGTAAAATGTTGCGTTCCCAAGCCGAGGGGTCGTGCTGAAGCATCACTATGAAGGCGCTTTTGCTTACGCCTTTGAGTGCCTTTGGCAAGTCGGCGCGCGAAGGGAATGGTGGTTTGCCGTCGTTTTCAGTACCTGCGATAACGATGGAGTCGGCTTCGCGACGTATCACACGATGCTCGTTGAGCAGCAAATCCCACCCAAACTGTCGCTGGCGCGTAATCATTTCGCGTTCGTTAGCGATCTTTACGGCCTCAGGACCATTGAAATACATGCTGTAATCGTGGTTGCCCAGCACCGAAAACACACCATCGCGAGCGCTCAGGCGACTTAATAGTTCGCGAACGGGATAGAGTTCGGAGGGCTGCACGTTCTGCAAGTCGCCTGTGAACACGATGGCATCGGCCTGTTGAGCCATGATTGTGTCGACGGCACGTTCCAAAAGGTGGACATGACTGCCAGTGAAACTACCCACATGGGCATCGGTAAACTGCACGATACGATAGCCGTCGAAGGCTTCAGGCAGGTCGGGCGAGTATATTTCCACGTGATTTACGTTCAGTTTATTGGCTCCGAATATCCAGCCGTAGGCAAAAACGTAAAGGCAAATGCCAGCCAATAGGTAGCCAACGGCCTTTCCCCAGTTGGTGGTTGAATGTCGGAGTCGGGCAAACACGCGCCCAATGATGGCGCAACCCACGTAAACAAACTTGGGTACGACCAATAATCCCAGGCAAATGAGGTAGATATTGAGCATCTCAACACTGTCGGGGATGAAGTTCTTGGCATCTGCCATCACGATGGTAAACACCAACATGCCTAGGCTAAGCGCCCATCTGAGTATGCGCAAACGCCATTTTGCCTTGCGTTTGCTTTTCCAATTGCGTCGCTCGATGTAGAGGTCGGGCAAGAGGATGGCTAACAATAGAGGTATGAGTATTCTTGAAATCACTTGCTAAATGTTGTTTTACGCCCCTGATCTGCGCTTATTGCACAAACCTTTTAATCATGTTTAATGGCACGCCACGGCGTTTTGCATAGTCGGCCAGTTGGTCTTCGCCTATCTTCCCCAGGTCAAAATACTTCGATTGGGGATGTGCAAACATCAAACCCGACACGCTAGCGTGTGGCTGCATCATGCCTGTGGGTGTGAGATGTATGCCGATCGCGCCCATATCTATAAGCTCGTTGAGCAAGAAATTGACGCTTGTATCGGGCAGCGAGGGGTAGCCAATGGCAGGACGGATACCTTGATAAGGCTCTTTAAGCAACTCTTGTGGTTCAAATTGCTCGTTGGGTGCATAACCCCAATAATGTTTCCGTACCTCCTCGTGCATGCGTTCGGCCGTAGCTTCGGCCAATCGTTCGCCCAAAACCTTGGCCATCATCTGCTTGTAGTCGTCGTTTTTGAAGTCGTGTTCAATGCCTGCGTCTACCGTGGTGGCAAATGCGCCCACCTTATCTATTATGCCGCTGGATAGCGGTCGCACAAAGTCGGCGAGGCAAAGGTTTGGTGCGCCCGCGCTTTTTTGCTTTTGCTGACGTAGCAGGGGCAAGCGCATGTCGCCCAAAAGAAGGTCGTCGCCGTCGCTATTGGCATCGAAAAGTTCGAACACGGCATGCGTACTGTAACGCGTTTCCATCATGTCGAGCGTCTCTTCTGCGTCTTTGCGCAACTTCTCTTTCTCGTCGGCAGGCTTACCACTCATGCCCCATGTGTGGTAAAAGTACAGCCAGCTGATGTAAGGACGTATGTCGTTGACCTTGTATTTTAAAATCATTCTGTATTTTTGAGGGGGTTAAGGATCTAAGGAGTTATCGAGTTAATGAGTTATGGAGTTAAGCCAAATGAATAGTTGGTGTTAGCCATTTTTTCACCTTTCCACCTTTTCACCCTTTCATTTTTTCACCTTTCCCGTCTTTTCAGCCTTTCACTTTTCCCATCCTTTCATTCTTTCACCTTTTCACCCTTTCCCCTTTCAATGGCAGAAAGCAACCTCTTCACCGCGATAATGGGTGTCGAACGTGCCGTCTTCATCGAGTAGCAGGTGTCCGTTACAAATGGTTTGTACCACTCGCCAGTGAAATTGTTCGCCCTCCATGGGACTCCATTTACACTTGCTTTGTATGCAATCTTTTGTTACGGTCCATGGTTCATCGCGACGCACGATGGCTAAGTCGGCTTTATAGCCAGGCCTAATAAATCCACGTTTGTTAATGGCGAATAGGCGTGCAGGTGCATGGCACATCAGTTCTACAACCCTTTCCACCATCAATACACCTTTCTCGCAGAGCTCGAGCATAGCAGGTAGTGAAAATTGCACCATCGGCATGCCCGAAGCAGCTTTGGCGCAGCCCCCTATTTTATCGGTAACGAGGTGTGGAGCATGGTCGGTGGCCACCACAGAGATACGCCCATCCGTTAGTGCTGCTCGCAAGGCATCGCGGTCGGCACGAGTTTTTACGGCAGGGTTGCATTTTATCTGGGTGCCAAGCGTGCGATAATCGTCATCGCAGAACCACAGGTGGGCAATCACCGCTTCGGCCGTGATACGTGGATCACTGCCAAAGAGCGACAGTTCTCGTGCTGTTGTGAGGTGTGCCACATGCAGTTGTGCCCCGTATTTGGTGGCTAACTCCACGGCTAAGGCCGACGAATGGTAGCAAGCCTCAGTGCTTCTAATGGCTGGATGATGCTCCACGGCAGGGTCGTCGCCATACAAACGTTTGGCCTCGGCCATATTTTGGTTGATGAGTTGCGTGTCTTCGCAGTGCGTCATGATGGGTAGCGGAGCATGCTTAAAGATGTTTTCAAGCGTTTCGAGCCTGTCTACAAGCATGTTTCCTGTGCTAGCGCCCATAAAAAGCTTAATGCCTGGCACGCGTTTGGTATCTAAACGCTCAAAAAGATGGGCGTTTTGGTTGGTGGCTCCAAAGAAGAAGCTATAATTAACATGGCTCTTGCTTTGCGCAAGTTCCAGTTTTTGGTTCAGCGCTTCGAGTGTGGTGGTTTGCGGAACGGTGTTGGGCATCTCGAAAAACGTCGTTACGCCACCGTATGCAGCAGCGCGACTCTCGCTTTCGAGGTCGGCTTTGGCCGTTAAACCAGGTTCGCGAAAGTGCACATGGTCGTCTATCACACCTGGAAGAACTAGACATCCCGTGGCATCCAGTCGTTGGTCGAAGTGCTCTTCGGGCAAAGCGTCGCCTTCAACCACGCTTTCGATATGGTCGTTGTTGAGGGTTAGGCTGCCTTTAAAGCTCCTTCCCTCGTTCACAATCGTTGCGCCGTAAATTAGTTTTCTCATTTTTTTGCGGGCTTAGCCAAGTCGCTTGGCGTGGGCGCAGGCGTTGCCTGTGGCATAACAGCTGTGGGCGTGGTGGCAGACACAGGAATGTCTTTCATGCCGTTCATTATCTGCTGGTTTTCTTGTGCCTTGGCATAATAGTCTTTCACGTAAGCGTCGTTCTTAAATTTATCGGTGGCTTTGCTCATGATATCTTCAATCCAAGGCGTTAGTTCGGGGTAGTCGTAACCGATGGTGACCATGAAAAAGACGCCAGGACCTAATACATTGTCGAAGTTTTCGCATACGAACGAGGTGATGAGTTTGTCTTCGAGTACAGACAGACGCTCGGCTTCGCTGTTTAATCGAGCGCTAACCACGTCCATGTTGCTACCGTTCATGATGGCTTGGTCGTGCTTATGCACCAGTTCTTGCTCTTGGTTTTTCAGTTGGTTATACTTGTTAAAGAACTTAAACAGTTTGTCGTTGAGGGGTGTTCCCGATACATTTTGCTGCGCATCGTCTAGTTTCACCACGATGTTGCCACTTTCAAGCACCAGCGGCAGCACACTTTCTTCGTCCATAAAGATGTTGGCGATGCGCACAGAGTCTAGCGAACCCGAGAAGCCGAACTTACCATGCACCACGTCGCACGAGTCTAACTTCTTGAATTCGTTATCTTTCAGCACTTTCAGGTATAGCTTTCGGCCATCAAGGGTAGAAATGTTAGAAGTGCCTTCGATATTGTAGCTGCTTCCGCAGGATGTGAGCAGCGCCAACGCGAGCAATGTATATAGAAGTTTATTCATAAGTTGAGTGTTTCTGTCTTGTCACACAAAGATAATACGCTTTTGTGGGCTATCGAATTATTTTCATGCAATTTAATCCAAACATGCCGACTTTTAAGTATTTTTTGAGAAATATTATATTTGCCAAATGTAGCCTTTTGCGCGGGTATATATAAAAGATGTGTAAGTTTGTTTGCCACTTATTGGCTCTTGTCTTTTTTCATCTCAGAGTCTATACGATGCATGCTGTAAATCTCCAAGAAGGCTGCAATGAGCAGCAACACAACCCACTTGTTATACAAAAAGTCTATGTAGGCGATGGAACTATTGAAAAGTGGACGGAAAAACATGTAGGCCGTGTCTACCATCAGTATGCCCGCAAGCATAAAGAAAATGTTGGCCACTGCTTGAATGCGTTTTAGTCGGCGTATCACAAAGTTGCTACCCTCGTAGGTTTGCATTGATTGCATCAGGGTGAACATGCTTGCCCCCGCTAGGAAAAGCCAGCATACCACTTGCTGTTGCCACATAAATGCAAAGCAACCCGCACCAATCACCATCAGCATGCCACCTATGGCGAAGAGGATGGATTGGAATCTATTCAGTTGTTTCATCTTGCTCTTGTGTAGGTTTCTCATCGTCGCTCAGCACGTAGATGTCTTCATCGTCGGCTTTCATAAAGTAGTGTTCGCGCGCTATCTTCTCGATGGCCTTGGGGTCGCGCTTCAATTGGCGAAGCCGCTCGGTGTCTGTGCTGTGGCGTTCGTTATATTCCTTTATCTGTTTTTTTAAGTCGCTTATCTGGAGCTCATACTGCAAACGGCGCATGAAGCTGTTATCATCGACGAAACCGACGATAAACACGCCCACCACCACTACGATAAGGTAACGGTAGTGGTTAATCATCCTGCCCACTTCACTCCATTTGCTGTTCATTGTAGCTTTGTTATCTGTTGCAAACTTACAACTTTTTTTTCAATCGCCACGCACCGCAAGCCCACTTATTATGTAAATATTGCAAAAGTAAGTGTGTTTTAGGCCAATGCACACGCTATATCTGCGTTCTACGAATGCTCATAACCCTGCTTTAGATGGGCAAGCGACACAACACCAGCAAAGCGCAAAAAAGACAGAAACAATAAAAAAGTGTGAAGCAAAAGAAAAGCCAAAAATAATGCGTAACTTTGCAAGACGGGTTACAAAATACCACACCCATACGGCGAGGGGCATGTCCCCCAATGCCACACCACACACATAACGAAATACAAAGTATCACTTATGGGAGAATATATCGTATCGGCGCGCAAATACCGCCCCGTGTCTTTCGACTCGGTGGTGGGGCAATCGGCCCTTACCACCACGCTGAAAAACGCGGTGAAAAGTGGAAAATTGGCGCACGCATACCTCTTTTGCGGTCCGCGAGGAGTGGGGAAAACCACCTGCGCACGCATCTTTGCCAAGGCCATAAATTGTCTTACGCCCACCGAAACGGGTGAAGCTTGCAACCATTGCGAAAGTTGTCAGGCCTTTAACGACCAACGTTCGTACAACATTTTCGAACTAGACGCGGCCAGTAACAACTCGGTGGAAAACATCAAGACACTGATGGACCAGACACGAATACCTCCGCAGGTGGGCAAATATAAGGTTTTCATCATCGACGAGGTGCACATGCTTTCCACGGCGGCCTTTAATGCTTTCCTTAAAACACTTGAAGAGCCACCCGCACACGTCATTTTCATCTTGGCCACCACCGAGAAGCACAAGATTTTACCAACTATCCTGTCGCGTTGTCAAATCTACGACTTCGAGCGAATGACTGTTCCCGGCATCATCGACCATCTAAAGCGTGTAGCCAAGAATGAAGGTGTTGCCTACGAAGAGGAAGCCTTGGCCGTGATTGCCGAGAAAGCGGATGGCGGTATGCGTGATGCACTCTCCATATTCGACCAAGCTGCCAGCTTCGCACAAGGCAACCTTACCTACGATAGTGTAATTGCCGACCTCAACGTGCTTGACAGTGACAATTACTTTAACATCATCGACCTTGCCATAGAAAACAAGGTGAGCGATATAATGGTGCTGGTTAACGACATCATTGCCAAGGGCTTTGATGCTGGAAATCTTGTAAATGGATTGGCTACGCACGTGCGCAACGTGCTGATGGCAAAAGACGAGAGCACCCTGCCACTGCTGGAAGTGAGTGCACGTCAACGCGAACGCTTTAAGGAACAGGCACAAAAATGCCCCACAAAGTTCCTTTACAAGGCCTTGCAGGTTATGAACCAATGCGACATACATTATCGGGCGAGTAGCAACAAGCGCCTGTTGGTAGAGCTTACGCTTATACAGGTGGCGCAGGTGACACAACCTGACGACGAACCTGCTGCGGGGCGTAGCCCCAAGAGCTTAAAATCCCTGTTCAGAAAACTTGCCACTCCCCAACCTAAACCGGCTCAACAGGTGGTCGGTGGGGAGAAACCACTGGTGCGCACACCTATGGCAACGCGCCCCGAAACGGCCTTGGCCAACGCCACTGAAGCGAAAAGAACGCCTTATCCTTCTCAACCCGCTGTTGAAACGCCTAAGGCGAACGAGCAAGAAACTACTCCACTGCGCACGACTATGCCTCTTGGAAAACTCAAATTGGGCAAGGTGGGCACGTCGTTTGCCGACCTTAAGCGTGGTCCTGAAAAGCCCGGGTACGTTAAAGAAGACGAGATTACCAATAAAGAGGAGAACAACGTGTTCTCGCAAGAAGACCTCGAACTGCAGTGGATGGCGCTTTGCAACCGCATGCCGCAAGCTATGGTTGCCATTGCAACGAGAATGAAGAACATGTCGCCTCGCATCACCGAGTTTCCTAATATAGAGGTGTTGGCCGATAACGAGATTGTTTTAGAGGAGGTTAACAATATTAAGACCCGAATTGAGGGAGGACTGGCCAAATATTTGCACAACGGGCAGCTACGGCTTCACATCCGCTTGGCCAAGGTGGAAGAAATGAAACGCATCCTTTCCAAAAAAGAGATTTACGAAAACATGCTCAAGGCCAATCCCGCAATAGACAATCTGCGTAACGCGCTTGGGCTAGAACTCACCTAGTTAGTGATATACCAAACTGTACAAAGGCTTTTGTACTGCCGCTACAAGCCTTTTGTAGTCACACTACTAACGCTTTGTAGCCACACTACAAGCCTCTTGTAGTCACGCTACAGACGTCTTGTAGTCGCACTACAAGTTAACTTGTACTGACCTAGCCCTAACTATGTGCTTCACCATTTGAAGGTAATTAATGCCTAAACCGATACTTTTTACGGGACATGCGGTAGGGTTCGCTAATTAAACAAACATCTATCAGGTGCTTGTTAACGCAATGCTTTTCATTTACATGATAGCAAAACACGCCATGACCAGTTAAACCTGGCTGGCGTGTTTTGTTATTAACGTATCTTTCGTTCAACTATTTTTCACTTCAACAATCTTGGTCGGGGCCTGCTCTTTGTTACGTCTGTTGGTCACCGTAACCACCGCTTGCGCCAAGTTGATAAAGGCCTGACCCGTCATGGAGTCGGCATCTAGGGCTGCGGGTGTGCCTTTGTCGCCGTTTTCACAGATACTTTGCACCAGAGGGATTTGTGCCAATAGGGGCGTATCCATTTCATCTGCCAGTTGTTTAACGCCCTCTTTGCCAAAGATGTAATACTTGTTTTGGGGCAATTCGGCAGGTGTGAACCACGCCATGTTCTCTACTAATCCCAATATAGGCACGTTCACCTTCTCGTTTCGGTACATGTCGATGCCTTTTCGAGCATCTGCCAAGGCCACGCTTTGTGGCGTACTAACGATAACCGCACCCGTAATGGCCAGCGTTTGCAGCAAGGTGAGGTGTATGTCGCTCGTTCCCGGTGGCGTGTCGAGTATAAAATAGTCCAGTTCTCCCCAATCGGCGTCGGCGATAAGTTGTTTCAGGGCGTTGCTGGCCATGCTTCCGCGCCACAAGGTAGCTGTCTCGGCGTTTACGAAAAAGCCAATGCTAAGCAACTTAACACCATATTGCTCGATGGGTTCGATAAGGTCGCGACCGTCTACCTTTGAAGCGTATGGGCGCGCTTGCTCAACGTTGAACATCTTAGGCATTGACGGACCGAAGATGTCGGCATCCAATAGGCCCACCTTGTAACCCAATCGGGCAAGAGCAATGGCCAAGTTTGCCGACACGGTGCTTTTACCCACGCCCCCCTTACCCGAACTAACGGCAACGATGTTTTTTACCTGTGGCAGTAGCTTACCCACTTCGGGGCGAGGCTTAGAAGCAAATTCGGTCTTTATTTCTACCTCTACCTCTGGGCTTACGTGATAGTGTATGGCTGCCTCGGCCGACTTGATGGTCGACTTTAAGAAAGGATCGGTTTCTTTGGGGAAGAGCAGCGTGAAGCTTACTTTCATGCCATCGATGTGCACGTCGTCGGCAAGCATACCGCTCTCGATGATATTCTTTTTCGTGCCAGCATACATTACGGTTGCTAGGGCGTCTTTTATCAATTTGGGATATAATGTCATGATGTTTTTGTTGTTTTTGTTATGCAAATGTAAGTATAAATTGGGTATGCGCCAAACAAAAGGGGAAAATATGGTAATCGATTATACCTCCGCCCACAATCTGCCTCACCTCGCCCCTTCTTCAATGGGAGAGGAGGAGTTATTTGCTTTGCTGTTATGGTGCAAATGCTTTTTTCGTATTCCTTACTTACAGCCGTATGGGCATGCCGACAACTAGCTCCGTAAGGTCGGCTTTTGTTTTATGGGCCTTTACGTTTACGCCTACCGTTAGCCCATTGAGGCAAGGCAGGGCGTAATGCAAGCCTATTCGTTCGTAATAAGGTGTCTCGTTAATCTTGGCATTGGCACCCATTCGGCGATAAAGGTACACACCGAGCGATACGGCTAACGACAATCGGCCATAGTGTGCCTCGTGTTTGGCGGCCAAACCTAGTGAAAAAGGCGAGTGGCGAAGTGTGGATCCCGCTTGTTGGTCAAGTTCTTCTATGCGTTGTGCGTATGTCCCGTAGAATGCGTCTACGCCCAAACCCGACGACCAACGCCGTGCGTAACGCCACATCAAATCAGCCTGTATCGAATAGGCGGGATAGATGCGAAAGTGCTCTGTGCGGTAGTCGGGGTGGTTGGGTGGTGTGCCAAACTGCGTTAATAGCCAATCTTCGAGCAATGTTTTCGCCCCAAAGCCGGCCGTGAAGTTGAGGTACATGCCCCGTTCGAATGGTTTTTTGCGAAGCGTTTGCTCTGCGCGCAACGTTTGTTCGTAATAAGGCGTGTACAGCAGAGCTAGCGATGCGCCCACGGTGTTGCTGCCTTTGTTAGGCCGATACAGAGCCCCGTTGCTGTGGTGCACAAACTCTAACGAGGCCCGCAGCCCCCATTGTGGGGCGAGGTGCAGGGTTTGGTGCAGTCCCGCAGCAAAATAGATGGAGACATGCGACCCAATAAACTCGTTGTCGATGGCGTTCTCCTTATTATATATAGACGACGAAAAGCCCACGCCACCACTGAGCGAATAGGCCGTTTCCCATGTTCGTGAGCGATGAAGGGGTCGATAAAAGGTGGTGTAGAGCGAGAGAGTGTTGCCCAAGGGCGAATCGTAGGCCACGGGTACAATCTGTCCCCAGTCGGCATCCGCATCGCGATGAAGCCTCACCGCATTGTTAAAGGTGTAGCGCAAGCCGAAAGCGAAAGTGGGATTGCCATAGTCGGCGGCAAAGGCATCGCTGTCTTTGGGCAGCGGTGCGCGCATCAATTCGAGGGCCAAAGATAGGTTATCGCACCGTTTCAGCCATTTTTTCACGTATTGGTCGGTGGCCACCACCTTCCCTTTCATGGCCGAAAGGCTTACGCCCCATCGCGAAACGCTATCTGCTTGCTGGGCAAAAGCAGTAGCGAACGCCAATGTAAGCGTGCACAAAGTTATGCCGAGCCTTATCGTTCTTTGCTTTGTGCCGTTTGGTTTTCTCCTTTCGTCGTTTGTAAAAAGCATTATCACATCGTTAGTTAAGCACCTCTTGTGCAATCTCTTCGGCAGCAATTTCCTCACTTCCACGTTTTACGTCGCCGTTCTTTGCAACGAGATAGAAGCCTTTCCCCGGTGTCCACTCCATGCAAAACAAGTTAGTGGGACCCTCGTAGCCATAGTGCTTGATGTGTCGAAGCACCCATTGGCGCGTTTTTCCGCAATGGAACAGCGAGCTGTCTACTATGGCGCCATTGTTCACAAGCAGGTACGAATCAGCCACTTTTCCCATTTCCGACACCGTTATTGCACCGTTCGTCTCGAAGCGAACATCGTCTACTTCGAACATCGAGAACACTCCCTTTTGCCTAAGTAGCAAGCGGAACTGCTCCATTTCCAGGCTATTGCGCTTAAAAGCCTTGAAATTAATGGCTCCGTTCTTCACCAAATACACACTGTCGCCCTTGATGAGGCGTCGCAAAACCTTAGAGCGCATGCTGAAACGGATAAAGAGATTGAAGCCCGTCCATACGGCAAGGGCGAAGAGAATGTGCCAAACGCTCATGTCGGGGTTGTAAAGCACACCACCGACCAATGCTCCAATGACAAACGCGCTTACCGTATCGAGTGGCGTTAGCTGTGCCATCTGTGCCTTACCTGCAATACGCAGAAAGACCAAAATACCTATCATACCCGTTATCAGCTTAACGGCGATTTCGAAATATTGCATCTTTGTTACAGTTTTATGATTGTGGTTTATTGTTACAAAGATAGGAAAATGCACGCAAACGCCCATCGTCGTGGGCGTTAAAATGTATGTGTGGGGATGGGGATAACTATATGTGGCAGATCCCTTTATCGCTGAGAGGATGCCATAACGTATCAAAAGATGTCTTTTCGGGAAGCATTTTTCTCCTACAAGACTGTTTGGAACATGCCTAATATCAGAGCGATGGTAACTCTTGCATGAAAGTTATTTCGTAAACGGTATTGAATTGAAAGCATTTAAAAGATTGATTCTGCATAAAATTATTTTCTTTTTTGCACCAGAATAACCCAGTATATACAGGTTCTCACCATGCAACATACAATAAGTCGGTGCAGTGGTGAAAGTTTCAATGTCAATATCGTTTGTAAGAATAGGCAATGGAATGACATCATACATATCGTTTAGATGATAATTGATGTCATAATGCTTTGTTACCTTTCCATCCTTATCGGCAAAAGCAAGCGTCCAACTGGCTTTCTCCGAATTGCTGAACAATCCCCAAAAGATGTTATAGCCGTTCCATGTGCCTTTGTAGTTGCCGTCAAAACTAGGGAACACCAGTTTTGCAGACGGATATAAATAGCTGTCCAATATCTTTTTGCATTCAGGGCTTTTGCACATAACATTGTTTTTATTTTCAATGTCTTTCTTCTTTATCAACCTACCCAAATCATTAAAGTATATTGCTTTATAATTGGCATTAAGTGGTTGTCCTATCCTTTGGATGAGTACAAACCCCGACTCCTGCATTGCTCCTTCACACGGCCTGAATTTGTCAATGTTTAGTTTTATTTTATTAATTGTACCTTGCCCGTTTTTATGCATACGGTATAAAGTCAAGTTTTGGTCATTCACTAGGTACACGCTATCTTTGATGACCTTGAACATTGACATCTTTGTTGGCAGCGTATCGATTTCTCTTTGGTACACTTTCTTTGTGCCTTTAAAGCAAACTATGCTTATCGGTTTACCTCCCGCAAAATAAAAGACGTCATTGTCTGTAACTGAAAAGCCAGACATGAATAGTATATTCCTTGTTTGTTCATACCGACATGCAATACCTTCCTTGCCATTGATGTCATACTCCCAATACTTAACTACGTCTTCTTGTGCATAAACAGCAAAGCATGCTGTCAACAAGAATAATAAACTAACACACTTTTTCATAAATATGATTATTTATCTCAATAAATAACAAGATCGCATTTTTGCTTAGTTTAATGTAATAGACATATTTCCAGTCTGATTAACTTCCTAAAAAATGAGCATGATAAACATTGCTCCTGTTTACATGCGTTGTAGCATGTTCTTACTTTGTTTTTAGTGTTGTAAAAACCAATTTGGACGCTCCTTACATGTGCGAAGTCTTGGACAAAGGTATAATAAAAATTGAAATACTTCACCTATTGTTGATAGGAAAAAGACGGTTATGTCTAAAAAAGAGGTTTGTTGGAAGCCTCTCTTCCCTTCACGGCATAGTTAATAGGAAAGTGATTGTTTTGAAAGAACCACAATATGGACTAGTTTGTATTACATCTTCTTAATGGATTGTTCGCAGGAAACCATCCATTAATGTTAAAGAATTATAATGATAGAAGCAAAGAAGCAAGCTTTACTAGGGTTTTTGATTAATACATTGACAGACACGAATCACTTATTGATTTGAAAAATAGTAACTAATCAACAAAACACAATGAAGAAGTTAACAGTAAGAAAAGAACTAATGATTATGTTTTCAGTCCTTGTATGTGCCTGTGGCAATGATAAAGACGGGGATTTGGGAACAAACACAGGGAATGGAACTTTCCAAACAGCAATTAATTCGTATGTACGTACCATGCCATCGGTGAAACAACTCGACCCCTACTCGGAGAGAAAGGTGGCCGATCCCAAACCTGCATCCTTCGAATATGCCTTTATAGATACAAGAGCAGGTTCAAACAAGGAGTTCTATGAACAAGCGAAAGAGTTCGAAGAACAACTTCTTTTCTCGGATGATAAGAACGTTTTCTATCCTGGTGCACTGCTTCGGGCGAAGAGTGTGGTTGAAGGAGAGTATGACCCCATTGAAACCGAGCGCGCTCCAATTGTACTTTCAACCGACCTTCCTGGAAGTTCCGACCCCACAATCAAGGTTGAGCACCCCTCGCTTTCAAGCGTTAGAAAGGCCATTAACGACTTACTTAGTCGTGGTTTCAATGCTCCTGGGGCTAATCTCACCTATTCTATCGAGGAGGTTTACGACAAAGCGCACCTTAAAATGGCTATGGGTGGCAACTATAAGGGTGTTGCCAACAGCGTAGAGGCAAGTGCTGGTTTCAGTTTTGATAAGGAAAAGAACCGTTTTCTTGTGAAAGTGCAGCAGGTTTTCTATGAACTGAGCATCGATTTACCCAAAAATCCATCGGATTTCTTTGCTAAAGAGTTTGAATACAAAAGGGAATTCGGAGCAGAAAAGCCTTTATTTGTCTCTTCTGTGAAGTATGGGCGCATCTTGCTTTTGGGCATTGAGACTAACATGACTAAGAAAGAGGCCGAAGCTAAGCTGCAAGCGTCTGTGTTGGGCGGAAAGATTGGCGTCAATGCAGAGGCTGCTTACAACGACTTACTTAAAGAATCTACCATCAAAGGACGTGTCTTGGGTGGCGATGCCAAGCTAGGTTCGTTGGCTGCAATCAGCTTGGAGGATGTGAAGAAGTTTATTGGGGAAGGCGCACGCTTAAGTACTGAAAACCCCGGAGTGCCTATTGCCTACAAATTGAAGGAACTTGGGACGAACCGCACATTTAAAACGGTGATCTATTCTAAGTACACCAAGAACGATCCCTATGCTGGCGAGTTCTCGAAAATAAGCTTTGACCTGATTGTTTTAGACGAACTGAAGGCCTTGTCGGGCAGGAAGCTCAATGCTGGACGAGGTTTTATACAGGTAGGTGATAATCCTAAGCAGCGCACAGAGTTCTTTTTCGATTACTGGAGCAAGCGTACACGACATAATATCCCTAATTATAAGAGTGGAGAGAAAATTACCGTGGTGTTTGATAGGAAAAACGAGAACGACGGATTTAAGAAAGAGTATGTCTTTGAGATACCTTTGTTCGAGACTTTGGTAAGAGAAGGCAAGAGAACGGGACGAGTTGAAGTGGAAAAACTTTATGATACCGACAAGAATCCGCTGAACTTGCGCGATACGAAAGAAGAAGTGTCGTTGAACTTCGGCATAGAGAAGTTGAAGTTTTATAAGTAACTTCACGTTTGTATTAAATTGGTGATAAACCCCCAGCAGTAGGTAATAGACTGAATGAGAGTTGAAAAGCCGACTGCCAACAATGGAGTAGCATATTTTATATTGTCAAAAAGTTATATATTTAGTCATCAATTTTCTTTGAGAGAGAACCTAGCGTGATGCTAGGTTCTTTTCTTTTTATATCTCTGCTCCAGTCCTCTTTTTCAGTATTGCATAAGGTTCTGGGTGGTCTTGGAAAGGTCGAGAGAAAGGCTAAATCAATGCTTTCTCCGTGTTCGAAGAATAATATCGTGAGATAGAAAAATACGCCACTTCGCGATAAAGCACAATCGTTATGTCAACCGCTGCGTAGCACTAGTTGGCAAGATAGCCATTTCTTTACTTGCCTAGTCTTGTTCTAAAGGCATGATAACCTAATCTCGAACTTGCCAATTACCCCTCCCTCGTTCGCATTTTCATCGTTCTGAAAATGCGCTTGCTAAGCCCTGATGATGCATTGTTAGATTAACCGCCGTGTTATATATGTTTTGGACGGCTGTTCCATGTTATCTGGAATGCTGTTCCAGTTGAATTGGAA
>ERZ773070.1012-NODE-1012-length-18169-cov-26.735288_pt1 | contig 18169 bp, 19 predicted proteins | sample MGYA00580618_ERZ773070 | MGnify/ENA primary metagenome ERZ773070 (study PRJEB29015, sample SAMEA2738023) | human oral metagenome | biome: human oral; feature: human-associated habitat; material: dental | place: China | collected 2019 ... | reverse complement strand
AATTCCTTTCTGTCACTATAGGGCCTGACAAAAAAACCCTAGCACTTGGCTAGGGTGATGGATCAGTTTTCGATGAACAAAGTTCCAAGTTCAAGCTCGTCCTGTGCTTTGTACGCTTCGTAGCCGAAGTAGGCGCCGAAGCCGATAGCAACGAGGGCGAGGGTGAAGATGATGGTCATTGTAATTCCTTTCTGTCACTATAGGGCCTGACAAAAAAACCCTAGCACTTGGCTAGGGCGAGTGAGTCATCCGAGAATCGGACATGCGATCAGGGCTGAGTACCCGATGCCGGCTCGTGTGTAGGTGCGGAGGAAACGGCCGCCGAGAGCTGCTCGGTCGTGGTCATTCAACGCAGGCCACAGGAAGTACAGCTGCATCAGTGAGAAGTTCAGCGATGCCACAGCATTCCGGGCGCGGTTGATGTTCCACGCCGAAAACCAGCTCTCGATGCGGCCCAGATTTTCATCCAGAATTTCAGCAACGAGTGCACGGGCGGGAGTCCATTCGGCAAGCATTATGATTCCTTTCTGTCATTATAACCGCTGTTATTCAGTCGCGGGAGGAGCGAATTGGAAGTTCCGAGACCTCGTCCGCGATCTTCTTCGCCAGCCCGTTACCGCCGAGCGCTAAATATGGCGCGTACAGGTACTCCATAAAGCCCCGGTACTCGTCCTTGTCTATCCAACCGCGTCTCAGGTAGCCCATCCCGACATGCGAGATGCGGTCATACGCCAGACCAAGCAGCAGGTCGGTGCGGGCCTCCTTGTTCTTGTCGCGTTTCTGCAAATATGCCCAGAAACCGCTTGACGCCAGCAGCGCGCCCATTACCGAGGCGCCGGTCTGCATCAAAAGCGGCCAAACCCCTACGTCCGGGGTCATGCCGGGCCTCCCAGCAGGAATATGGGCCTCCGGTAGACACCCGCGGTGTTGCAGAGCCAACCGTCGGGGCGGCCCTCAGCGTCCACACCCATCACAATGTTCTGACTCTTGAAGTTCCGTAGCCAGTACCTGCCAGACGGACACTTCCGATGCTCGGGGTAGAGCTGGAAGAGCGGCAGAATATCATCGCGTCGCCCAGCGTCGAAGCGCGAGTAGGTTCCCCAGGCCGGGTGGCCGAACACCATGGACTCGCTCATGTCGAGAGATCGTGTGATCTTACTTATAGACTGGGTCGTAACGCCTTGCTCGTTAACCGCGGAAGATACCTCCTCCTGGAACGGGAAGCCGCCGTTCAAGCTGCCGAACGTGCCCTGAAGAGCCGACCAGGCTGCGGAATAGCGCTCGCCAAGGAGCGCCGTGTCGGTGGCGTAGCCGCCCGGACACGATTCCTGGGTTGTGAAGCCTGACCCGCTTACCGAGTAAACAGGCAGGAGAACCACATGATGCCGGAGCACGTTGAGCCCATAGAAGTAGTCGAATGCCGCGACAAGGAACCGATGCCCAAGCGCGCCAACCTCGAACGTGTCTCCAATCGCAAGGGTCTTGAACGTCCCGGCCCCGATGTCACGAAGCATGGCGTTCTTGTCGTTCTCGGCCATGTTGGTGAACGTCCTAGGACCGGTCGGTCGGGTGTAGAAGTTCCGCGCCGTGCCGGTGGGGCTGACGTCGCCGAGAGCTCGCTCAACCTCCGAGATCCGAGTCGCGAAACCCTCAGCCTTGTTCGCCGCGGTTTCTGCCTTTTGGATTCGGCTCTCCATCCCAGAGATCGAAGCGACACCGGTTGCGACATCCGTCTTGAGCTTCTGCACCTCCGCCAGCGTCGTCGTGAACGTGCTCTTGGCGCTGTTGAAGAACGTCTCATGCGCGGCGACTTTACTGTTTGCGGCGTCGGCTGCTGTCTTGGCATTTTTGGCAGTAGCAAGGGCTAGATCGGACTGCCGCTTGGCCTCGACGATCGTTGCTGTATTCGGGGCAGCGCCCAGAGCTGCTTCAGCGTTCTTCACCCAGTCCGCGTAGGACTTCTTGATCGTTTCTACGTCAGTGGTGAGCTTTGTAGCCTTATTCTCGATGTCGCCCACGAGCCTTTGGAGTCGCTCGTTCGTGTCGCGGATGGTCGCGTTGGCGGACTGTACGACGTCATCGATATTGATCGACTTGAGCGGGCCGGTAATGTATGGAGACGCCTCGGTTCCCACGACGTAGTCGATCTGGCTCTGCGAGACGGTTGTCGAGCCCGCCGGACGGAAAATATAGCAGATCGGGACCTGCTTCACGAGGCTGTTGTCGGTCAGCGCGGGTTTTCTAGGCGTGGCTTCGGCGGACCCGGAGACATACTCGACCGTATTCGCCCGGACGCTGGACGAGCTGTCGAAGCGCAGGACGATGGCGTCGTAGCGCGAGTAGTTTGGGTGCGAGTTGGCTGGTACATCGATCGAGTAGTACCCGTCGCTATTGAGCCAAGTGCCCCTACACCAGGCCCGACCCGAACCAAGCCAAACCTGCGAATTCCGGGCCTCGGGCCAGAAGGCCTTGCCCACGGAGTGGAAGATCCCATCGCTGATGATGCCTGTGAAGAGCTCGCCGAACTGGCGAGACGTGTATCTTCGGTCGCCACTAGAGGCGTCGAAGAACCCTGAAGTGATAGCCATAGCGGCCTCCTTACATAAACGTGTCGCCCACGGGCGAACTGTCGAGCGTGGGGTAACCTATAAAGCCGTTTTCGATTGTCCAGGAGAATGTGTATTCCTTGATACGGGCGTACTGGCGTCGTCCGCCCACTTCCAGGGCCACGCGGTCTCCGAGGAAGAAATCCCGGTCAAGCCCGTAGGTGTAGAGGCCGTTCCGTTTCACCTCGCCCGTGATGTTGTCGAAGAACGCCTGCTTGTACAGAGCCGAGCGTCCGTACGGACGCAGCGACTGCCGAATCGCTGAGTTGTCGCTGAGCTGGCTCATGTTGTTCCAGCCCGGGTCGACGAACATCTCACGCCGATTGAGCCCCTTGCCGAATCGGTTCGAGACGTCTTCGTTGATAACCACGGAGTTGTTCGGCCCTCCCTCCACATGGACATACGCGCTCGTGCGGTACGTCGCGCTGGTCTTTCGGTAGACGATGTTCGTGAGGGTACTGGTCTCTTCACTGAACACCACGGGAAACGAGCCCCCAATGCCGCTTCGCTCACGCGGACCCCAGAACTGGAAGCGGATCTTACCGTCTCGCCAGTAGGTTCGAAGGCCGCAGCGGTAGATCTGCGCGCAGTAGAGAAACAGATCCCAAACACTGTGCCCCTTGACGTCGTAATCAAGGTGGTGGGACTTCCAAGAAGACGGGTTGTCGAATCTCACGAGGTCAATCTGGCGGCCCTTTTCAGACGGGTTTGCGATTTCATCGTCAAACACCTGCCGCAGGACCTCGTCCGTGGTGGGGCCGTATGGAATCGTCGATGTGGCGACCAGCACACGTCGGTTTAGGATCGTCTTGGCATCGCGGCCACGAATATAGACCGCCGAGTCGGAGCGCCCCCCTTCGTAGGCTATCTCCTCGACGATCATCGTCTCCTCACTGTACGGGATCTTGATGAACTTGTCCATGTAGGTGTCGAGGTAGCCGAGAAGGTCCGGGTTGGAGTCTGGAATCCGAATCTCGAACTCGCCGACTTCTTGATAACGTTCGGTCCAGATGAATGAGGACCAGCCGTGAATCGACGCGACCGGGTCGAGTGAATGGTCGTATACTGTGACTGATTCCAGGTACATCTACACCCCCATGAAGTAGCTCGAGAAATATACCGTAACCGCAGAGAAGACATCATCCGTGCGCGACAGAGACGTGTAAACCTCAAGCTGGTTGTCGCCGGGCTGGAGGCGCGGCCAAACGCTTGTGGTGGTTACATAACCGGTAACTTGATCTACGGCCCCGTTCGGTTTCTTCACTGTGGCGCCAAACGTCTCGGGGCGGCTGTCGATTCGCAGAATATAACCGCTACCCAGACTACCGCGCCCTATAACCTTGTCATAGGCGTCCATGTCGATCTGCAAGACGCTGTTTCGAGTGTGGTTATAGACGGAAACAAGCCCGGGGTTGCCGCGCATTGGAAGCTCGAGCATGAAACCAGCAACAGCCTCGCCTGGGTAGAATATGCTCCGAGACGAAGCTCTGAGTATGTCTTCGAACTGTAGGTCTGAACGCCCCACCGGGTTGCTGAAGGGGAATGTGAACCCGCCTGTGCGCCGCTCGAACTGGATTCCATTCTCCCAATCGCCGGGCAGTGTTAGGTACGGCTGCGGGCACAGGACAACGACCTGAACGCTCTCCTCATTGGAAAATATGTTCGGTGTCACGCTCTCGACATAGCCGCGGGCTTCATAGTCACGAACGTCGGTGTGAAACCAAACGGTGACTGGCTGTTTGATTGTGAATGCTTCATAGACCAGCCGCCGCGAAGACGGCACGCTGAGCCCGACCATTTGAAGCTCGAACGTTAGCTGCCGAGCTTCAAGGCGGGACACGCTGAATCGGCCGCCGTCAACGTTGTACACCGTTTGGAGGGTGATGTTTGCTTTCGGAGGCCCAAGCCCCGTGATGTCTTTCACCAGCACGCCCATCCGCTCCGGGTATTCAAGATCGAAGCGGTATGTGTCGCCTGATGGGTTCCTTACACTAAAACCTCGCAGCATGGCCTCTCCATATAAATTGTGAGCCCTTCTGGCTCTGTCGGTTAGTGGGTCAGTACGTCAGCGCGGCCTCTCGAATCTGCTGAAGCTGATTCTGAGTGTTGCGGTAGATCGTGAACGCGTCCAGTGCCTCGGGCGAGGTGTTGTTCTGTGTGAACTCGACGTTGGTCGTCTTATAGACCGTCGGAGCGGCCTCTTTCGGAGTACGCTCTGTGCGCTGATACGGGCTAGCGGCCTGTGCACCAGCGGCTAGTCGAACGTCTGGGCTGGCAAATAGTCCGCCCAGAGCCTTGGCGCTGTCGCGTGCGGCGTCTAGGTTGACCACGGGCGTGACGACCGGGTTGAGCTCCATCCCCAACTCGTCGGGATTCAGATTCGAGAACACGTCCTCGACAGCGTCCGCCAGGGCTCGGGCTACGGCATCGGTCTTGCGCATAGCGTCGCTTGCACCGTCTTCTACACCTTCGCTCAGCCCCTCCATCATGTAGCCGCCGATCTGCTTGAACACGCGAGACGGGGAGCGAATCCCGAGGACGCCCTTGACGCCGTCGACTATCCCCTTGAAGAAGCCGTTCACCGAGTCGCGGAACCAGCGCCCCGCGGCTTTGATGCCTTCCCAGATGCCTTTGACGATGGCGCTGCCGATGTCCCACAGAAAACCCGCCGCAGACTGGAGGCCGCCCTTGACCGCGTCCCAGAGAGCGTTCATTATCGACCCGCCGAGACGCGACATCGCGGCGAGGAGTTCCTGATGGTTTCGGTCGATGGCGTCCGCCATGCCATTGCACAGGTCGATCATGGCGCGCATGCCGGCGTTCACGATCTTCGGGACGTTCTCGCCAATACCGCGTATGAAGTTGGCTATGGCTTCAGCGGCAACGGTAACCAAGCGCCCAATGTTGGCCCGCAAGCCCTCGAGCAGACCGAGGATGAGAGCGAAGCCCGCCTCGACAAGCTTCGGCGTACACTCGATGATGGCGTTACACAGAGCGAGGATAACGCTGATGACCAACTCTGTGATCTTCGGGACGGCGTCGATAAGCACTTGCAGGATGGCGACGACAATCGCCGAGATGCCGGCCGAAATCGGTCCAACGTTTGCCGCGATGGTTCCGAGGAAGGCCGCAAGCGCTTCCGCTAGCTTTTGCCCAATGTATGGCAGTGTCGACACGAGCGACATGACCGCCGCGGTCAAAACCTGGATACCGGCGCCGCCAGCGCTGCCCAGCGTTGCTAGACCGACGCCGAGCGCAAGAACGCCCAGGCCGAACACCGCCACAGCGGACGCAAATATGAGCATCGCCACAGCGAGCGCCTTCATGGGCGCGATAGCTGGCGTCAGGAGCTTGGCTGTCCCGGCCAAAGCCAGAAGCGCAACGACGACCGCGCCGACACCCACGGCAACCACCCCAAGGCCCGCGGCTCCAAGGAGGAGAATAGCCGGAACAAGGAGGCCCACCGCCACAGCAAGGATTACCATGGACGCAGCTGCTTTCGGGTCGACCTTGAACTTGCTCATCAGAATGAGAGCGCCGGCCATACCCGCAATAGCCACGACCATGGCGCCGAGCCCTTGGGCGAGCGCTAGGATGTCCATGGTACCCAGACGCTCTACAGCTCGCGACACGAGGTCGATAGCGATGCCGAGCATCAGCAAGCCGGCGCCGCCTTGGAGAGCGTCCTTGTCGAGCTTCTTGAGCCCATACACAACAGCCAGAAGGATCAGCGACAATGCCGCGAACCCCTGAACAAGCACTCCGAGGTCCATTGTGCCGAAGCGTGCAACGACGTCCACGAGACGCTCCATGGCCACAGCCATAGCGACCAAACCCAGACCGCTCGAGGCGTCGAACTTGCTGTTTTTTGTGAGCGCCATGAACCCGCCCATAGCTGCGAGAATCACAGTCAGCGCGAGTACGCCCTGGGTCGCGGCGGCAAGCGGAAGCGCACCGATCTTTTCAACGGCGAGGGCTATCACCAGTAGAGCGCCGGCCATCAGAACAAGTTGGCCTGCACCATTCTCCTTGAGGCTGTCGAGCTTTGCGGTCTTGGTGAAGAGCACAAGCCCCGCCAGAACAACGGCGAAGCCCGCAAGCCCCTTGACAAGGTCCTGCCAGCGAAGGGTGCCTAGCATTTTGACAGCTTGGGCTATCAGGATCAAAGAGACGCCGAGAGCGATCAGCCCGAGAGCGGTGTCCTGGAGTCGGTTGTCTTTCGGAAAGGCGTCTACGGCCTTGGCGAGCCCTGACAGGATTAGCCGGATGGCTATAAGACCTTTGGCCAGGTTCCATGGGTCCATTTCACCAAGATTCTTGGCTGCTTTGGCAAGCAGGAGAACACCGACGCCAAGCGCTATCAAACCAAGAGCGAGCTTGGCAAACTGTGCGCCGTTGAGTCCGTCCATCTTCGCCATGACCCACAGCATGCCCATGACCTCGGCCAAGAGGACAGACAACGCCCCTAGCCCCGCGGCGAGTTTACCCGGGTCGATGGCGGACAACAGCCCGACGGAGACCGCCAGAACGCCGATGGCGAACGCGATGGTTAGCAGGGACTTGGCCTTGACCGCACCCGTGAGAGCCTGTAGGTGGTCACGGACCGCGTCAACGACTTTGCCGAATTTCTTGACAACGTCGTTCATCGAATTGAGGTTTTTCTTGACCTTCTTCGCGATACCGGAGAGACGCTGTACAAGAACAAACAACCCCGCGCCAATACCCGCGCCAAGTGTGAGGTTTGTGCCCGCCATCAGGCGGTCGTATTCCTCACTTACGGGGTCTTTGCCGCCCGTGTCCTTCTCAAACTTCTTCTGAAGCCCCTTAAACGCGGACGCCGCTTCGTCCCAGGCCTTGCGGACGCGCTTCGCAAACTCCTCCGCAGCTTTCGCGGTGCTGTCGAACCACTTCTTGAGTGTCTCCCAACCGGCCATACCCCCGGCCGTGGTTACAGCGCCTATCTTGGCGAGCTCTTCGTTCGTCGCTTGAGCTGCTTCCTGCGCACGAGGAACGAAGTAAGCCTTGAGCTCCTCCAGCTTGGCCTGGGTGAGCCTGGCAAACTCGCCGAGGGCCTTCCAAGCGTCCTGGCCAAAACCTTGTATCGCTTGCGCCGCCTTCTCAAAGTATGGCGTGGCGACCGAGACAAGCCAGTGTACCCAGTCCCCGAACTTCTGTACCTGCTTGAGGAAGAATTCGGACTCTTTGGCGGAGTTATGGAGGCCAGTCACCCAATCAGCCAGGCCGGCGATAAACTCAAGAATCGTGCCATTGCCGCGCGGGAGCAGTGAGACAAGTTCGTTCAGGAGCGCACCAATACCCTTTGCAACCGCAACGACCGCCTGAGTGACTAGGCCGAAGACGGAGAACAAACCCTGAAATATGCGCTTGAGCTTCTCGGCGTTTGGCTCGGAGAGAATAAGCCCCTGAGTGAGTCGTTCAAGCCCGTGAGAAATTGCGGCAAGGGCGGTGCCCATTGCAGGCGGGAACACCGCGTGCCACGCGTCGCGGATTGGGCCAAGGATACGCCCGATGCCCACAAGAACGTTTTTCAGCGCGTTGACAATTGCGGTGCGACCGCCAAGGTCCCGCCACGTCTGCCACATCTGGTTCCGGGCATCAGCGTTTTCGCCAATGACTTTGCCGAGCGAGTCGGAGAGCCAGGTGAACAATTCCTTGGCTTCTTCGAAATCGCCCAGGATAATACGCCAGGTCTGAGCCCAGCCCGACCCCTGCGCCTCTCCGAGCGTCTCGAGAAGCTGGCTGAAGGTCTTGACTTCGGTGGCGGCCTTGTATGCCGTCTGCCCAAGCTTCTCGTAGTACTCAGCCTGCTCCGCCGTAAAACCCTTGGCCATGAGGTCGGCTTTGGTCATGGAGCCGGTCATGACGTCGAGGGCCTGGGTCAGCACGTCCGCAGTCAACCAGCCGGCCTTCAGCGATTCGCGGAAGGTCTTGTTCTTGAACATCGACTTGGACTTCTTGTCCAGCTTGTCGATTGCCCCAGTGGCGACGGCCGTATCCTTGAGCAGGTTCTGGAACTGCTCCCCGGCCATACCCGCGGCGACCACCGAGTTCCAGTCCTGAAGACCGACACGCCCCGCGGCGAGAGCCTGCGAAAGCTGATACATCGCCTGCGAGGCCTGCAGGCTGTTCGAGCCGGAGAGCGCAGCAAGGTTTGCGATGCCCTTGATAGCCTTTGTCGCCGGATCCAATTTCACACCAGCCGCCGTGAACGTGCCGATGTTCCGAGTCATCTCGGTGAAGTTGTAGATCGTCTTGTCGGCGTAGGTGTTCAGCTCGTCAAGGTATTTGTTGACCGTCTGAACGTTGGTGCCCTCTTTGAGGGTGTTGGCCAAGATCGTCTGCACCGCATTGATCTGGGTCTCGTACTCCTTGAAGCCCTCCATAGGGGCATTGAATACGAGGTTCTTCGTCCACTGGAGAGCCGAATCGACAACCTTGGACGTGATGTTGGCCAGGGCGGTAATGGCCGCGACCTCGAACGTCTTGAAACCCGTGCGGGCCTTCTCGACCCCTTCAAGGAGCGGTTCCATTTTGACGTTTTTGGCCGCATCGGAGACCGCCCCCAACGACGCCGTCGCCTTGTCGAAGTTCAGAGCATTGTTGAAGTTCTTGAGCGAAGCCTGGGTCTGCTTGATGCCCTGCTCGAATTGCTTGTTGTCGAACTTCATGGAGACGATACGTTCGTCAAGCTTGCTCATGGGGCGTTGGTCACCACCTTCCATACGTCATCTGCGATCTTGTCCATGATTGGCTGGATCGCTCTTGGGATGTACGATCGGCCTCGAACCCAGCCGCCCGTTCCAGTCGCGTGCCCGTACTCAAGGACAATTGCGATCGGGACGCCTTTCTGCCGGTTGGTATTTGTCCAGGAAATACCCCAGACACCATCCTTCTGCTCGACCTTGTACCCCCAGGCCGCGGCTGTTGCGCCTGAACGCTGAGGCGTGGCTGTGGCGAGGGCCTGAACGCCAGCCTGTCCGAACGCCTCCAGGCGAGACTTTATGTCCGGCTTTAGTATTTTCGCCAGGAACTGCTGTGTTCGGGAGAAATCGCCGCTATGACTTACACTGAGCACGGAGACGCTCCTCGGTTTCGGCGCGGCGCTTTTCGTTAACGCTGCGGTACCGGCTCAGGGTCTCCATTCTAGACTCTTTCTGTTTCTTCGGGTTCTGCTGGATTCCGCAAACGCGGATCAGGGTCGTCAGCCGGTTGAGGTTCCAGTGCTGGCACTCAAACGGTATGCGGTAAGCGACCATCCAGCCGTAGATTTCCTCGGACGTAATCGCTTTCGTCGGCATTGACTCTCCACCTCGAAAGGTGGTCGCGGTATGGGGGTCGTCGATATACTCGGTGATCGACTGGAGCTGTTCCTGAGTCAGACGTTTGAGCGTTTCGTCTGAGACGGAGCCCCCGGCCATACAACGAAGGTAGTCTTTTACCATTTCAGGGCTGCGGTCTTTCAACGTCAGAAAGGGCAGCTTCCATTTTGACTCCCAGTCAGCTAGTGCCGCCAACGAATGCTCGAGGTGCAGCACCGTGGGTTCTGTTGTCCGGAACTCGCAGGCGGCTTCGTCGTAGTAATCACCACCGGATACTATAAGCTCGAGCATTCGTTAACGGTCCTCTCTTACTGGACGAGCGCCTTGAGTTCGTCAGGCGTTGGCAGCTTCGGAGCGACGCCGTCAGAACCACCCGGCGTGGTCGGGTCCTTACCATAAAGTGCCTCGCGCACCTTCTTCATCTTCTCTTCGCCGACGCGCTCGGATCGGATGATGACGTGGGCGGTTGGCGCGTGGCCCGCGACGTTGGTCTGTTCCGTAGCAAACTCCCACGAGAGAGTAGTGGGCTCGGGCGACTCGTTCAGGGTTTCGTTATCGGCCGAGCTCGGAGAGGCCTTGCAGCCATACGCGATGTGAATCTCCTCGCCGAAATCGAAACCCTTAACGTCGTTACCGATCTTGGTCCGCCAGCAGAGTGCGAACTTACGGCGGTTCTGCTGAGTGACACTCACGCCGGGGGCGAGCTCGGCCTCTCCGTCGCAGACATCAAACTCTGCGGGGGATTGGAACGCCTCAATGGTCCCCTTGAATTTCTCAGGAGAAGTAACAACGGCATAGACGCGGTTGTCTGCGTACTTCTCTGTCGACTCGGCGCCTTCCGGCGACTGTGTAACCTTGGTAAGGCCGTTCCAAGCGACGCCCTCGCCATACTGGCCCTGGTCGTTCATGACGAACAGAACACCTCGGTCGGCGCCGCCCTTGTAGAAGCGTTCGCCATCCTTATCCCAAACCAGTGCAGCTTTAGCCACAGTGGCTCCTTTCGTTAGTCGCTGTATACATACAACACGTCGTGATAGACGTTGTTCACAGCGTAATGTCGGTTATACGTGGCCCACGGGAGTGTTAGCACATGGTCGGTCGCGTCGAAATCGGGATCTGTGTAAAGAACCACAACCTGATACCGATCGAACGACTTGTACACCCTGTTATCGGCCCGCAACAGCTCACGGTCAGTCTTGCTATAGATGATGCACGGGTACTCGAGCTTGACGGAGGGGGGCGGCTGGTAGTAAACCCTCTTAGACCCCAGAGCCAGCTCAAGCCGCTTATGGAGCTTCTGGCGCTGGGCCATTGTAAACCTTCCCCACAGTAAGCACGAGGCGGGGGCGACGGGCCTCGATGTAATTGACACGCCAACGCGCGCCGCCCCACACAACATATCGGATGTTGACAAAGTTCTGGAACGCGTACGCGTCCATCACGATCGAGAACTCGTGCGACATCACCAGATCGTCGTTCAGGTTCTCCGATGTTTCCCAGCGACGGGCAACGCGGCTCACATCGCCGCGGGCTTTCCGCTCAACGATCTTTTCCGCGAAGACACCGTCGCCTTTATCAACATACTCGGCGTACCCTATGTTACCGATAAATCGTGCCATTTTGACGTCAGGCTTGCTTGCGCTCCAGAACGATGGCCGACTTCGGGGTCGTCAGGGCTCCAGACATGAAGAGCTCGTACAGGTACTTCATCTGGTTGAAATCGATGTCGAAGAAGTCGAAGTACGAGATCTCGCCGCCGGAGTCGTTGCCCACTGTGTAGTCGCCGAGGTTGACAGCGATGCCAATCAGGTCAACTTCTGCCGAGCCGACAGTGCGCTTCGCGCCCGCGAAGAGCGGGACCTCGACAATACGGCCAACGCGCATGCGACGAGCGAGAACGTCGTCCGACGGGAACATGTATGCGCCGTTCTTGTCCTTGATGAGCTGAAGGTCGACCATGGTGTCTGGAGAGACGAACAGAGTCGGAGAGCCCTTGCCACGGTACTCGGTCATGGCTCGGGTGACGCTCTCCACCAGGCCAATGCCCTCTACGTCCTTATCGACAGTCTTATGAATAGAGTAAAGTTCGTCATCGGTCCAGATCGGGCGAAGATTCTCCGGGTCGATCTTATCGGCATGACTGGCAGCCCGTCCGTCGCCGATCAGAATAGCACGGGCGAGCTCCTCGTCCAGCATGATGCGCATTTCCTGCTTGACGAAATCGACCACTCGAAGGTTGGTGGCTTCGATGAGGTCCTGGCGGTCGAACTTCTGCTTCTTGTAGATCCAGGTCGGGTGCGTCTCACGCTTCAGAAGCTTGAAGACCTCTTCGACCTTCTTGGCGCCCTTGGTGTAACCCTTTGCCCGGGCTTCGTCGGCTGTGATGTCGGCGTGCAGGCTCTTGACTCGACCGTGCGGGAAGCGGCGAACACCGCCGAGAACATCGCTCACCCATTCGGTGCGGCGCTTGATGAAGTCCGGCGTGTCCGATACGGCTGTAGCCTCAGGGAACAGGTACTCGATCTTGTCGATACCGTACTGGGCCGCATGCTGAAGAACGGTCGTGCTGAACTTGCCGCCGTGTTCAAGAGCAGCCTTACACATGGCGTTGATCTGGTCGCTGGTCATAGTGTGCTTGAGTTCGGCAGAGGAGGCGTTCCCCTGGAAGACGTTGTGAGTCAACTCGGTGTCCTTCGTATCAGAGTGTTTGATTGTTTCGGCGGGGGTATCACTGTGTTCGGCGCTCTCCGCGGGTGCTGTGTCGTCGCCCTCTTCGTCATCGAGCTTGCCCTCCGCGGCCTGCTCTACGAGCCAAGCCACGACGTTCTTCTGCTCGTCGTTCATGCTATCGAGAACGTCGGCGACGGTCTTCTCGCCCACGCTAGTCTCGTCTTCCGCGCCGTCGGCGTGCTGAATCTGAGCACCAAACGACATAAGTGCTTCTCCTTCCAGTTCTTCACTCAAACCATCGGAATGGGTGAGGTAGACCTCATCAATGCGGGCCTCGGGATTTGCCCCGACCAGCACGAGGGAGACTTCGACAAGCTCTCCATGCATGACGGTCGAGCCCTGCTGTTTCAGATCCTTGGCATAGATCGACAGCGAGTTGAGATCACCGTGTTTGACCAGCTCGCGAGCCGTATCCGCCGCGGCTGTGTTGTTGAATGCGCAAAGCGCATACACGCCATCGTCGCGATGCTGGAGCTGGGCGCGACCGAGGATGTTCTCCAGGGCCTTACCGCGGTGCTCCCACACCAACGGAAGCGTGGCTCCGTCCTGATGCTTGAACGCGCCAGGAGCGATGGTTCGGCCATCCGAGCACAAGACATTGGCCCGGGTGGCGTATCCAGAAAAGTCTGGCTTCATTTTGACCTTTCGTTACGGGACGTCCACAGGGGGCGTCGTGTCTTCGACCGGAAGATTTGGGTTTCGCAGCTTGTCTGCGTCCGGGTCGGGTGCTGGAGGGAGGCCGAGAACAGGCCTGAACTCATTGGCCGTGACGATCTGGTTGCGAATCAGTTTATCCGCGAGCTCGGCCAGCTCCGAGACAGGAACGAGCGCGAACGGATCACTAAACGTCGCCAAGTCATGCCCCAAGCCGCGTGCGGTCTTTGTCAGGAACTTCCGCCGGAGCTCTTCAACTACCGCTTCAACGAGTGGTTTGATCGTCCGCTGGCGATAGTTCATCATGGCGGTCTCGTCCGCAGTACCCGCAAGGACCTCTTCGGTCACGCCGAGCTCCGCATGGAGCCGCTTGGTGAGGTACTCGATCTGAGTCAGCAGAGTGTTCTCTACAGGGCGGTTGAGTTGAGTAATCTTCTCCGTCGCATCCGCGTACGCGATCCCGTACTTGGAACCAGTGAGCTGCTCGGTGATCTCGGACAACCGCTGTTTGGCTTGCGACTTGCGCGCCTCGGTTCGAACCACGTACGGCAGCTGGAAGATGAGGTCGAGCTTGTTCGCGGCTGCCGCCTCGTCGGCGCTGTCGAGCAACGCGAGCTTTCTCGAGAGCCTTTGAAACGTGGAGTTCGGCGCGTTGAGAATCGCGTAGAGTGGCGACTCAACAATACCGACGAGTTTCTTCGGAAGGTCGATTTCGTCAAGCGCGCCCTTATCGGGATTGAAGAGTTTGACGCGCACATACTCGGGGAACCATTCAATCACCTCGCCGACGCGGATCGTTTTTATGTCATATGAATCCGATTTTGACGGATCGAGACTTGTGTCGACTGGAACGATCGCGCAGACGCCCTTGTTCAAGAGTGTCTGAAAGATGTCAAGCCTGAGTGCCTGAGCGCTCTGGTCTAGATTACCCTCAACATTCAAACAGTTGTGCAAGCCGTCAGCCACGATCTCGTCGACTTGACCTTTTGTGTTCTTCTTAACATGCCGGATACGCACGTCGGCGCAGTCCATAGCAATACGCGTCTTGACCGCGGCCAGGACGCTCAGCTCGGCGGATACGTAGGTGTGTGGAATCTGCGTTCGACCATATCGCCCGAACGAGCGCAGGTCATCAATACGCGGTCGTCGGAAGGCGTTCCACGCGTGGCGAAGCCGTTCGCCAAAAGACGCCATTGCGCCTCCTTTTCTATTCAAATGCGTCGCGGTGTAGCTTAAACGCGACAAGAGCGTCCATTAGCGCCGCGACGGCGTCGACTTTATCCTCGGCCCTCTTCTTCAGAAGCTTGCGATTGCCATTGGTGTCTTCCATCGTAATCGCATTGCCCAGACAAAACGACATAAGCGCTTCGTCGAAGAGGAGCTGGCGGCGTGATGCAAACGTCTTTAGCTCGCCCAAGGGCACGGACTCGGTTCGCGCACCCTGCGGTACTTTCTCGACGCCATAGGGACCGTTTTCGGTCTCCCAGCGCGCTACGAACTCTTTCGCGTTATACGGGTCGTAACCGACCGCACGAACGTCGTAAGAATTCTCTTCGATGAATCGCTCAAGGTCGTTATAAACCGCTCGATCAACCTCCAACATCGCGCCGGGGAGAACCACGAGAGTACCTTCATCAAGGAACTCTTGGTACTTGAGTCTGAGGGCTGCGTGCAGTTTGTCAAGGGTGGCCTCCGTTATGTATGAACGTGTCTTTACGCCGAACCCTCCCCCGGGTAAGGGGAAGAGGAAAGTGAACGAGCAGAAGTCGTCACCCCGGGACAGATCGGCGCCCATAGCGCATGGCATTTTCCAGAAGTTCTTCGGCGAATGCGGCTGGACCTCTTCGTATGTGAAGAAGTACGTGAATCCCTCGAGCGGAAGGCCGAAACGCTTGGCCAGGATATCATTCCTGACGGATGGCACCTGCTCCGCGCGCTCGACGTCCCGTTGGTAGGCGTCATACGAAACCGTGATGCCAATATTGGGCTGCGCCTTGGCCCACATACGGGGGTCGGCAACCTCGGACACGTCGTCAAGCTTATAGTGCCAGATCGAAACGTGCGGGGCGGTCATCTCGCCGCGAAGTATCTTGGCCAGCTCCATCTTCTGAGCGTCGCCGGCGCCGTTTCGCACTGTGCCCTCAGATGAGATAGCGATGATACTGTACTCCTCGTGCTTCGATGCGCCCTGCTCCAGAGCGCCGATCACATTCTCGCGGACGTCGCCGGAGAGCCATTCGTCAATCGTGTTGTATTTTGACCGAAGACTCTGAAGCCGGTCGACCGACATGGGGCGGATCTCGATCAGCGAGTTTGTCAAGAAGTTCTGCACGCCCATCTTGGTTGGCGCGAGCTTCTGACGCAGGGCGGGGTCGCCGGAAGTATTCTTGTTCGAGCCGTGGGTAAGCATCTTAAAAAGCGGGCCGCGAGCGCGTGTAATAGCGGTGCGGATCGGCGACAGAACCTCGTCGGCTTGGCGCATTGTCGGTGCGGTCACGATCTGGTGGGTCGTGCTCGTGTCGACATTGAGCCAGTAAGCCTGCCAGGTCGCGGCGTACATCGACTTGGCGCCGCCTCGGGCGACTATTATGTACTGTTTCTTGGTCAGTCGGACTTTCTTGCGGCGGCGCTCATAGTGCCCGCCGGGTCCGTCCGGATTGGAGACAAACACGGTGCGCTCGGTGAAGTAGTACCAGCCCCACAGCTGCTCGGCCCACAGTTTGAACGTGTCGAGCAGGTGTAGATCCGCACCGTCAGTGGTTGTAAGCTCCGCCTCGCAGTACTTGACGTACCCGTCGATTGCTGAGTCGTCGAAGTACATGTTTGGGTCGGCGATGAGGGCGTCGATTCGGTTCATCTCCTGCGAGATCTCTTCGCATACGGGGATCTCCCCTCGGAGGACCTTTTCACGAAACAGCCCGTAGTAATGCGGCGTCGCTGTGTTTGACAACGCCATAATCTACCTCTTTCGCGGCTTCACATTCCGACCGTTCTCGTCGAGGACGCTTCCGCGGTCGAACATGAAGTCGCCGTACTGGTCTCGAATCTTCTGGTTCGTGTCGCGGGCTGTAGCGGTTGGGCCGTCATAAGTCCGCTTGAACTCGGACGCCATGTTTTCCCACCGTCGACGGAACCACCCACCACCGCCTGAAGGTTTTGGAGGCTTGGGGGTTGGCAGATTCGGGGTCGCGGTTGGGGGCGGGCCGGAAGGCTTCGACTTCGATGCCCCGCCAGTCTTGCTCGCGCGAGCCTGTGAGATCGCCATGTCGAGATATTGTCGAGCAGTCTTGGATATGGCCCCGGCGGCTAGGCCCGCCGCCTCCGCACTAAGCTTATCGCCGACCCTGTTCAGGAACTTCTGAAAACCGCTGCGTGTCAAGTTGGAGTATTCCGCGTCCATTTTGATGCGGTTGATGGTGGCTTGAAGTTGCTTGTCCGAAATCGAAGCTGTTTTCTTGCTCCGGATTAAACCCGAGGTCGAACCCGTGGACGAGTTTTCTTTAGGTTTAGCCGCATTCTTATCAACAACCAGTTCAACTTTCGGCTTCTGGGGCTTATAGAGCGTGTCCACCATGCCGACGTTGGGGTTGGCCTTACGGCGAGCAAGGCGGCTGAGTACGCTGCCACCAGACGAGCGTCGGTCTTTGCGGACGCCCCACTTCATTCCCTTGACGCCGTGGTGGGTTAGGGTAGAGGTTTCCACAGGTCTACACCTCCTTTGTAACGACTGTAGTGTACGGCGATTCGCCAAGACAGCTCGTCGAGCTGATGCTGCATGGCTGTAACCAGGAACGCATTCTGTGGAGGGTCGAATAGCTGCTTGACTTTGGCAAACACGAATGACTTGATTTCCGGCGGATTGGTCGGTCCGAGAAGCTGCTCCCAGGTTGCCTCCTGGTCAACGACAGTCGCTCTTGTAGGCGCGCCCAGCATTTCAAGCGTACTGAACGCACTGTTTATAAAGATTTTCAGCTCATTGTCGAAGTCGTAATTGTCCCATTCGATGCCGAGCATATTCTTGACATCGGCCAGAACACTCATGTAGCCTTCTTTCCCCAGAGTACAGTGTCCCCTGGTAAACGTGCAATAAGTGGTTTCGGCAATAGACCATCGTCACCATAGTGTATCGCTTGATGCGTGCGCATACTTACGCTGATGAGATACTTCGGTTCCAATACCGCAGGGTTTCCGTATTTCAGGTCGACCGGCCGCATGGGGTTCATGTGATGGATATAAATCCGACCATTAATCGGGTATTCGGGGTGCCCAATGTCAAACCCGTTGTCCCGCAGTATCACTTCGTCGCGGATGGCCTTCCACTCACGGGATTGGTAGAAACGTTGGTTAAGCCATCGATCGCCGCCGAATGTTCGCTCGCCCACACCTTGGTTGATCCGAAGGTACTTGTACCGCTCAAAGTAGTCCGTGATCGCAGAAAGCTCGTCATACGTCCGCATCGTCGCCTCGGTACGCTTTCATTGCCTCGAGGGCCTCAGCATAGAGCTCTTCGAGGCGCTGACCCGACTTCAAAGCGCCGACTCGAGCGTCAAGCAGGGAGTTTTCGTTCGCCAAGCGAACACGTTCGAGCTCTTCGCGCTCTGGGTCCAGCTTCAGACACTGTACGACGAGCTGATTTGAAGCTGTACCGTCGGCAATGCGCTCTTCAGCAAGGGCAAACGCGGCGGCTTTGAGCTGATTAGCCCGTGCGGCGGGCGTTCTGGCCGGTGGCCGGCGGCGTTTGGGGGTGGTCGGGTTCTGTTTGGTCGCCATTGGTCTCCGTCCGATTTAGTTTTAGCTCAGTGAGTCTCCAGATTTTACCCCTTCGGGGTAATTTCGGAG
>ERZ773070.1011-NODE-1011-length-18175-cov-9.944702_pt1 | contig 18175 bp, 17 predicted proteins | sample MGYA00580618_ERZ773070 | MGnify/ENA primary metagenome ERZ773070 (study PRJEB29015, sample SAMEA2738023) | human oral metagenome | biome: human oral; feature: human-associated habitat; material: dental | place: China | collected 2019 ... | reverse complement strand
GTCTCGCCGAGCCGGCCCCAGTAGTCCACGGCGGCGGCCATGACGTCCGACGGGGAGGCGTCCCACGGGAAGGTGGGGCCGGTGTCAGTGGTCTGAATCTCCTCGGGGTAAGCCTTCAGGGTGCCCTCGGCCACGCCCTTAGAGATCAGGTCCAGGGCCCGAACTGCGTGGAACCACGAGCCGAAGTCCAGGGCCGGCGTGATCTCGGACCGGGCGCGGCGCAGGCCGTCGATGTAGCGGTACTTCCACGCCTGCGGACAGCGGCGATGGAGGGTGAGTGAGGAATAGGTGGCCTTCTCGGCCGCGATGACGTCCTCCTCAGGACGCTGGGCGAGGCTCATGGGTAGCTACTTCCTATCGGCGTAGATGTGATTCATAAGGGTCTTCTCTAGGTCAGTGCGGTCCTGGTAGGCCTGGAACACGGTATCGTCCACGGTGTTCGGTGCAAGCGCGTACCAGAACGTGGTTGCGCTCTTCTGGCCGAGGCGGTTGAGCCTGTCGCGGGCCTGAACGATGTCGTCTCTCTGCCAGGGAAGCGAGGCGAAAACCGCGTTCCGAGCCGTCACGAGCTCGTTCACAGCGACCGACAACGTCTTGATCTGGGCGACGATGACGAGTCGGGCCGGGTCCTCGGATCCGAAGCGCTGCCGCATCTTCAGACGGTCCTCGGGTCTCGTGGAGCCGTCGATCCTCAGGACCGTGGTCCGCTTGTCGGCGATCTCCTCCTCCAGCGCCACGAGTTCGCGGGTGAAGGATCCGAAGACGACGATGCGCTGCTCGTCCTCCAGGGTGTCGTGAATGAGGGAGGCGATGGTCTTCGCCTTGGACCGGCCGATCTCTCGGACCTGGCCCTCGTCGTCGGGGAGATGGCCGGCTGTGATCTGCCTCAGGCGGGTCATCCTCACAAGGCGGCTGGCCGCGGTAGCGGCGTCCCCGTCTCCGGCCTCTCTGGAGTCGTCCTCCTCGCGGAATTCGACCTGGAGCTTCGTGCGCATGTCCTCGTATGCCTTGAGCTCCTTCGGGCTCAGAGCGACGGGGAGAACCGTATCTACGGCGTCAGGTAGGTCCAGGCACTCCTCCTTGATGGCTACCGAGGAGCGCTCGCCCATGATCTCCTCCAGGCGGTCCAGGTTCTTGAAGCCGACGACCTCGTGACCCATGTACCCGCCCATCTCGGCGTAGTCCTCCTTAAAGTGCTTGAAGGTGGCCGCCCTCCTCTCACCGTTCGGCTGCACCCGGCCGAAGGCCTTGGGGTCGAGGAATCTCCACTGGCCATAGACATCCAGCGGGCTGTGGGGGATCACGGTCCCCGTCAGGCCGATCCTGCGCTCAACGCGTGAGCCGATCCGTCCCGCCAGGCGAGATGCGTTGGAGGAGACGGACTTAATCTTGTGCATCTCGTCGATCACTACGAGGTCGGGATCGAAGTCCGTGACCGCACTCAGCACGACGTCGGCCATGGTCTTGGACCCGACCTGCCTACGCTGAGACAGCGTGTCCAGGTTGATCGCCTCGATAACGAGGCGGGGCTTGCCGTCACCGAGCACGTCCGGCCCGGCCTTGGCCGCCATCTTCCGATCCAGCACGACGCCGTCACGGCGGGCGGCCAGCGCCCAGGAGCGGTTCGCGTGGAGAGAGCGGACGTCGTCCCCGGCACCGCGCCCCAGGCCTCCGGTCGGTTTGGCGACCGCCTTACCGCCGCGAGAGCGCAGGGCCTCGACGCGCTGCATGACCGACCCGCCGAGGGCCTCGGCCCACACATTGACCTGAGGGCTGACCCACTTCGGAGCCTGGAGCGCCCACTGGTCTACGGCGGCGAGCGGGCCGATCACGAGGACGCGCGCCTCGCGGCGTGGGGAGGTCAGGGCGAGTAGGGAGCAGTAGTCCAGCGTAACCGCGGTCTTCCCAGTGCCGGGCTCCATGAGGAGGGCGCCGACGCCGTTGCAGGCGATGAGCTTGGCCAGGCCCCGTTTCTGGTGAGCGAAGCGGGGCGGACCGCCGAACTCGAACTTAGTCACGGCCCCGCATCCTCTCCAGCAGATCTGCCACGTCAACCGGCTCCCAATCGAGGATCAGGTCATACTTCGGGTCGAGGAGCCAATGAGGCTGGACCCCGTCCTGGGCTCTGCGCTCTACGGGGTAGAAGTACTCGTTCCCGTCCGAGTCGTATCTTCGGGAGAAGATCCCGAAGACGCGCTCCCCGCTCCCGATCTGCACGTGCTGGCGACGGGCATCCCTTACGTAGATGAGGTCGTGGTCAGGCCACTCCCTCACGACCTCCGCGCCGGCCTCGGGCTTGGTACTCATCTCTGCTCCTCCAGGTGCATGGCCGCGGCCTTCTCGGCCTCGGCGAGGATGTGCGCTTGGCGCCGCGCCTCCGGGATCCTCAGCAGATCCTTTCGGCGGTCATGGATGTCGGTCAGGTAGCGGATGTACTCCCCGACGAGCTCGGCCTTGGACCGATCGTGGCCGACGCGCCGGCTGGGAATGTAATCGATTGGCTTCTTGCCCTTAACAGCCTGGATGTCGGAGTCCCTGACGTCTCCGCCGGGGGACGCCTTCACGCGGCGCATGATCTCCTCCGCACTGACGACGTGCCGAGTCACTTCGCCCTCCTTCTATAGGTATTGATGATTGATGTGATGACTTTCAGAAGTGTTCTCACAGGTACCGCTCCTCGGGAACAGAGACGAAAGCACCCTCGCGGATCGAGAAGGCCAGGACACGGCGGTCCCGGATGCCGGCCTTGATGGCCTTGATCCCGTAGCGGACGATCTGCGAGAACTCAAAGACCATCCAGACGCCCCACACGATGTCGAGGGGGCCGTCGGCCGCGGTCAGGGTGTGCAGCACCATGACGAAGATTGTGGCGCCAAGCGCCCAGTAGGCGTGGTTCAGGGCGTGGTTCGCGTATACGGCGTTGGGTGAGGTAAGTGAATAGGTTCCGGGCTTGGGGCTCATGGTGATTCCTTATGGGTGGTGCTGATTGATAGGTGGCGGTGATGGGTGGGGATCAGGCGGCGGACCCGCAGTCGCAGTACTGCTCGGGCTTCTCGCAGGAGGGGCAGTACCGGTCCCCGGTCCACGGGTCCTCCAGGACGCCGGTCAGGCTGTACTCACGGTAGGCCCGGGCAAGGGCCTTCTCGTCAGGCACGTACATCTCGTTGAGGTACGCCTCCCACTGCGTCCAACGCCTACGCTGTGCTCGCATGGAGCCTTTGCGTGCCATTTCAATTCTCCTTTCCGCCGTAGCGGTCGTTCCTTTGATGGCTAAAGCCTACGCAGCCCGTATGTCAGGATGCAAGCCCTGGTAAAGGTCTACCCCAGTGACTTGAGTCACTGGGGTAGATTCCGTTGAGATTGCGCCGATTGGTGGGCTAGTCGCCGCGGTAGTGGGCCCGGATAGCCTGGACAGTCCTGAGCTCGCCACCGACGTAGACTTTCGCCGACGTCTGCCAAATATGCCAGCCGCGTTCATGCAGCATGGCAATGACGTCCAGGATCTCCTCGTAGCTCTTAAGGCCGAACGACGCCATGACCGCGTCCTCGACGTCGTACTGCCGGAGCAGGGTCTCTAGGGTCTTCCAATCGCCTAGGCCCCGCACCCGGTAATCCAGGTCAAACAGGGGACGGTTCCATCCCATCTCTCGAGCCCTCTCGAACGCCTCCTCCGGCGTCAGGAGGGGTAGCCTGTCGAAGTCGCGCACCTCAGCTCTCACCTACGCTCTCTCCGTTGCTCTCGTCCAGGACCCGTTCCACAGGACCGTCCTCGCCGACGGCGACCAGCGTGTACTGACGGCCGCCGCGCCCGCCCTCAGCCATGATCCAGCCTCGGGAGATCAGCCGGTCCAGCGCCGCCTTAGTGCGCTCGCGCGGGAGGTCAGGATCGACGATGTCGAACAGGTCCCGCGAGCCCAGCCGGATACCGACCTCACCTCGGAACGCTCCGATGAGGGTGTCCTCGTCGTCCTGTCGCTGGGCGATCTTCTCCATCATCTTGGACATGTCGGTGAAGTCCAGCTCCACGCGACGCCCGATGTCGTTAACGTCCTCGCCGTCGGCGTTCAAGGTGCCGCCACCTCCTGAGGGAGTGCGCCGCGGGGGAGTGATGACGAGGGACGAGCGCCCCTCAGTGCGGCTGTCGAGCGTGACCACGCCGGCCACCTGCGCCTTGCCGCGCCCGCCAGTCTTCTGAGAGTGGGCGCGGACCTGGCCGGGCCGGTCCTTGAGGACGACCAGCTCCATCTCACCGACGTCGCCGGGCATGGGCTGCTTGATCGGCCACACCTGGAGCAGGGTGCCCTGCACCATGGCGACCTTGTGCTGCGAGCCGATCGGCATGGAGCCCTTCTCGGCGCTCTTGGCCTGGTGGTCGATGATGATGACGGTCGATCGACCGTTACGGGTAAGGCGCTTCAGCCACGACGTGATGACATCGGTGGAAACGGCGTCATTCGCGTCCAGGCCGTGCAGGCCGTAGAGGGCGGTCATACCGTCGGCCACGATGATGTCCGGGTCGAGGGACTGGAGGGCCATGTCAAACTGGTCCTGAGCGAACTCTCCGCTCTTCGTGGGCTGGTCCTTGCCCCACTTGTTGCGCTGCATGTCGGCCAGAGGCCCCTCTGGGCGGATGTAGGAGAACTGGGCTCGGAGGTCATCGTCCACGGCGCCCAGCAGACGGAGGCGGTTGAGCGTCTGGACCGGCTCGTCCTCGAAGTCGAGGTACAGGGCGCGGCCGCCGGCCTCGATCTCCTGTAGGCAGATCGCCATGGCGATCCAGGACTTGGCCGACTCCGATGAGCCGAACAGCATGTTCACCCGGCCCCGGTACATGAGGCAGGCGCCGTCGTTGCGACGGCAGACTTCCGGGTCCGGGACAGTGAGCTTCCCGGTCAGGTACGGCTCCAGGTCGACAGGGCTCCAGGACGACGGGCGGGCGTCAAGCGGATCCAGGTCCTCGCAGGAGTCCTCATTGATAGCGTCCTCCTCAGCGCCGGTCTCCTCGATCTCTTCAGCGCCGTGCTCCGGGAGGAGAGCCCCGAGCGACCGGGGCCCATCGGCGTCATCGGCCTCGACGAACTCGGGCCCCGGGGCCGAGTCGTCGAGCTCGATCGTGAGTCCGTCCCACTGGCGGGCCCACGGCGGCATCCAGCCCGGCACGTCGCCGGCCACGTCCGGCACGAAGCCGGCCACTGCCTCGGCGTCGCGCGCCAGGCGCTCGACGATCTGCACGCTCTCCTCCCCGATGTACTCGGCCAGGCGGGTGAAGCCGGTGGCCTCCCCGCCCTCCCGAAGGCGGCGCTTGGTGGTGTAGATCGCCTCGCGCTCGCGCTGCTCGGCGCCGTCCTCGTCGTGGGTGGCCAGGGCCAGGGTGCGGATGACGAGGCCGGCGTTCCGCTCCCAGAACGGGTGCACGGTCTGTGAGTCCCCATAGCGGAGGAGGCCGCCGGCCAGGGCGACGTAGGCGTCGTGGCGCTGACCTGGCCCGGGCCACGCGTCCAGCAGGACGGAGCACAGCCCGAGGAGGATGACCTGGGCCAGCAGCTCGGTACCGTCCACGACGGCGGGACCCTCGGCGCCGCCCCAGGGCTCCCCCTCCCACTCGTAGGTCTCGGCCGTGTCGGGGTGGATCGACGGGGGCACGATGGTCTGAGCGCCGTTGCCGCGGATCTCGACCGACACGCCAGAGCCTCGGCCCGACTTGTCGGGGATGCGCAGGCGCCGCGTCGCCGGCAGGGTGCCCGGCTTGGCGCGGTACCAGTAGTGCGACTTGCGGGACGTCTCGCGGCCGTGGACCGCCGCCGTGTAGGGCAGCAGGTACGACTTCAGTCGAGCCGCGGCCGGGTGGTCGAGGTCGACGTCGATCAGGTCTCCCGACGCCTCGCCGAGGAGGACACCAAGGTTCGTGGAGCCGCCGGCCGTGTACTCCTCGAAGGCGGCGCGGACGGCGTCCTCCCCCTCGCCGGTATCGGTCGTGGGGTCCGGCCAGCGGAGCCTCGTCCAGCCGGCCATCGTCGGGCTCTTGGAGTGGCGGGGGATGGGTAGGGGCGTCAGCCCCCTGCGGTACGCATCGAGGGCGGCCTCGACGACGGCCGCGTTGTGCTTCTCAGTTGTGCTCATGGGTCCTGGGTTGCTAGGTGGGGTGGGTAGATGCCCTGAAACCGGTGACCGGTAGTCAGCCGGTCACCGGTTCGAGGGGTTGTCTGGATTGGTGAAGGTGGTCCGATGCGGCGTCACCTTGATTCCCGAAGGGTGAGGTGCGAGATCGAGCTCGCGGTTCCCGTACGCCTCCATGAGGCGCGCTAGGACGATCCTAGGCTGGAGGCCCTGGCGCTCTGCCCGGCGGACGACTCGGTCCCAGGTAGCCTCCCTCATCGTGAACCTGACTTCCTTGCGAGGGCTGGAAGGGTCACCCGGCTTCCGGCCGAAGTCTATCGATGTGGGGGCATCCAACGGTGCGAACCGCTGGTCGAGGTCTGGGCGGTCGTCCACGTACGGAACGAGCTTGTCCTTGCTGGGGCGGGGCATGTCATCTCCTTGGTCGGGTGTATGCCCCGCATACACTACCCGAAGAGTATTGGAACCTCAAGGGTTCGAGGGCCGTTGCCGGCAGGTGTTGCCGCGTCCCGCGGCTGGAAGTCCATTCTTTACGAAGGCTCATGAGACGTTGACGAGACGTCCGGGCGAATCCTGATCTCAGTTTCCCGCGTACGTCGCCGGCCGGCCCACCACAGGCCGAACCGGTCCCGAAGGGGCGGTTCCCATCGCACGGGGGACTTCCCAGGCCGTCTTTGCCGGATCGGGGCTGCCGGTGGTGACAACAGCCTCGAAGGGCTCGGTCGGCTGGGACCTTCCCGAGGAAGCGTTTCAGCGGGGCGCTCCTTGCAGAGCCGCTTCTCCTCGCGTTCCGGGACCTGTCGACTGCGTCACGGATCGCGTTTCCGGTTGTCCTCCGGTCCCCGTCCCCTCACACTGATCTGTGCTCGCTTCTCGGCGAACCTCGGGGCCTTCAACCCGCGGTCCTACACCCTCACCGACTTCGGAGACTCGTTTGGCGGCCCACCCCTAACTACGAGCCGGGGGCTACGGGGAACACACAAGGCCTTTCCCGACGCCGGTGGTGATGATTGGCGGAATCCAGTTATCCAGGCCTTACGAGCCCTGTAGCGTTGGTCGACTTGGCTTAGAACCCCGGGAGGCGTGTCCCGTCTGAGTCCCGTCCGTCCAGGCCATCGCGTACTCGCAAAGCCTCCCAGCTGACTGGGTATCTCTACCGCCTCGGGTTAGTTCCTCGTCCGGAAAGGGACTTCCGCCGCCGGCTTGCGGCGGTCAGTCCGGGGAGTTTCGCCCCCTCGGCGGTGATGGGTTCATCAAACCCCATCTCGAGTCCGGATGCAAATCGGAGGGGCCATTTCTTGTCGTGAGTGTCGTCACATTTGTGCGGGGCGGCCGGCGCGGCCCTCCCCGGAACGAGGGGGGCGTGTCCCGGATCGGCCGGCGTCGGAATTCCCCTGAAGCGTTCTAAGCCCTTCTGAGCGCCTTTCAGGGCCGTACCCCTCCGGGAGTGCGGGGACGGGGTAAAAGTCCGTCAGAATCGCTTACACGGCCTCTGAGGGGCATGTGCGGCCCTCTCCCCGGCACGAAGGTGCGGTGACGGGGCGCCCGGGTCTCGGATCGAAGGTCGATCGGTGCGGACTGCCGTCGGAGCTCGAGGTCGCAGAGAGGCCCGAGGGGCGGGCGTGTTGACCGAGCGCAGCGAAGCGGAGCGAGCCTCAACACGGCGACCCGAGGAAAGCCTCTCCGCCTGGAGCCGAGAACCTGCGAGGACGCGTGGGCGACCGGCGCCCCAGCGCCGCAGCGCCCTTCACGCGGACACCGCAGGGGCGAAGGCTCCCCGGCGCCTGCGACGGGCACGACTCGAACCGGGGTTCAAAGACCCGACCCCGAAGCGCAGCGGAGCGGAGCGAGGGGTCGGGTCGGAACCGGCAACGGGTGCGGAAACGGCATCGGCAACGGAGTGGCCTAGGTCACATATATACATATATTCCACTACCCACACACGAAGCGTCCTTGCCCCCCTGACTCCGTCAGGGGGCAAGGACGCGAGTGTGTGGGCGCGCGCGGGCGCGCGGGATATCAAATTCCGGGGCCAAATGCAATAGCAGACCGGTGAGGTTGTTCACGGAATAGGGGTTTAAAAGTTAGACATTCATCACACCCATATCTGGGAATAGTATGCAGGCATACTGATTAATCCCAGTAATGGGGCCCGACACGCGGAAGTTGTAGTGCGCCGCGCCCGAGTACGGGGGAACTTGTAACTTGGCATACACATTTTGACATAAGTATTAGTTACCCTTCCAACCGTGCTTAAAACGCCGTGACCGCCCCCACTTTCTCACTATGCGGACACCTGTCTCAGCATGTGGACATGCGGCCGGGTAGTGAGTCAGGGCACACAAAAGGGCCCCAGCCATCGCGGCTGGGGCCCTTCGGAGAGGGGGCTCAGGCGCCCTTCGGAGCCCTTCGGTAGGGGGTCCGGTTGCGAGCCGGGCGTCGCGCCCCGCCCTTCGTCATCGTGCCAGGGAAGGTCGGGTCGATGCGGCGGGCCCTGCGCAGCCAGGAGTCCACGGTGTAGACGCTGCGGCCGAGCTCCTTGGCGATGTCGGTGCGGGTCTTGCCCTCCTCGACCATCGCGCGCAGGGTCTCGACTGGGGCCCCTCGGTAGGCGTTGCCCCCGCGTGCAGGCTTCTCGGCCCTCTCAAGCACGTTTGCGGCGATTTCGCAGAGGGTCCTGTGGGGGACACTGTCGGGGAAGCGAACGCCCGCGTCTGGGCGGCACAGGAGGTTCACGACGTGGTACCGGCCGCCGGCGTCAGGCTCCTGGGTGATCTCGACCCAGTACTCGATCTCGTTCTTGGTGTCCCGGATCTGGACGGCGGGGCGGCCCTGGATGGTCGCCTTGCGGGCGGGGTAGGTGCGAAGCGCGTTGCGCATGGCGTCTCCTAAAGTGTGATGTAGATCTCTGAGGGATTTGGGAATAGGCTAGAATCCGTTGCAATCACTACGTATTCCCGGATTCTGAGTTTTGAGACGTATGTCTCAGGAGATGAGGGGTGAAAGTGTGATGCATGTCTCCGAGAATGCGGGAATACAGGACTTTCCCCAATGTTTCCAACGTATTCCCGGTTTTGGGGTTTTGAGACGTAAGTCTCAATCAGACGGCCGGGAGCGGGTCGTCCTCGTCGTGCAGGTCGTGCACGCCCCAGCGGGTACCCGCACTAGGTCCTGCCACGATCGGCACGTCCATCTGGCAGTCGAGGGGCCGCAGGAAGGTGTTGACGTCCTCCATGCGGCGCTTGCACTCGATCAGGATCTCCTGCCAACGGTCCTGAGGAACCTCGATGCAGATCTCGTCGTGCACGGTGGCCACGACGTGCGCGCCCTCTACCTTGGGGAGCGGGTAGCCGGGCAGCGTGCCCATGATCGAGGCGGCGGCCATCTGCATGAGGTCCGAGCCGAAGCCCTGCACAGGGCTGTTCAGGGCGTTGCGCTCGGCGTGGGAGGACTTGAACGAGCTCCTCGAGTACAGGTCGCTGAGCCACTGCGTACGCCCGATGGGGGACGTCACGTAGCCGCGCTCGTAGGCCCGACGCTTCGCCCGCTCGTGCCACTGCCTCATCCCGTCCCACATCTCGAAGAACGCGCTGTGGACGGCCTGGGCCTCGGCCAAAGTGAGAGAAACGTCATAGGCGGTGGCGGCGTAGGCCTGGAATCCGCCGGGGCTCATGCCGTAGAGGAGACCGAAGTTGCCGGCCTTCGCGCGCTTGCGCTCCAGGCTGGTGACGTCCTCCGGCGCCTTGCCGGCGATCTTCGCGGCGAGGAGCCTGTGAAGATCGTCACCTCGCTGGAACGCCTCGATCATCGGCTGCGAGCGGGAGATGAAAGCCGCCACCCGCAGCTCGACCTGGCTGTAGTCGAGGTCTAGCAGGACGTGGCCGGGGCGGGGGATGAAGGCTGGTTTTAGTGAGCTAGCGCACTGCTGAAGATTCGGCGACGCGCAACTTAATCTTCCCGTGCGGACAAATCCCACGTTGTAGGTGGCATGGATCACGTTGTTAGGGTCACGAAGCTCCAGCCACGAACGCAGGAACTCCAGCGTCTTGGTCGCGTCGCGGTGGCGCAGCAGGGCGTCGGCGGCGGGGGAGCCCTGACGCTGCTGGGCGATGAGGACCGCCTTGTTCCACTGAGCGTTGCCGGAGTCCGTGCGGGCCGTCACACGCAGGTCGCCGGCCTCGATGGCCTGGGCCACGAAGCCCTGGAACCACTTCGACGTCGCGGCCGTGGTCACGCCGTCCTTCGCCGGCGCCGGGGCGGGGGCGGTCCCGTACAGGCCGAGGATGTCCTCGCAGGCCTTGAGGCGCATGGCGTCCATCTCCCCGATCTTGGCGTGGACCCAGTCGACGTCGAGGAGGAATCCCCGCTGCTCGACCTTTGTGAGAGTCTTCACAGTTGGCATGGCGACGTAGGTGGCGACCTTACCGAGGCGGGCCATCTGAATGTCGTCTGAGTCGAAGGGCTCCTCGTCACCGGTCAGGAACATCTGGTCGCGGTGCTCCTCCTCGATCTTCCAGGTGTAGTAGGTGTCACGCGCCGCGTACTCGCCGAGCTGGATCAGATCAACGCGCTCGGCGGCGCCGGGGGTGCCGAGGTCGAAGTCGTCCCACTCCTCGATCCCGAAGTCGCGGGCGGCGCGGATCTTCAGGCGGGTGCGGGCCTCGGTGTCCACCAGCTGAGACGAGACGGTCGTGTCCCACTCGATGCGGTCGGACAGGTCCACGCCGGCCTGGGCGAAGACCCAGCGGGCATCGAACTTGATGTTCGCGTTGACGAACGGTTTCCCGCTGCGGTTGATCTCGCGACCGATGATCGCCATGACCTTCCGCCACGCGCCGAGCAGGGGCGAGGCCGGGTGCGAGAGTGGTACGAGGTAGGTCATCGGCTGTTCGCCGTCGAAGGTGCGCCAGTTGTAGGCGCCGGCCGCTGCGCGCTCAGCGTTCGGGAGGGTAAGGGAGGCCAGGACGATGCGGGCGGGGTAGCCACCGTTGGTGTCGCCGCCAGCCTCTGCGTACTCGTCCAGGCCAGTGGTCTCCAGGTCCATGACGACCTTCTGCGAGGCGTGGATCGCCTTGACGAGGCCCTTCAGGTCCCCCTTGCCCCAGACCCACGTGATTGGGCCGCAGGGCGTGTGTGAGCCCTGGGCGGCCTTCCGGGCCCGGCTCACGACCTTCTCCAGGTCCATGATGCTCATGACTGCTCCTATCTGGGACGGCGTTCGCCGTCGCCGGGTGATGGGACCAGCCTACATTTTGTGAGGTGACGGGGAAAGGGCTCACAAAATGTATGGGGGGTGATCTAGGCAACAGAAACCCCCGGGTAGTCAATCCGGGGGTTTCTGGGGCGTCCTTGCCGGCGCGGGTCGACTCCCTAAAGGGAGACCGGGAGTCAGACCTCGCGCAGGAGAGAGACTAGCACGTCCTGAAGGTTGCCTACCTTGTACGAGTACTCGACGCGGCTGCGGCGGGAGTAGACCTCCATAGTCCACAGAGGCCAGCGGCCGCGCTTCTCGTCGGACTCGGTGAGGGTCAGCACGAGGTCGTTGCCGTTCTCCGCCAGGACGCTGGGGGCGCCGTCCTTCGTCACAGTGCTCACGTAGCGGAGGTAGGGGCGCAGGGCGTTGGCCCAGGACTGGGCGGACACACGGCGCTCAGTGAGCGGGTTGAAGTTGCCTGGGAAGGCTAGGTGATTGGTAGAGAGGGGTGTCATTGGATTCTCCTATCAGCTGGAAAGGCCCATGGACACGTCGACGCCTCGAATGATCTTGGCGTCCCCTTCCAGGAGCACAGATGCCCGAGACCCGGCCACGCCGTCGCTGGGGAGGTATACCTTGGAGTTGCCGAAGGCTTCCACGTCCACGTCGGCGGAGGCCACATACACGGACGCCTCCATGTTGACGGCCACCGTGGCACTGTCGTAGGCGTAGACGGTGGCGGAGTCGTAAGCGTCCACGACTCCTCTCGCGATTGCGTAGACAACGGCGGACTTCTCGGCGATAACGGTCGTCTCACCCTCCCCGGAGACCCATACCGGCGCAGGGCCGTAGGCCACGACGTGGAGGTTCGCCAGGGAGTCATCTACCGAGATGGGCTCGCCGGCGGTGCCTCGGAGGTAGAAGGCTGAGTTATAGTGATTGAGCGCGTACCCCTCACGCTCGGCCTCGTTCAAGGCCTTACGGATGTCTTCCGTGGAGTTGATCTCGTACTCGTACTGGTTCTTCATGGTGGGACCTATCTGCTGGGTTGACCGTATCTCGGCCTACGTCGACTGTACGTCAGTGGTGAGGCGGCAGCAATACCTTCACAAGTTTATGGCTGTGAGTTGCGCAACTTAGGTCTCAATATGGCCCGATTTGTGGAAAGGCTGGGGACGGGGATAACCTGTTCCTAGCATTCCCAGCAACCTCTAGATTGGAGACCCGTGAGCCCGCTGGACGAGGCGATCATCGCCAATGACGCGCTCCCAGAGCGCGAGCGCAAGACAAACATCGACCTGGCCGAGGAGTTCAACACCTCCGAGGCGACCGTGCGCCGCCATCGGCGCGCCCTGAAGCGCAAGAGCCGGGATGAGCTCAGCCGGGACGAGTTCTTCGACCTCCCTGTAGGGGCCATTACGAAGCGCGGCAAGACCGTCCGCCTCGCCGACGGCTCCTACGAGAAGATCGAGTACCGCCCCGGCACCTTGGAGATGGAGGAGGCCAAGCGCCTCTCCTACGAGGACCTGGAGCCCGTCTTCCGGGAGCCTCTTCTCCCCCGGGTGTCCGCCAACGTTGAGGATGACACGCTTATTGTCTGCATGGCTGATTATCAGCTGGGGAAAACGGGGCAGGGTGGCGGCACCGAGGACACGGTCCGACTCGTCCGTAGGGCGATCAAGGACATCGCCGACGACATTCTCTTCCGCGGCCCATACAACCGCATCATCCTCGCCGACGTCGGTGACTCAACTGAAGGGTTCTGGAATGTCGCCAGCCAGGCCCAGACCAACGACCTCAGCCTCACCGACCAGATTCGCACCGTTCAGCGCCTCTACGCCGAGGCCGTGCGCACGCTCGCACCGCTGTGCTCATCCCTCTACTACGTCGCCGTCCCCTCCAATCACTGCGCCGTGAGGACCGGGACCGGCAAGAACAGCCGGGCCAACGCGCCGGGCGACGACTTCGGCATCATGATCAGCCACAACATCGAGGACATCGTCGCCGACCGCGAGGGCTACGAGCACGTGAAGTTCTTCCGCCCCGAGAAGTGGGAGGAGGCCGTCACCGTGGACGCTGCGGACGGGACCCGCATCGGCTTCACGCACGGCCACCTGGCAGGCTCACAGTCGAAGGTGCCTACATGGTTCAGGGACCTAGCGTTCGGCCGCAGGAGCGGCCTCTACGACGCCAGAATCCTGGTGCACGGTCACTGGCACAACTTCGGTGTCCGTCAGGTCGGCGACGCTCGCTGGATCATCTCCTGCCCGTCGGCGGACCGCGGTAGCGACTGGTGGACGAACATCAGTGGGGACTCCGCCAAGCCTGCCATCCTCACCTTCGAGGCTCGAGGCGGGAACGCCTCCGCCTGGGAGCTCTACTCCTGACCACCACCAGCGAGGAATCATGAGAGTTCTATCACTTTGCTCCGGTTACGGGGGCCTTGAGCTCGCCCTGGCGCGGGCTCTGCCTGCCCAGACCCCCACAATGGTCGCCGTCTGCGACAACTACGGCCCGGCCAGGGTCGTTCTGGCCGCCCACTGGCCTGAGGCCGCCCAGTTCAAGGACGTCCGCGAACTCGCCCTGGACTCCGTGCAGGCCGACGTCGTCACGTTCGGCTTCCCGTGCCAGGACCTGTCTAGGGCCGGGCACGGGGCGGGCTTGCGAGGCAGCAGGCGCGGCTTGTTCTTCAGGTGCGCCGAGGTCGGGCACATGTCAGGCGCCCAGGTCCTCGTCATCGAGAACGTCCCGCAGGCCCTCAAGTATCGGGAGACCATCGACGAAGAGCTTGCCAGGTACGGGTTCTCTGTCCGATGGGGTCGGGCTGAGGCGTGGGAGGCCGGCCTACCCCATCGACGCGCGCGCGTGTTTCTCGTAGCGGTTCGGAATGGCGGGGAGGGCCTCCTTCAGGAGGATAAGGGCCCCTCTCAGACTCCGGAGAGGTCCTCAGACTTCCTCCCCACCCCGACCGTAGTGGACATGGGATGGGGGCATTCTCCCGAGGCGTGGGAGACTTGGCGCGAGGCTCAGCGCCGTAAGCACGGAAACGGCCACGGCCAGTCCCTGTACCAGGCGCTAGGATGCCCCGCACCTGAGCAGGCTACCCGAGCCATGGAGAGGATGATGGGGCTGCCTGAGGGCTGGGTAACTGGCCAAGGCCTCAAGGTCTCAGCAGAGCGCCGGCTGCTCGGTAACGGGGTCGCGCCTGCCCAGGGAGCCCTCGGAATCAGGAGAGCACTGAATTCCCCGATCTAGGAATGGCAAGCCCCCACCTGTACCAACCCGGTTACAGGTGGGGGCTTGCAGTATCTCAGGCAGCCTTCGTGACCTTGATGTCGTGGATCACGACCGGCACGCCGCCGGGCGTGTGGGACTCAATGAAGGGGCCCCACTTCTCGGCGAATTTGAACATGCCGATGTGTTTGTCGACGTCCATCGGCGTGATCTTCGCCCTGTAGAGCTTGTTGTCCCCCGGGAACGCTCGGAACTTCACGAACTCCTCGCCGCGGCGCACCTCGATCAGGTCCTCGGCGGCCCACAGGCGCCCGATCCGCAGAGGCACCATGGCCTCCTCGTCGCCCTCGCCGGAGCCGTGGTAGGAGTAGCGGATCTCGATGTCCCAGGTCCCCTTCGCTGAGCGCATCTGCTCCGGGCCGGGGTGGAGTGGGGTGTGGTCCTTGTCGACGATGACCCCATCGCCGGCAGGGGAGGCGGTGACGCCCGGCCACTCGGTTACGGGCGGGAACGAGTTCTCGTCACCGCTGATAGGCGTCGCCGGGCGCACGATGATCGTGCCGACCGGTGTCCCCTCAGGAACGAGAGCCTCGCGGTCCAGGCGCAGCAGGCGCGGGGTGGCCGCCACCGTGGCCGAGAGGGCGTTCACCCTGGTGGATGCCTCTGACGACGCGCCGTCGGCCGACGTCGCCCGGGCTCGGGCCTCCTCCGCAGCAGCCTTAGCCGCGACCGAAGCCGCGGAGGCGTTCGCGGCGTCCGTGCGGACGCCCGCAATCTGGGTCTCCATCTGATCCCGCGTGGGCCGTAGCTCCAGCGCGTCCAGGAAGTCCTTCCTGGTCACGTACTGGGCCGAGTCCAGGCCCGCCTGGGGCCTACCCTCATCATTGATCTTGACGCCGGACGTGCCGATGTTGATCGTCACCTGCGATGGGCCACAGTATCCGGTCTTATCGTCTGCCATGGTTTCCTTTCTCAGGCCTGAATCTCTAGGGATGCGGAGATCTCACGAGTGCCGTCCCACACGGTCACGGTAGCGGGAGCCTCCTCGGCGCCGGTCCACACGGTTGCGGTCGGGCCGGACGGCACCGGCGTCTGATAGACCTTCACGTAGCTGAACTTGACGTCCGTCGACTCACGCACCACGATGGACGGAAGCCACTTCGCGTCAACCGTCGCAGGCAGGTCGAAGTCGATGACGACACGAGCGTTCTGCGCCGCAGGGAGTCGCCGGTCGTGGATGGCGACGTCCCCGATCTTCGCGTTCGCCGCCGTGTACTTGTTGACCACGACCCACACGACCGACTCGGCGTCGGCAGAGTACTCGTACTCGATCGTCCACTTACGGCCGCCGGCGGGGAGCGCGTACTGGTCGAAGAGGGTCGAGGAGGATCCGGCCCGAATCAGCGCCCCGTCGCCGTCGGGGGAGCCATTACCGCGCCACCACTGACTGAACGGGGGCAGGATGCTGTCTGCCACTACACGTCCTTCCTGACGATGATTGTTCCTGCAGGCGTCCCGGCCGGGACCGCCTCGTGCTTACCGAGTGAGAGGACCTTGGGCCTGGATCGGAGCTCGTCGACCTCCAGCTTCAGGGGAAGGTAGCCCTTCAGCCACGGCACCACGAGCTCAAGGATGTGGCTCGACGGCGGGTTCGCATAGGGATTTCCTATCGGCTCCCACTGACCACCCTGCTGCGGGTCCTCGCGCAGCTGCCCGTCGGTGATGTACAGGTGGGCGATACCGAGCCCGTCGGCCTTGTCGAAGACCTTCCGGTAGTTCTCTGAGGTGACTCCATGGACGACGGCCCACCAGCGCGTGGACGGGTACGCCTTCATGTGGTCCGGGAGGATCGGGGTGCCGGGGTCCTCGTTCAGGAACGCCGGCGCGTCCTTCTCGAACATCATGCAGACGTCGAAGTCGAGCTTGCACATGTCCTCGGAGATGTTCGAGCCCGAGTTGACGACGATGAGGAAGTCCTTGCCGTACTTGGCCCGGATCTTGTCAATCAGGGACTTGTAGGCGGCCACGCGGCCGGCCTGCGCTCCCCAGCCGTTGATCGTCTCGTCCAGGAACACGCCCTGACAGACGTCCCCGTACTGGGTCTTCGCCTTCTCGATCTGGCCGAGGATGTAGTCCGGCGTGTACTTGTCGACGTTGGGGACGTTGTCGCGGCCAGGGTCCCCTGCCGGGAGAGTGGCCGCGAGGTACTGGGTCTTGACGTAGAAGACGGCGCGCTTCGCACCGGCGGCGAGCGCAAGCGCGGCCTGCTTCTTGAAGTCGACGTTGAACTCATCCCAGTTGCCGCTGTTGCGGTTGAGGATGACGATGCCGAGGGAGCCGGCGAACTTCAGGATCTGCGCCCACTTCGAGGTCTTGCCCGGCTTGCCGTCGTCGTAGTAGTCCGGCCAGAAGTACGTCACCGGGGAGTAGTAGCGCTCGCCGGGCTTGAACGGGGAGAGCGCGGCGCCGAGGGAGTCGACTCGCCGGGTGACGTCGTTCAGGTCGGGCAGGCCGGCCTTCTGACTGAGCTCGCGCTGAAGGTTGTCGTTGGAGGCGTACAGCTGGTCGGCGTCGGAGCGGGTGACGTAGTCGTCCAGGGCGGCCTTCGTAGCGTACGTGCTGGCGGCGTCGGCTGAGCGAAGGTAGCCGGACAGGTCTGGCGCCGGCGTGGCTGGGGGAATGGCAGCGCGAACGCCTGCCAGGTCCGACTTGGTGGCGTAAGTTGTCCCCGCCGCCGTCGAGGTGAGGTAGCCCTTCAGGTCCTCCTTGGAGGCGTACTTGGAGGAGGCCTCCGACTTGGGGAGGGCCGCCTCTGCCAGGGTGCGGATGCTCCCCACGTCCGCCTTGGTCGCGTAGGTCGAGGCGGCGGTAGACGAGGACAGGGCGCCGTCGGCGGTGGCCTTGACCTGATCAATGCGGGTACCGAGGGCCGTGTCGGCCTGACGCATCTCGGCCTTGGTGGCGAAGCCCGACAGGTCCGGAGCCTGGCCTCCCCCGCCCAGCTGGGCCTGCGCCAAGGCCTCCTTCGTGGCGTAGGTGTCCGCCGCGTCGGCGGACTTGAGATAGTCGGTCAGGGACTCCTTGGTGGCGTAGGTGCTGGCCACGGACGCCGTGGTCGCGTACTGGGCCAGCTCGGCCTTCGTGGCCGCAGCGGAGGCGACGCCGGAGACGCTGTCGATGCGCTGACCGAGGGCGCCGTCGGCGGCCTGCATCTCGGATTTGGTAGCGTAGCCAGAGAGGTCCGGAGGTGTGGAGGCCTGGGGGATGGACTGCTTGACGGCCTCCACCTCGACCTTCGTGGCGTAGGTTGAGGCTGCCGTGGTTGAGGGAAGCGCGGCCCCGGCCGTGGCCTCGACGGCATCGATCCGACTGCCGAGGGCGGCGTCGCCCTGAGTGACCTCGAACTTGGAGGCGAGGGCGCCGCCCTCGGCCTTCGTCAGGAAGCGCTGATCGGCGCCCTCTCGGCTATACCAAGTGAGATCGGCCATATCCGTCTACCTCCAGGTGAGTACTCCATTGCCTAGGTCTATGACTTCAGACCTATTTATAGCCTCAAGGATACCCGGCTGTCCCGCAATGCGGACACCCCTGGCGCCGGGGTCCGGCGAGGGGCTGGGGGGCTGGTGAGGG
>ERZ773070.1007-NODE-1007-length-18201-cov-15.689077_pt1 | contig 18201 bp, 15 predicted proteins | sample MGYA00580618_ERZ773070 | MGnify/ENA primary metagenome ERZ773070 (study PRJEB29015, sample SAMEA2738023) | human oral metagenome | biome: human oral; feature: human-associated habitat; material: dental | place: China | collected 2019 ... | reverse complement strand
GCGTCAAAGTCCTCAACGGCCGCTTCGGTCCGTACATCACCGACGGCACGAAAAACGCCAAAATCCCCAAAGACACTGACCCAAAAACCATCACTCACGAGCAGGCGCTAGAACTCCTCAAAGCCGCACCCGCGAAGCCAGCTCGCCGCGGCCGTGCGTCAACCAAACCATCCAAATCCCCGAGAAAAAGCAGCCGCTCAAAGAAGTAATTGACCCACAAAATAACTCAATCAAGCCACATTTCATTAGTGCTGTACAGACCACATTCCCATAATTCACAAAATTAGAAACTATCACACCATTTCATTGCAAAAATTGTTAAATACATGCTATAATTATGGCGTACTATACGACTTGCTTGACACGAAAATATTTTATTGTATAATAGCAATATCGTCATATATCAACATAACTTCTGAGGTGAGGCAGAGAGGATTTAACATAAAGCCATGAGCGACACACAAGAACAGAGCGCACCAGACAAGCAGCTTCGGCAAGCGGCCGAGGATGTCTTGGCGCAGATTCCGCAAGAGCGCGAGAAAGAGATTATTAGCCGTCGCTTTGGTTTATACGGCAATAAAGAGACGCTGGAACAGATTGGCGACATGCTCGGGATCACTCGTGAGCGTGTCCGCCAGCTGGAGAAGGCTATCCTCGTTCGCCTGCGCCTGTTGGTGGCTGACGGCGGCATACCAAGTGCCTCGGCTGCTGAAAAGATGGTTACCTCACACCTGTCAGAAATGGGCCGGGCGGCGCCACTACATAATCTCGCCAAGCACGTCCTCGGCCGTGATGTTACCGATAGCGAACGATCACACGTCGCCTTTATCGCCGAACTCAATCCGTCGATCAACATTATCACCGAGAACGATGACTATTACCACTCAGCCATCATCGGCACGCCAAACGACGAGAAGAATATCAAGAAGCAAGTTGAAGAAATTGTCAAAGCCATCAAACAGCACGGCGAGCCAGTCACTGCCGAGGAACTACACAAAACGCTCAATTACGAGCACCCATCCAACATTGCCGCGCTCGCCTCGATCAGTAAGAAACTAGCCCATCTCCGCGGTCTGTGGGGCCTGATCAAGTGGCCGCTCGTCAACCCAAAGACTATCCGTGACAAGATTTTCGTCATTCTCGACAGCAACGGCCAGCCAATGCACTTCTCGGACATTGCTAAAGCCATCAAGGACAGCGACTTCAAACGCAAAGATGTCACCATCCAAGCCATTCACAACGAACTCATCAAGGACAAACGCTTCGTCCTGATCGGCCGCGGTATTTACGCCCTCGAATCGTGGGGTTACGCTCGCGGTACCGTCGCTGACATCATTGCCAGCGTCCTACGCGAGGCCGGCGAGCCACTGCACCGCGATGAAATCGTGAAGCGCGTCCTTGACAAGCGTCAAGTCAAAGAAACCACCATTCTGCTCAACTTGCAAGCCAAGCCGCAATTCCAACGCTCCGCCAAGGCCACCTACATTCTGGTCAGCGAAGCCTAGGTTTGCATTTATCTATAAGGGGTGAGATAATGAAATAGCATGGAAATTATCTCTTCGATGATTAGCTTTTTGACACAATGGTACGTCTGGATACCCGCTACAGCCGTGCTGTCGTTTTTGACGTGGCGCAATTATCAGCGAGCTGACGAGTTTGAGCCAACCGAGAGCGTGTTGTTAGTACTGGAAATCCCCAAAGCCAACGACAAGAAAGAACTAGCCGCCGAGCAATTATTCGCCAGCCTGCACGGCATCTTGCGCGACAAACGCGAACTCAAATTATCGGGCGGCCGGCAGGAGCATATCAGCTTTGAGATCGCCTCGGTCAACGGTCAAATTCGTTTTTATGTCTGGGTGCCCCGAACGCTGCAAAGTTTCGTCGAGGGACAAATTTACGCCCAGTACCCAACCGTTCAAATCCACGTCGCTGGCGAAGATTACACCGAGCATGAGCGCGAGCACTCCACCGTGTACACCACTGAGCTAACCTTGACGGCGCCAGAGTTCTTGCCAATCCGCACCTTTCAAACCTTTGAAGTCGATCCGCTGGCGGGGATTACCGGCACGCTGGCCAAGCTAGAATTGACCGGCGAGGAACTCTGGGTGCAGGTACTCATCAGGCCGATCGCCGACAGCTGGCAACAGTCCGCTGATCGCTGGATCGCCAGCGTCAAGAGTGGGCATAAACTCATCCCCGGGCTCGGCGGGGGCGGCTTGCAGTGGGTCGGTACACTACTAGAGGCCCTTTGGAGACCACCGGGCCAGGGAAGCGATGGCAAAAAAGTGCCCGAGCTATCTGAGCGTGACAAGACGCGCGTCTCTGAGGCAGAGAAGAAGGCTACTAAATTAGGCTACGACGTCAAGATCCGCCTGGCGTACCTTGGCGAAGATCAAACCAGCGCCAAGCTACATATGCAGGCGCTGGTCGGTGCTTTCAAGCAATTCAATTCAACCAACCTCAACGGCTTTCGCGCTGTCAAGGGTGCGTTCGGCAAGGAGTTTCTCGACAAGTACCGCAAGCGCGCGTTTTACGGCAACGGCTACATCCTGAATATCGAGGAGCTGGCCTCTGTTTTTCACTTACCGCACACCAATGTCGAGACGCCGAACATCGTCTGGGCCAGCGCCAAAACCGCCGAACCGCCGTCCAGGCTGCCCGTCCTGACCGGCAGCGACGCCAACGACGACCAAATTTCCGCCTTTGGCGTCACCAATTTCCGCGGCATCAATCACCAGTTCGGTATGCTGCGCTACGACCGCTCGCGCCACGTCTACATCATCGGCCAGACAGGGGCAGGCAAGTCGGGACTACTCGAATTATTCGCGCTCAGCGACATCTTTCATAGTCAAGGCTACGCCATCATCGACCCGCACGGCGACTTCGCCATCAACAACATGAAATTCATTCCCGGCTCACGCCTGAACGATGTCGTCTATTTCAACCCAGCCGACACCGCCTATCCACTCGGTTTCAACCCGCTAGAAGTCACCAATCCGAACCAAAAAACCAACATTTCATCAGAGGTCATTGGCGTCCTGAAGCGCATGTTTGGCGAGAGTTGGGGCCCGCGGCTAGAGTACATCTTGCGCTACACCATTCTGGCACTACTTGACCGGCCGGAAACCACCATGCTCGACATCACTCGCATGCTGACTGATAAAAACTTTCGCAAAGAAACGCTAGGCTATTGCCGCGATACCGTGGTCTTACAGTTCTGGAACGTCGAGTTCGCCAGCTGGAATGACAAGTTCGTCGCCGAGGCGGTCGCGCCAGTCCTCAACAAGGTCGGTGCCTTTACCGCCAACTCCATCATCCGCAACATCATTGGCCAGCCCAAATCCACCTTCAACATCCGCCAAATCATGGACGAGGGCAGAATTCTTATCGTCAATTTGTCCAAAGGCCTGATCGGCGAAGACAATGCCGCCATCCTCGGCTCATTCCTAGTCACCAAGATTCAGCTGGCTGCCATGTCGCGCTCTGATATCCCCGATATCCGCGACCGCCGCCCATTTTACCTCTACGTCGACGAGTTCCAGAACTTTGCCACTGATTCATTTGCCACCATCCTGTCCGAAGCCCGCAAGTACGGCCTCAACCTGACCGTCGCCAACCAGTACATCTCACAGATGAATGAAACCGTGCGCGACGCGGTGTTTGGCAATGTCGGCACCATGATATCGTTCCGTGTGTCTGCCGACGACGCACCAATCCTGGCCAAGCAATTTGAGCCAAATTTCGAAGCCGTCGACCTCTTGCAGATGCATAATCGTAACTTCGTCATCAACATGGTCATCGGAGGAGAGAAGACGCCAGCCTTTTCCGCGCGCACCCTCGAGCTCCCGCCGAGCCAAGCCGATAACACGCCACACATCATCGAACATTCGCGGCGCATGTACTCGCGAAACAGGGAAGACGTCGAGCGAGAAATTGCCGCCGTCATCATGCCACCGCGCCCGCAAAAGCAACCCAGCCAGCCACGCCCACAAGCCGTCGCCGCGGCCGCACTAGCCCAGCCCGTTCAGGCGGCCACTAGTCAACCAGCACAGGGAACCACGGTCACTAACACCCAACACCCCGCACCACAACCCGAACCCGTCGCACCCGTCACAGACAGCGGCGAAGTCATCTTGCAAATTCGCGGCAACAGCACATTTGAATCAGCAGCTACCGACACCGCCACACCGAAGAAACGCCGACGACGACGGAAGAAGAGTGCTGCATGATATACAATAATTAAGCCCCTCGACAAAAATAGAAAACTTCTACACGGTAAAACAGCCCCCAAAGACAGTATAAAAACTGTAACTATTCAAATTTTTATCCTTTATTGATATACTGAATTCGTCTAGATCTGACTGGGTACCGCATGGTCTAGTTCACTTTGCAAATGGGCAACCATTGTGCGATAAAGTGGACGCATGCGTTCCCTTGTCAGATCTAGACAGTCAGCAAATGGCTGTCCTTTTTTATGACAGCTCGGCAGGCAATCTATATTATTAATAAAATCCTGAGGGGGGATTATGGGCAAAAACGAACAAAAGAAATCTGGGCTAGTCACAACAGGATTAGTTATAGGTATTATCGGGCTGGTGCTATCGGCAATCCCGATTATTAACAACTTCGCCGCAATACTTGGCGTGCTCGCTATATTTTTTGGCATAGTTGGCATTGTTGGCGCTAAGAAGCACGACGGAGCGGGCCGCGGAATGTCAATTGCCGTTTTAATCATAGGTTTAGTCTGCGTTGGCATCGTACTAGCCAGTCAAGCGATGTACGGCAAAGCAATAAACGATGCTGGTAAAGCCATCCAGGATTCAGTGGATACATCGAGCGGCAAAAAGACTGATGAGCTGCTCAAAAACGATGTTAGTGTTGAGGTTGGCCAATTTTCAGCAACTACTGATGCATATGGTATCAATAAAACCCTGTTAAGCGTTAAGGTTACAAATAAGAATGCCGAGACAAAATCATATACTGTTAAAATAGAGGCTGTAGATGCTAGCGGCACACGACTTGCAGAAGATACGATTTACGCTAACGACCTCAGAAGCAATGGGTCTGGATCATACGAAGCATTTAAATATGTAGAGGCTGGTAAAGTAGATAGTCTAAAAACCGCAACATTCAAGGTTTATTCTGTTGGTCAAAGTTAAAGTTAAAATATGAAAACTATACAAATAACTAAGCCAGCTTTTAATCTGGCTTAGTTATTTATTTTTGGTACTAAATGCGTTATTTATGCTTATCGCAAGCTATGCCGTCGCCGTCTCTATCAAGGTGCGGTGCGTACCCTGGTTGACCACGATGCATATGGCTATAACCAGCAGTGCGTACCTCTTTACAGTTACGAAAGTGTAGCTTTCCGCCCGACGATGAAACTTAATAGTTTTATTACCGCGGCGTCTACCGTCAATAACAGAAATGATAACCTCACTGTCGCCATATTTGATATTTTTGATCTTACATTTAACATTACCAGTCGAGTCTTTACGCTCGCATATACTAGCTCTATCATCAGCCACTTTCACTTCAGCGAGCAGGTTTTGAACCATTGGTAATCCCCAAAATACCACCATTTACTTACATTGGCAGAATAACCTCCATGTAACCCCCATAACCATACCACAAAGCAATACAGCACGACAATCCTAAAAAACCCATTTACTTAACCCGTCATAACATATTATAATTTCCCTTATGGAAATAAGTATAATAATTCTTATCATCATTGTCGTCTTTGGAATAATTGGGGCAAAAACAAACAGACGAACCACTTTTTCTAAGCCAAAAACAGGGGAGTATGCATACACCAAAAAGGAGCGCATCATAACACAGTACGAACTGGCCTTCTATCAAACCCTACACGAAGTAGTCAGCGGCTGTATCATTATTCCTCAAGCCCATCTGAGCATATTCTTGAATCATAAGGTGCGCGGACAAAACTGGAGCAGGGCATTCTCAAGAATCAATGGTAAATCAGTAGACTTCCTCATCTGCACCAATGACATACGACCACTTCTCGCCATAGAGCTTGATGATATCACTCACAATCGCCCTGACCGTCAACAGCGAGACGCTTTTGTCAATACAGTTATCACTAGTGCACACATACCCCTGCTACGATTCACCGCCAGCGGCTGGAATACCGACACCATCAAGCAGCAAGTTGCCCAGGCCCTGCACGCATCAGTATTCGAAAAATAATAGAACAAAAAGAGAACTTATCACATTAGCGGTTCAAGCGACTTTAGGCTGCCAAGATTACGCACATACAGGCTGTATCGTTGTATCGCAGTCCATATATAGCAGGCCTGGGTGAATACGGCAACGGGTACGATACCGACCAGAAGCGCTCAATCACCATAAAACATAAAACGCCGAGGTAATAAAACAAATCTAAGTTTTCAATAAATTCCGCAAAACCGCATTTGGTAGATTTATCCGTCAGTCACGATATGGGGGCGTCCAGTAAAGGGCAGTCAAAGCTAAGCTAACATTACATACAAAACAAAAAAATATTATCGCGAAGAGACGATAGAGCATGCGTCTTTTCGTAGATAATTTAATGTCGCACAAGGTATCTTTTACGTATTATAGTTATTTTGATACGCTAAACTTCGTATGCATACACTTAATATACCATTTATAACTTTTTCGCCTAGCATCTCTTACGAGCGGGGGATCTCCTCCGGACTTTCACCATACTACGGTGAGTGCTAACACTAGGATACGTTCAAGCTACCATAAACAAAACAGACCCCCATACTAATCACTTTCGACTTTCAATCGGGGGAGTTTGGGATACCTCCAGCGCCAGCGTCGTCTCCGCCTCTCAAATAAATATCGAGCCAGGCCTTACCAAACTTGAACGTCGTTACGGTCTAAAAAGCAACTCGTAGACTTTTCCACATCATAAGGCACCACCTAGCATGGGCATATGCGCTTGTGTACGAGGCCGCGCACGACAAACACAGCAATCCCACACTGGTTAAGCCTACAAACATTTGACTTTTTCCTATTTTATTCCCCTGCTCTATTTTTCCACAAGCACCCTATTTGATTTTTTGCTATTTTGATATTATAACTATGTTTTTCTTAATCCTCTGATAAACGAACAAAAAGCGAACTAACGGAGTAATAGGCTCCGTCTCTACCCTGTTAGCAGTGCAGCCCCGTATACCCCGGTGAGACATAGGTCGCCCCTATCCGCTACTTATAAAATACTCGCTGATCGACGCGCACATCGATATACGCAGGAGCCGCGCCACTACTCTGGAAGAATGTCATGGCCTTGACCGCTTGCGCTACCTGCGCTGCTGCCTCCCTGTCGGTGGTCATTTTAATACTGTATGGACGGCCCTTGATTGATAGAAGCGCCTGGCGAACGGTGTTTTGCGGCAGGATAATTTCTGTGACTTCTAACCGGTGCTCGCGAAAGCCGGCGACAGCTTGACCGAGAAAGCTGAGAAAGTGGCGATTGATAACCTCCTGGCCGGCGGCAGTCGGCACGCCGCTCTGGTCTTTGACGATAACTGATGGCGAGCCCATGTAGGTGGTCGAGAATGTCACGCCTGCGTCGTCAACAAAATAGCTCTTATCACCAGAAGTCCACTGGACGACTGGCTGGCGAAAGGTAAGCTTGAGGCGCGGCCTGGCGAGTTGGTCGGCCTCGAGGCGAACCGTCTTGACCTCCGGGGCTTTCTCGAGGAAAAAACTAGCTAGCGACTGGTGATTCAGTACAAACAAGAATCGCTCGACCGGACGTGCACTGAGATATTCATCAATGAGGTGGTGGTAGCGATCGGCCTCTTTGGCGCTCGCTGCGTCTGGCGTTTGCACCGATACCGTGACGGTACATTGCCATGCGAGTAGACCAATGACAATAAGCACCAGCGCACTGCTGAGCAACATAATCCATCGCGTCCGGCGACGCCGAGATTTCGCATGCTGAACTGTGCGCTCCGAGGTCTCAACTGGCGAGGCAGTGTGGCGGGTGTTGAGATTGCGATTGCGGCGATAGGCTGTTTCAAATGAGCTATCCTCGTTAATGAGCGCCGCTTGACGACGAGCCGCAATTTCGCGGCGTGTGGTCGGCGTAGATTTTGCCCGAGAAAAGGGTAATTTCACCGACGTCTCCCCTGCCGACGAATAACGGTGAGGAGCATCGCTGCCATGTCCTTGGCGGCGTTGGGCTTGGCAAACGTACCAATGTTTCGTCCGAGGCCGGCCAAGATCCGCGGCGACTTAACGAGGCCAATGACCTTCTTGCTCAGTACCTCTGGCGTCTGCTCCAGCGTCGACTCCTCAACGATCACTGCCGCCAGCGCGTCCTGATACACCTTGGCATTCTTGAGCTGATGACCGGCCGTCAACATGCCATTCGGCACGATCACCGCTGGTTTATGCAGCGCCGCCAGCTCCAGCAGCGTCGTCGCACCAGCCCGCGCCACCACCACATCCGCTGCCGCCAGCACTTCAGCCATACCGTGGTTAACAAACGCTTCTAATCGCCAGCCCGCCCGGCTATCAACGCGCTCTTTCAGCTCGTTAAACTGATGCTTACCAGAGATCAAGAATACCGACGTCTCAGCCAGCAGCTGCTCGCGCGTGGCTACCACCGCCTCATTGAGGCGCGCCGCTCCCAGTCCACCGCCAGTCACCACCACCAGCGGCCGTGCCGGATCAAAGCCAAACTTGGCCTTTAGCTGCCGCCGTTCAGCCGTGCTGTATGGTCGAAATTCCTCAGCCACCGGGATGCCGACATACTCCGCCTTGACGTCAGGATAATTATAGTGCTCCAGCGGCGCCCCGGTGCCGATCTTGGCAGCAAACGGCGCCAATAGTCGATTGGTCAGTCCCGGATGTGCATCCGAATCATGCAGCACCAGCGGAATCTTCAGCAGCCGCGCTGCATAGCCAACCGGCAGGCACACGTAGCCGCCCTTGATAAAAATCACATCTGGCCGCCACCTCAGCAACTTACAAAAGCTCTGAATAAACCCAACCCCCACTAGAAAGATATCGCGCAGATTCGGTAGTAAAATTGATGGTCGAAGATGAAACGTCATATTTTTACCGTGGTAGCGACGGATCTTGCCAGCGATAATCAGCTCAACCGGGACCGTCTCGTCAAATTTACCAAAAATACCGCGAGCGCTAGCGCCAAATTTCCGATCACACCAAAACCGCAATTCGTGATCAGCCGATGATCGCAACTCCTTACACACTGCTACGACTGGCGTAACGTGTCCGCCCGAGCCGCCGCCGACCGCCAAGATCTTTGCCACTTCCCTCTCCTTCCATTAATGGTTTGTGCGCCGTGTAGGCTGACAGTTGAAATGCCAGACCCAGCGCCGCTGCGATAAATAACATGCTGGTGCCGCCATAACTGAGCAGCGGCAGCGAGATACCAGTCATCGGAATAATCCCCGTCATCGAGCCAATATTCATCAGCACATGCGACGCCACCCAGCCAAACACGCCTGCCACTACCAGCCGTAGATGCATATCAGCCAGCCGCGATGTCACCTTGAGTAGACTCAGCAGCAGCGCCGAAAACAGCGCCAAAATAACCAACAGGCCAACAAAACCAAACGTCTCGCCCATCACTGCAAAAATCGAGTCGTTAATTGCCTCTGGCAGGTAGCCCGTCGCCTGCACGCTTTTACCGATGCCGAGACCCAATAGGCCGCCCGAGCCGAGGGCGATGCGCGCCTGTTGGATGTGATAATTATTTTCATCCCGGCTGGCTGATTGATGCGTATCACCCTGAATAAAGGTCATCACGCGCTCGATGCGATGCGGTGATGAGAACGTCAGCACTAACGCTGCAGCCGCGATCACCAGCACGATGCGTCGCAGTAGCCGAGCGTCCATCCCCGACACCGCTAACACCGACAGTACCAGCGCCACGAGTGACACACCCGTCCCCAAATCTTTCTGCAGTACCACCACCACAAACATCGACACCGCCATAATAATACCCAGCGGGATCAGCGTCTCGTTGATATCGTTGAGTTTGCCTTGGCGCACCCGTTTGGCCAAAAACCCAGCCACAAACAGTAGCAAGCCAAATTTCAATAACTCCGCCGGCTGAAAGCTACCCAGTCCACCCAGATAAAACCAGCGGTACGCGCCGTTGGTGTCCGATGCAAATGGCAGATGCAGCAGCGCCCCGCAAACCACCAACAAGAAACACGCCGCCAAGCCCGCGATGAATAGTCGCTTGGCCCACGCCTCGGTCAACCACCGATATGGCAATATCGCCGCCACCCCAAATGCCACCACAGCGGTGATGACGCTGGCCAGCTGCTTATTAAAAAAGAAGGTGTCGCTATAATTCGCGCCGTGCGTATGATTTAATACATTCGCCCGCTGCGGTCCCAGCGCATACATCACCACCAACCCGAGCATCAATAACAACCCCATATACAGCACGATCTGATACATCGGCCGGTGGCGACGCACCGCCTTGGCGGTTGAGGTGGCAGTGCGGTTACGCAATATGACCCCCCGCCAGAGCCAGCATCACGCCGATAAACGCCATCACGCAGCCAATCACCCAAAACCGCATCGTCACTTTAGTTTCCGGCCAGCCGCTGGCTTCTAGGTGATGATGAATCGGCGCCGATAAGAAAATCTTGCGCTTAAAGAGTTTCTTGCTCACAATCTGGATCAAGCTCGAACCCGCCTCGATCACAAACAACAACCCAATCACCGGCAGCAGCAGCAATGAGTTAGTCAGCATCGCCACCACTCCCAAACTCACCCCATAGGCAAAACTACCAACATCGCCCATGAAAAACCTTGCTGGATAGATGTTAAACCAGAGATAACTCAGTAGCACACCAACTACCGTGAAGCAAAATCCCGCCAGCAACACTTGTTGCTGCAGCAAGGCAATCACTCCGAACGCCCCAAAGCTAATCCCCAACAGCCCGCCGGCCAGCCCGTCCATGCCATCAGAAATATTAACCGCATTACCAGTCGCTACCACTGCAAAGGCAAACAGCGGGATGATCAGCCAGCCGATCGCTACGTCACCCATGAACGGCACATGGAAGCTGGCCACGCCCAGCTTGACATAGAAAAACCAGCCAAGGACGATGCCGATAAGCATAATCAGCGCAAATTTCACCGGACTACGTAAGCCGGCTGCACCACCGCCCAGCCCGCGTAGATTAATAACATCATCAACTAACCCAACTGCGGCACCCCCGACTAGCGCCGCTAGCGGCAGCCATGTCTGCGCTCGATCTAAATTACAGAGGAATGTTACAACAAAAATCGAAATAACACCGATAACTCCGGCCATTGTTGGAATATTTCGCCGCAATTTTGCCGCTTGGAATTTAGCAAAAACCTTCAACTCTTTGCCGTCGGTACTCTCCGAGCGCTGCCGCTTCCAAAACCGATACCGATAGGCAAAAAACGTATAAATCGGCGTCAGAAACATCGCCAATAAGAACGCCCCGACACTGAGCAAAAATACGTGTGTCAATTCGTTGGTCATTGTTTGTAAAGCAGTTGCCATGGCTATCCCTTCGGTGCTAATTTCATATAATCAATCATCCAGTTGGAGATATCAGTAAAAATTGGTGCAGCGTGAATGTTACCCTGTAAGTTCTTGCGCTTGCCAGGCGCCGCGACACGTACCATTATGACATACTCGGGGCGATTTGCGCCACCATAGCCGATATACGTTGCTACTGTTTCGTCCATGGTATAGCTACCATTGATCAGTGTCTCTGAGGTGCCGGTCTTGCCGCCGACATCATAGCCGGGCTTATCTTTATCGGGCATACGCTGATTGAGAACCGCCCGCGCTGTTGACAGCATGCCGCGCATGGTGGCTGATGACTGCTCAGAAATAGTCCTGCGCAGCGGTGAAGCAGCCGAAGGCCTCAAACCGCCATTCGCATCCACCGTTCCAGCTACCACCGTCGGTCGAAAATACTGCCCGCCATTCACCACCGAACAAAACGCGCTGGCCGCCTGTACCATCGTCGCATTCATACCCTGCCCGAACGTAATATTCGCGTAATTCACCTCTGCTCCCGGCCGATTTGGCACGTAAAGTAGCCCCGGCGCCTCCGCTAGCTCAATCCCCGTCGCCTCACCAAACCCAAATTTGTCGTGATAATACTCATACAGCGTCTGCCGCGCACTCGGGGTGATCGTCGATCCATCGCCCAGCCGCCGCGCAATCGTGATCATGCCGACATTGAGCGAATTATTAAACGCACTCTGCATGCTCGTCGTGCCGCCAAGCCCCCTTAGAGCATTACACATTTTCCGATCCCCCACCTCAGTACAATCAGTGTTCGAGTACGTTGACTGCGGCGTCACCACACCCTTATCAATCCCCGTCGCCATGCTGAACGTCTTGACAATGGACCCCGGCTCAAACGGCAGCATCGTCGTCGCATTGCTAAACATCGCTGCGTCTTTTTGCTTGGTGTACTCGGCTGGATTATACGTTGGATAATTAGCCATCGCCAGCACCTGACCATTATTCGGATTCATCACCATCACGCTACCTTCGGTCGCGCCGGCCTTGTCGATCCCTCGTTTGAGCGCTTCTTCGGCGTAACTCTGCACATTTCGATCAATCGACAACGCCACATTCTCGCCCGACTTCGCCTCGACGCGCACGTTATCCTTACTCAGCGTCAGCGGCACATTACGCACATCCGCCACCGTTTTGAGGAGGCCATCGCGACCCTTCAGCTTATCATTCAGCGCCCCTTCAGCCCCGTACTGCCCCTTGCCCTCGGCATTAACAAAGCCCAGCACCTGCGCCGCCAGCTGCCCCTCCGGATAGTTGCGAATCGACCCCTTTTGATACAAGATACCGACAAAATCCTTAGCCTTTAGCTTCTCGGCTTGCGTGCGCGTGATGTTGCGCGCCAGCACTTCGTAGCGAGAGGCAGTGCGCTCCAGCCGCTTGGCCGCGTCACTCACTACCTCGCCGCCCGCGACTTCTTGCAATGCTGCGATAATCTGCTGACGCTGCTCCTGCTTGACCGTCTGCGGATCAGCAATAACCGTATAGACCGTCTGGTTAAGCACTACAGGGGCAGCCACGCCGCCATCCATCATATATAGCTTGCCCCGCTCGGCTGGAATGATGAAATGCCGCTGCTGACTAGCCTGTGCCAGCGACACGTATTCGCTGTGTTTAATGATCTGTAGATAAAACAGCCGCATCACAAAAATCGCCATCATCCCCAACAGAATGATAGCGAGTACGCCGGTTCGAGATTGCGTTAAGTGACGTTTCATACCGCTTGTCCTATTGTACCACTTTTACCCCCAGGCTAGCGAGCATAGTTCGTCTGCGTCGGTGTTTTCATCGCCGATGCAACATTGCTGTGCTTGACCTTTTCGAGCGCCGTCAGCCGCGCATTCTGCACCTCTAACTCTGACTTTTTCGTCGCCAGCTCATTCAACTGCGAATCCAGCCCCTCCGCCTCGTAACCATAGGCCGTCGTCTTGGTCGCCTGTGTCAAGTACACCAGCCCCAGCACCATAATCATCAGCGCCACCAGCACCGTATGCGCCACCGGCCCGAGCTTGGTCTGTGATCGAAAACGGGTGGCGTTCTGGTTACGGCGAAGCTGCGGCCCAGGACGACGCGGAGTAAATGTGGTGGATGAGCGTGTGTGCATAAATAATTTCTGTGTGTGTTTAATTTGTTACGGTTTAATGCTTTTGGTAGCGCGTCATAAAGACACGGGAAAACGCAGCCGGCCGGCCCGCCCTCACCCTAGGAGAACGAGCCGCCGAGCTTGCATACTTTTTCCGGGAAAACTATCAAGCGAGCTTACTTAGCCGCGGCGTACTGCAACGGTCTCAGCTGCTTCTGCGTCCTGGAATTGTACTTTGATGTGGATTGGCATGGTGTCGCCCTCCTTCTTTTTGTTTTATGTTTTCACGGCGTAGCGAAACTGAGCGCTTCGACTGCGCGGATTGTGAACATCTTCTGTTCCAGACACCGGTTTTTTCTCTGGAACGCTCAGCTCGGCCTCGTAGCCGGCAGCTACTTGCTCCCAGAAATATCGCTTGACCAATCGATCCTCCAAACTATGAAAACTAATTATTCCAACTCGCCCGCCCCTAGTAAGGAGACGTGGCAGCAGCGGCAATAATTCTTCAACCAGCCAAAGTTCGTGATTGACTTCAATGCGCAGTGCCTGAAAAGTGCGAGTCGCCGGATGATGTTTCATCCCGCCGCGACCGACAGTGTGCTTGATCAGATCAGCCAGCTCGGTCGTTCCCCGAATCGGCCTAGCGCTCACAATTGCCTGCGCAATCCGCCTAGCCCGCCCGGGACTTTCCTCGCCGTAACGAGTTATCAGCCGCGTCAGCTCATCAACCGAATACGAATTGACGATATCCGCCGCTGTCATTTCCGTCCGATTATCCATCCGCATATCCAGCGGTCCGTCAAACCGAAACGAAAAACCTCTCTCTGCTCTGTCAAGCTGCGGTGACGACACCCCCAAATCAGCCAAAATCACGTCAAATGTACGTCCCTGCTTGACCAAATCCTGCGCTGCGCTCACAAAATCCTTGTGAACTAGCGTCGCGCCTTTTTTAGCCAAATCGCCCAGCGTGTTAATCGCGTTATCATCGCGATCAACCAACACTGCGCCCAAGTAATTATCCGTCCTCTGTAAGAATTCCCTGGCATGGCCGCCATAGCCAGCCGTCAGGTCAAGATAACTCTCGCCTTTAGCTGGCCGCAACCTATCCAAGGTCACCTCCAGGAGCACGGGAACATGAATCGGTTCGCCCACTTGAAGCGCTTCCGACTGTGGTGGATGTTCTTTAATACTCATCATTGCTTTATTGTAGCAGTCAGGTGCAAGATTTTCGAGATTTATCTCCGTACAGCGATTGCAGCCCAAGCGACCTTGAGTCGCCTGGCGCGTAAAGAGGAGTAAATCTCGACAAATCGCCGCGGCTGACACCACAACGTATAGCAATGCTCGAGATCACCTAACTGGATATTTAATTCTGGCTGTTTTGTATTTGTGTTTTGTTTGTTTTTGTTGTCTAAGAGTGGAAAATGGATGATTGTCGGTGACAACCATAGTTTCCAAAAGAGACTTATGTGTGAGGTGGAGTTTTTTGGGAGGTGTTTTGAGGAAAGAACGTTGCCGTTTTTATCGTGGAGCAAATTGCCACCTGCCATCTTCAAATACCCAGATAGTTGATCTCGAGAGGTTTTCAAATTGTTAAAGTACTGACCCCAGCTAATCAATCTGCATTCTCAGTCGCCATCAGCCGAAAATACGCGCCCGCCCGCACCGCCACGACTTCCCGGTCAATGCCAGCATAGTCGAGCAAATGCTGCTCAATCGTCACCCGACCCTGTTTCTGGTCGAGTGCCGAGGCGGTTTTACCGCGGCGAAACTTGACGTTCAGGTCGGCCACGCGCTCATCCAGAATACTTCCGGTCAGCGCGCCCTCAACTTCCCGATCCCAGACTTGCTGCGGATATAAGTGAAGGTAGTTGCCAAACCCGCGGGTCAATACGACGCCGGATGCAAACTCTGCCCTGAGCTCAGCTGGGATCGTCAAGCGCCGCTTGTCGTCCAACTTCCGCTCAAAGTAATCTGTCTGCACGTCGTCCTTCCTCCGTGGTAGATTAGTTGGTTTTTCGTAGTGGATGTTTGTTTTGGTTGGTGATTTCCATCAACTTTCGTTCCACTGACTCCACTATACTACCCACAACTACCCACATGCAAGCCTTTTTACCCACTTTCTACCCATTTCCCTACCAAACTAAAACTTTTCCACGGTTTTGTGGAAAAGTCTAGTGTAGTCATAATTGGTTATACCGCTAATTAACTACATAATAGCACAGCATTGCCCTTTAGTTTTGGATCGTACACCTAACACCTAGAGATCCTCAAGCGGACGACTATGCAGCGTAACAGGATGTCTTTTATTGCAGCTGCTGCCCGTATGCCAACCTGACTCAGCAGGAACAAACAATCCCGAGGTATCTTGAACCATCTCGGTGTTGTCTAGGACGTCCTCAATACTGACGGGCTCAGTTTCTTCTGGGTAAGAGTCATAAACACCCCCTTCTATCAAGGCTATGACGCCTTCAACCCTTCCCAGCATAGCAGCAGCCACGCCCAAGGCCCGGCGACGCCTCTTTAAGCCAATCCCTCTCTCAAACTGCCAATTACCGCCATCTTCTCCTTGTACGGCAAGCTTCGTATCATAACAACCATTCTCCCCAACCAATCTTGTGCTTTTAAGATATTTGTCGCCTCCACGACCATCCTCTCCTACTGTATACAAAACAACTATAGGATCTCTTATAAACTTGTCTCTTTCTGCCCCTTTGCCCTCTTCTAGTCGTGTCGGCTCTTTGGCTTTTTTTATAAAACTTCCTATAGGCAATGATATCCTGTCATCACCATAACGACGAGCCTTAACACTGAACTCGCCCCCTCTAGAGCCTTCGTACATACCGAGCCCGCCCCCTGTAGAATCTTCGTACATACCTCTCGTTAACCTAAGCAGACACTCTGCCCTATCCCATAAATACGGCATAAGCGTCCGTAGCTGCTCACTTGTCTTCTCTAATTGTTCGTCCTTTGGTCTAATTTTATCGTCTTCACTACGTCTTCGAAGATCTTCGACTGTTATTCTCTCTATAGACCCTAGCCGGCTAGCCATTATGATAAACTATCACCTTTTCTCCCACCGCACTTATTTATTAACGGGTCATTATTATAATCCTATATTTTCAGATTGTCAAACTTGCACCCTCCCCTAGCACCTCAACTGCACATCATAAGCGCAAAAAAGACACGATGCAGTGCTGCTTCCGTGGTTTAATGGGTTTGTAGTCAACATAAACGCATGGAGGAAAATATGCGGCTAAATGTTAAGGTAGGTGGCAAATCACCATCTATTGCCGCAAACAACCAATAACATCCTCGCCGTCATGCAGCATGCTATATAAAATATCCTTATCCATGATATCTATAAACTCAGCTACGGTTTCACTAATAGCATCCCTAACTTCTTGATTATCGCCAGTTTCTCGATAATCCTGTACATTTTTCCACAATTCTTCAACAATAGCGCCTCGAATAGCCTTCATCACGATATACGGATTATTTATTGCTAATATCTTATTAACGTCCATCTGGGCAATATGCCTCGCCAAATTCATAACGGTAGTATCGTCTGGATTCCGAAATTCTTGGCGAAAACGCTCCATACCGAGACCGCCCGGTCTGTCTTTATTCTCATCAGCAGCCTTGAAAGTTTCATCTAAATTTCCGTCTATAACGCCAAACAACCGCCGCGTGCCATCTTCCAGATCCGCTTCTTTACTATCAAGATCCAAAACATAGCTCGACAACTCTCCTTTCGTTTGCACCAGAAAATCTCGAATTAACATCCGATTGCCAATCCCTTCAAGAACTACATTATGCGGCAGCACCGCAGCCTGATCTCTAATCTTTGCAGAATCTTTTTGCTCTAATCCAGCCAGAAAATCACCAGATAAAAAACCAGAAGCTTTTTGCGGTAACTCCTCCATATTTTCATAGTATAACATAACCGCTTCCTTGCCTTTCTGCCAGTCGCCTGCGCCTACACTGGCGAGCTCTCTCAATATTAACCAAACCATCTCTCGTCACTCCATCCTTGCGATACGGACGTACGATATTTGTTCCGGGAGGCATATACATCTCTCCTCTTGGTTCAGATTTCTTTTCTCTACCTTCGGCGTGCCAAAGCATTCTCCGTATCAACTTCTCGAAATCGTAGTCAACAGAAGAATGAAACCCAGTGATATAAGCTCCGTTCTTTGCTGTTTTAGAATCGTGTGCCGAGAAATACGCTCTAACGGGAATCTCCTTACCATCACCCATCAACTCATCGACCGAAAGTCCATATTTTATTCTTTGCTCATTAGCTACAATCAACTGCATTTCAATTTGATCTTCTATTTCGGGATATTGATCAACTAGCGAATGATAAACATCTCTAAGCTGCGAGCCGCTAATAGTCCAATCATCCAGTAGCACAACTCGCAAATTTTCTTTTGGCATCTTCGCGATATCATCTAGATCAACGATAATCCTATCACCGTATTCTTCCCAATCTTCTTCAGTAAAATTGGCTAGTATATTATCTAATAAATATTCATCGCTCTTT
>ERZ773070.1003-NODE-1003-length-18293-cov-4.550280_pt1 | contig 18293 bp, 26 predicted proteins | sample MGYA00580618_ERZ773070 | MGnify/ENA primary metagenome ERZ773070 (study PRJEB29015, sample SAMEA2738023) | human oral metagenome | biome: human oral; feature: human-associated habitat; material: dental | place: China | collected 2019 ... | reverse complement strand
CAGGAAATAAAATAGCAAGAATATTATCAAATAGTGCTTGGGTAAATAATAATATTTATATGCCTGTTGATTGGAAAAATAAATGGCCAGAATTTGCAAAGGATATTATTTCTTATCAAAAAGAAGGTAAGAATAAGCATGATGATGGACCAGATACCTTAACTGGTATTGCTGAAAAAACAATAAATAGAAATGAAATGAGAACAATAGACAGAAATAGCCTAGGAATAAGATAAGAAGGAGGATTAATGACTGTACAAGACTTAAAAGAAGCACTTGAAGCTTTTATAAAAAATGAATTACCAGAACTACAAAAAATGGAAGATTATTACAGTGGAAAACATAATATTTTAAATAAAAAAAATAGAATAACAGATAAAGAAGATGCTAAATTGGTTCATGACTACCCTGGATATATAACAACTATCGCCACTGCATATTTCCTGGGAAAACCTATCTCTTATACTTTACAAGATGATAAATTAAAAAAAGATTTTGAAAAATTATCTGAATATTTGTCAACTGAAGAAGAGCAGCAAGAAAATTTTGAACATTCTGAAAACTGCTCTATTTTTGGTAAATCTTATGAGCTTTGGTATAAAAATGTAGATAATACTATTGGAAATGTAGTTGTAGACCCAAGAGATTGTTTTATTTTGAGAGATAATACAGTAAAAAAAGAAATAACTGCAGCTGTTAGATGGGATAAAACTAAAAATAAAGAAGATAAATGGGTTTATACATTAGAAGTTTATGATAGTACAAGTGTTACAACTTATGAATTTCTATCCGATAGTGATAAAAAAGAAGTTCCAAATATAAAAGGAGTAACTAAGTTACACGGATTTAACCAAGTGCCAATTATTGAATTTTTAAACAACAAAAGGGCTTTTGGGGATTTTAAAAAAGTTGTTTCTTTGATAGATGGATACGATGAAGCTGCATCAACTTCGATAGACGATATGACAGACTTCACAGATGCACTTTTAGTTTTAACTAATGTTGGGGGAACTGATAAAGAAACATTGAAAAAAATAAAAGAAGATAAATTAATGTTAATTGATGATGACGGAGATGCCAAGTGGTTAATAAAACAAGTCAATGACAGCTATGCTCAAAATAACAAAAATAGGTTAAATCAAGATATCCATAAATTTTCTATGATACCAGACATGCAAGACAAAGAGTTCAGTGGAAACAGTTCAGGAGTTGCACTTGGATATAAACTTTTAGCATTAGAACAATTGGCAGCACAAAAAGAAATGCATTTTAAAAAGGCAATTAATCAAAGATTACAACTTATGATAGAATTTCATAATTTAAAAATTAAAGCTACTGATATTCAAAAAGTATTTACTAGAAATGTTCCTAAAAATCTTGTTGAAGCAGCAGATACAGCTCAGAAATTACAAGGAATAGTATCGCATGAAACTATTTTATCTATTTTGCCTTTCATAGAAGATGCAAAAGGAGAATTAGAAAAGATAAAAGCCGAGGAAGATATTAATGTAATGAAAGATATGAATACTCCACTTGGAGTTGGTGCTGATGGCTCAAAAGAATAGAGATTATTGGGAAGAAAGACAAATTAAAAGAGAGGCTAAGGCATTCACTACAATACAGGATATTGAAAAAGAATATAAGATTGCACTTGAAAAGGCTAAGCAGGATATAAATAAAGAGATTTCTAGAATAACTACAACTTATATGAATGATAATATTCTAAATTATAATGAAGCTTTGAAATTTTTAAAAGGTGATGATTATAAAGTTTGGAAAAAAGATTTACATGATTATATGAAAGAATATAAGAATCTTTTAAAAACAGCACCATTAGATGCTCAAAAATTATATTTAGAAATTGAAACATTATCTGCTAAAAGTCGTATCAGTCGTTTAGATAGTCTTAAAGCACAAGTAGATATGGAAATGGTGAAACTTATCTTTGGAGTTGAAGATAGCAGTAAAAATGCTTTAAATTCTGTTTATAGAGATACTTTTTTAGAAGTAACAAAAGATTTAGGAATTAATGCTATTGTAAGTAGAGATAAAATAAAAGCTGTTTTAGATAGACCGTGGAGTGGTGCAAACTTCTCTGAAAGACTTTGGACTAATACTGATAACTTAGCTCAAACAGTTAAACAAGAAATAGTAAATGGAATGATACAAGGGATTAATCTTAAAACTATGACTAAAAGAGTTTCTGAAAAGTTTGAGACAGCTAAAAAGAATGATGTTGAAAGACTTCTAAGAACTGAAGTTAATTATGTTTTGAATCAAGCTACATTAGATGGATATAAAGAAGCTGGAATAGAAAAATATGAGTTCAGTGCTACATTAGATAGTAGAACAAGTCAAATATGTTCTGAACTACATGGAGAAGTATTTGAAATTAAAAAGATTGCAGTTGGATTAAATTATCCACCAATGCACCCAAGATGTAGGAGTACAACTATTCCGATTATTGATTATGAAAGTTTAGTTAAGCAAGGTAGAGAAGAAATAGGAGAAAAAGATAACAATGATAATGAACCATTGACAAACAACGAAAATAGGAGTATAAATAAAGAAAGTAAAGAGCCAATACCTAATACTTTTACAATGACATGGGCTCAAAATGACAAAGTAGAGTATAATGAGGTTAGAAAATTACAAAAAGAATTAACAACCGAAGAAATAATCTCAAAAGTAGGTGGAGGGGACAAAACTGGTGGATCATGTTCATCAGCGGCATTTGCATACATAGGGAACAGAAATGGTTATGATGTTTTGGATTTTAGAGGCGGTAAATCCATGGATATTTTTGCCTCAATAAGAAATATAGTTGAAATTGCTAATTTAGATGGAATCGAAAGTAAAGTTATAAAAAGAGTAAATGATTACAAGGCTGTTAAAGAGTTGCTTACTTTTGTAGAAGAAAAAAAAGAATATTATCTAGAAACAGGTAAACATGCTGCGATAATAAGAAGAGGAAATAGAGGCTTTGAGTATTTGGAATTGCAAACAGAAGATAAAAATGGTTTTAAAAAATTAGATAGTTCTGTTTTAAAAACTAGATTTGGATGTCAAACTTCTTATTCTGTCAGTGGCATAAAATTTGAAAAATCAAATGTTTTAATAGATGTAGATTCTTGCAAAAATAGCGAGGAGTTTAAAAATTTATTAGGTTATATAAATACAGCTAAAAATAAACAAAATAAAGGAGAAGGTGGATATGCTAAGTGATTTTTATAAGAAAAATAAAAAAGATGAGATATGGTGGATAGATGATTTAGATTCTATTGGAAAACATCTTTTTAGTTTTGATAAAGAAAAAATATTTAATTTATTTGCTGATTATCCACATAATTTAACAACTGAACAAAAAGAAATTTTTGACAAAGAAAACCCTTACTGGAAAGACTTTTTTAAGGAAAGAACTAGATAAAATAATTAAACCAAAAGCACTTAGCTAAAAACTAGGTGCTTTTTTTATTGCGAAGAAAGGAGGTAAAAAGTAAATATTGTCGTACTGATGGACATTAAACATCTGGGAAAATAGTCAAACAGGACTTTAAACAGGAGGATAAAATGAAAAGATTTAAACTTAATATTCAACAATTTGCAGAACCAGGAGAACCAAAAACATTTACTCAAGAAGAAGTCGATAAAATGATAGAAACTAGACTTAAAAGAGAAAATGAAAAATTTGAAAAAGCCAAAAAAGAACTTGAAAGACAACATAATGAATCTATAGAGGATTATGAAGAAAGAATCAAAAATGCTAATCTTACTGCAGAAGAAAAGCACAAAAAAGAAATTGATAAGATTCAAAAAGATTTGGATGCAAAGAATGCTGAGCTTACAAAGATTAAGACAGATGAAATCAAAAGAACTACATTAGCAAAGTATAAAATGCCAGATAAATTTTTAGATAGAATTTCTGGGGCTAATGAAGAAGAAATAGAAGCATCTGTAAAAGGTTTTGCTGAAACAATGGGAGAATATGTAAAATCTCTTGGTGCTAGTGGAGTACCAGGAGCAATGAATGGTGGTAGTAATGGTGGAGCTGATAAAAAAGCTCAATTAGAAGAATTAAGAAAAAAGGCTTTTGATAGTGGTTCTGATATAGACAGAGCTAACTATGTAAGAGCAAAACAAGAATTAGAAAATGCAGGAGGTAATGAATAATGAAACATCATAAAACACTTTTAGGAGTTAATGGGTTAAATATCCAATTATTTGCAGGAGAAAAAATAGATAGTAAAGTTCGTTCAACAACTCAATCTATTTCAAATGATATTTCAGATGAATTAACATTGGTAAACCCAAACACATCTCAAATAATTTCACATATTTTAAGAGGTGGAAGAATTGGAGCAGCTAGTTCAACTACAATAGAATGGGTTGATACATATGAAAGAAAAACAAGTTCAACTTTAAAAGTTGCTTTAAATGCTGGAGCAACTGAAATTCAAGTAGTTGATGTTGATGTATTAGTTAAAGATGCTCTATTATCTATTGATGATGAAATAGTTAAAATAACTAAAGTTAAAACTGATAATAAAGCTGATGTTATAAGAGGATATGCTGGTACAACATCTACTGTTGGAAATATAGCAGCAAATACAATTGTTCAAAGTTTAGGTATTGAGATCGAAGAAGGAGGTGAATTAAAAGATTCAACTGTTAGACTATCTAAGCATATAACAAATATCACAGGTATTATCTATGATAAATATGAAATTACTGAAACTATGAAACACACTCATCCACAAGGACAAGGTGGATTAAGTGCAAGAGAAATAGAATCTCAAAAGAAAAAAGATGAATTATTAGGAACTATGGAGAATAAGCTATTAAATGGAATTAAATATATTAATGGAGATATAAGACACTCTGCAGGAATCAAATCTTTAATCAAAGAACATGGAATAGTTTTAGATGCTGGAAATCAACCTTTTTCAATAGATTTATTGACTACAGCTGTAAAAGCAATAGTTGATAAGGGAAATCCAGGATCTACTGATTTACAATCAGGAAAATATTTTGTATGTGTACCTTGGGCTATAGGGATTCAAATTAACAAAATGAATAAGGATATTGCTAGAACAGATATAACAGAAAAAGTAACAGGATCTAAAATAACAGAAATAGTTACAAATGCTGGAGTTGTATCAGTATTCCCAGCTATGTCTTTAGCAGCAAATGAATTTTTATTAATTAACTTGAACGAAGTAAGTTTAGAACAATTATATCCAATAAAAGAAGAATTAGCTGCAAAAACACGTTTAGCAGATACTTACTTTTTCCATGGAGAGTATGCTCATAAAATAAAGAAATTACCATTTCAAGTATATGTTAAAAATGTAAAAATATAATAGGAGGTTGTAATGGCAAAAGATACCAAAAAGCAAAATGAAGAAATAATTGAAGAGTTAAATGAAGTTGCAGGAGAAACTTCTACTACTGAAGAAGCAAAAGAAACAACTTTTCTTTCTAGCTATAAAAATTTAATTATAGTTGGAACTTCTATTCAATTCAAAGATGGAGTTTACTCAACATCTGATGAAACAGAAATAGAAGTATTGAGAAATAATAACCTTGTGACAGAGGCAGGAGAATAAAAACTCCTGCTTTTTTCATATTGGGAGGTTAGATATGGAAGAAATTTACAACAAAATAATTGAAAAAGTGAAAGAATTAACAAGTATTAGCAATGAAGCTAGATTGAAAATTCAAGTAACTATTTTGGTTAGAAAATCTCTAAACTTTATGAACAGAGATGATTTTCCAAGTGAATTAATAGATCCTGTTGCAGAGCATTTGGCATTAAAAACCATTGAAGAAACAGAAATAAAAGGTAATATTTCTAAAGTAACAGAAGGAGATACTACTATAGAATATAACACATCTAATAACACAACTGACGAAATGTTTTTATCTTTAAAAAGCCAATTATTTAGATTTAGAAAGGTTGGTACTGTATGAGTATTTTAGATAAATTACATAGTGATAGAGTTACAGTTATTCGTTCTGTTACTATTACAGATGAATATGGTGGTGCTTTTGAAGAACTAAGAGAAATATTAAAAGATATTCCTTGCAGACTTTCACAGAAATGGTTGAGAAGTATTACACCTGGACCAGTCAATAGCAGTTCACAAGAATATAAACTTTTTGTAGGTTTAGATGTAGATATAAAACAAAATGACTTACTAAAAGTTACAAGGAAAGCAGATGGAGCCATTTATATGTTCAAAGCCTCTAAGCCTTTGGCATACAACATCATAAAGCACAAGGAAATAGTTTTAACAGAAGTATCTGAAAATGAGGTAAATTATGGAACTTAAAGGTTTTAAAAAGTTTGACAAAATTCTTGATGAAATAAAAACACAAGCTCCAAAATCTACTGAAAAATTTTTAATGCTACAAGCTGAAGAGTTAAAAAAAGACGTTAAAGAATTAACTCCAGTTGATACTGGGACCTTAAAAAATAGCTGGCAAAGAGAAAATGGAAAAAGATTAACTGGAAATACATTCTCTCAAATAGTATTTAATATGACTAATTATGCTAATCATGTCGAGTATGGTCATAGAGTTGGAAGAAACAAAACTAAATTTGTTAGAGGTAGATTTATGCTAAGAACAGCAGTAGCTATGAGACAAATTAAATTCTATAAAGATTTAAAAACCTTTTATAAGGGGCTGATGAATAAATGAAATGGTCAGATATAAGGAATGCATTAAATAAGATTATTTCAGAAAAGTTAAAGGTAAATCCTTATAGTGAAGATATAGACAATGTCAAAAAGCCTTGCTTTTATATTGACTTAGTTAGTTATAAAAAAGAGTTTAACTCTGAATATAGAGAGCTAAAAACAATAGATATTGATGTTATCTATTATCCAAAAACTAATGGAAAGCTAACTAATGCTGAGATATTAGAGAATTTAGAAAACTTAGATGATGCTTTAGAAATAGAAGGTAAAAAGGTTTTACATGTGCTAGATAGATATCTAACTTTAAGAAATACAGATATAACTATTGTAGATAGAGTTGGGCACTATGTATTTACATTAAGTCTATATGACTTATATGGAAAACCTTATGATTATGAACTTATGAAAGATTTAGAATTAAGATTTAAAAAAGGAGGTAGCAATTAATGGGAAATGAAGTAGGACAAATAAAGCCATTCCCTGATTTGAAGGTCGCATTTGAAACTTTAGCTAGAACAGCTATACAAAGAAGTGCTAGAGGAATTGCTTGTTTAATTTTAAAAGATAGTAAAAAAACTACAAAATGGGTTACATTAAAAACTATAGCTGATTTGAAGGATAAAGAGTGGGATGCTAAGAATGTTAAATACATTAAATTAGCAATGCACTATGGAGCTAATAAAGTATTAATAAGAGTACTGCAAACAGGTGAAAACTTAGATGATGCCTTAGGTGAATTTGAACAAAGAAAAATGCATTGGTTAGCATATCCTGGAGCAGAGCAAGCAGATGACCAAAAACTTGTAACTTGGACTAAACAAGTTTTTGGAACTGATGGAGCTATTGGTAAAAATGTAAAATATGTATCTAGCTTTGCAAATAATACAGATCATGTTGCTATTGTAGAACTTGCTAATCCAGGAACATATAAATCTATTTATGGAGATTTTACGGCTCAAGAATACACAGTAGCAATTGCAGGACTTATCGCTGGAATGCCAATTAATAGATCTGCTGATAATAAGGTTATGAGTGATTTAATTGATATTGAATACTTTGAACCTAAACTAGGTAAATTCTCTCTTTATATGGATGATGAAAAAGTTAGAGTAAATTATGGTGTCAACTCAAAAACTACTTTTGATAGTATTTGGAAAAAGGATACTAGAAAAATAAAGGTAGTTGAAGGAATGGGATTTGTAACTGATGATATCAAAGATACATTTAGAAATTACTGGTTGGGTATTTATATGTGTGACTATAATAATAAAATGAACTTCTGTTCTAACGTTACAAAAGTTTACTTTAAAGAAATGGCTCCAAATGTTTTAAATGGTGACTATAACAATATGATAGAAATAGATTATGAAGCACAAAAAAGATTAGTTGTATTAGATGGAAAAGATCCAGATGATTTAACAGAAATGGAAATCTTAAAATATCCATCTGGTGATGATGTATTTTTAACTGGAGATGTTAGATTTTCTGATACTATGGCTAATTTGAGCTTAATTATTAAAATGTAATAGGAGGTTATAATGGCAGATACAAATATAAGAGGTTATCATACCATTGCTGGTGCTCATGGTACTCTGTGGATAGATAATGAGAAAATAGCAGAGTTTACAAAAGTAAATGCAAAAGTAACAGCTGACAGAAAAGATGTACAATTAGGGCTATCTGTGGATAGTAAAATTGTAGCTTTAAAAGGTGAGGGAAGTGTTACACTTGAAAAAGTATACTCAAGAGGTAAAAAGATACTTCAGAAATTGTTAAAGGGTAGAGATGTTAGAGTTAGAATAGTTACTAATCTAGCTGACCCAGACACACCAGGAAAGCAAGAAGAAAGAATTTCTCTTGATAATGTTTGGTTCAATTCAATAGACTTGATCAACATTACAAAAGGAGAAATTGTTGAGGAAGAATATCCATTTGGATTTACACCAGAAGATTTAGCTTATGAAAATGATATAAAATAGGAGGCTTAGATGTTAGTTACTGCAGAAATGTTGCTTGAAAATAGCAAAAAGATAAATAATGATGAAAGAAAAAAAGTAAAAATCTATGTAAAAGAGTTGAATGGAGAGATTGAATGTGAATTATTAAACAAGGAAGATTATTTAGAATTAATCTTATCTAAAGAAAAAGATAAAGATTTAGAAGTCATCTATAACTCTTGTCCTATTTTTAGAGATGATAAATTAATAGATAGATTAGGTTGCAAAGCTAGACCAACACAAGTTGTAGCAAAAGTTTTAAAGGACCCAACAATCTATAAATTATCAGATCTTATTTTGGTAGCTTCTGGGTATGGTGAAGTAGATTTAGTTAGTCTAGCAGAAGAAACAAAAAACTAATAGAGAGCGACTGGAAATTAAGTACAGTCGCTCATTATTTAAATAGAGGGCATACTTTGGAACAACTTAGAAAACTTTCTGAAAAAGATTTATTTTATATGTATCTTTTAAAAGAATAATGCTATAATATTGAATATTAAATTCATTTTAGGAGGAAAGGTTTATGAAAAAGTTTTTATTAATGTTATTTATTTTTGTTTCTGTTATTAGTTTTGGTGCTACAAGATATGTTACTAAGAATGGTACATTCCCTTATACAAGAACCAAAGAACAATTAGATGAGATAGTTATGTATGTTAACTCAAAAGATATGCCAGCATTGGAAAAATACATGAATCAATTAATTAATTCAGGTAATGGTGGATATTTAAAGCCAGGATTAGAGGTAGAAGTAGTTGATACAGCAGATTTTGCTAGTGTGGTAAAAATAAGAATAGTTGGAGATACAGTTCAAGCTTGGACTGTTAGAGAAGCAATCCAAAGAAAATAATATAAGTTTAGAAATTTAAGAGGAGTATAAAAGCTCCTCTTTTTTATTTGGAGGTGAAAATTTGGAGCATGTATTAAGTGCTAGATTGGAACTTAAAGATAAATTTACATCTGTAATATCTAAAGCAGAAAAAGGACTTGCAGGACTATACCAAAAAGCTAAATCTATGGATTGGGAAAAAGTTAATAGTGGACTTAATAAATTCGGAGCAGTTGCTATTGGTGGACTTGCTGGAATAGGTGCCATTGCTGGAAGTTCTCTAACTGCTTTTGCAGATCTAGAAGATCAAGTAAGAAGAAATAAAGCTATTATGGGGGCAACAGCAGCTGAAGAAAATATGCTAATGGCTCAAACAAGAGAACTTGGAAGAAGTACAAGATTTACAGCACAAGAAGTAGCACAAGCTCAAATGTATCAAGCTATGGCTGGTATGAAAACAAATGAAGTACTGGAAATGACACCAAAACTTTTAAAACTTTCTATCGCTTCTGGTGAAGATTTAGCTAGTACATCGGATCTTCTTACTGATAACATAAGTGCTTTTGGATTAAAATTGCAAGATGCTGATAGGTTTATGGACGTTATGGCTGCAACAGCCAACAACACAAATACGAGTATAGCAGAATTAGGTGAGGCATATAAATATGTGGCATCTACTTCAAGAAACTTTGAAAGTTTAGAAGAAACAAATATCATTTTAGGTTTATTAGCAGACAGTGGGCTTAAAGGATCTATTGCAGGAAGAAATTTAGCAGCTATTTATGCAAGACTTTCAAAAACAACTCCTGACATGGATAAGGCTTTGAAAAAAGTGGGAATAACTCTTTATGATACTAATGGGAAATTTAAAGGTCTTAGAAAAATTATAGAAGAATTAAAACCTAAACTTGCTGCTATGTCAGAAGAACAAAGAAACTATTTCTTAGCTACTATTGCTGGAACAGAAGGTTTAAAAGTAATGAATAATCTTCTAGGAACTTCAAAAGAAGGAATAGAAAAAGCAGAGAAAGCAATATTAAATGCCAATGGTGCAACTGAAAAAATGGCTAATGAAATGGGAAACACTACTAAAAATAAAATAGCTGAATTTAAAAGTGCTGTTGACGATTTAAAAATATCTATTGGAGAAGGGTTAGCTCCAACAGCCGTAAATTTTATAAATAAATTTACTGATAAAATGGCAGAGTTAAACTCAAAAGGTACTTTTAACACAGAAAATGTGGAGGCTTATTTTAATAGAATATTTACTCTTACAGCAGAAGCTATAAAAGGTTTTGCAGCATTAAAAACAGCAGCTATGGCTGAAAAAATTTTCCCAGGGGCAGGTAAATATGTTATAGGAAGTTATGCTGCATATAAAGCAGGTAAATTTGTTGGAGATTGGGCAGGAGAAAAAATAGGAAGAACTAAAAATAAATGGGATTTAAGAAAAGAGTATCAAGCAAAAGGCTATACTTGGGATGAAGCTAATGCTCAAGCAGAAAAAGATATAGAAACAATGGACTTAAGAAACAGCAAAACAGAAAATGATTCAAAAATTGAGTATATAAAACAAAGAATGCTAAAAGAAAAACTTAGAGATAATAAAAATTCTGGAAAAGGAATAGAGCAGCTAATGAAAGAAACAGAAGAAGATTTTAAAGAAAGAAGAAGAATTGCTAAATTAACTCCAGAAGAATTATCTAAAGAGCAAACAATTCAAAAAAACAAAACTGTTAATTCTTTAAACAAGCCACTTGGAACAGTAAATATAAGTCCAAATAGAGAAAAAACAGACCTAGAAAAAGTTAGCAATAAATTAGGGCTTAAAGCTCCTGTATCTCCGTTATCAACTACATTCTCTCCTCAAGTAAATGTGAATATGGGTGGAGTTGTAATAAAAAATGAAGCTGATATAGAGAAAACAGCAGAAATGTCTAAACAAAAAATAATAGCAGAATTGAGAAATTTTGTACAAATAACTAAATAAGGAGATGATGTTATGAGACCAACATTTATCCTGGTAAAAGACAGCACTAATACTCCTTTTTTCTTTGTAGTTCCACCATTAGATTTAAGGATAGAGAGTGACCAGGATCTACAAATTATAAAAATAATTGACTTAGGAGAAAAAACATTAATTGGAAATAGGAAAGCTGAAAAGATTAGTTTTTCTACTTTTTTACCAAGTATGAAATCTCCTTTTTTTAATTTTGTTCTGTCTACTGCTCCTGCTAACTCTATGGAAACTTTAAAAAAGTTAAAGAATGATAAGGAAAAATTAACTTTAATTATTCCAGAGTTTAATATTTTCTTTAAATGTTATATACAAACTTTGTACTTTTCAGTCACTGAGAGAACTGGAGATATAGATATGGAAATAACTCTTGTAGAAATAAAGAAAAATAAGACCTTATCTGATGTAGCAAGAGGATTATTAGAGAGGTAAATATATGGAAAAACTAAAAATTTATGTAAATGGAAAAGAATATAAAAATATATTTACTAGAGTTATTTGGAGTGGAGCAATTCACGGAACTGCAAGGAAATTAGAAGTTGAGTATTTAGGAGATATCATAACCAATATTGGAGATGAAATTATATTTTCTTATGAAGATGAAAAGTTATTTTATGGTAAAGTTTTTCAACATTCTAGGAAAGGGGAAACTGAAATAAAAAGTTTCTATGCTTATGACAACTCTATTTATCTGAATAAAAATAATTTTGTTAAAAACTTTTTCAGAAAAAAGCCAAGTGAAATACTAAAAGAAATTTGTGGAGAACTTAATTTAAAAATAGGTAAAATTCCAAAAGATGAAGTTACTTGTACTTATCCAGCTATTGATAGAACTGGTTATGAAATTATATTAAATGCATATACTATTCAACATAGAAAAAATAAAAAGATTTATTCTATTGTGAGTAATGGACAAGCAATAGATATAGTTGAGCAAGGAACACATGCTGATGTTCTTTTAACAAGTACTGATAACATTTCTACATCTTCCTATGAAGAAAGCATAGAGAATATGATAAATCAAATTGTTATCTATAAAGTAGAAAAAGAAAAGCAGCAAATAGTTAATAAAGTAGAAAATGCAGAAGATAAAAAGAAATTTGGACTATTTCAACAGGTTATGGAGTATGAAAAAGATGTAGATAATATAGCAAATGCTAAGGATATGTTAAAAAGTGTAGAAAAAAGTGCAAGGATATATTGCTTGGGAAACATATTAATTCAAGCAGGTTATAACATTGGAATACAAGAGCCACACACTGGACTTATTGGAAGTTTCTTAGTTAAGTCTGACACTCATATATTTGAGGGAGAAACACATTTCTGTAATGTTGAATTAGCTTTTGAAAATGTTATGGATAAAGTGCAATTTGAGAATAAAGAAAAGGCTAAGAAAAGCAAAAAGAAAAAAGTTAAAAAATCAAAGAAGAAAGACAAAATAGATGAGTTATTTCCAGAAGGGTGGGATAAAAAATGAGTGATTTAGGAATTATGATAAGTGAAATGATAGATCAAGCCACAAAAGGAATATCCATAATTAAGGCTTCTGTAGTCACTCCACCCCCAAACTTAACTATTGAATTTGATGGTCAGATAATTCCATCTGAACAAATTTACTGCAGTAATTACTTATTACCTCACTATCATAGAGATTATACGATAAATGGAGTTATAGATGAAATAAAAATAGATGTATCTAACTATGATTATGACAACACTACATCTGATACAGCAGGACATAATATACCAAAGTTAAAAGGAAGTGGGGAATATGAGGGCAGTGGTACTTACAAATCTCACAAAGATATTTGGTTTGAGGATACACTCCAAAAAGGCGATGAAGTGCTAGTGCTTGTTTTGGGTGTACATTATGTAGTTGTAACAAAGATAGTAAAAATGCCAAGTGGAGCAATAAAGGGGGTGTAATGTGGAAAAGGATTTTAACATTTTTCTTAAAAAAACAGAAAAAGAAATTGAAGAAATGCCTGTTTTTAAAGAATATGCTATAGACTTTAAAACTGGAGAATATATAAAAGATGAAAATGATATTAAAGTTTTAGAGAAAAATGAGGCTTTAAAAGTATGGATATTTAAAGCATTGAAAACTGAAAGATTTAGATATACAGATGTGCACAGCGATAATTACGGAAGTGAGTTAGAAACTAACATTGGTACTGTCTATCAAAAATCTGTAAAAGATGCATTAATGATTAATCAAATAAGAGATACATTACTAGTAAACCCTTACATCACAGAGTGTTATAACTTTGAAATTTCTAATGAAGATGAATATGTTCCACAGATAACCTTTAATGTAAGAACTATATATGGAGAACTTGAAATGGAGGTGTAAATGAAAGATAAAATAGAATTAAGAAATAATTTCCTGGATAATCTTAAAAACCCACTTTCAAAAATGGAAGGTACTTTTAATTTTGATATTGCTGCAACTTTTGGAATAACAGCAGAAGAAGTTTACAAAGAGTTAGAATTTTGGGAAAAACAAACTTTTATTGATACTGCTACAGAAGATAAGTATGTTGACAAACATGCATTAATGTTTGGAGTAAAAAGAAGAGTTGGAACTAAGGCAAAAGGTACTGTAAAAGTAGTTGGAAAAGCAAACTCTATAATAGATGAAAATACAATATTTCTAAATAGAGATGGGATAAAATACAGATCTTTAAGGAAAGAATATTTAAGTCCAACTGGAATTGCAGAAATAGAAATAGAATGCTTATCTGAAGGAAAAATAGGTAATGCTGCAATAGGAGAAATTACAACTTTTGAAATTCAAAATAGTAATATTTACAGTGTTATAAATGAAAAAGAAATTATAAATGGATATGATAAAGAGCCTAATTCTGTATTAGTTGCAAGAGCTAAGGAAAAAGCTACAAAACCTGCTCACAGTGGAAATATTTATGACTATGAGCAATGGGCTAAGCAAGTTGATGGGGTTGGAAAAGTATTAGTAAAACCTCTTTGGAATGGCAACGGGACTGTAAAAGTGTTAATTGCTAACTATAACAATGATATTGCAGATTCATCTCTAATACAGAAAGTTAGGGAAAGAATACAAAGAGATGATGGAAGACCAGTCGGAGCTGATGTTACTGTTGACAGTTTTATTGCTAAAAATATAAATGTGAGTATACAAGTTATATTGAAAGCAGGTTTTTCCATATCTGATGTAAAAGAAAAAATTGAATCTCTTTTGAAAGCTGTTATAAAAACTGGAAACGCTACATTTGAAAAAGCTAATAAATCTATATTATCTATTAATCGTTTAGAGAAAGCTATTTTAGAAATAGAGGGAATAAATGATAACTTTGTGAAAGTAAACAACTCTAATTCTAACTTAGAAATAGCAGAAGATGAGATATTGATAGTTGGGACAGTGATTATAAATGAGTGATAGATTAATAAAAAAAGTATCTAAAATAGCTAGAAACAGTTTACAAAAAGATTTAATTAGAACACTAGATCTGATGTGTGAATATGCTAAAAATGATATACAAAAATACAAGGAGCTATTATTTATAGCTTTTTTTAATGAACAGCAAGTAGCAAACTATGAAAGATTTATGGAATTAGATTACAAAAGTGGTTGGAGTTTACAAGACAGAAAAGATAGAATTATCTATACTTTACTATCAAAGAATATTTTTACACCTCATGTTTTAAAAGAACAAGCCAAGATATTCACAAATGGAGAAATTGAAGTTATTGAAAATTACAATGATTATTCTTTCATAATAAAATTTACATCAGTAGTTGGAATACCATCTAATTTAGATAACTTTAAAAACTTTATACATATTAACAAACCTGCACATTTGAATTTTAGTATTGAGTTTAGATATAACACACATAACCAAGTAGCTTATTTATTACATAATTCTTTAAAAGCAAAAAGCCATAAAGAAATTTATGATACTAGACTTTATGAAGATAGTGCAGTAATAGGAAAGTACCACAAACACATAGAACTTAGTAACTTAAAAAATGATGAATTAAAGAATAAGACACATAAAAGTATATATGATGAAAGGAGATAGAAATGGCTGAATATACTAAATATTTAAGACTAATGAAACCGCAAGGAAATGAGTATTACAATGTAGAAAATTTTAATCACAATGCAGAGTTGATAGATAAAGAGACAGAGAAATTAAATAATACTGTCACAGAAATTAAAAATGGAGCAACAAAAGACAAAAAAGGGATAGTGCAATTTGGAACAGAAGAAGGAAAAGCATTAGAGGGAATGATGTTGGCTAGACTTGCAGGTTGTGTTGGGTATGGTGGAGATATACAAGAACCAGGAGTTAAAGATATAAATTACCTTTATTATGACAGAAACACTAGAAAAATGTACAAGTGTTTAAATCAAAATTCAGATGTGTCTGCTAATGTTGCTAATTTTATCCCGTTAGATAATAACAGTCTTTTAGATAGATTGGAAAATTTATACACAACTAAAGAGGAAAAAACAAAGCTAAGTTTAGCACAAATTAATAATGTAGATTTGAATAATATTATAGAACCAGGGTTTTATACTTCCTCAGGTTGGTCAAATAATATTATAAATATTCCAACTGAATTAAATCACAATGAGGGAAGAGCTTTTTATTTACTTGTTTTTTCGCTAGAAAATGGTGCTTACTGTCAACAGATTTTATATAGTTTCAAAGGACTTATATTTTTTAGAGCTAAAACAGGTGCTAATACTGGTTTTAACCAATGGAGAAAAATTAACTTAATTTAACCCAAGGTGTCCATGTATTTTCATCTTGAGTTGCTTGGTTAACTCTTGTATAAACTCCTGTTGAGCTTATATATATCTGAGTTTTTCTGCCAACATTAAAAGTTATCAAAGTTCCTATATTTGTATTATCTTGTGCTGGTTTATTTCTTAAAAGACTTCCTGACCAGTGTTCTATCCCAATTAAACAGTCATTAAAAACTTCATTGCAATTTCCTGTGTTTTTAAGACTGATTAGATTTTCCAATCTATACAGAATTACCATATCTATCTGTGATGGAACAGATAACCAAAAATACTAAATTTTTTTGAAAGGAGTAAAATTATGAAAACAATAAATTTCTATAAAAAAGAGAAATTAATCTTTTCTGTTTATGCAGAAAGTTTAGAAGAAGTCTTAAAATCGCCTCTATCATACTTCAATGGTTATACTCAAGATATGATAATTACAGATATTACATATCAATATCCAATCTTTAAAGATGATGTGTTAAGAGAGATGACAAAAGAAGAAAAGGTAAGATCAAATATACCTGTGCAATTAGAAGATGGGGAAATAATAAAAGATAAGAAATTAATAGTAATACCTAAACCTGCTGGGAATCAAAAGTATATGTATTGGGACAAAGAAAAATCACTATGGATATTGGATAATCAAAAAGAGTATGATGATTATTGTGCTTTAATTGACAATCTAAAAGCAGAAGCTTTAGCATATGGGTTTGATTACAAAGTTGATGGAAAAGAACACAGACAGAAATGCAGAGATAAGGATATAACGTTATTAGCTTCAAATGTAACTTTTATGTTAGCAGAAAAGACTGTTTATGGTAAAGAAAAACCAATAACTTGGTATTTTGAAGATAATTTTGGATTGGAGTTAAATTTAGAAAAATCATTAGTATTGGCTAGTTATGGAAAAACATTTACTCAATCGGTTTATGATACAGAGCATTACTTCAAAACTAAGATTAACCCAAAAGAAGTTACAAAGGCTGAATTTGAGAGCAAGAGAAAAGAAATACATAATACACTAGCAAAAGGCTAATTTAATAATTAAAGGTAGTTTTATATAGCTACCTTTTTTTAATGCTTTTAAACAAGCTCTCACAAGGTCATTTTAATAATTTTTATATAAAAAAATAAAGGAGTTGAGAAAAATGAACAAGTTTTCTGAAAGAAGCAAAGCAAAACTTGCAACAGTAGATATAAGGCTTCAAAATCTTATGAATGTAGCTATTAAAGAAAGTCCTTATGATTTTTCTATAACAGAAGGAATTAGAACATTAAAAAGACAAAAAGAATTAGTTGCACAAGGAAAATCTAAAACTTTAAAAAGCTACCATTTAACAGGTAAAGCAGTTGATATAGCTGTATGGATTAATGGAAAAGTAACTTGGGATTTTAAATATTATAAAGAAGTTGCTGATTGTGTAAAAGCAGTAGCAAAAAAGTTAGGTTATGTAATTACTTGGGGTGGAGATTGGAAGACATTTAAGGATGGTCCACATTTCCAAATTGAAAACTAAATAATAAACAGTCTGGCCAGACAAATTTATTATAAAAATTTAAAAACTTTAGGAGGTAAAAGTATGGAATTAGTAAAAAATTATATTGGTAGTATCACAAAACAAGGTTGGATTGGTATAGCAATAGCTTTGGGATTTATTATAGTTATAGTAATATCTAAAAAGAAATATGCAGATACAGTGGAAAAAGCAATAAGATTATCAGAACAGTCTTTTAATTCAGGAGAAGGTCAAAAAAAATTAGCAGCAGCAATAGCTTATATCCAAAATGCTATAACTTTAATGCCTTGGTATGTAAGATTAGTAATAGTTCCTGTAATAAACAAAAAAAGCATTATAGATGCGATAGAAAGAACATTACAAAGAATATCAAATACATTTGGAAAAGGCTCTAAGGTAGATATAAAAGGAAATGAGGAAGATGGAGAAAACTAAATTAATCCTGGATCCAA
>ERZ773070.1002-NODE-1002-length-18312-cov-8.029085_pt1 | contig 18312 bp, 16 predicted proteins | sample MGYA00580618_ERZ773070 | MGnify/ENA primary metagenome ERZ773070 (study PRJEB29015, sample SAMEA2738023) | human oral metagenome | biome: human oral; feature: human-associated habitat; material: dental | place: China | collected 2019 ... | reverse complement strand
TGCTGTCGGGCGCACTCGGTTCGATGCTGGAGTTCTACGACTTCTTCATCTACACCCAGGCCTCGGCGCTGGTCTTCCCCTCGGTCTTCTTCCCCTCCGACGATGCGGCTCTGGCCATCATCGCGTCCCTGGGAACGTTCGGCGTGGGCTACCTCGCCCGCCCCGTCGGCGCCTTCGTCCTGGGAGCCCTGGCGGACCGGGTCGGACGGCGCCACACCCTGATCCTCACCATGGCCCTCATGGGGATCTCCACCGTCGCCCTGGGGGTCCTGCCAGGCTACCGCCAGATCGGCGTCATGGCCCCCGTCATTCTCGTCACGTGCCGGCTGGTCCAGGGCTTCGCCGTCGCGGGCGAGATCTCCGGGTCCTCCACCATGATCATGGAGCAGACGCCCACCGGGCTGCGCGGCAGGCGGGCCGCCGTCACTCTGCAGGGGGCCCAGCTGGGCCAGATCGTGGCGGCCATGATCTTCATCCCGTTGGCCGCTCTCCTCCCCCGCGACTCGTTCGTCTCCTGGGGCTGGAGGATCCCGTTCCTGCTGTCGGCGCTGGTGACCGTCGCAGGATTCCGCATCAGGCTCGCCACGGTCGAGTCCAAGCCGTCCCGCAGGGAGTCGATCCCCCCGGTCCGCAAGGTCTTCCGGGAGACTCCCATGACGGTGCTCAGAATCTTCCTCATGTCCCTCGCCAACATCATCCCCGTCACGGCGACGGTGTTCGGCGCGTCGCTCGCCACCCAGAAGGCCTATGGGATCCAGTGGTCGCCCGAGGTGTTCCTCTGGATCCCCGTCCTGGGCAATCTGACCGCCGTGGCCGTCATCCCCGTCGCAGCGGCGCTGTCGGACCGGATCGGCCGGCGCCCGATGATCATCGGCGGCGCGCTGAGCTCGGGCGCCCTCTCCTTCGGCTACCTCTGGGCGATCACCCACGGGAGCCTGTGGCTGACGATCCTCATCGGCCTGGCCATGTGGGGCGTCCTGCACCAGGGGTACAACGCGGTGTTCCCCTCCTACTTCCCCGAGCTGCTTCCGGCGTCCATCCGAGTCACCGGAATGGCCATCGGGCAGAACATCGGCACGGCCGTCTCCTCCCTCATGGCCATGGTCTTCGCCGGTCTGTGCCCTCCCGGCACACCGGGGCCGACCATCGTGATCATCGTGGGAGCCATCACCCTCGCACTGACCTGCATGGTCGCCGCCGCGGCGTGGAGCTCTCCCGAGACGCACCGCCTGCGGGCCGACGACCTGGGCGTCCCCGGCGCGGCCCCGCTGCCGCCCGATCAGTACGCGGCCGAGCGTCGGCGGCCATCACGGCCGCGGCCGCCTACTCCGGGAGACGGCCGTCGAGATGACCCGCGAGTCCGCCGCCCCGCGGCCGGGACCCCGCCCCTGAGCACGCTTCACCCACCATCCGAGGGCGTCTTGCCCACCACTCGACAAGAAAGGTTCTGATTCATGAGCACGCAGCTGACGGACGAGCAGCAGCTCCTCCTCGACTCGGTCAAGGAGTTCGTGTGGAGCGAGGTCGCCCCGCACGTCGCCCAGCGCGATCGAGACAGCCAGTGCGAGCGCTCCGACTTCGCCCCCGCCTTCGAGCTCGGGCTCCACCTCCTGGAACTGCCCGAGGAGTACGGCGGGGCGGGCATCGACTACCGCACCGGCGCTATGCTCTTCGAGGAGCTCGGCAAGGTGGACGCGGGCTACGCCATCACGCTCGTGTCGACGTTCGTGGCCTTCCGCAACGTCCTCATCGCGGGCACCCCCGAGCAGGCCCGCCTCTTCACCGACACCATCGCCGACGGCGGCCTGGGCTGCTTCGCCATCTCCGAGCCGGGCGCCGGCTCCGACGCCGCGGCGATCCGCACCACCGCCGTGCGCGACGGCGACGACTACGTCCTCAACGGGCAGAAGTGCTGGATCACCAATGGCGGGATCGCGGACATCTACCTCATCTCCGCCAAGACCGATCCGAGCGCCGGGGCGCACGGCATCTCGACTTTCCTCGTCGAGGCCGACCGCGAGGGCCTCTCCCACGGCCGCCACGAGGACAAGATGGGCCTGCGCACCTCGAACACCTGCGACCTCACGCTCAACGACGTCCGGGTGCCCGCGGATCACCTCGTGGGCGCCGAGGGCGAGGGCTTCCGCATCGCCATGTCCGGGCTCGACATCTCACGGCCCTTCATGGCGACGATCGCGGTGGGGATGATGCAGCGCGCCCTCGACGAGGCCGCCGTCTACGCCCTCCAGCGCGAGCAGTTCGGCAAGCCGATCTTCGAGTTCCAGATGGTCCAGGACATGCTCGCGCGCATGTCGGCCAAGATCGTCGCCTCGCGCGCGCTGGTGGAGCACACGATGCGGCTCGTCGACGAGGAGCAGGACGTGCAGAAGGACGGGGCGATCACCAAGCAGTTCGTCACCGACGTCCTCCAGGAGGTCGTCTCCGACGCCGTCCAGGTCATGGGGGGCAACGGGTACACCAAGGAGTACCCGGTGGAGAAGATCATGCGCGACGCCAAGGTCTTCCAGATCATGGAGGGGACCAACCAGATCCAGTCCATCGTCATCGCGCGCCGCCTCAAGAAGGAGTACGCGGCCCGACTGTGACGTCCGGGCCCGCCCAGGGCGGGCGGCCGGGCACTCCAGGGCATCGTTGATCGGGAGGGAAGCATGATGGGCACCTCGGTATGGGAGCGGCGGGGCCGTAGGCCCGCGCCAGCCGCCCGGGCATCGACCTGGCGGCGCAGCGGCTGGTGGGGGGACTACGGCCTCATCGACTGGTGGGACCTGGCGGTGCGCGCCAGCCCCGAGGCGCTGGCGGTCGTCGACCGGGCGGGGCGCTCCTACACCTATGCCGAGGCGGACGCGGCGTCGTCGTGGCTCGTCGAGCGCGGCGTCGGGCCCGGCGACCTCGTCCCCGTCCAACTGCCCAACTGGTCGCAGTTCCTACCGGTGCTCATCGCGGTGGCCAAGAGCGGGGCAACGATCGTCCCCCTGTCCCCCATGGCGTGCCTTGCCGAGTGGGCCGACGTGGTCGAGCAGTGCGAGCCGAAGGTGGCGATCCTGCCCGACCGGTTCCGCCGCGCCGACTACGCGGCCATGGCCCGCGAGCTCCTCGCCTCGCCGGGGCCGGTGCGCGACGTCCTGCTCGTGGGAGCGTTCGAGGACGAGCCCCTGGCTGCCGGGGCGCGCCGCTTCGAGGATGTCGTGCGCGACACGGCTCCTCTGGCCCGCGAGGACTGGAGGCGCTCGGCGGGCGACGACATCGCCGCGATCCTGTTCACCTCCGGCTCCGAGGCGGCCCCCAAGGGGGTGATGCTCTCGCACAACAACATGATCGCCTCCGAGGAGGCCTTCGCCTACGCCCTGCGCCTGGGATGCGACGACGCCATCTTCATGCCCTCGCCCCTGGGCCATGCCACGGGCTTCCTCCACGGCGTCATCATGCCGATCCTCACCCGCGGCGCCTCCGTCCTGTGCGACTCGACCGATGGCGCCGAGATGGCGCGGCTCCTCCAGGAGCACGGGGCGACCTGCGGGATGTCCGTGCCCGCCGTCATCGACATCATCCTGTGCCAGTGCGAGGGCCACGGGGCACGCCTCGATCGGCTCCGGTTCCTGTGCTTCGGCGGCTCCCCGGTGCCCAGGCGCCTCCTCGAGCGGGCCCGCGCCCTGGGGGTGCGCCTGTACTCGGTGTACGGCTCGACCGAGCACGCCCCTCACACGCTCACCACCTTCCAGGACTCCGACGAGCGGGTGCTGACCACCGACGGGAGCGCCTGCCCTGCCGCAGAGGTGAGGATCGTCGACCCGGACACGCGCCAGCCCCTGCGAGGTCGAGCGCGTGCTCATGGACCACCCCTCGATCGAGCAGGCCGCAGTGGTCCCGGTTCCAGACCCCGTCATGGGGGAATGCTCCCTGGCGTGCCTGGTGACGCGCCCGGGTGAGCCGCGGCTCGACATCCCGGCGCTCAGGCAGTGGTTCGTCGGCAAGGGGGTCGCCAAGTTCAAGACGCCCGAGCTCGTGGAGCACCTGGACGGCCTGCCGATGACCGGCTCGGGCAAGATCGATCGGGTCTCCCTCAAGCGCCGCTTCGCCGGGCTGGCTCCTCCGGATCGGCGGCGGGGCCCTCGGCGAGACAGCGGCAGTTCTCCCGATGCGGGCAGGTGAGGACCATGCCGAGCACCGTCCGCTCGATGAGCGAGCGGACATGGGGCGCGTCGTCGCCGAGCATGTCGCGCCCGAATGCGAGCCGGAATGTCGAGCGGTGCTCGATCCGGTTGAAAATGAGGGCGGACAGGACCTGGTGCACATCGAGGGCGCTGGGGGCATCCGGTCCTGTCGCGAAGTCCCCGCTGAGGCGGCCGCGCTCCAGGATCCTGGAGATGGTCTCGACGGCGGAACCATTGATCCTCTTGAACTCCTCAATGCCCTCGGCGACGGCGCCGTGCATGATGAGGTTCTCCATGGCGACAATGCGCGCCAGATCCGGATGGCGCTCGTAGTGCGCGAGGGAGGCCCGGACGAGTTCCCGAAGAGCGGCCGGGGGCTCGAGATCATCGAGGAAGAGCGCGGACTCAAGAGCGCGGATCCGCAGGTAGTTCTCCTCCAGGACGGCGCGGTAAAGGCCGCTCTTGGACTCGAAGTAGTAGAAGATCATCCGCTTGGAGGTATTGGTCCGGCGGGCGATGTCCTCGGTGCGGGCGCCGTTGGGGCCATGAGCGGCGAACTCGTGGACGGCGGCCTCGAGGATCTCCGACCGGGTGAGCTCGGGATCCCTCCGGGAGTTCCTCGCCCGTCCGTTGGCATCGTCCTGGTCACTCAATCCTGCGGCTCCCATGCGTCATTCCCTCATCGTCCTTCCGCGCGAGCCCGAGCCGTTCTCAGATCACCGAGGGTGCTGAAGGGCCCCGCGCGACCCGCAAAGGATACAACGCCCGGCCATTCCGGCCACATCGGCCATCATCCGCGTATTCGGGGGAAGAACCGAGCCGGCGCCCACGGAATCGGGGCCCGATCCGCGAGGGCCGCCCGCGATATCGGCGGCGCGGGATTCCCCGATCAGATAGTCGCTCGGGGCCCTCGCCGCCCGGGCGCCACGGCCGATCGACACAGTGGCCGTGCGCCGATCGGCGCGATCCATATGGATCGGCTGGCGCCAGATCGTCGCCCCCTCGACGACCGCCATGCACGTCGAGGCCCCCGCTGCCCAGATCATGCCGTCGCGCCCCTCCATCGCGCGCTCGATCCTGCGCACCGGGGAGGACAGCGCCACCTCCATCCGCCCGTCGACCAGGCGCGAGATCTCGCCGTCGAGGATCCACCGGGGCAGCCGGCGCTCGGATATGCCGCGCCGCAGCATCCCGCCCAGCGCGTGGTGCGCCTCGAGGAGCACGACCTCATGACCGGCGAGCACGAGCTGGTGGGCGGCGGACAGCCCGCACGGCCCCGAGCCGACCACGGCGACGCGCTTACCGGTGGGCGCCCCCGGCTCCCCCAGCGCCCAGCCGTCGTGCAGGGCCAGCTCGCCCACCGCGGCCTCGAGCCCCTTGATGCCCACCGCTCCCCCGTCCATCCGCCTGGTGGCCAGGACGCAGCCCGACTCGCACGGCGCGTAGCAGATGCGCCCCATGCAGGCGGGCAGGGGTTGGCGCCGACCATCAGCTCCCAGGCGCGGCGGGCGGCGCCCCACTGGAGCGCGCTCAGCCACTGGCGCACCGGCTCCTCGGAGCGGCAGCGGTCCTCACAGGGCGCGGGCCGCATGAGCCCGTCGGAGGCGGCGCCACTGCCATCATGACGGGACCTTGGACCTTGTAACCCCGATCTCACCATACCACGATTGTACCCGTCAGTTAATTGTGGGGCGTGGGAATCACGCGAACACCACCTGACCAGGGACGCGACGTCGCGCCACCGCACCGCAAGCACGAGAGCACACGCACACGTCATACAAGGAGAGGCGCCGATGACTATCGCAGTGGCCTACAAGTGGGCAGCAAATCCGCAAGACGCCGCGGTCGTCAAGGCCCCCGGCATGAAGGACATCCTGGCAGCGGGCAAGAAGAAGGTCGACGTCGTCAGCCCCGAGGCGCCCACGGCCACCCTCGAGGTCGTCTCCCTCAGCCGCCCCGAGCCGCGCAGCCGCAAGAACAGCATCCTGCCCAACGCCGAAGAGCTCATCGACGCCGGTCCCGGGGACCTCATCCTCGCGGCGGACCGCGCTGCCGAGCGCGTCATCGCCGGCGCCGTCGCCGCCCGGCTCGACGCGCCCGTCCTCACCGGGGTCACCTCGATCAGCGACGGCGCCGTCACGCGCGCGAGGTACGGCGGGCTCACGCTCGAGACCGTCCGCTCCTCGCGGCCCATCGTCATCATCGCCCCCGGCGGCTCACCCGTCGCGGGCGAGCCGGTGGCGCCCGAGGCGGCCAGCACCGAGGAGAGCCCCTACCCCGTTTCCATCACCGCCCAATCCGGCGCCGAGGCGGCCCAGGCGGACCTGTCGACCGCCAAGACCATCGTCGCCGGCGAGCGCGGCTTCAAGGCCAAGGAGGAGCTCGGCCTCCTCGAGGACGTCGCCGCCGCCCTGGGGGCGGAGACGGCCTGCTCACGGCCCCTGGCCGAGACCGTCGACTGGATGCCCAAGTCCCGCTGCATCGGGATCTCCGGCCAGAAGGTCCATCCCGACCTGTACATCGCCGTGGGCATCTCCGGCCAGATGCAGCACATGGCCGGGGCGAGGGACTCGAAGACCATCGTGGTGATCAACTCCGACGCCGAGGCGCCCATCTTCGCCCAGGCCGACTACGGGGTCGTCGGCGACCTGACCACCGTGCTGCCCGCGCTCGCGAAGGCGCTCCAATGACCTCCGCCGCCGCGCAGGAGGACGACGAGGTCTTCGACGCCATCGTCGTCGGCGGCGGCGTGGCGGGCACGGTCTGCGCCTACCAGCTGGCCTCCCAGGGGCACGAGGTGGTCCTCATCGAGCGCGGCGACGAGCCCGGGGCGAAGAACCTCTCCGGCGGCGTGTTCTACTGCCGCGTCATGGAGGAGGTCTTCCCGGGCTTCGTCGAGAAGGCCCCGGTGGAGCGGCGGATCACCCGCAACATCGTCTCCTTCCTCAACGAGGCCTCGTCCGTCGACATCGACTACTGGGACCAGCGCCTGCACGAGCCGGCCAACGCGGTCTCCGTGCTGCGCGCCCGGGTGGTCGTCTGCGCCGACGGCGTCAACTCCTTCCTGGCCCGCCAGGCGGGGTGCGGGACAAGGAGCCCATGAAGAACCTCGCCGTCGGGGTCAAGTCCGTCATACGGCTGCCGCGCGCCACCATCGAGGACCGCTTCCGGCTCACCGAGGACGACGGCGTCGCCTACGCCATCGTGGGGGACGCCACCCAGGGCTGCGCGGGAGGTGGGTTCCTCTACACGAACACCGAGTCCGTCTCCGTCGGCGTGGTGCTCAGGCTCGACGACCTGGTCGCCAAGGGCCTGCGCAGCTCCGAGGTCCACGACCACTTCCTCGCCTTCACGACCGACGAGGAGCAGAGCCACATCCACGTCAACCAGGAGATCGCCCGGGCCAACGGCACCGGGAGGCTCCTCGTCCAGGTCTGCCCCGCGCACGTGTACAGCGAGGAGCCGGACGGGACCATCTCCGTCGAGTACGCCGCCTGCCTCGAGTGCGGCACATGCCTGGCCGTGGCCGCGCCCGGGGCGCTGACATGGCACTACCCCCGAGGGGGCTACGGGGTCTCCTTCCGCGAGGGCTGACGGGCCGGAGAGGCCGGCAGGGCCCACTCCCTCCGGCCCGCGGGCCAGCCCGGCCTACTCGCCCTCGGCGACCTCGACGGGGGTGACGGAGGGGTCGGCGCCCGAGTAGTGGTGGGCGTCCCGGTACCGGGGGCGCAGGAGGTTCTCCGCGCTGAGGAGCTCGTCGAGGACGGATTCCTCCAGCAGGCCCATCTCCAGGACGACCTCGCGCACCGAGCGCCCGGAGCGCGCGCACTCGCGGCCCACGAGGTCCCCGTTGTGGTGGCCGATGACCTCATTGAGATAGGTGACGATGCCGATCGAGTCGAGCACGTTGCGCCGGCAGACCTCCTCGTTGGCCTCGATGCCCGAGACGCACAGGTCGCGCAGGACGCGCATGGCCCGGCGCAGCAGGTGGATCGACTCGAAGGCCGCCTGCCCGATGACGGGCTCCATGACGTTGAGCTGGAGCTGGCCGGCCTCGGCCGCCATGGTGACCGTGAGGTCGTTGCCGATCACCTTGAAGCAGATCTGGTTGACGACCTCGGGGATGACGGGGTTGACCTTCGCAGGCATGATCGAGGAGCCCGCCTGGCGCTCGGGCAGGCGGATCTCCGCCAGGCCCGCGCGCGGCCCGGAGGACAGCAGCCGCAGGTCGTTGCAGATCTTGGAGAGCTTGACCGCCAGGCGCTTGATCGTGGCGTGCATGGACACATATGCGCCGGTGTCGCTCGTGGCCTCCAGGAGGTTCTGGGCCCCGGAGACCGGCAGGCCGGTGACCTCCTTGAGGTGGCGCACGGCCGTCTCGGGGTAGCCGGGGGGCGTGTTGAGGCCGGTGCCGATGGCGGTGGCGCCCAGGTTGACCTCTAGGAGGAGCGCGCTGTTGTGCATGAGGCGCGTGATCTCCTCATCGAGCAGGACGGCGAAGGCCTTGAACTCCTGGCCCAGGCTCATCGGGACCGCGTCCTGGAGCTGGGTGCGCCCCATCTTGAGGACGTCGTGGAACTGGCGGGACTTGTCGAGGAAGGCGTCGATGAGGTCGCACAGGTCCGCCTCCATCCCGGCCACCGCCTGGTAGAGGCCCAGGCGGAATCCGGTGGGGTAGGCGTCGTTCGTCGACTGCGACTTGTTGATGTGGTCGTTGGGGTTGACGACGTCGTAGCGGCCCTTGGCGTAGCCCAGGTGCTCCAGGGCGAGGTTGGCGACGACCTCGTTGGTGTTCATGTTGAGGCTCGTGCCCGCCCCGCCCTGGAAGACGTCGACGGGGAACTGGTCCATGCACCGCCCCTCGACGAGGATCTCGTCGCATGCCCACAGCACAGCGTCGGCGAGCTCGGGGTCCAGCGTCCCCAGCTCGAGGTTGGCCAAGGCCGAGGCCTTCTTGACCTGGACCATGCCCCGGACCAGCTCCGGGACGTCGCCGATGGTCGTGCCCGAGATCTGGAAGTTCTCAATGGCCCGCAGCGTGTGGATGCCCCAGTAGGCGTCGAGGGGCACCTCGCGCGATCCCAGGAGATCCACCTCGGTACGAGTCGCCGGTCGCATGTCTGTCTCCTTCGCTAGGATCTCAGGGCCGACGGAGCGGGCCCCATTCCCCGCCCCATCGCGCCTCAATCGGGTGCTCTACATTATCCCCGGCACGCGCGCACTGGGTAGCATCTGACCATGGACGAGTTGAGCGAGGCGTCGGTCGCGGCCCTCCGGCGGGCGCAGAACACGATCATCGAGCACTCCCTCGACCGCATCAGCGCCGCCCACCCCTGGTACCGCACGCTTCCCGAGGCCTCGCGCAGGCAGATCGAGAAGGTCTCCCACCTGGGTGTGACCATGTTCGTCGACTCCGTCGAGGAGCCCGAGAGCGCGGCGAAGCCCTCCCAGATCTTCTCCGTCGCCCCCGCGACCCTCACCGGCACGATCACCCTGGGCCAGACCCTCGACCTCGTGCGCACCGTTCTCGACGTCGTCGTCGAGGAGGCGCCCCAGGCGGTTCCCGCCGAGGACCACGACGCCGTCCGCATCCTCGTGCTCACCTTCGGCCGCGATGTCGGCTTCGCCGCCGCGGAGGTCTACGCCCGCGCCGCCGAGGCCCGCGGCGCCTGGGACGCGCGCCTGGAGTCGGTGGCCGTCGACTCCATGCTCCACGGCACCCCCACGGAGGCGGCCACGCGCGCCGGCTCGGCGGGCTGGAGCCACCGCGGCCCCGTCGTCGCCATCGCCTCGCGAACGGCGCTCGACGCGATCGCCACCTCCCGCCTGCGCCACGCCTGCCGGGCGGAGGCCGAGGACTGCCTCGTCTCGGTGCGCGGGGACTCGGTCATCATCATCTTGGGCGGCCCCTCCCCCGAGGCGCCCAGCGGACCAGCGGGCCAGCACAGCCAGCCCAGCCGGGACAGCCGCGCCGAGCGCGGCGTCGATGAGATCGCCCTGGAGATCGCCGCCTCCCTCGACGGACCCACCGTGGTGGGCCCCGTGGTGGCCGAGGTGGATCACGCGGGACTCTCCCTGCGCTCGGCGCTGGCGGGCCTGAGGGCACTGCCGGGCTGGGCCGAGGCCCCCAACCCCGTGCGCGCCGACGACCTCCTCCCCGAGCGCCTCCTGTCCGGCGACGAGCTCGCCCATGAGCAGATCCTCGCCCTCGTCCACGAGCCCCTCCACGCCATGGGCGACCCCTTCGAGGAGACCGTCGCCACCTACCTGGCCCTCGGCGGGAGCCTGGAGACCACCGCGAGGGCCCTGTTCGTCCACGCGAACACCGTCCGCTACCGCCTGGGGCGGGTGAGCGAGCAGGTGGGCTGGGACGCGACGAATCCCCGCGATGGGCTCATGCTCCACATGGCGGTGCTCGTCGGCCGGCTCGCCGCGGCCTCGCGCCTCTAGACCCCGGCCCTGCTCGGGCCCGCGGCCCGTCTCCCTCCCCCTGACCTCTTTGACAACCACCGACAATCACACCCATCCGGCGGCGCGCGCCGCCCCGACCCACCAAGGAGTCCACCATGGCTGACACGGCCGAGGAGACCACCGACGTCCTGGACGTCATCATCGAGCTCGCCGCCGAGGAGGCCGGGGTGGCGCCCGAGTCGATCACCGCCGACTCGCGCTTCGCCGAGGACCTCGACGTCGACTCCCTCGGGCTGCTCACCATCGCCACGCAGGTCGAGGAGCGCTTCGGCGTCACCCTCGAGGACGCCCTCATCCCCACGCTGCCGACCGTGGGCGCCCTCGCCGACCTCGTCGCGGCCCGCAGGGCCTGACCCCCGTGCCCGGCGAGGAGTCCCGCCGCCGCGCCGGCCAGCCGCCTGGCCAGGAGGCCGAGAGCGAGGTCGTCATCACCGGCCTGGGCGCCACCACGCCGCTCGGCGGCAACGTGGCGAGCACCTGGGAGGCGCTGCGCTCCGGCGAGTGCGCCGTCCGCCCGATCGGCCAGGAGTGGGCCGAGGAGATGGGCCTGCCGGTGCGCATCGCCGCACCCCTCGCCGTCGAGCCCGCTGACGTCCTTTCCCCCAAGGAGCTGCGGCGGCTCGATAGGTCCAGCCAGCTCGCGCTCATCGCCTCGCGCGAGGCCTGGGCCCAGGCCGGCTCCCCGGAGGTCGACGGCGAGAGGCTGGCTGTGTCCATCGCGCCCGGCATGGGGCCGGTGCTCTCCGTCATGGAGGCCTGGGACGCGCTGCGCGAGCGGGGCCCGCGCAGGGTGGCGCCCACTGCGGTGCCCGCCCTCATGCCCAACGCCCCGGCGGTCGCCGTCGGCATCGAGCTGGGGGCGCGGGCAGGCATCCACTCCCCCGTGGCCGCCTGCGCCTCCGGGGCCGAGGCGATCGCCCACGGCGCCGACCTCATCTCCCTGGGGCGCGCGGACATGGTCCTGGCCGGCGGGACCGATGCCGCGCTGCACCCGATGACCGTGGCCGCCTTCGCCGCCATGCGGGCACTGTCCACGCGCAATGACGATCCCGCGGGGGCCTCGCGCCCGCTGGCGGCGGATCGCGACGGCTTCGTCCTGGGCGAGGGGGCCGGCGTCGTCGTCCTGGAGTCCGCCGGGCACGCGCGAGCCCGGGGCGCCCACCCGCTCGCGCGCCTGGCCGGCTGGGCGCTCACCGCCGACGCCATGGATGTCGCCCGGCCCGATCCCACGGGGGCCCAGCAGGAGCGCGCCCTGCGCCAGGCCCTCGACCAGGCCGGCCTCGCCCCGGGCGAGCTCGGCCATATCAACGCCCACGCGACGTCCACGCCCGCGGGCGACATCGTCGAGGCGCGGGTCATCGCGAGGACCGCTCCCGGCGCGGCGCTCAGCGCCACGAAATCGGCCACCGGGCACCTGCTCGGAGGCGCCGGTGGCCTGGAGGCGGTTCTGGCCGCCATGGCGATCGTGGAGGAGTTCCTCCCCCCGACCCTCCTGCCCGGCGGGATCGACCCGGAGATCGCGGATCTGGGGCTCGACGTCGTCGGCCCCGATGGGCGCGAGGCGCCGGGCCTGGCGAGCGCCGCGTCGACCTCCTTCGGATTCGGCGGGCACAACGCGGCGCTCGTGCTGCGCCGGCCCTGAGCCCGCCCGCGCTCCGCGGGGCCCGTCAGCCGACCCTGTGGAGCCAGCGCACGGGGGCGCCGGAGCCTGCGTAGCGGAAGGGCTCGAGCTCGTCGTCCCAGGCCTGGCCCAGGGCCAGGTCGAGGTGGCGGCGCATGGCATCGGGCTGGGAGGCGTACTGGAGGGCGGCTCGGATGCGGTCCTCGGGGACGACGACGTTGCCGTGGACATCGGTCTGGGCGTGGAAAATCCCAAGGTCAGGGGTGTGCGACCAGCGCCCGCCATCGCAGCCGGGGCTGGCCTCCTCCGTCACCTCATAGCGCAGGTTGGCCCACCCCCGCAGGGCGGAGGCGAGGACCGCGCCCATGCCGACCCGCCCCACCCAACTGGTCTCGGCGCGCATCATGCCGGGAGCGGCAGGCTGCTCGGTCCAGTCGAGGTGGAGCTCGGTGCCCAGGGCGTTCTGCGCCGCCCAGACGATATGCGGGCACAGCGCCCGGGGGGCGGAGTGCACGAAAAGTACACCGCGGGTGTAACCACCGTTCACGATCAACAGCCTCCTGGATTGGTCGAGGGTCGTCTTCCCCAACGATCTCGCCAAGTGACTCCAGGGCGGTCATCATGATGCACGCGGCGTGCCCTTGAATCATGCCAGGATGCGGGCCGCCGCTCAAGGCGGCTCGCCCGCGGTCGCCGCAGCCGGCGCGGCCGCGGCGGGACTCACAGCCCCTGCTCGCGCAACTCCTTCATCGCCTTGGCGCGGTTCTTGCGATCCAGGCGGTCCAGGTAGAGGTGGCCCTCGAGGTGGTCGCACTCGTGCTGCAGGCAGCGGCCCATGAGCTCCTCCCCCTCGACGACGATCTCCTTGCCATCGAGGTCGATGCCCGTGGCGCGCGCGTACCACGCGCGCTTGGTGGGGAACCAGAGGCCCGGCACGGACAGGCAGCCCTCCTCAGCATCCTGGTACTCGTCCCAGACGAGCTCGTCGAGGCGGGGGTTGAGGATGTAGCCGATCTCGCCGTCGATGTTCCAGGAGAAAGCGCGCAGGCCGACGCCGATCTGGTTCGCCGCCAGGCCCGCGCGGCCATCCTCATCCACCGTCTCGAGGAGGTCCTCCACGAGCGACTTCACTGAGTCGTCGATATCAGTGATCCACGCGCACTCCGTGCGCAGGACCGGGTCGCCGATGATGCGGATGTCGCGGTATGCCATGCGCCCATCCTCTCACGGCCGGTGGGCGCGCTCAGACGATGCCCAGCGGGGTCCCCGGGGTGAAGCCGGGGAACACCTCGGACACGGAGGCCTTGTTGCCGAGCTTGTTCGACACGATCTCGGACAGGGCCTGTCGGTAGTCCAGGGTGATCGGGACGTCGCCCAGGGAGAGGTTGGAGTCCACCAGGCTGGGGACCTTGCCCAGGACGCGCCCGCCCTTGACTCCCCCGCCCATGACGAACATCGTGTTCCCCTGGCCGTGGTCGACCCCGCCGGAGCCGTTCTCCGCGACGCGCCTGCCGAACTCGCTCATGGTGACGATCGTCGTCGTCGCCCACTTGTCCCCCAGGTCCTTGCGGAATGCCGCCAGGCCGTCGGCGAAGTCGCGGGCGCGGCGGGAGAACCAGGCCTGCTCATCGGAGGCCTGGCCCAGGCCCGAGTGCATGTCCCAGTCGCCGATGTCGATGCAGGCGACCTCCATGCCCACCCCGGCCTTGGCCATGCGGGCGATCTCCGCCAGGCCCTTGCCCCAGTCGGAGTCCGGGTAGCCGGCCGAGGAGCTCTGGGGGTAGGAGGAGCGGACCTGCTGGAGGGTGCTGGCGGCGTCGAAGGCCGACTGCGCGCAGCGCTGGACCTCTCCCCCGGCGCCCCCGTACATCTCGTCCAGGGCCCGCCGGATACGGGACTTCATGTCATCGCCGCCCCAGACCTGCAGGTCGAACTCGTCGATCGAGGACACCGCCAGGGTGTCGAGGTTGTTGGTGGTCAGAGAGAAGACGGTCGAGGTCCCGATGGTCACGCCCCGGAAGGTCCCCGTGTCCGAGGACTTGGTCTGGAGGTGGCGGCCGAGCCAGCCCGAGCGGACGGAGGCCGGCGCGGCCCGCTCCACCGTGACCTGGTCGGTGAAGTGGGAGCGCGAGACATCCGGCGATCCCGAGCCCTGGATGATGGCCATCTCCCCGGCGTCCCAGATGGGCTTGAGGGCCTTCATGTGGTTGTTGAGGCCCCAGGTGGAGTCCAGCGACATCGTCTGCTCGGCGCGCACGGCGATCGTCGAGCGGGCCGCGTAGTAGGCGGGGTCGTTGAGGGGGACGACGGCGGAGAGGCCGTCGAAGCCGCCGCGCATGAACACGCAGACGAGCAGCTCGTTGCCGCCGTCGGCCGAGGGGGCCGCGAAGGAGTAGCGGGGCATCGAGGTGGTCGTCAGCAGCGCGCCGAAGCCGGCGGCCGCGCCAGCCAGGATGTGGCGGCGCTTGACGTTCGTGGGGCCGCCGTCGACGTGGTCGACGTCGGTGAGCTCGGGCAGGTCGTACTTCTCGGTGACGTAGCCGTCCGCCTGGCACCCGGTCATGTGCTTGGTCTGACCGTCGACGTCGACCAGGAGGGCGTCCTGGGCCTCGTCGTGGTGGTGCATGGGGGTGACGATGTCCTCCCTCATGAGGGCGGCGCCCTGGGTGAAGCGGGTCTTGCGGTTCCTGGGCTTGGAGTGCGCCATGGTTGTCTCGTCTCCTCTCAGCGCAGGAAGGCGTAGGGGCTGCAGAAGCACAGGCGGACCGCGTGCTCGGCGAAGGCGATCAGGTTCTTGCCGGTGACGGTCCACGTGGCCGCGGAGCCGGAGACGGGCAGGCCGGCGAGCACCTCGGCGACGCCGGACAGCTCGGCGTCGGTCCAGGCGTAGCCGGTGAGGTGCCAGCTGATGCGCCGCGCTGTCTCCAGCGCGGGCTGGCCGGCGGAGATGGACAGCGCGGTGGGCCAGTCGGTCCCACCCGATTCCTTCTTATCGCCGTCGACGGCGTTCTGGGCGCCGTTCCACATCGCCATGGTGGTCCCGGCAGACATCCAGTACTCGGCGGTGTCCGGGTAGCCGTCCACGGTCCCGTACATCCGCGGCTCGTGGCCGGCCTCCTTGATGAGCCAGCCGTAGGAGCCCAGGTTGAAGTAGTCGCCCGCGTTGACGTCCCCGTGCGCGACAGCGACCTGCGCGTGCGCGGCGCGGGCGATCGTCATGTAGAACTCCGTGGGACGGCGCCACTTCTTGCCCACCGAGGCGGCGAAGTCGGGGTGGGTGAGGGCGGCCTTGACGGCCGCGGCGATGGATGTGTCGTTGTCCAGGTAGGCCTTGGCGATCGCCTCGACGGCGGCGTCGGAGGGCTCGTCGGCGATGTAGCGGCGGCCGATCCTCTTGGCCAGCCTGAGGGCGGTGGGCCTGAGGTGGCACAGGTGCTCGACGTAGCGCTTGAGCATGTCCTGGCCGGATGAGGCATCAGCGTTGGCGTCGGAGAAGCCCAGGACGTCGACGCTGCCGACGGCGTGGTCCTCCGGCCGGTAGACGTAGCCCATGGTGGACCAGTCGTTGCCATTGCCCGTCAGGATGCGGGTGGAGACCTTGACGTCATCCTCCGAGTAGGAGTCGCGCCCCACGGTGTAGAGCTCCAGGAGCTCGCGCCCCAGGTTCTCGTTGGGGTTGTCCTTGGTGGAGGCGGTGTTGTCCAGCTCGCGCAGGAGGGCGGCGTTGGTCACCGCGGCGTAGAGGAAGTCCGCGTAGCGGCCGAGGGCGTGCTTGCGCAGGAGGACGTCGAACTCCGTGATGAAGGGCTCGCCCTTGCCGTGGATCGGGACGTAGACGTGGTCGGCCATGAGTTCGACGACGGACTCGGCCAGGACCCTGTTGCCGAAGCGCATGCGGGTGAGGGCCGCGTTGATGACCGAGGGCGAGGCCTTGGCGGAGTGGTCGCCGGTAACCTGCTTGATCTCAAGGGCGGAGAGCTGCGACCAGCCGTAATGGCGGGACACCAGGCTCTCGGCGTAGGTGTCGTCGATGCTCTCGGGGGCGAGCTGCTTATCGATCCAGGCCGTGGCGCCCATCGACTCGATATCGGCGGCGATCTCGGCTGTGGCCGCGATGGAGGCGCGCCTGGCGAGGTGCCATGCCGAGGAGGTGCGCAGCTGGAGCCCGGGGGCGAGCTCGGAGGCGGCCTCCAGGTCCGCTGTTCCCGGGGCCTTGCGGTAGACGTCCAGGGCGTCGGTTGTAGCAGTTTCCGGGGCGCTCCCGCTGCCCGAGGAGGCGGGGGCCTCACCGCTGTTGGCGCCGCTCGCGGCGCCTTGGCCCGAGCCGCCAGCGCCTCCCTGATCAGCGGCGGCCTGACCGGCGTCGCCGGAGGTGCCCGAGCCGTCGGCTTGCGCGCCATTCGCGCCGTTGGCCCCACCGGCGCCGTCCGCGCCGTTGGCGCCACTCGCACCGCCGCCCACGGCCGACGGGTCTGGGCTGGTGTCGCCGGCGTCGCCCTCGTTGCCCCCGGCCACGGTCCGCTTGAGGGAGTCCGGCAGGGACAGGGGGCCGCCCTCTCCCGGAGCGGGCCCGCCCGTGGGCGTTGAGGAGGTCTCTCCCCCCGTGCCGCTGTCCCACAGCCATGCGCCGAGCCCACCGGCGGCGCCAACAGCCGCCGTGCTCAGCGCTGCGAGCGCGGCGCGCCGCGATCCGAGAAGACTGGCAGTGCTGCCTCCCGCGTGGCGGGGGCCGACAGGAGCGAGGCCATCGCTCATTGGATTCTCGCCCGGGCTTTCGGCTCGTGGCACGAGTTTCCTCCTGTGTTGTCGTGGGCAGGTGCGCGGTGGAGACCCTCTTCCCTCTCCACCGTGCGAGCACCGCTGGGTCGTGCTCCCCATGCTAGACCACCCCCACTAGGCCTTTGATCAGGGAGTTTTCAGGTTCCATGAACCAAACCACCAGGTAGGACGTGGTGTCGCGCACGCCCTGGCGCCCTCACCTGCGCTCCTGCGCTCCGGCGAACCTGGGAGCCCGTCCGCGCAGCGGGGGATCACTCACAGTGATGTGAACCGCGCGTCCTTCGCTCTCATGGTCTGGCCTGGCCTCATAAGATTCTCTGTTGGCCGCGCCACTGCTGGCCGGGGTCGATGGCCCGGTCGGCAGCCTCGACGGGTGCGCGGAGCACCGGCGGCTGCGCTGAGCACTGCTGGTTGCGCGGAGCACCTTCGGCTGCGTCCCCACCGCACCCCACGGCGCTGGAGGCAACCGCTGGTGCGAAACGCACCCTGCGGCGGGCTCCAGGCGCGGTCCGACGGCGCAGCGTCGCCAGCGACGCCCAGGCCGCGCTCCGTGCGGGCTGTCTGTACGTGGGTTCGGGCGACACGACGCGGGTTCGGGGATCATGCCGGGGGTTCGGGGCACAGGACGGGGTCACAGCCCCCGTCATGACGGGCAAGACCCCGGTCAGACAGGCAAAACCCCGTCCAGAGTGCCACGGCGGCCACCCATCGGAGAGTGATTCACCAGGGCTCACACGGTTCACACCCCGCCCCCCACACTTGCGGACGTGCCCCCGGGGCGCATCGGCAACCCCAAGACACGTCCACAACCCCAAGACACGTCCACAACGAAGCGAATCCCGCGCAGCGGCGACGACGGGCCGCGCCCCATGGGCAGGCGCGGGCGGGACCCTCCAGCCCCGACTCCATCAAGCCGATTCCGGCACCATCGCAACGACAACCCGGTATCCAACCAACACACGGTGCCCGCCTCGACTGACGGGCGCGAGCGCGCTGAGGGCCCCGCACCAGAGTGGTGCGGGGCCCTCAGAGGTGAGTGGAGATGCGGGGAATCGAACCCCGGTCCGACGGGCATGCAACAGGACTTCTCCGGGCGCAGCTCGCTTTTGAGTTTCTCAGCCCCGGCGTCTCACGCGAGCAAGGACGCCGACGGGCTCAGTCGATGAAAAGTCCCAAGAGCCCTACCGACACGGGCTCTCAGCAGTGGCTTCCTGGATGACGCCAGGAACCGGGGCGGAAGCGCTCCCCGGGCTGACGGACTTCGAGGCT
>ERZ773070.1000-NODE-1000-length-18339-cov-6.968278_pt1 | contig 18339 bp, 14 predicted proteins | sample MGYA00580618_ERZ773070 | MGnify/ENA primary metagenome ERZ773070 (study PRJEB29015, sample SAMEA2738023) | human oral metagenome | biome: human oral; feature: human-associated habitat; material: dental | place: China | collected 2019 ... | reverse complement strand
GACTACACCAGAGCCTATGATGAGTTACAAGCAGAGCTGAACGAACTTGAAGGAAAGCTGTGCCTGAAGCTCAAAAAACTGTCTACTCGAGGCTTCGTCATCTATCACCCATCGCTTACCGAGTTTGCTCACGAGTGGTCGCTAGAGCAGTTTGTCATCGAGGAGGATGGGAAGGAACCCTCACCGACTCATCTAGAGTCCGTTATCAGTAGGGCAAGAGAAGCGGGCGTTCGGGTGGTTTTCATCCAAAAAGAATTTGAGACAAAGCTCGTGAAGAGTGTGGCAAAGGAGCTAGGAGCAAAGATTGTAGAAATCAATCCTCTTGATGGCGATAGTCAAGGAGAGCTTCTGCGGATCGCCGATGCCCTTGCCCAAGCTCAGTAATAAAAAGCCAACCACAGCGCCACCTAGCTCTCTTTGTGAAGCTGGTTGGGACGAAGCGTGAGGACTTGTGTAGGATAGGAACCTGCACATTCTGTACCTTTGACGAGAGTTTATAATAAGAGGCTTTGTGCCCTACATTCATAGAGGGGTGCTTGTCTGCATAGAGGACGAGTGCCTACCCTAAGACCTATACAAACCAATGAGTCCTATTCTACGACTAGAAGATGCCCAATTAGGCTATGCCGATACCCTTGTTCTCTCGCATTTTGATTGGGAGATCCAACGAGGGGAACGCTGGGCTGTGACTGGACCGAATGGTTGTGGGAAGACAACGCTCATGCGTACACTCCTGGGACTTATTCCCCTGAGAGGGGGGAGCCTCCTACGCTTTGATTGTGAGGGAAAGGTCACGAGTACATTGGTCGCAAGTTACCTCCCTCAGATCAATCAAATAGACCGCCATTTCCCCATTCACGTCGAGGAGATCATCGCCTCTGGTCTACCTCAAGGGCTGGAGAAGCACCGCCGGCTCGCTGAAGTGGAGCGTCTGGCTGAAGTCTTCGGTATCACGGAGCTCCTCCGACAGCCTTTAGGTCGTCTGAGTGGAGGACAGCTTCAGCGCACCTTGCTTGCTCGTTCGCTAGCTTCAGATCCCGAGCTTCTGATCTTAGACGAACCGCTGAGCTTCCTCGATCGAGCGTATAAAGAGCAGTTTGAAGCGCTCCTTCAGCGAGCACTCCGCCCTGAAACTACGCTTTTGATGGTGACTCATGACTTGCTAGGAGAGGCCGATGCTAGCTGGCAGGTACTTTCTCTTGGTCGTTTCTGACGTACGATGCTTTCCCTACGATCTATCTTTATTACTCTCGTGAGCTGTATGAGCTGGGGCTTCCTCTCGGAGAATAGGCTCGCTAGCCAGACTTCTGTACAGCTTACCCCACAGGATAGCCTGAACGATAAGAGCTATACCAACCGCCTACTCCTAGAGGGAGCGATCACCTCGGCTCCTCTTGTCGGTATCGGGCTTCTGCAGAATCTGCAGAATGGACATGTCCGAGAGCTACGATTCGGGTACTATCCGCACTTCCGACATCATTTTGATGACTATCTACAGTTTGCTCCACTGGTAGCGCAGGTAGGGCTTCGCTTGGGAGGACTGCAGGGTACCAGCCCTCATATGTGGCAGACCTTCGCCGCAGATGCCTTCGCCTCGATCTCCATGCTCGCGATCACGTCAGCGATCAAGTATACCGCTCGGGTCGAGCGCCCTGACGGCTCCACGCGCAACTCCTTCCCCTCGGGACATACAGCGATGGCCTTTACTGCTGCGACGCTACTCTCTGAGGAGTATGGACAGCGCTATCCCTTGCTCTCTGCAACAGGCTATGCTGTGGCATCGGCAGTCGGTGTGGGGCGCTTGCTGAATAATCGCCATTGGATCGGGGATGTCGTCACTGGGGCAGGACTAGGTATCCTCTCGGGGCATCTAGGCTATTGGATGGCTGATCGACTGCTGGGAGGTAGCCGAAGGAGACCTCATAGCCCGCTCAACTTCCCGACGTCTCACCTACAGCTCTATCTCCCGATCACAATCAGTGCGACACGTGCTGTCGGCGAAGGAGGATGGTCTATTCAGGGGAGGCAAGTTGGTTTAGGCTTGCACTATACGCCTAAGGGTTGCCCAGTCTACCTCATGGGACAGGTCAAGATGGGTATTTACCATGCCCTCCCTAAGGTGGCAGGAGCCATCCCAGGTACGCCTGAGTACCGAACGATAGCTCTATCTCTCGGTGTGGGTAGGACTCAGTGCCTATGGGGACAGTTCATCCTCCAGGCATCGATCTATGGCACGCTTTCACGAAAGGTCGGTCACAAGAAGGAAGACCAGCTCTCTCCCAGTGTGTACCTTCGAGGGAGTCGCTCCGCTCTTGGGCTTGGCGCCACTTTAGCTCCCTCTTGGCGACTGACTAGTCGTGTCGGTCTGCGTCTACCGCTCTCCGTCAGCTATACTCCGACCTATCATTATCTCGAGGGTGTAGCTACGGAGCCACTACGTCTTCCTAATCTTCATTACTCTGTAGGTACGGCGCTGACCGTTTACCTCTAGGCTTTACGATTTATTTCATCTAATTGATCTAACCTATGACTTGGTATTATCTCATGCCGGTGATCTTCATCTTGGGGATCTTGGCTATTGCTTTCGAGGAGCAGATCAAGATCAATAAGACGGCGACGGCACTACTGACCTGTGTCTTGCTCTGGTCGATCTTGCTTATCAATACTGACATTGCCTCCGTGACCGAGGGCTATCAGACTTGGCTGAAGGCAGCTTCACAGGTACAGCCTGATGAGTTAGCTGTCTCGGACTATCTTTCTTTCAAGCTCAATCATCACCTCGGGGATGTCTCTAGCACACTCTTCTTCGTCCTATGCTCGATGGTACTCGTCAATACCATCGATAGTTACGGGGGATTTAAGTCTGTGGCTGAGATCGTCGTCACGGAGAATAAGCGTAGATTGCTCTGGCGTGTAGCTCTGGCATCGTTCTTTTTCTCGGCCTTTCTAGATAACTTGGCCGCAGCTATCGTGATCATAGCGGTACTTCGCCGACTCGTCCCTGACCAGACAGACCGAATGAAGTACGCCTGTCTAAGTATCATCGCATGTAATGCGGGGGGCTCTTGGTCACCTATCGGAGACGTTACGACGCTTCTTCTCTGGAATAGCGGTCGTATTACCCCATACTATCAGATCTTCCACCTGATACTACCTGCCTTCTTCAATATGCTTGTGCCGACGCTACTGGCGCACTTCTTCCTCTTTAAGAAGGGAGCTAAGCTTCGTAAGCCTTCGGATGTGGAGACAGACGAACTAATGGATATTCTCCCTCGGCGAGCCCGCTTTATCGTCCTCGGTCTAGGTATTGCTTCACTGATGCTCGTGCCTATCTGGCAGACCTTCTTTGATGTCCCCGCCTTCATGGGAGTGATCTTCGGGCTAGTGCTTGTCTGGATCTATACCGAGCTCATGTTCTCAGCGCATAAGAGGCGTCTGCGTGAAGCCTCGAGCCTACGTATGACGACTCTCCTCAATCACTCTGACCTAACGACGATCTTCTACTTCCTCGGCATCCTGATGTCGGTGGCAGCACTGATTGAGGGCGGTCAGCTCCTCATAGCTGCTGGTCATGTCTCTGAAGCTATCCCTAATACGGGCATTCTAGCAGTCCTCATCGGAGTACTCTCAGCTATGCTGGATAACGTAGCTCTCGTAGCGGCTGTCCTAGGGATGTATCCCGTGGATGTGAGCGGAGCGGTGACGCCCTTCGTCGTCAATGGATCCTTCTGGGTCTTCCTAGCCTACTGTGGTGTCACGGGTGGTAGTCTCCTGATTATCGGTTCGGCTACTGGGGTGACAGTGATGGGCTTAGAGAAGATTAGCTTTGGCTATTACCTCAAGCGCTTTAGTCTACTTGCTCTAGCAGGCTATATCGCTGGGGCTATCGTCTATCAGCTCATCGCTTTGATCTAGACGTAGCTGTCTAAGATAGCAAGCGCCCTGACTGCTTCTATGGCATTCAGGGCGCTTTGTTTAAGTCTTAGAGGATGGAGCTAAAGGCTTAGCTCGGAGGTGTGTTTTGCTTGGATCGAAGAGGTGCTTCACTTGATCGGTAGGTGAAGCACCTTTCTCTCTCCGATGAAGCCCTCGAGGGTTTGTCCGATCTTGACAGGGCCGACACCAGCAGGTGTACCCGTGAAGATCAGGTCTCCCATACGCAGTGTCTGGAAGCGACTAATGTGTGCGATGAGAGCATCAAAGCTATGAATCATCTCGGAGCTATCTGCTCGCTGTACCGTCTGTCCATCGACATCGAGATGGAAAGGGATAGGATGCTCGGGAAAGCCTAGCTCAGTCTTGTCAATCCATTCACCTACGACAGCAGAGCCATCGAAGACCTTCGCTGCTAGCCAAGGTTCGCCTCGTTGTATCGCTTCGCGCTGTAGGTCTCGAGCTGTGAAGTCAATGCCCACAGTCACTCGCTCATAATAGCGGTGAGCAAAACGCTCAGCGATGCACTTACCTACACGGCAGATCTGAATGACGAGCTCTGCTTCATACTCGATCACCGATCCCATATCGGGAAGAAAGAAGGGACTGCGAGGTTTGAGCAGAGCATCCCCCTTATGAAACAGTAGGGGAGAGGAAGGTGTATCCGAGGAGATCGCTAAACCTAGCTGGCTCGTCTCGTCAAGGTGTGTGCGGTAGTTGAAGCCGACACCGAGGATCTTCATAGCAGAGGAGCGTAGGGGTTAGTTAGATCCTTCACTCTTAATGGCAGCGACCTTCATGCGCGTGAACATCAGTGCTAGGTGCGCATACATCGACGTGTTCTGTACGACGACATGCTCGGGAGTCTGGATGCGAACGGGGGTAAAGTTCCACAGCGCTCGAATACCAGCACGTACCAAGCGATCGGTCATGAGCTGGGCTTGCAAGATCGGTACGGTGAGGATGGCGATGTGTACACCTTCCTGACGAATACGTGTAGCTAGCTCATCGATATGATAGACAGGGATACCTGCGACCTCAGTGCCGATGATCTCCGTAGCTACATCAAAGCCTGCGATGACATCCAGCCCAAACTGACGGAGTCCCTTGTCTGCAAGGAGTCCTGACCCGAGACTACCGACACCGATGAGGAAGGCCTTGTGCTGCTGACGGAAGCCGAGGAACTCCTCCAGATAGTCGATGATCGCCTCCGTCTCATAGCCGACACGGGTTCGTCCCTGTAGGTCGACATAGGAGAGATCCTTCGCCACCAGAGCTGCATCTACGCCGACACCTGTAGCGATACGAGGGGAAGAGACGTACTTATGCCCCTCGGTCTGTAGTAGCTTCACGAAGGAGAGATACCAAGGTAGGCGTCGTAGTGTGGGCTCAGGGATCAGCCCACTGTGTTTCTTTTCTTCTTTAGGTTTAGCCATAGTCGTTGTTGAGAGTCGAATGAGAGGCGAGGTTGAGGCCTCGCTCTTCGAGCATCGTTAGTTTCCGTGCGTGATCATACCGCTACCGAAGCATACTTGCCCCTCTGAGTCATAGAGTACAGCATACTGACCTGGTGCGATCCCCTGAATAGGAGTGTCACTGACGAGGTGATAGCCTTTCTCTGGACTGTAAGAGAGTGTGCCGAGTGTAAAGTCTGGGGTGTGACGTACCTTGAAGGCAACTCGCAGAGGATGATCTTTGGGATCAAGTGGAGTAGTGAGTCCTTGCTTGTCTGCTTCGTATTCCCAGGGGGTAGCGTTGATGAAGTCACAAGTGGTCATCTCGATCTCTGTGCCGTATTGGTCGGCAGGGTCATAGCCTTGGGAGACAAGAAGGATATTTCGTCGGATGTTCTTTTTGACGACAAACCATGGCCCACCACTTAGCCCAAGACCTTTGCGCTGACCGATCGTGTGAAACCAATAGCCTTGATGCTTACCGAGGACTTTACCCGTTTCCTTCTCGATGATGAGTCCCTCCTTCTTTCCTAGCGCTCGCTCGATGAATTCATTATAGTTCACCTTGCCGAGGAAGCAGATCCCTTGGCTGTCTTTGCGCTTAGCACTGAGGAGATGTGCTTCTTCGGCGATCTGGCGCACCTCACTTTTGAGTAGGTGACCTGTCGGGAAGAGTAGCTTCGTCACTTGTCGGAAGTTGATCTGAGCGAGGAAGTCAGTCTGGTCCTTTACAGGATCGGGGGCTGTACCTAAGTAGAGCTTCCCAAAGATTAGGCGTGTCGTCGCATAGTGTCCTGTGGCGATGAAGTCAAAGTCCTTTCCCCACTTCTCCTCGAAGCATCCGAACTTGATGAGCTTATTACACATCATATCGGGATTGGGCGTTAGACCTGCACGTACCGTATCGATGGTGTATTGGACGACATTCTGCCAGTACTCCTCGTGGAGGGAGACTACCTGGAGCGGACAATCATAGCGAGTAGCGAGATGATGTACGATCTCTAAATCATCTTCCCAAGAGCAGTCGGCAAAGCCTTTTTCTTCCATCCCGATCTGGATGTAGAAGAGCGTGGGACGATAGCCAGCTTCGCATAGTAGGTGTACGACGACAGAGCTATCTACGCCACCCGATACGAGGACAGCGATGCGTGGATTAGCGATCCCACTCTGTGCGATGCGCTCCTTCAAAGGAGAGATAAGGGCTTGTACATCCATACGTGATAAATAGCTACTGGCTTACAAAGATACGGTAAAAGGAGGGCATTTGCTTTGAATTTCATCAAGATAAAGTAAGGAATAGCTGGATGGATCTAAGGCTATGGGCGGTCAGTAAGGTGTAAAACCTTGGAGGAGTGTCAAGAGAAGTCGATATGGATGAGGAATGAATGGATCCATTCGTTAGGAATGAACTTTAGTTTTATACCTTTTCAAATCTGACTTCATTAGTAATGAACAGGTCGGTTCATTACTAACAAATCAATCGAATCGTCCTAATAAATTGATCGCTTCCTTTGAATCTTCTCTCGTCCTTATAAGCTTAGATGGGATGAAGCCTGAGGGTAGATACAATGCTCCCCAAGAGAACAGCGTTCTCCTGGGGAGCATATTAGAGAGGGAGGGACTTAGTCTTCGTGGACGTAGTCTGTAACCCCCGAAGTGGTGAAGGAGGCCATCTCTCGGAGCATACGCACAGCAGAGTCTAGAATAGGGAAGGCACATATAGCTCCTGTCCCTTCGCCTAAGCGTAGGCCTAGACGTAGAATAGGATCAGCCCCTAGGATACGTAGAAGCCGAGCGTGCCCAGCTTCATCACCGACATGTCCATAGAAAGCATAGTCTGTGACCGCAGGAGAGAGTGCTCGAGCCATCAGGATACAGGCTGTCATGATGAAGCCATCTACGAGGAAGGCGCATCCATGCTCTGCAGAGCGGAGCATGGCTCCGACTGTAGCTACGAGCTCATATCCACCGAAGTAGCGCATGACGTCTAGCGGAGATCTATCTCCAGTGTAGTGCTGGGTCGCTGTACGTAGAAGCTCTAGTTTACGTTTGACACCTGCTTCGTCGAGGCCACTACCACGACCTACACATTCCTCAAGAGGGAGATCAGTGAGGTAGTACATCCAGAGAGCGGAGGCGGATGTATTGCCGATACCCATCTCTCCGAAGGAAAGAAGCTTGGCTCCTCGTTCGAGAGCTTGATCGACACAAGTGATCCCTACGGCTAGGGCTTGCTCCATCTCGTCCTCGGTCATCGCAGCTTCGTGAAGGAAGGAGCGAGTGCCTCGATTGATCTTGTGACTGATGAGCCCTAGTCCTTCTTCGAAGTCATAGTCGACGCCAACATCGACGATGTGTAGACGAAAGTCATGCTGGCGACAGATGAAGCAAATCCCAGCGCCACCACGTAGCATACTGTGGACGACTTGGTGTGTAACCTCTCGTGGACTCTTACTCACAGGCTCCGCACTGATGCCATGGTCAGCAGCGAAGACAAAGTGCTCTCGAGGAGAGAGCTCGGGGCGTAGTGTGTCTTGGATCGAGGCAAGGCGAGCAGCGATGTGCTCCAGCTTCCCTAATGAGCCGAGAGGCTTAGCGATGTGATCAATGTAATCTTGTGCTCGGAAGATTTCGTCTTCCGAGATCGGGCGGATAGTCAAGTCAAGCATGAGAGGAGAGAAAGGCTAAGGCTAAGGTAGAGGTGTAGGGCTGTCTGCGCCCTTAATGGTGACGGGGATACCACTGACCATCAGGGTCACTCGGTCAGCTCGAGAGGCGACATATTGGTTCATCCACCCTTGAAGCTGGGTGAAGAGACGCTGGGTACGAGAAGTAGAGATACCTCCCATCCCGAGTTCATTCGTGACGATGAGGAAGGTGGCATCTTGGCTGATAAGACGATCGAACTCTTCCTTGAGAGCTGTCAGTGCGGTATCAATATCCTCCTTCAGATCGAAGAAGTAATTCGTAGCCCAAAGTGTGAGGCAATCAAGGAGCACGACTTGACCGGAGAAGTCGTGCCTTGAGGGATAGAGGTCCTCTTCGATATTGATCCACTCGGCACCCCTTCGCTCTTGATGTCGTAGGATGCGCTGACGGAACTCCTCATCCCAGACCCTAGCTGTGGCCAGGTAAATGGGGGTGGATGATAGCCGGAGAGCTTCTGCCTCAGCAAAGGAGCTTTTACCAGAGCGCTCTCCGCCTGTGATGAGATGGATGTAGGTCATAGGGGCTAATGGCTGGTAGCTGGAGAGACAGGCATTTCGAGGATGTAGCGTAGGATCTTGATCGCCTCTTCGACATTCGGTACGTGGTGAATGCGAATGATGTGGCGTCCCGTACGCTGGACGAACTCACAGCGACGTTGATTGCGGGCAACGTAGCTCAGTAGCTTCCCGAAGATCTCAGAGCTATAATAAGCACTCTTCGTATCAGCGATGAGATGGAGACTCATTGATCCACCTTTGAGCACGACTTTTTCGATGCCGAGATGATGACCTATACGTCTGAGTCGAGGGATGCGTATGAGCTCTTCGGTCTCTTGAGGTAAGACGCCAAAGCGGTCTCTGAGACGAGACGTGAATTCATCTAGTTCACGATCTTCGCTTAGCCCATCTAGCTCACGGTAGAGCAGTATGCGCTCTGAGTCCGAAGGGACATAGTCATCAGGTAGAGCTAGCTCAAGGTCACTCTCGACCTGTGTCTCCACGACAAATCGATCGGCAAGCTCACCATGCTCCGATTGGTCTTGGTCTACATAAACATGGGCGAACTCGTCAGCTTTTAGTTCTTGTATAGCTTCGGTGAAGACCTTTTGGTAAGTCTCATAGCCCATATCGGTGATGAATCCGCTTTGCTCTGCACCGAGGACATTTCCCGCACCACGCTGATCGAGATCTTGGAGGGCTAGGCGGATGCCACTGCCGAGATCGCTGAAGCTCTCAATGGCTCGTAGGCGTCGTTTAGCATCTTCGCTGAGTCCCTCAAAGGGTGGTGTGAGGAGGTAGCAGAAGGCTTTGCGATCACTACGTCCCACACGACCACGGAGCTGGTGTAGCTCACTTAGTCCGTAGTGGTGCGCATCATGGATCATGATTGTGTTCGCATTCGGTACGTCGATCCCATTTTCGATGATTTTCGTCGCTACGAGTACGTCGTATTCGTGGTTGCCGAAGTCGATGAGGATCTGCTCCATCTCTTTCGGAGCGAGTTGTCCATGAGCGACGGCGATACGTGCATCAGGGACTTCTCGCTGGACAAGAGCTGCGAGATTCTCTATGTTATTGATACGGCTATTGACGAAGTAGACCTGTCCATTTCGACTCATCTCAAAGCCAATCGCCTCTCGGATAATCTGTGGGGACATCTGTGTGAGGATGGTCTCGACGGGTCGACGGTTAGCCGGTGGTGTGTTTAGGTTGGATAGATCTCTCGCTCCCATGAGGGAGAACTGGAGGGTGCGAGGGATAGGAGTCGCACTCATCGTGAGGGTATCGACATTGACCTGAAGCTGGCGAAGCTTCTCTTTAACAGCTACGCCAAACTTCTGCTCCTCGTCGATGATGAGAAGTCCCAGATCATGGAAGGCAACATCCTTACTTGTCAAGCGATGGGTTCCGATGATGATGTCGATCTTTCCCTCCTTGAGATCCCGTAGGATCTCCCTTAGCTCCTTGGTTGTACGAGCTCGGGAGATATAGTCTACTCGGATGGGAAAATCTTTGAGTCGCTTGCTGAATGTACGGTAGTGCTGATAGGCAAGCACGGTAGTTGGGACGAGTACGGCGACCTGCTTGCCATCGGTAGCTGCTTTGAATGCAGCTCGGATAGCAACCTCCGTCTTGCCAAAGCCTACATCGCCACAGAGGAGACGATCCATTGGGAAAGGTCGCTCCATATCAGCCTTGACAGCCTCTACGGCACTAGCTTGATCAGGAGTGTCCTCGAAGGAGAAAGAGGCTTCGAGTTCTTGCTGGAGATAGGTGTCAGGACTGAAAGCAAAGCCCTCGGTCTCTTTTCGCTGTGCATAGAGACGTATGAGGTCACGGGCAATATCCTTGATGCGCTTCTTGGTCTTATCCTTGATCTTCTGCCAAGCTCCTGATCCGACAGCACTCAAGCGTACCTCACCACCTTCGCTCCCAGAGCGGTAGTGTGAGAGCTTATGTAGGCTGTGCAGGTTGACGAAGATGGTGTCGTTATTCCGATAAATGAGCTTGACGAACTCCTGCATATGATCCCCCTGAGGCATGCTGACGAGACCATCAAAGCGACCTATCCCATGGTCTGCATGTACGACGAGGTCTCCTCGAGTAAAGCTCTGTAGTTCCTTGAGAGAAAGGGTGACTTTACCTGAAGTAGCTTTATCACTCCGTAGGCTATACTTATGGTATCGATCGAAGAGCTCATGCTCTGTGAGCAGCACCCAGCGGTGAGTATGATCAACGAATCCCTCATGCAAGACGATCGAAGTATATCGGGGAAGTTCTTCTGGCGCCAAGCGTGTGCTGAGTAGCTCCTCGACACGCTGATAGGCCACATCACTTCCAGCAGAGAGCCAGAGACTATAGCCCGCCTTATGCCATGAATGGATTTGCTGAGCTAGTCCGTCATAGTCTTTGTGAAAGAGAGGTTGGCGCTCTGTGGCGAAGACGAGGTCTGCGCTATCGCTATCCGAGGAGTATTCATAGCCAGAGAAAGTGCTCAGCTCCTGGAGTAGCTCTTGCGGAGAGATTAGCAGTTGACGTAGCTCCTCTAGATTAGCAAAGCCTTCTCCATCTTGTACAAGTGGAGCTTCCTCCCAAGTCATCGCTAGGCGAGTGGCTAGGGAGGAGTAGCTAGCGATTAAGAAACGAGAATCTCGAGGTAAAAGAGAAAGGAGGGAGGTGAGATTGCTAGAGCGTGCTGATAGGTCTGGGCTAAGCGTGACCTCTGTTAGCTGTCCTATAGATAACTGGCTATCGACTTCGAAACGCCTGATGCTTTCGATTTCGTCATCGAAGAAGTCAAGACGTAGAGGTAGCTCTGAAGTAAAGGAGTAGATGTCGAAGATACTTCCACGCAGAGCGAACTGCCCAGGTTCATAGACATAGTCGACACGCTCAAACCCCCAGGCTAGAAGTTGATCACGTAGTTTGTCTCGATCGACTTCTTCCCCTCGATGAATGGTTAAGGTATTAGGTGTGCTCTCTTCGTGTTTAGGTACTCCTTCTATGAGAGCTTCTGGATAGGTGACTAGGATAGGTAAAGGTTGACCACTCGATATAGAGCTAAGTACCATGGAGCGTAGGAGTACCTGCGTCTCATCTCGGTGACCATAGCGAATAGCTCGACGATAAGCTGAAGGGAAGAAGAGTACCTGCTCTTCTCCGAGATATTGTGCTAGATCGGTGTAGACATAGCCAGCCTCCTCTTCATCTCGGAGGAGGATACAGAGTGGAGCTTGTGTACGTAGGGGAATAGCTATTAAGCTACGAGCAGAGCCTGCAAGTCCTGCTAGCTTTCGCCATTGTCCTGGCTTAAGAGAAAGCTGAAGAAGCGAACTCGTCTTCGCGTCCTGATCTAAAAGTGGGGGGCGGAAGGATGCTTGCTGAAGGGAACGATGAGCCTTTTTCACATCACGAAGATACGGCTTATCAAGGAAATGCTAGGTGTATATATGCCAAACGACCTCACCAACTGAGTGGTGAGGTCGTTTGTGAAATCTGCTCTTCCTCTTGGGCTTGAACCAAGGACCCTCTGATTAACAGTCAGATGCTCTAACCAACTGAGCTAAGGAAGAAGGTGTCTGTTCCTCAAAAAGACGCCGCAAAGATAGGGGCAGATTGGAGACATGCAATACTTTTGCGAAAAAAATAAGCGAGACATGAGAATTATCGGAATCGGAAACGCGTTGCTCGATGTGCTGTTGCGCCTCGAGAGCGACGCTACGCTGCAAGCAATGGGAATGAAGAAAGGCGTCATGGAGCTGGTAGACGAATCTACGATGCGCGCCATCCAACAAGAACAATCGGGCCTTGAGCGCTCGGACGCCCCGGGCGGATCAGTCTGCAACACGATGCGCGCGCTGGCATTGCTCGGCGCCTCAGTCGGCTACGTGGGCAAGGTTGGGACGGACGCCAATGGCGCCTTCTATGAGCAGGCCATCCGCGATGCTGGCGTGACGCCGCATATCGTGCGCTCAGAAGGCATATCGGGCTGCTGCACCGTGCTGATGTCGCCGGACAGTGAACGCACGATGGCCACCTTCCTCGGCCCCGCCGCCACGCTCACCTCTGGCGAGATCATGGACGAGACTCTCCGCGCCTACGATTGTATCTATGTCGAGGGTTACCTGATCTCCAACGCCTCGACGGATCGCCTCTTCCTCCCCATCCTACGCCGTGCGAAGGCCCTCGGGAAGAAGGTGGCGCTCGACCTCTCGAACTTCAACATCGTCAACGGCTTCAGCTACATGCTCCACCGAGCCATCCCGGAATACGTCGACATCCTCTTCTCCAACGAGACTGAGGCGGAGGCCTACACCGGCAAGTCGGCTGAGGAAGCGCTTCGCGAGATCATGAAAGAAGTGAAGTACGCCGTCGTTACCGTCGGGAAGGACGGGGCGCTGGCCGGTCACGCTGGCGAGACGGTCCATGTGCCGGCCGTGAGCAACAACCCCGTTGACACTACGGGAGCGGGCGACAACTTCGCTGCGGGCTTCCTTTACGGCTACTCACGCGGGGCCACCCTCCGCCAATCGGCCGAAATCGGTGCCTTGATGGCGGGGAACGTCGTCGAGACCGTCGGGCCGCAGATCGTGCCTGAGCGATGGGCAACAATCACGTCGAAGGTCAGCCGCATCATCGGCTGATGACATGCTTACTAATCATACACATCACATACATGTCACAAGTTAAGAAAGCGCAAGTCTTCTGTCTGGCCATTGCGCTAAGCATCGGCAGCCCACTCTGGGCGCAGAAACCGCAGACGGAACGCCGCTTCGAAGTCAGCAAACAACTGGACATCCTGAACGCGATCGTGAAGGAAGTCGAAATGTTCTACGTCGATTCGGTGGAGACCGAGAAGATGGTACGCCGCGGCATCGACGCCATGCTGAAGGGCCTCGACCCCTACACCGAATATTACCCGGAGCAGGAGACGGACAATATAAAACTGCTCGTCACCGGCGAGTACGGCGGCGTGGGCGCCTACATCCGTGCCCGCGACGGCGGAGTGATCATCACGGAGCCTTTCGAAGGCATGCCCGCCGCCCTGGCCGGACTGAAGGCGGGCGACCGCATCTTGATGATCGACACGGCCGACGTGCGGCAGGCCACCACTGAGCGCGTCAGCGAGCTGCTCAAGGGCACGCCCAACTCCAAAGTCGTGATCAAGATCGAGCGCCCGGGCGAGAAGAAGCCCCGCAAGGTGGAAGTCACCCGTAAGCAGGTATCCCTGAAGCAAGTCGTGCACTACGGCGTCTATGGCGACGGCACGGGCTATATCTATCTCGAGGGATTCAAGGAGCGCAGCGCCGATGAGGTCCGCGAAGCCTTGGAAGATCTGAAGCAGAACCACCACATCAAGAGTCTCATCCTCGACCTCCGCGACAACGGTGGCGGCCTCCTTTCGAGCGCCGTGCAGATCGTCAACCTGTTCGTCCCGAAGGGTCGCGAAGTGCTCTCCACCCGCGGCAAGATGAAGCTCTGGGATCGCACCTACCGCACGACGCTCGATCCGGTCGACTCCGTCATCCCCCTCGCGGTGCTCATCAACGGCAACTCCGCCTCGGCCGCCGAGATCGTCAGCGGCGCCCTGCAAGACATGGACCGCGCCGTCCTGATCGGCAACCGTTCCTTCGGCAAGGGGCTCGTGCAGACTCCCCGCGACTTACCCTACGACGGCCAGATCAAGATCACGACCAGTAAATACTACATCCCCAGCGGCCGCTGCATCCAGCAGCTCGACTATTCGCATCGCAACGCCGATGGCTCCGTCTCGGCCGTGCCCGACAGCCTCACGTCCGTCTTCTACACCGCCAGCGGGCGGCCCGTACGCGACGGCGGCGGCATCCGCCCAGACTTCGAGATGGAAGAAAAAAAGACGCCCACGATGCTCTTCTACCTCGTCAACGACTTTGCCCTCTTCGACTTCGTCACCGACTGGGTGCGGGCTCACCCCACCATCGCGCCGGCCAAAGATTTCGTCTTCCCCGACGCCGATTACGAGTCCTTCAAGAAGCGCCTCAAGGAGGCCAATTTCACTTACGACCGCCAGAGCGAGAAGGCACTCAAGAGCCTCAAGGAAGTAGCCGAACATGAGGGCTACCTGGCCGAGGACTCCGCCACTTTCGTTGCTCTTGAGGCGCGTCTGAAGCCGAACTTAGACCGCGACTTGGAGCGTTACAAAGACGACATCAAGAAGATCATCGCCGCTGAAATCGTTAAGCGTTACTACTACCAGGAGGGCGAAATGATCGAAAACCTCAAGGGCGATAAGACGCTCGCCAAGGCCCTCGAAGTCCTCGCCGACCGGGAGTTGTACCGCAAGACCCTCAGCGGACCTGAAGAGAAGAAATAAGTACACCGAGGGGTAGCATAAAGCTGTGAAAAGAGGGACGGGCGTCGCCACGCCTACCCGCTCGCCGCCGCTTTTTGCTACCCCTCATTGTATCGAATCACGAACACTTCAAATTCCACCCATCGCATGAAAAAGTTAGTCATCCTCACCGGCGCCGGCATGAGCGCCGAGAGCGGCATCTCCACCTTCCGCGACTCCAACGGGCTGTGGGAGAATTATCGCGTCGAAGATGTCGCCACGCCCGAGGGCTTCGCCCGCAATCCGCAGCTCGTCCTCGACTTCTACAACGCCCGCCGACGCGAACTGCTTCGCGCCGAGCCCAACGACGGCCACCGCGGGCTGGCGGCCCTGGAGCGTGACTTTGACGTTCGCATTGTCACGCAAAACGTGGATAACCTTCACGAACGCGCCGGCAGCTCGCACGTCATCCACCTTCACGGCGAACTGATGAAAGCCTGCTCCGAGCGCAACCTCAATCGCCCGATCGACATCGATCCCGAGCATCCCGACATGCGCCTGGGCGACACCGCCCCCGATGGCGGCCGCCTACGCCCGTTCATCGTCTGGTTCGGCGAGCCCGTCCCGATGATCGAGGAGGCGATTCGCATCGTCTCGGACTGTGACCTCTTCGCCGTGATCGGCACCTCGCTCAACGTCTACCCCGCCGCAGGTCTGCTCAGCTACGTTCGCCGCGGCCAGCCCATCTTCCTGATCGACCCCAAGGAGGTGGCCGTTTACCGAAACGACGTCGAGTTCATCCGCTGCGGCGCCTCTGAAGGCGTCCGAATTTTGACCGACCGACTGCAGGCCTTCCGCTAAAACGCTGTCGCCAGCAGTTCGCACCCCAAAAGGGCTATCCGAGACACGGTTTCGGGTAGCCCTTTTTGTATTCCGATAATTGTTTACCTCTCAAATCAGCCTCCGCGCTGGAGGGGGATCGCCATTTTTTTCATCATGGATTATCCCCCGTCGCGGATCCTCTTTTTTGTATCACACAATAAGGATCAATCGCCCCGAAGCATAGCTGTTTCATAAGTAAAAGATGAAGCTCTTATTGGAGGCATAGCCGTTTCATAAGTAAAAAATGAAGCGCTAATTAGAAACATAGCCATTTTATTTGTCGGTGAAAATCATTTGGGCAGAGGCCTGGTAGTTCCGTAAAGAAATAGGAGAGCCTCTAAGAGAGGCATAGCTATTCTATAAATGAAAAATGAAGCGCTAATTAGAAGTATAGTCATTTAATTTGTCGGTGAAAATCATTTGGGCAGAGGCATAGCCGTTGCGTAAAGCGCTGAGAACCCCTTTGTGAGTTGGATGAGTATTGCGTAAAGCGCTGATGGCCAGTACGTGGATTGCATAGCTATTGCATAGTGCAATAAGAATGCTTCTGTAAATTACATAGCCATTGAGCGCCTCAATAGCTATGTGATTCTGCGATCACACCCCATTGATGCTGTCAATATTAAGCGAACTATTCGATGGATTATTATTGACGTACGCGATATGGAGGATCATACGCAAATACTTATTATTTCTTTGTGCGATATAGAGCGTCCTGCGATGAGATTTATTATCGATGCGCTCAATATTGAATATCCTGCGTGAGGACTTATTAGTTACGTACGCGATATTAAATGCTCCGCACGATGATTTATTATTGCTGTGTGCGATATTAAGTATCCTGCGTGAAGGATTCATATCGCTGCGCGCGATAGCTATGTATCTATAAGCGGGCAGCTTTCTGCGTGATTCGATAGCGATATTTTTGTGGAAGGGGAAGCTGTCGCATGGTACGAAGATTATGAATCAGTCTGAGGGATAGCCGTCAACCAATCATTTGGAGAATAGTGGCATTGAGGCGTATTGAATACGTGCTTTGATATGGACTGTAAGGGGTTAACGATTAGATTTTCAAGTATAGATGGCGGGGATGCAATACGGATCTACCCTACCGACAGAAAAATTTATTCTGATGACGAATGGGCGATAACGATTGCGCCGCGCAGCAGCCTCCGATTCGTGCACGAAGGTACAGCTGCGCGGCGCAACGGCCAGCAGGCAATAAAAGACCAGGAAAATTTACGGTGCGACGGCGGCCGTCGGCTCGGTGCGGCCCTCGACGATGGGTCCGCTGCCGATGCAGAGGCGGTGATCGCGGTCGTAGACGACGGCAAACTGGCCCGGGGCGATGCCCTGGATCTTGTCGTCGCTGTCGATCTCGTAGCCGCCCTCCACGCGGCGGATGCGGCCCCGCGTAAAGTCGGGCGTGTGGCGAATTTTGAACGTGATTTCACGCTCATCGTCGAACGCCCCCCAGGGGTCGGCGGTGATGAAGTGGAATCCGGCGGTGCGGATCGTCCGCCCATACTGCGTTTCGGGGTCGTAGCCGTTGGAGACGTAGACGATGTTCGCAGCGGCATCTTTGCCGACGACGAACCAGGGGCCGCCACTCATGCCGAGGCCTTTGCGCTGGCCGATGGTGTGAAACCAGAAGCCGTGGTGACGGCCGACGGTTCGGCCCGTCTCCCACTCCACGATATCGCCGTCGCGGCGACCGAGGTAGCGCTCGATGAAGTCGTTATAGCGAATCTTTCCGAGGAAGCAGATGCCCTGACTGTCCTTACGGCGCGCGCTGGGCAGGCCCGCCGCCTCGGCCAGGCCGCGGACTTCATGTTTCATCAGGTGGCCGATGGGGAAGAGCAGCTTGGCGACTTGCAGGCCGGTGATCTGCCCGAGGAAGTCGGTCTGATCCTTCACCGGATCGGCGGCCGTCGAGAGCCACGTCTGGCCATCGATCTCGGTGGTGGTGGCGTAGTGGCCCGTGGCAATGCGGTCGAACTGGTGGCCCCACTGCTCCTCGAAGCAGCCAAACTTGATGTAACGGTTGCACATCATGTCCGGGTTGGGCGTCAGGCCGCGGCGGACGGCATCGATGGTGTATCCCACCACGCGCTCCCAATACTCCTCGTGGAGGGAGACTACCTCCATCCGGCAGCCGTATTTGCGGGCGATGTAGGTCGTGATCTCGATGTCCTCCTCGGCGGGGCAATCGATGGTGCCATCGCTCCGCTCCATGCCGATGCGGATGTAAAAGATGGTGGGCGTGTATCCGGCTTCCTTCAGCAGATGTACCACGACGGAGCTGTCCACGCCCCCGGAGACGAGTGCGGCGATTTCCATTTTGTCTATGTCGTTAGGGGGTTGTTAGGTGTTGTAGAACGTGATGAGAAGCATCGGGGGCAGCCGGAAGCTGAAGAGCCGTCGAACGACTATCCCTCACCGCTTCTGACTCCCCCCGACGATGTCTTTCCCTTAGCCTCTGTTCTGCCGCTTGCGCTCGATTTCGTCAAGGATCACCTTGCGCATACGCATATGGTGAGGCGTCACCTCG
>ERZ773070.998-NODE-998-length-18348-cov-5.449571_pt1 | contig 18348 bp, 10 predicted proteins | sample MGYA00580618_ERZ773070 | MGnify/ENA primary metagenome ERZ773070 (study PRJEB29015, sample SAMEA2738023) | human oral metagenome | biome: human oral; feature: human-associated habitat; material: dental | place: China | collected 2019 ... | reverse complement strand
CGGACAGGATCGTGCGAGCGGTCTTGGCCAGGACGCCGTCCTCACCCGTCACGGACGCGGCGTAGGCATCCAGCGCGGCGGAGTCAACGACGCCGCCACCGGACGCACCACCGGCGCTGGGCAGGGACACAGCAATACCTTCACGGGCCGCGACGGCGGCCACGGCAGCGTCGATGAGGGCATCGACACCGGCGGCGTTCGTCGGGGCATCGAGCGGTAGCGTCGCCAGGTCGCCGTCGCGCGTCGAGGCGCCCTCACGGGTGCCCAGGACGATCTCGGCGGTGACGTGCTGGGCCCAGCCGGGTCCCAGCTGCCACGTGCCGGTCACGCGGTCGGCGATGTGACCGGCCTTGACGCCCGCTGCGCCGAACAGCTTGCGCGTACGCTCCTTGACGGCCTCGGCCAGGACCGGACCGAAGGGCTTGTAGCCCTTGGCGGCCTTGTCGACCGTGGCGGACAGCGTGGCCACGTCGGCCTCGCCGGCGCCGTCGATCGAGTTTAGGCCCAGCTCGGAGGACATGTCCATGAGCAGCTGATTGCGGCGCGAGGACACGCCGTTGGTCAGCGACTCGGTCGTGTCGGTGGCGCCGACCTCGTCAATGCGAATCTTCGCGGACAGGGCCAGCAGAGCGACGATGGCGGAGGACGCCGTGAAGGGCAGATCCGCAACGTCGGCACCCGAGGGGCCTCCGGTCGGAGCAGCGGGGGCGGGGGCCGGAGCGGCCTCGGCGGCAGGAGCTGCCGGGGCGGGCGCGGGAGCGGCCTCGGCGGCGGGGGCAGCCGGGGTGATCTCCTCGTCCTCGTCCTCCTCGATCACGGCGACGTCAGTCGCGTAGACGCGGGGCTCATCGCGCTGGACGTTGAACACGTCGACGCGAGAGAGCGCGAACTCGGGGGCGAGCAGGGTGCGGGAGGCCAGGTTGGCCAGGGTCGGGGCGGCGCCGAGGCCCACCTCGATGACCTGATCGACGCCCAGGCCGGCAACGCCTGGGGCAGCTTCTTCGGTCGACAGCAGTACGCGCTGCGTCTCGATCCAACGTACCGGGGAGGCGAACTGCCAGCACAGCAGCTCGATGAGCAGCGTGCGGGTCAGGACACCCGGGTTGGCCAGGGCGGCGTCCCACGCACCTTCCGTCTCGAGCAGCTCGCGCACCGTCTCGGAGGGAACCACGTCGAGGATGGACTGAGCGAACTCGCGGGTGAGCTCGAAGGGACGCGCCACCAGGTTGGGGATGTAGCGGCCCACGAGCTTCGCGGGGTCGATCTCGGCGGGGATACGCTCGTTGAGCTTCGTACGGAAGTCCGCCACGCCGCTGCGCAGGACAGTGGAATGGAAGGGCACGTCGATGCCGGGAACGTACATGAAGGGACGCTTGCCACCGTGCTCGGCGGCGCGCTTGGCGGCGTCCTCCTCGAGGGCCTTCAGGCCCGCGACCGTACCGGCGACGGCGTACTGCTGGCCGGCCAGGTTGAAGTTGACGATCTGGAGGAACTCACCCGATGCCTGAGCGATCGAATCGACGTACTCCACGACGTGAGCGTCGTCGATGCCGAACTGGTTCGGGCGCAGGGCACCCATGCGGTAGTTCGAACGGCCGTTCTCGTCGCGGGGCACGAGCGAGTGCATCGTGGAACCGCGCTGGAAGACCAGGTCGAGGACGGTTTCGAGCGGGAAGACCTCGGCGTATGCGGCCAGCGCATCGTATTCGCCCAGCGAGTGACCGGCGAAGGCAGCACCCGGAACCAGGACGCCCTCTTCGCGCATGCGGGCCGTCTGGCCGATAGCCAGCGTCGCGAGCGCAACCTGCGTGAACTGGGTGAGGTTCAGGACGCCCTCGGGATGCCGGTAGGTCACGCCGCGCGCCACGATCTCGGTCGGGTTGTCGCGCACGATCGCCAGGATGGAGAAGCCCATCGCCGAGCGGGTGTGCGCATCGGCGCGGCGCCAGACCTCGTCCACAGCCTTGGACTTGGTGCGCTCGTCCAGACCCATGCCGGCGCTCTGGATGCCCTGGCCGGGGTAGACGTAGGCGACCTTCGGGGCGAAGGTGTAGGCCGACGCACGCGAGACGACCTGCTTGTTGATGCGGCAGGTGACCTCGAGGGACAGACCGCCACCGACGACGCGACCTACACGCTCGACGGTGATCTCAACCTCGTCGTTCAGGTCGACGGTGCCGTACATGTAGTACGTCCAGCCGGCGATCTGAGCGCCGCCCTGACCGGCGACGATGGCCTCGGCCGCGTGCTGAGCGGTGGCCGATAGCCACATGCCGTGCACGAGAGGCGCGTCCATGCCGGCGACCTTGGCGGCCGCGTAGGAGGTGTGGATCGGGTTGTAGTCGCCCGAGACGATCGCAAAGGGTGTCATGTCGTCTGGAGCCTTGACGGTCACGCGGCGCAGGACCGATCGGGGACTGTCGACGACTTCGATGTTCGCGCCGCCGAAGGGCGCGGCCTCGGAGGGTGCGCGGTTGCTGGTGGCGCGGCCGCGGATCGCGAAGCGCTCCTGAGTGGAGCCCACATACTCGCCGTTCGTGCTCAGCTCGAGGGCGACCGTGACGATACGTCCGGAGGAGGACTCGTTGACGGCTGCCACGTGGCTCGTCACATCGATCGTCGTGATGCCGCGCTCGAGCATCTGCTCGGGCGTGTACTCCAGCGTGATCGAGTGATCGAGGTGGACCGCGTTGAGCAGACCCTCGATGACCGGATAGTCGTTGTGGATGGCCGAACCCAACGCCGCGTAGATTGCCGGCCAGGCAGGGCCGAGCAGCGCGTCGGGCGCCCAGGCAGCCAGCTCGTAGCTGGCGGGAAGGGCCGCGCCCGTGGCCTCTGCGTGGTCGAAGCCCAGGGCGGGGGCCAGCGTGAAGGAGTAGTGTGCCTCGCCGAAGACGGACTTGGCGGAGGGAACCATGACGGGCAGAGCGTCCACGGTGTCACCGGCGACGGACACGGAGGTCACGCCGGCGGTCGCCGCGAGCATCGCGTACATGTGCTGGGGCAGCTTGGCCTCGTCGATGACCGGGACCGCGCCGTCCTCGCCGGATAGAACCAGCGGGAAGACCAGCTCGCGCACCGCGTGCTTCTCGGCGCCGCGAGGGTCGTTGTCCCACGCAGTGTCGAGGTGGATGACCATGTCCACGCCGGTGTCGGTCGGGTTCAGGGACACGCGATCCTCGTCGAGGATGGAGGCCGGGTTGGTCATGAGGTGGCCGGTCCACGAGATGAAGGGGACCTTGCGCAGCCATTCCTCGCGGGTGGCGGCGGGCTTACCGTTACCCAGGCGCGAGGCGACGGGCGTCGCGACGGCACCCGAGGCGGCGAGGCGCTCGGCGGCGGCCGCCTCGAAGCGGCCAAGCAGGGAGGCGACGGGCTCGTCGACGCGGTCGATGCCGGCCACGGAGACGGGGCCGGGGATGATGCGGACCTGGTCGGCGGTGTAGCGCTCGTCCTGCGCCTGCCACAGGCAGTCCTGGCCCCACCAGCGGATGAGGTCGTCATCCAGGATCGGGACGAAGGGCATCGGCTTGGGGTAGGAGCGGCACAGGGCCGGGAACCAGGCAGCGTCGATGGGGGTGACGTGCGTCGTCGCGGCGTTCGGGTAGGCGGCCATCAGGCGGTCGGCCGCGGCGTGCGCGTCGGCCACGTCCTCGACGGTCGGGAACAGGGTTTCGACCTCGCCGTGATCCACGGGCGCCAGACGCGCCTCGACGCGCTGGAGGAGGTCGTGGAAGCGGATCTGCCACGTGGGATCAACCCATGGGTAGGACAGGTCGGCGAAGCGACGCACCCAGGCCTCGTAGGTCATCTCTTCGAGGTCACCGAAGTAGGGCTTGGCCGTGTGGGAGAGGATCTCGACGATCTCCTCCTTGCGGGCGCGCACCTGGGCGCCGTCGGAGCCGATCTCGGCGATGATGCGCGCAGCTGCGGCCGCGGCGTTGGAGACCTCGTGCATGTCGGCGCGCAGGTGCGACAGGCCGGAGGTCATGCCGCCGCGGGTCACGCCCTCGCCGACCCAGCCGCCCAGCTCGTCGTTGTCGGGCACACCCGGCGTGGCCACGAGGAGTTCCTTGACCGCCTTAGTGGTGTGTGCTTCCTTCGTGGTCATCGCGGCGGTGCCCACGAGGACGCCGTCGACGGGCATGGGCGGGCGGCCGTAGCGAGCCGACCAGTCGCCGGTGAGGAAGTCAGCGGCGCGCTCGGGGGTGCCGATGCCGCCGCCCACGGTCAGGACGATGTTGGACTGGGCGCGCAGCTGAGCGTAGGTGGCCAGCAGGAGGTCGGACAGGTCCTCCCAGGAGTGGTGGCCGCCGGAGTGGCCGTCCTCGACCTGGACGATGACCTTGATCGGGTCGGCCTCGCGAGCGATAGCGATGACCTTGCGGATCTGGTCAACCGTGCCGGGCTTGAAGGCCACGTAGGGGAAGCCGTCGGCGCGCAGCTGCCCGATGAGAGCCAGGGCCTCGTCCTGTTCGGGGATACCCGCGGAGATAACGACGCCGTCGATGGGGGCGCCGGACGCGCGCGAACGCGACACGATGCGAGCCTGACCGAACTGGAGGTTCCACAGGTAGCGGTCCAGGAACATGGAGTTGAACTCGGCGGTGTGGCCGGGGCGCAGCTGGGCACGCAGGCCCGCCAGGTTCTCGTTGTAGACCTCTTCGGTGACCTGGCCACCGCCGGCCATTTCGGCCCAGAAACCGGCGTTTGCGGCAGCCGCGACGATCTCGGGATCGACGGTCGTCGGCGTCATGCCGGCCAGGAGGACGGGGGAGCGGCCGGTCAGGCGCGAGAAGGCGGTGTCAACGACGGTCTTGCCGTCGGGAAGGGTCACGAGGCTGGGACGCAGGTACGACCAGTCGGTGCCGGGTTCGGGGGCCCAGCCGGGGGTCGCGGCCTTGTCGCGGTCGGAGGCGGTGCCTGCGGGGACGACGCCAACGCCGGTGCCCTCGACGAGGGCGTGGGTCATGCGAACCGTCGTGGTGCCCGGGCCCATGTCGATGATCCAGGTCGCGCCGGACTCGGCGGCCGCGCGGATCTGGGAGGGCCAGTCCACGGGGGTCGTGAGCACGGCGGCGCCCAGGGAGTGGGCCAGCTCGGCGTCGATACCGCACTGGGCGGCCCACTCGTCCACGAGGGCGAGAGCGTCGGTGAGCATGGGGGAGTGGAAGGGCACGTACACCGGCAGGTATTCGCACACGGGGGTCAGCGGGCGGCCACCGCGCTCGTGGGCGTCGTGCGCGGCCTTGTCCTTGGCGGCGGCGCGCTCGATGGCTGCAACGAGGGACGCCAGGTCGTTCGGGGCGCCCGACACAACGTGCGTGTCGGTGTCGTTGCGCAGAGCGATCGAGAGGGGATGCGAGGTCGACGGCAGGGAGTCGATGATGCGTCCGAGGAGAGCGTCAGACACGCCGCGCACGGACACCATGTAGGTCGCGTCGCCGGCGTGCGGGGCGCGAGCGCGGCGCGTGATGCGAGCGGCGGCCGCGCCGATCAGACGAGCGAGCGCGAACACGGAGGCAGCCCGGGCCTCGTCCCCGGCGATCCACGCGCGGGCGATCTCCACGCCGAGCACGCCCTGGGAGTGACCCTCAAACGCGGTCGGCTGGTTGGCGACGATGTTCAGGCCGGCGCGCGTCAGATCGATGAGCGCACCGAGCTGGGCGGCGACGATACCGGGAACCGACAGGGCGGCCTCGTCCGGGCCGGCCACGTCGCGGGGCACAGCCGCAGACTCGGGAGCAGCAGGCAGCTCGAAGGGGAGGGAAGCAACCGACTGGGTGGCCAGCGAGCGGCGCACGGGGGAGAGTACCTGGTCCGAGGCCTTGATAACGCCGGCGATGATCTCGGCGATCTCGGGATCGCGAGCAATCTCGTCGAGGGCGGTGCGCCACGGGGTGGCCTGACCGGCAAAGGTCAGCGCGTAGGGGGTCTCATTCAGAGAGGACACAAACGACATGTTCTTACTTTCCTTCGGGGATAATTCTTCTCAAACGACGCCGGTCACAGAGGGCCGTTATCGTGACGCTTGACGTGGGGTGCACGCTGGTCCTTCGTGGCCAGCAGGTGCAGGGAATCGATGATGGTCTGGCGGGTATCGGCGGGAGCGATGATGCCGTCGAGCTGGCCCGAGGACACGGAGACCTCGGGGTTGACGGTCTCCTCCTCGTAGCGGGCCACAAGCTCGGCCTTCGTCTCCTCGAAGGTCCCTTTCTCGCGGGCGGCAGCAAGCTCGCGGCGGTACATGATCGACGCCGCGCCCTCCGCGCCCATGACGGCAATCTGAGCGTCGGGCCACGCGAACGCCAGGTCCGCGCCGATCGACTTCGAACCCATCACGATGTAGGCGCCGCCGTAGGCCTTACGCAGGATGACGGTCACCATCGGCACGGTTGCGTTCGCGTAGGCAACGATCACCTTCGCGCCGCGGCGGATGATGCCCGCCTGCTCCTGCTCGGTGCCCGGACGGTAGCCGGGAACGTCCACGAAGGTGACGATCGGCAGGCCGAACGCGTCGCAGAAACGCACGAAGCGGGCCGCCTTCTCCGAGGCATCCACGTCGAGCGTGCCAGCGTCGTTCATCGGCTGGTTTGCCACGATGCCCACCGACTGGCCATCGACACACGCGAAACCGATCGTCACGTTGGGAGCGAACAGGTCCTGAATCTCCACGTACTCACCGTGGTCAACGAGCGAACGCACCACGTCGCGCACGTCGTAGGGCTGACGCGCCGACGTCGGAACCAGGTCGGCAACCGCGCGGGCCGCAGCCTCGTCCTCGGGATTGGGAATGTACTCGTACTTGGGGGGAGCGACCTCGCATGAGGAAGGCAGATAGTCCAGCAGGGACCGCACGTAGTCGATTGCCTCTTCCTCGGTGTCGGCCATGTGGTGGGCGACGCCCGACTGGAAGTTGTGGATCGGTGCGCCGCCGAGCTCGTCGAGCGTGACCTTCTCACCGGTCGTCGCGGCGACGACGTCCGGGCCCGTCACGAACATGTGCGAATTCTCGCGCGTCATGACGATGAAGTCGGTGAGGGCCGGCTGATACACGGCGCCACCGGCGCAGGGCCCCAGGATGATCGAAATCTGGGGAACCAGGCCCGAGGCCTCGCACGTTTTCTTGAAGATGCGGCCGTACTGGGCGAGGGCGACGACGCCCTCCTGGATGCGGGCGCCGCCCGAATCCTGAATTCCGACGATCGGAATGCGCATGCGGATGCCCCGGTCGATCAGGTCGACGATCTTGTCGCCCTCGACCTTGCCCAGGGTGCCACCGAGCACCGAGAAATCCTGCGCGTAGGCGGCGACCATCCGCCCCTGCACGCGACCGTAACCGGCGGCCACAGCTGAACCGATCCGACCTTCGCGCACAGAACCACCGATGAACTGACCGACCTCGTGCCACACGCCGTCGTCGAAGAAGAGAGACAGACGCTCACGCGCCGTCAGCTTCTTTTTCGCGTGCTGGCGCTGGGCGGCCTTCTCTTCGGCGGCCTGAGCGATCGCGTCCTGGGCCTGAATAAACCCGTCACGCGTGAGCGGGCTGGGGGTGCTCATTCTGCCTCCTCTTCAGTGGCGATGTGGGCGATGCGAGTCCCGGCGGTCACGGTGTCGCCCTGCTTGATCGACAGGGACCTGACGGTGCCCGCGCGCGGGGCCAGCAGCGGCTTTTCCATCTTCATGGCTTCGAGGACGGCCACGAGCTGGCCTTCCTCGATCTGGTCACCCTCGGACACGGCCAGCGCGACGACGATCGCCTGCATTGGAGCGATGATGTCGCCGGGGGCGCCCTGGTGCGGGCCAGCCTGAATGGTGGACGAACCCGCGCGACGCGGGGCCGAGCGCAGCGGCTGGGGCGGACGAGGGGCAGCTGCGGCAGGCGCGTTGAACATGCCGGCCGGCAGAGTCAGAGACACGCGGCGCCCATCCAGCTCGATGATGTAGGTCTGACGCGGCAGGTCGGCCGTCGACGAGGCCTCGGCGGGCACAGCCAGGTCCGAGTAGTCGTGCTTGGGCATGAACGTCGTCTCGAACCAGCGCGTGGAGATGTTGAAGCCGCCGACGCCGCAGAAGTCGGGATCGTTGATGATGTCCTGGTAGACGGGAACCGGAGTGGCCACGCCCTGCACCGAGAACTCGGCCAGCGCGCGGCGCGAACGGGCCAGCGCCTGCTCGCGATCCGCGCCGGTGACGATGATCTTGGCGATCATGGAATCGAAGGCGGTCTGCACGGAGTCGCCCTGATCGATGCCCAGCTCCAGACGGATGCCGGGGCCCAGGGGCCAGTGCACCTCGTCGAGGCGGCCTGCCGTGGGGGTCAGGTCCTTCGACGGGTCCTCAGAGGTCACGCGGAACTCGAAGGAGTGGCCGCGAGGCTCCGGGGGAGTAGTCAGGGGCAGGCCCTGCGCGATACGAATCTGCTCGCGCACCAGGTCGATGCCCGTGACTTCCTCGGACACGGGGTGCTCGACCTGCAGACGCGGGTTGACCTCGAGGAACCAGATGTTGCCGTCGGGCTCGAGCAGGAACTCCACCGTGCCCACGCCCACGTAGTCGACGTGCTCGAACAGTGCGCGCGACGCATTCACGAGGGTCTCGTGCGCGCCCTCAGGCAGGAACGGGGCGGGAGCCTCCTCGACCAGCTTTTGGTTACGACGCTGCACCGAGCAGTCACGGGTCGAGATGACGTGGAAGTTACCGTGCGTGTCGCGCGCCGACTGCGTCTCGACGTGACGGGCGACCTCAACAAAACGCTCGACGAAGTGAGCGCCCAGGTCGGAAGCGTCCGTGTGACGCGCGAAGAATAGGTCGAGGTCGGCCTGCGAGCGGATGATGCTGATGCCTCGGCCGCCGCCGCCGTCGGCGCGCTTGAGCACTACGGGGTAACCGGCGGAGGCGATGAACGCCTCGACCTCCTCGCGCGAGGTCACGGGTTCGGACACACCGGGGACGGGAGCCACGCCGCACGCCTCTGCCACACGGCGGGCCTTGATCTTGTCGCCCAGCGCGTCGATGACGGAAGACGCGGGGCCGAGCCACGCGATACCTGCATCCTCGACAGCCCGTGCAAACTCGGAGTTCTCCGAGAGGAACCCGTAGCCGGGATGAATCGCATCCGCACCAGTCTCCAGAGCGATCGCCAGGATCTTCTCACCGTTCAAATACGTCGACGCTGCATCGTCGCCACCGAGGGACAGGGCCTCGTCGGCCTCGCGTGTATGAGGCGCGGCCATATCCTGATCGGCGTAGACCGCGATTGTTGCGATGCCCATGTCGGTGGCCGTGCGGCACACGCGCAGAGCGATTTCGCCACGGTTGGCGACAAGGATTCGATTAATTGTTCGCACGCTTCTCCTTGGTGTCGTGAACAGTTGTCAGAGGTAATCCGGTTGCCAGGACATCTCCGGCGTTAATGTCGTGAGTGCGGCCATCGTCAGTGGCCACGAGGAGGGAGCCGGTCGGGCTCAGCCCCAGGGCAACGCCTTCCATCGCCGGGTAACCATTCGGATCCGTCGGCTTCGCCAGCGCGATGCGCGTCCCCAGGAGCGGCAGGGCGTTCGCGGCCTCGTCAGCCAGCCCGCAATCGTGCGCGTTTCCATGGGTGACGAGGCCTCGGATGCGAGAGTCGAGTCCGGCGAGGATCTGCGCAAGCAGGGTGTGGGAGACGGAAGTGGGATCGGCTCCGGCCTCGGCGTCACCTTCGGCGTACAGGGAGGTGGCCTGCGGTGTAGCGAGATGATCGGAGTCCTGGGCGATGTTGATGCCGTAGCCGAGGATCGCGCTCGTCGTAAACGGGGACGAGGCCGGGGCGAGCTGGGCGAGGATGCCGCAGATTTTGCGCGCTCTGTCGACGAGCACGTCGTTGGGCCACTTGAGAGAGACGGTGTGTCCGACGGGCGTCAGACGGGGGGACAGTGCGTCGCGCACGGAGAGCGCACACGCGTGCACGAGCCAGCCGAGCATCTTGGTGGGAAACGAGGTGGGGAGGGAGACGATGGTGGAGGCGAGGAGGGCCTGACCATCCGGGGTTGTCCACGTGCGCCCAAGGCGGCCGCGGCCCGCGCTCTGACGGTCGGCGATGATCGTCGTGAGGTGGGGAGTGGGGGTCGTCGTGTCGGCGAGGAGGGTTGCTGCGAGGTCGAGGGTGGAGGACGTGTCGCTGACGTGATAGACGGGGGAGTGAACGCCCGCAATGGGAATGCGTGCTGCGCGCTGCATGCCACCTCCTGTCGGGTCTTCCTTGTGTTTGACGGGGGAGATAATCCTCCCCGAGTACTTCAAAGTTTGTCTTAAAAATCAAACCTACGCATGCGTTTCCTAAGAAGTTGGAACAGTTTTCGGCAAATCACTACGGATCCGTAACCAACGCGGAACCCTTGCGAGGAGTGGGAGCGGAGAAATCCTGACAAAAGGCGCTGAGATGAGGATCACCGACCCTTGCGTCCCGCTGGGTGGCTCACTGGCGCGCGCAGGGTCGGTACCATAGGAGGGAACACGCGCGCGAGGGCGCGCCCCAAACCACCCGAACGGAGTAACGTGGCGGAGTTTATTTATCAGATGATCAAGGCTCGCAAGGCCATCGGTGACAAGGTCATCCTCGACGATGTCACCATGAGCTTCTTCCCGGGCGCTAAGATCGGTATGGTCGGCCCGAACGGTGCCGGTAAGTCCTCGATCCTGAAGATTATGGCTGGCCTGGATGAGCCCAGCAACGGCGAGGCTCGCCTGACCCCCGGCTACACGGTCGGCATCCTCATGCAGGAACCCGTTCTCGACGAGACGAAGACCGTCATTGAAAACGTGCGACTGGGTGCCGCTGACATCTTCGAAAAGCTCGCCCGCTTCAATGAGATCTCCGAAGAGATGGCGAATCCTGACGCCGACTTCGACGCCCTGATGGAGGAGATGGGTAAGCTCCAGACCGAGATCGACGCCGCCAACGCGTGGGACATCGACTCTCAGCTTGATCAAGCGATGGACGCGCTGCGCTGCCCGCCGCCGGACCAGCCGGTGTCCGTCCTCTCCGGCGGTGAGCGCCGCCGCGTGGCGCTGTGCAAGCTCCTCATTGAGGCTCCCGACCTGCTGCTGCTCGACGAGCCCACGAACCACCTCGACGCCGAGAGCGTGCTCTGGCTCGAGAAGCACCTCGCGTCCTACCCGGGCGCGGTCATTGCCGTCACCCACGACCGTTACTTCCTCGACCACGTCGCTGGCTGGATCGCCGAGGTTGATCGCGGCCACCTCTACCCCTACGAGGGCAACTACTCCACCTACCTGGAGACGAAGGAAAAGCGTCTGTCTGTTCAGGGACAGAAGGATGCCAAGCTGGCCAAGCGTCTGAAGGAAGAACTCGAGTGGGTTCGCTCTAACGCGAAGGGCCGCCAGGCCAAGTCGAAGGCCCGTCTGGCCCGCTACGAGGAGATGGCTGCTGAGGCCGAGCGCACGCGCAAGCTCGACTTTGAGGAAATCCAGATTCCGCCGGGCCCGCGCCTGGGTAGCGTCGTCATCGAGGCGAAGGATCTCCAGAAGGGCTTTGGCGATCGCTCGCTGATCAACGGTCTGTCCTTCTCCCTGCCCCGTAACGGTATCGTCGGCGTCATCGGCCCGAACGGTGTCGGTAAGACCACGCTCTTCAAGACGATCGTCGGCCTCGAGCCTCTCGATGGCGGCGAGCTGACGATCGGCGAGACCGTCAAAATCAGCTACGTCGACCAGTCGCGCGCCGGTATTGACCCGGACAAGACCCTGTGGGAGGTTGTCTCGGACGGCCTGGACTTCATTCAGGTCGGCAATGTGGAAATGCCCTCGCGCGCCTATGTCTCCGCGTTTGGTTTCAAGGGCCCGGATCAGCAGAAGCCGGCCGGCGTCCTGTCCGGTGGTGAGCGCAATCGCCTGAACCTGGCTCTCACCCTCAAGCAGGGCGGCAACCTCCTCCTGCTGGATGAGCCGACCAACGACCTCGACGTCGAGACCCTCGGTTCGCTGGAAAACGCCCTCCTGGCGTTCCCCGGCTGTGCCGTCGTCGTCACCCACGACCGTTGGTTCCTCGACCGCGTCGCCACCCACATCCTCGCATGGGAGGGCACTGAGGAGGCTCCTGACAACTGGTACTGGTTCGAGGGCAACTTTGAGGCGTACGAGAAGAACAAGGTCGCCCGCCTTGGCGAGGCTGCCGCGAACCCGCACCGCGTGACGCACCGCAAGCTCACGCGCGATTGATTCGCGCAGTATGAGGGGGAGGGCCTAGCGGTCCTCCCCCTCATCGTGTCTATTGGTGGATTCGGTGTGCGGTATCGCGTCGTGGGTGCCAGCCTGAGTCAATAGTTTGACAGAGCGTTGGGTTGTAGCCCTGCGTTGTGGAATGTGCTCCTGTCAGCGGTTGTTCTCTCGAGAATTTCTCGTGTTATGGATCCCACTTGCCTTTTGCGCAGGTCACATCTAGTATGTGATGTGAATCGCAAACTTCTGACCGCGCGAAAGGGGCTCCGATGGCGATTGAACAAACGCTCATCGACGCGCTGGGTGGACACCTCAATATCGTCGAGGTAGAACCCTGCACGATGCGAATTCGTATCCAGGTGAAATCTCAAAGAGATGTCGATGAGGCGGCGCTGCGCGTAGATGGTGTACTGGCTGTCGTACGTTCCGGCAACGTTGTTCAAATCGTGTGTGGAGCTGAGTCTGACGATGTGGCTGCTGCGATGATCTCAACCCTTGAGAGCGTGGCCCATGACACGCCCTCGGAGTCTTTGTCGCAGCGCGTCCACGCCTAGTATTAGAGGTGTCATCAGCCCACAACGTAGAAGGCTTTCTTGTGGATACTTACGCACCCGCATCTGACAACATCGATGAGCTGCGCCGTATCGCCGATGCTAATGGCGTAGCCACCGGATTCTGGGATTGGTACGGGAATTGGGTGGACATCAGCGCGTCTACTCTTCTGAGGGTCCTTGGTGCTCTCGGGCTGCCTCTCGACGAATCCTCCACGGTGGGCGATGTGCACGAGGCTCTGCGCCTGACCGAAGAACGCGAATGGCGCTGCACCCTTCCGCCGACGATCGTCGCCCGCCAGGGCGGCGGCTACATGTTCCCTGTGCACGTACCGGACGGCTCGTGGGTGAACGTCCAGTGGGTGCTGGAGGATGGCCGTAAGGGCTCGTGTGATCAGGTGGATCGCTACGTTCCTCCGCGCATGATCGATGGTGCGCTCGTCGGACGTGCGACCTTCGACGTGCCTCACTGGCTGCCGCTCGGATGGCATCGTCTCGTGGCGACTGTCGAGGGCGGACACGTGGAGTCCGCGACCCTCATCATCGTGCCGAACACGCTGTCCCTGCCGCTCCTGGAGTCCTCGCGCCGCGTGTGGGGAGTCAACGCACAGCTGTACTCGACGCGCTCCGCCTCCTCGTGGGGCATTGGTGACGCCACCGACCTGGCTGACCTGGCTGCCGTGTGTGCGGACAAGGGTGCAGATTTCCTGCTTATCAACCCTGTCCACGCATCACAGCCGGTGTCCCCGCTGGAGAACTCTCCCTACCTGCCGGTGTCGCGCCGTTGGCTCAACCCGATCTACATTCGTCCCGAGAGCATCGAGGAGTACGCCTCCCTGCCCCAGGCTTCGCGCGTGGCCATCGAGCAGCTGAGCGACGGGAGCCGCCAGTTCGCCATCCGCGAGGACCTGATCGACCGTGATCGCTCGTGGGAGGCTAAGCGCAAGGCCCTTGAGATTATCTTTGCCGCTCCGCGTTCCTACCACCGCCAGAGCCAGCTGGATCGCTTTATCGAGCGCGGCGGTTCGGAGCTGTCCAACTATGCGCTGTGGTGCGCCCTTGTCGAGCGCGAGGGCACGATCGAATTGCCCGAGGACCTTGCTCGTTCGTCTGCGCCTCGCGTCGAGCTTGAGCGCCTCGAGCTGGCAGAGCGCGTTGACTTCTACCAGTGGTGCCAGTGGGTCGTCGCCGAACAGCTTGGGCACGCCCAGCAGGTGGCGCGCGAAGTTGGCATGGAGATCGGCATCATGGCTGATCTGGCAGTCGGCGTGCACGGCTACGGTTCCGAAAAGTGGAGCCGGCCGGAGCTCTTTGCCAGCGGCATGAGCGTGGGTGCTCCGCCGGACGTCTACTCCCAGCAGGGCCAGAACTGGTCGCAGCCGCCGTGGTCGCCGCGTAGCCTCGCGGAGTCGGGTTACCTGCCGCTGCGCGACATGGTCCGCGCTGCGCTGGCGAACGCCGGTGCGGTGCGCATCGACCACATCCTGGGTATGTTCCGCCTCTGGTGGATCCCGGACGGTTGCGTTCCCGCCGAAGGTACGTACGTGTACTACGATCACGAGGCCATGATGGGCGTCATCCTGCTGGAGGCCCAGCGTGCGGGTGCCGTCGTCATCGGCGAGGATCTGGGCGTCGTGGAGCCGTGGGTGCGTGATTACCTGCGCGACCGTGGTGTTCTCGGTACCTCCGTTGTGTGGTTCGAAAAGGAGGGTGGCGGTTGGCCGCTGCGTCCCGAGCACTACCGTGATCGTGCTCTAGCAGCCGTCAATATCCATGACTTGCCGCCCACGCTCGGCTACATCCGCGGCATTCAGACGACGCTGCGTTCCGAGCTCGGCCTGCTGACGGACGACATCGAGACGGTTCGCGCGGGCGATCGCCTTGAACTCGAACGGGTCGCCGCGCGACTGCATGAGTACGGCTGCATCGACGGCGCAGAACCCAGCGAGCGGGAAACCGTTGAGGGTCTGTACCGCTACGTCGCGAAGACCCCGTCGAAGCTGGTTGTCGCCTCCCTCGTGGATGCGGTCGGGGACGTGCGCCCGCAGAACATGCCGGGCACGGGTGCTGACCTGTACCCGAACTGGTGCGTGCCGCTGTGCGATTCCGATGGCGAAGAAGTCGCGATCGAGGACCTCCCCACGGACGAGCGCCTGACCTCTCTGTTCGCGCTGCTGCGCGAGACCGTCCGCTGACGGACTCAGATACGCTGAACAAGTGAACCCCGCGACCCGAAAGGGCCGCGGGGTTCATGCATACGGTCGGAGTTCAGTCACCATCGGAAAGAGAAAACAGCGGATCGAGAATCCCCGCCGTGGGCAGTGCTTCATCGAACTCGGGAGAAACCGGCTCTCCGGGAGGGCTGACGACGATGACCGGTACGCAGGGGGACAGACCTGCCGCGCGGATGGGTCCGAGATCCCAGTGGATGAGAGGAGTGCCCGCGTCGACGATGTCTCCCTCCTCGACGAGGGGGGCAAAGCCTCGGCCACGCAGGCTGACGGTGTCGATGCCCAGATGAATGAGGATCGAGGGCCCGCGCGTGGAGGTGATAATTGCCGCGTGCGATTTGAGCTTGGTGACCACTCCGTTGATGGGGGAGTGAACGGTCACGCACGTGCAATCGGCTTCCGGCAGGAGCGCGCGGCCATCCCCGACGACGCCACTGGCGAAGACGGGATCCGGTACCTCGGACAGGGGCAGGACGTGCGCAGCGAAAGGCGCACGGACGAGAAAGCTCACCGGCTCGCGTTCATCTGCTCGACGAGGTCCTCGGAGTCGGGGCCCATGACAACCTGTACGGAGTCACCAACGATGACGACATCGAAGGCTCCGGCTTCGCGCAGCTTGGCCTCGTCGATGAGGTCCGTGTTGGCTACGTCCAGGCGGATACGCGTAATGCACGCGTCGAGATTGGAGATGTTGTCCCAGCCGCCCAGGGCCTCGACGAGGGTCGTTGCGGTGTCCATGGTGTCCTCCTTGGCTCAGTCACCGAAACCGTTGCGGTTTGCCTCACACTTATGGTATCGCGACCGTGCACGAATGGGCACACTTGCAGCGACCGAGCGCGTCACATTATGAGATGGTCGGGGAGGCGCTTGAACCTCGGATGTGGGCCGCCGGAGTGAAGGCCATTGCGATGCCTGCGCCGACAGCGAGTGCGGTGAACAGATACATCGCAGCCTCGATTCCGGTGTGGGCGGCAACGATGCCGGCTACGAATGAACCGAGGGACATGACGCCCCAGACCGCGAAGCGAAAGATCGCGTTCATGCGACCGAGCATGTCGGGCGGACAGATTTCCTGGCGCAGGCTCATCTGGGTGACGTTGTAGATCGTCAGGAAGTAGGAGGAGATGACGCCAGCGGCAGCAATGATCCATGCGGCTGCAGTGGGAACGTGCACGGAGGCTGGCTGGACCGCGAGAATAACGACGCCGGCGATATTGGTTGAAACGATGCAGCGCCCGATGCCCAGGCGTGAGATCCACAGAGGTCGCGTGAGTGCACCGAGGATCCCGCCAACTGCGCCCGCGCTGAGGAGGAGTCCGAGCTGTGTCGCGCTCATCCCGAGGGTGCGTAGCACGAGGATGGGCAGGAGGACTTGAACGCCCGCTCCGGCGAATGCGGCGCACGCGATGCAGGAGAAGAGTGGGAAGAGGAGGCGTTGCCCGCGTACGAAAGAGAGCCCCTCGAGGATCTGAGAGCGAAGGGGTGCATCGGAGTGGGCTGGACGAGGTTCGGGTGTGCGGATGCGCCAGATCGCCCATGTGGAGCAGACGTAGGTGGACGCCGTCAGCAGGTACGTCAGGGGAGGGGCGATAACACCGAGAAGCCATCCGCCAAGTCCTGGGCCACCCGCGCGTCCCACCTGATAGGACGCCTCGAGTCGCCCGTTGGCTGCCCCGATATAGCGCTTCGAGGCGATCATGGGTACGTAGGACTGATAGGCGACGTCGAAGAAGACGGTGGACAGACCCAGGATCGCCGCGACGACCATGAGGTGGGTGAGAGCCAGCGAGGAGAACACGTAGGCGATTGGGATGGACACGAGGGCTGCGATGCGTGCGAGGTTTGCGGCGATCATGACGCGGCGCTTGCGCCATCCGTCGACCCATGCACCCGCCGGTAGACCGACGAGGAGGAACGCGAGGGTTTGCAGGCCCGACAGTATGCCGATCTGCGTTTCGGTCGCGTGCAGGACGGTGATCGCGATGGCCGAGGTGGCCAGCGTGCCGACCTGGAAGCCCACCTGTGCGGCGGTTTGCCCTGCCCACAGGTGCATGAAGGCGGAGTTACGGGTGAGGGGATGGTGCAGCCAGCGCTGCAGTGATCCGCTCACCGTGCATCGCCGAGGCCTTGGCCCCCACTCGGATCATCCGATGTTAGGCCGGCGGCGCGTAGAGCCCAGGCCAGGCCGTCTTCGGAGACGGAGGGGGCGACGATATCCGCGACGTCTACGAGGGCCTCGCAGTCGTCCCCGATGCTGATGCCGACCGCTGCCGTTGCCACGGCCTCGACGTCGTTGTTGGAGTCGCCAAGCGCGACGGTATGAGAGAGCGGAATGCCCACGTGCTCGCAGATGGCACGGATGCCGACTGCTTTCGACAGATGCGCTGGAACGACCTCGAAGGGGATGTAGCCTGCAGCGCCAACGGAGCCGATGATTGCGCGGTAGCTGTCCGGTAGGGCTGCTGTCACTCTCTCCATCGATGCTTTCTCGGGTGGGACATATGTTGTGACCTTGGTGAACGCGCCGCTGTTGATGTCCGTGATAAAGGGGGTGATCGACTGGGCGTATTCGATCCAGTCTTCTGGATGCTTGCCCGCGCGGGGGACAAAGAAGTCGAGGTATCCCTCGCTGGGTCCCATCTGGTCGGGGCCCTGCCAGATGTAGAAGGCGTCGAGCTCCTGCCACAGGGCAGTCAACAGACCGACATGCTCGCGGGGCATGCGCTCGTCAACGAGCACCCGGTCCCCGACGGAGGCGTACCCTCCGGCTCCGCCGACGAGCCCCTCGAAGCCGACGTCCCAAAAGCGCGGGTAGACCTCGGGCGCGGAGCGCCCCGTGCACGCGAAGAGCCGGTGACCGCGGTTCCTGACCTGTGCCAGGGCCTCAAGCGCCGATCCTGGAATCCGCTGGCGAGAATCGCACAGGGTTCCGTCGATGTCGACAAAGACAGCGTGGGGAGACGCGGATTCGTTCTCGACGCGCGTGGGGACCTCGGTGTCAGTCATAGGATCTATCTTATCCCAGGGCGAAACCGGTCTTGCGCGTGCAGAATACGCCCCGCAAACGACAAATCATGCGCACGGTCGATTGGAAGGGAACCCCCATGGTCCACACTGGAACCATCGACGATACCGGCGATGGAGCACGAAAGGCAGTTCACGACGATGGAACATCCAGCACTGACGGACACCAACGACCTCACCCTCCTGCAAGCCGCGGCGCTTCTCTCGGGTTCGAGCGCCTGGGACTCCCGCCCGATCCCCGCGGCGGGCATTCCCTCCTTCGTGATGAGCGACGGCCCCCACGGGGTGCGCCGACAGCTCGGGGATGCTGATCACCT
>ERZ773070.990-NODE-990-length-18435-cov-90.264309_pt1 | contig 18435 bp, 18 predicted proteins | sample MGYA00580618_ERZ773070 | MGnify/ENA primary metagenome ERZ773070 (study PRJEB29015, sample SAMEA2738023) | human oral metagenome | biome: human oral; feature: human-associated habitat; material: dental | place: China | collected 2019 ... | reverse complement strand
ACGAGGCCATCGGCCTGGCCCTGCCCGGCAACGGCACCACCCTGGCCACCCAGGTCGAGCGCAAGAAGCTCTTCGTCGAGGCCGGCGCCCGCATCGTGGACATGTGCCGGCGCTACTACGACGGCGACGACGAGTCCGTGCTGCCCCGCTCGATCGCCACGAAGAGCGCCTTCGAGAACGCCATGAGCCTGGACGTGGCCATGGGCGGGTCCACCAACACCGTCCTGCACATCCTCGCCATCGCCCACGAGGCCGGCGTCGACTTCACCCTGGACGACATCGACGCCATCTCGCGCCGCGTCCCGTGCCTGTGCAAAGTCGCCCCCAACTCCACGACCTACCACATCGAGCACGTCCACCGCGCCGGGGGGATCCCCGCGCTGCTGGGCGAGTTGGACCGCGCGGGGCTGCTCAACCGCGATGTCCACTCGGTGCACTCCGACTCCCTCGACCAGTGGCTGGGGCAGTGGGACATCCGCTCCGGCACCGCCTCCGCCGAGGCGGAGCGCCGCTACCTGGCCGCCCCCGGGGGCGTGCGCACGACCCGCGCCTTCTCCACGGCCAACCTCTTCGAGTCGCTGGAGACCGACGCCGTGGGCGGGTGCATCCGCTCCGTGGAGCACGCCTACACGAAGGACGGGGGCCTGGCCGTCCTCAAGGGCAATATCGCCGAGGACGGCGCCGTCATCAAGAGCGCGGGCATCGACGAGGAGCTCTTCCACTTCGTCGGGCGCGCCTTCGTGGTCGAGTCCCAGGAGGAGGCCGTCGAGTCCATCCTGGCCAAGAGGGTCCAGCCCGGCGACGTCGTCGTCATCCAGTACGAGGGCCCCAAGGGCGGCCCCGGCATGCAGGAGATGCTCTACCCCACGTCCTACCTCAAGGGCCTGGGCCTGGGGAAGAAGTGCGCGCTCATCACCGACGGCCGCTTCTCGGGGGGCACCTCGGGCATCTCCATCGGGCACATCGCGCCCGAGGCGGCCGCGGGCGGCGCGATCGGGCTGGTGCGCACCGGCGACGAGATCGAGATCGACGTGAACCGGCGCCTGCTGCGCGTCAACGTCCCCGACGAGGAGCTGGAGCGCCGCCGCGCCGAGAAGGGCCCCGCCCCGTGGAGGCCGTCGAAGCCGCGCCCCCGCCAGGTCTCCGACGCCCTGCGCGTCTACGGCATGCTGGCCGCCTCCGCCGACAAGGGCGGCGTGCGCGTCCTGCCCGACTGGGCGTGAGCGGAGCGCCTACAATCGTGGGCATGCATGGAGAGTATAAAGTTCCCGGAGGCAAGCTCGTCGTCGTCGATACCGACGTGGAGGAGGACCGCCTGACGCGCGTGAGCGTATCCGGCGACTTCTTCCTCGACCCCGACGACGCGCTCACCCGGATCACCGCGTCCCTCGAAGGGGCCCCGGCCTCGTCGAGCGCCAGCTTGACGAGCGGGGCCGCCCCGTGCCGGACGAACAGGGCGTTGAGCGGCCAGATCGCCTCCTGGAGCCTCGCCCGGCGGGCCAGGTCGCCGCGGCGGTGCGCATCCCACAGGGCGACCGCCGCCGCGGGCGCGACGCAGGCCGGCCCGGCCATCCGGCCCACCCCGCCGAGGTCGAGGACCGCGGCGGGCAGGTGGGCCGAGGCGGCGAAGAACCGCAGCCGCCCGCCCAGCGCGGACCGGATGGTCACCAGCCTGCCGGTCACCCCGGACGCGTCCTCGAGGTACTGCACCGTCTCGTCGGCGACGATCCGCTCCAGCGCCGACAGGGGCAGGTCCGCCCCGAGACGCGGATTCGTGCAGAGGACGACCGGCAGGTCCGTGGCCGTGGCGAGCGCGTGGACGTGGTCGACGATCTCGTCGGGGGACGGCTGGCCGTGGACCAGCTGGATGCCGACGAGGCCGTCGACCCCCCACGAGGCCATGGCCTGCGCCTGGGCCGCGGCATCGGCGCTGGCGAAGGCCGCCACCCCCGCGACGACCGGCACCCGGCCGGCGGCCTCGTCGACGGTGATCCGCAGACGGCCTCCCGCTGGGCGGGCGTGAGGTGCGTCACCTCGCCGGTGGAGTCCGACGGGGACAGGCCGTGCACCCCCTCGTCGAGCAGATGCCCGACGAGGCGGCGCAGGGCCCGTTCGTCCACCCGGTCGCGCCCGTCGAGCGGTGACACCGGATAGGGGTAGATGCCGCTGAGGCCCCCGCCTCCGGCGGTCGTCGCGTTCCCGGTGGTCATCGTCCTCTCCTCACCAGTAGCCGATCAGTTTCATCCAGCCGCCGCCGACGACCATCCACACGGCGATCGAGGCGAGGGCGGCGATGAAGCTGACCCGTCACCAGTCTCCGACGCTGTTGTAGCCGGTGCCGAACAGGGCCGGGCTCGCGCCGCCGGAGTACTGGGTGATCGAGGTGAACAGGTTCGAGATGTAGCCCAGTACGAGGGCGGCCATGAGCGGGGGAGTCCCGACGGCGACGGCCGCCGCCAGGAAGGCCGCGTACATGGCCGAGATGTGCGCCGTGGCGGAGGCGAACAGGTAGTGGCTGAAGAAGTAGACCAGCGTGAGGATGATGAACGCGAACTGCCAGCGCATGCCGCCGAGCGAGCCTGCGATCACGTCCGCGAGCCAGCCGAGGAGCCCGTACTTCCCGAGGGCGGTGGCCATCATGTAGAGCACCGCGAACCACACCATCGTGTCCCAGGCCGCCTTCTCGCGGATGACGTCCTCCCAGGTGAGCACGCCGCTCAGCAGCAGGACGACGAGACCGATGAGGCCGGTCGTCGTGGCGTCGACGCCGAGGACGATGTCCCCGACCGTCCACAGCAGCAGGAGCAGCACGAAGGTGCCCGCCATGATCTTCTCGGCCGGGCTCGTCGGGCCGAGGGTCGCCAGCTCGCGCTTGGCCATGGCGACGACCTCGGGAGTCTCCTCGAGCTCGGGCGGGCAGACCACGTGGACGACCAGCGGCACCACGGCCAGGGCGCACAGGCCCGGCACGATGGCGCCCAGCGCCCAGGAGGTCCAGCTGAGCGTCACGCCCTGGGAGGAGGCGAGCGAGGCGATGAGCGGGTTGCCCGCCATCGCGGTGAGAAACATGGCGCAGGTGACCGCGTTGACCTGGCCGACGTTGATCGCGAGGAAGGATCCCGCGCGTCGGGCCGTCGGGCCGTCGGGCCGGGGGTCGAGTCGTAGGTGAGCGCCACCGAGCGCATGATCGGCGCCATGATGCCGCCGCCGCGGGCGGTCGCGGACGGGATCGCGGGGGACAGAACCAGGTCGGCCAGGGCCAGGCCGTAGCTCACGCCGAGCATGCGCCCGCCGATCCTGGAGACGAAGAGGAGCGCGATGCGCCGTCCGAGTCCGGTCGTGATGAAGCCCCTCGAGATGAGGAAGGCCACGACGATGAGCCAGATGGTGGAGTTCGAGAAGCCCATGAGCGCGGTCGGGTCGCCCGCCTTCTCGGCGGTCAGCGGGACGGTGCCGGTGAGGATGCACACGACGGTGCCGATGATGGTCACCGCGCCCATGGGCAGGGGCTTGGCGATGATCCCGACGATGGTGGCGAGGAAGATCGCGAGCATGTGCCAGGCGCGACCGGTGACGCCGCCGGGCGGCGGGGCGAACCAGATGACCGCCCCGACGACCAGCGGGACCAGAACGCGCAGCAGGGGGCCGGGCTGAGCCCGCCCCGCTCCTCGACGTTCCCCCGCCGGTCTGCCTGCGACGGGGCGGATGCTGCGGCCATGGTGCTCACCCGCCCAGGTCCGCGATCGCCGGGCCGGCGGGCAGCGCCCGCGTGGTCCGCCACCGCTCGACGGCCGTCGAGGCGATGCGACCCGCCTCGCCGACGTAGTCGGACGGCCCGACCAGGTGCTCGGGCAGCAGATCGGCCCTGCCCTGCTCGGCCGCCACGACCGGCATGATCTCGTGCAGGGTCCGCTTCTGCTCGCGCGCCCGCTCGGCCGCCTCGTACACGAGGTCGTGGGCGTGCTCGCGGCCCATCGCCGGGGCGAGCTGGATCATCATCGCCTCGGCCATGATGAGTCCGCCGTCGAGGTCGAGGTTGGCGGCCATCCGCTGCGGGTCGACCCGCATGCCCTCGGCGACGACGAGGGCCTCGCCGAGGGCCGAGCCGGCCAGGCAGCCCAGGTTCGGGACGAGGTACCACTCGGCCTGCCACTCGCCGGCGGCCCGTTCGTGGCCGGCCTCCTGGATGCGGACCAGTCCCGAGGCCAGCGCGCCGGCGACGGCGCCGACGCCGATCATGAGCTCCGAGCTGATCGGGTTGACCTTCTGCGGCATCGTGGACGAGGCGCCCCGGTGGCTGGTGAAGGGCTCGAAGACCTCGCCGATCTCGGTGCGCGACAGGTCGACGATGTTGCGCCCGAGCTTCGCGCAGGTGCCGGCGATCGTGGCGCAGATCCAGCCGTACTCGGACAGGACGTCGCGGTCGACGTGCCAGGGCACGGGCACGTCCGCGAGACCGAGCTCGGCGGCCAGCCGGGACCGGATCCCGACGGAGCGGGGCCCCTCGGCGGCGTTCGTGCCGCCGGCGCCGAAGAGCGACACGACGGCGATCCGCTCGTGGGCCTGCTGCAGACGCGTGCGCTGGCGGCGCACCTGGTCGAGCAGAGTGGCCAGTGTCGCGCCGAAGGTGGTCGGCACGGCCTGCTGGGCGTGCGTGCGGCCGGGCATCACGGTGCCGGCGTGCTCGGTGGCGCGCTCGGCCAGGGCGTCGCCGAGGCGCTGGAGCCGCTCGTCCAGGGCCTCCAGGGAGCGGGACATCTGGAGCGCCAGTGCGGTGTCCATGATGTCCTGGGTGGTCGCGCCGTAGTGGACGCGCCCGTCGGGGCCGGCGGGGCAGTGGGCGGAGATCTGCCGGACCAGCCCGAGGATCGGGTAGCCGACGTTCTGCGCGTCCCGCCACAGCCGGTCGCGGTCGATGTTCCCGATCCGTGCGGCGCGGACGATGGCCTCGGCGTCCGAGGGCCCGATGACGCCCAGCGAGGCCTGCGCCGTGGCCAGCGCCCGTTCGACGCTCAGCCACGACTCGATGCAGGAGTCCTCGCCGAAGAGTTCGGCCTGGACCGGGTCGCCTGCGTTCCGCCAGAGAAGGGAGAAGGGGGCTGCGTATGACATCGTGTCGCCTTTCGCCATTGAATGGAAACGCTTGCAGGATGGGTTCAGCGTAAATTCGGCGAGACGCTCCGCATCATGACGATGGAACTGGAATCGTTTGCAGTTAAATTGCGGTGCCGCAGGGCGGCTCGGGGCCCGTCGGCGGGGCCGCGACGCTGTCGCGCTCGACCACACGGCCCTCGACCAGGACCGTTGTCGGGTCGGCCGTCGAACCGGCCATGCGGTCGGCCAGCAGCTGCACGGCGATGTGGGCCACCTGCTCGATCGGCTGCTCGTAGGTGGTGATGCCGGGATCCGTGACGGCGTACCAGTCCGTCTTCCCGAAGGCCACGAGCGACAGCTCCGACGGCAGGCGCAGACCCCGCCGCCGGGCCTCGGTGAGCAGCCCGAGGACCAGCTCGCTCGAGGACGCGCACACGACGGTGGGCGCCGGGCGCAGCGCCAGCAGGCGCCCGAGGGCCTCCGAGCCCCAGTCGGGGGAGTAGGCGCGCAGCTGCACCCACCGCGGATCGGGCTCCACGCCGGCCTCGGCGAGCGCCCGGCGGTAGCCCTCCAGCCGGCGGCGGGTCGTGCTGAACGAGGGCTGTCCGCCGATGAAGGCGATGTCGTGATGGCCGGCGCCGACGAGGAGCCCCGCGAGCGTGCGGGCCCCCTCGTCCTCGTCGTAGCCCACCCACCCAGTCGACGCGCCTGCTCGACCGGCGGTTCATCTCGACGAGGGGCGGGCCCTCGGGGGTCGGGGGCCGGCGGGTCGGCGTCGGGACGACGATGATGCCGTCGACCCCGCTCGCGATGAGCCGCTCGAGGCCCGTTCGCTCGCGCCGGCCCTCGTTGTTCGTCACCGCCATGACGACGCTGTGGCCGCGCTCCTCGAGCTGGTCCTGCACCATGGAGATCGTCCGGGCGTAGAAGGCGTTCATCATGTCGGGCAGCACGACGCCGACGGTGCGGGTCCCCGAGCCGCGCAGGGCGCGCGCCGCCGCCGAGGGCCGGTAGCCCAGGCGCTCGGCCGTCTCCCGGATGAGCCGACGAGTCTCCTCGTTGACGTGCGGGTGCCCGTTGAGGGCGCGCGAGACCGTCGAGACGGCGACTCCGCACTCGAGGGCGATCTGGCGCAGCGTCGATCCCATCGCCGTCTCAGGCCCGTACGCCGCCGAACCGGCGGTCGCGGCGGGCGTACTGCTCGACGGCGGCCCACAGGTCCCGGCGGTCCCAGTCGGGCCAGAGCTTGTCGCTGAACACCAGTTCGGCGTAGGCGCTCTGCCACAGCAGGAAGTTGCTCGTCCGCTGCTCGCCGGAGGTGCGGATGAACAGGTCCACGTCACCCAGCTCGGGGTGGTAGAGGTAGCGCTGGAGCGTCCTCTCGTCGACCCGGTCGGGGTTGAGCCGGCCGGCGCGCACGTCGCGGCCGATGGCCCGCGCCGCATCGGCGATCTCCGCGCGGCCGCCGTAGTTGAGGCACAGCTGCAGGGTGATGACGGTGTTGTCGCGGGTCTGCTCCTCGGCCGCCTGGAGCTCGCGGAGCACGCTCGCCCACAGCCTGGGCCGGCGCCCGGCCCAGGCCACGCGCACGCCGAGCCCGTCGAGGAGGTCGCGGTGGGTGTGGATCATGCGGCGGCTGAAGCCCATGAGGAAGCGCACCTCGTCGGGGGAGCGCCGCCAGTTCTCGGTGCTGAAGGCGTACATCGACAGCGTGCCGATGCCCATCTCGATGGCGCCCTGGAGCACCTCGATGAGCACGGCCTCGCCTCGCTCGTGGCCCTCCGTGCGCGCCATGCCGCGCGATCTCGCCCAGCGTCCGTTGCCGTCCATGACGATCGCCACGTGCCGCGGGACGAACCGCGCGGGCAGCCGCGGGGGGCGGACGCCGCTCGGGTGCGGATCCGGCGGGCGCACGGGATGACGGGACGATGCGTTCACGGGCACCAGCCTAACGGCGTCCCCGTCCCCGGCGGGGGTGGACGGCCGGACGACCGGGCGCCCCCTCGGACCTTCCGCGCGGCGGCACAATGGAGCCGTGCCCACCTATCGCGACGAGGCCATCGTGCTGCGCACCCACAAGCTGGGCGAGGCCGACCGCATCATCACCCTGCTGTGCCGCGACCACGGCAAGGTGCGCGCGGTGGCCCGCGGGGTGCGCCGCACCTCCAGCCGGTTCGGCGGGCGCCTCGAGCCGTTCAGCCACGTCGACGTCCAACTGGCCGTCGGCCGCAGCCTCGACGTGGTCGCCCAGGCCGAGTCGCTGCACCACTACGGGGACGCCCTCGTCGGCGACTACACCCTGTACACGAGCGGAGAGACGATGCTCGAGACGGCCGACCGGCTCATGGTCGTCGAGAAGGAGCCCTCCCGGCGCCAGTACCTGCTGCTCCAGGGCGCCCTGCGGGTGCTCGGCCGGGGCACGAGCGACGGGTCCCGGCCGGCCTCGATGATCCTCGGCTCCTATCTGCTGCGCGCGCTGGCGATCGCCGGCTACGCGCCGGTGCTGGACTCCTGCGCGCGCTGCGGACTGCGGGGGCCGCACGAGTGGTTCGCGCCCGCCGCGGGGGGCATGGTGTGCAACTCCTGCCGCCCGCCCGGCTCGACCCGCCCGGGCCCCGAGTGCTGGGCGCTGCTGAGCGCCCTCGTCTGCGGCGACTGGCCCGCCACGAGGGGCGTCGGCGAGGATGTCGAGCGCCGGACGGCGGGGCTGGTCTCCGCCTTCGCCACCTGGCACATGGACCACGGGCTGCGCTCCCTGCGGATGATCCCCGGCGACTGAGCGGGCGCCCGGGGCGGGGCCGACCGGACCGAGGCGGGCCCGGGGGGAGGGACCCCGTTCCCCTGACCTTCTCACCTGTTACCCTGAGGGCGGAGGTTGACGATGCCCCAGCAATGGACGCCGAGACGACCGGACCCCGAAGAACTGCAGAGGATCCTCGAGGACTTCTCCGAGGCGACAGGGTTGGCGACGGTCGCTGTGGACACCCAGGGTGTTCCGGTGACGAGGCTGTGCGCCTTCACCGAGTTCTGCAAGGCCATGCGCGCCGATCCGCTGCGCTCGCGCGCCTGCCACGGCTGCGACGCCCACGGCGGCCTGCAGGCCCTCCTCGAGGGCACCCCCCAGATCTACCGCTGCCACGCCGGGCTGGTCGACTTCTCGATCCCGCTGACCGACGGTGACGCCTACGTCGGCGCCATCCTGTGCGGCCAGGTGAGGATGCCCGAGGACGAGATGCCCGCGCCCCTGCTCGCCCAGTCGGGCTGGCACGACGACCCGTTCCTCCAGGAGCTCTACGACAGGGTGCCGGTGGTGAGCCGGCGGCGGGTCACCGCCGCGGCGGAGACCCTGCTCGGCCTCCACGACCTCGTCGACCTGGCCCTGCGCGCCGGGACGGTCCGCCCCCAGGACGAGGGAGCCGCCCGGCTCTCCGTCGTCCCGCCCTCGCGCGCCACAGCGGCCTCCGACGCCCGCCCGCCCGAGGCGCAACAGCGCAACCCGACCGAGTTCATCACGGCGGCCGTGCGCCGCGAGGACCTGAGGGCCGCCTTCCTCGAGGCCGGCACCTTCCTCGACACCGTGTACGCCCAGGGCTCCCCCGAGGCCGTCCTCGCGGGTCGCGACCGGCTGGACGAGATGATCCTGGCCGCCGCCGCGGCGTGCTCGCCGCGCATCGTCCCCCACCTGCGCCAGCTCGTGGAGCGCGACCGGCGCCGCGGCGGGATCGACCGCTTCGGGGCGCAGCTGGCCGCCGAGCGCTTCATCGGCATGGTGCTCGACGAGTTCCAGCGCCACCGTCCGCGCCGGCGCCGCGAGATCGGCGACCTGCTCAACGACATCGCCCGGCACCCCGAGCAGGCGATCTCCCTCAGCGAGGCGGCGAATTCCCTGCACTGGTCGCCCGGTCACCTGTCGAAGTTGTTCAAATCCGTCACCGGATGCACTTTTGTGTCCTACGTCACCGCGCGCCGCGTCGAGCGGGCGAAACTGATGCTAGCGTCAACGCAGATGCCGGTCCAGAGGATTTCCTCGGAGCTCGAGTTCAGCCAGGTGAATTACTTCTCCAGGGTCTTCCGGGCGAGTACGGGAATGTCTCCGAGCGAGTACCGGCGTCATTGCCGGTCGCGCGAGGAGGGACACACCGGTGCTGCAGTTCCAGGTTCCGACAAGGGTCGTCTCCGGGCCTGACGCGCTCGGTGCGCTGAGTGCCCTGTCCGGTCGTCGGGTGCTCGTCATCACGGACGGCTTCATGGCCGCCGCACCGCTCATGGACCAGGTGCGGGACCGGCTCGGCGACGCCGTGCTGCGCGTCTTCTCCGACGTGCGGCCCGATCCCGACACCCACGCCATCGCCGCCGCGCTCGGGGCCTATCTCGAGTTCGGGCCCGAGGCGCTCATCGGCCTGGGCGGCGGCTCCCCGATCGACACCGCCAAGGCCGTCCGTCACATGGCCCGCCAGCGGGGCGAGGAGCTGCCGGCCGGCTTCATCGTCATCCCGACCACGAGCGGCACCGGCTCCGAGGTGAGCTCCTTCGCGGTCGTCACCGATCCCGCGAGCCGCGCGAAGGTCCCGCTCACGTCCCCCGACATGATCGCGGACGTGGCGATCCTCGACCCCGAGGCCGTCCGCACCTGCCCGCCCGGGCTCACCGCCGACTCGGGCATGGACGCGCTGAGCCATGCGATCGAGGCGGTCGTCGCCAGGGGCCACAACGACCTGTCCGACGCCCTGGCCGAGAAGGCGGTGCGCATCATCCTCCGCCACCTGCCCCGCAGCTGGGCCGACGGGGACGACCTCGAGGCGCGCGACCACCTGCAGAACGCCGCCACCATGGCCGGCGTGGCCTTCCAGAACTCCGGCCTGGGGCTCGTCCACGGCATCTCGCACGCGATCGGCGGCAGCTTCCACGTCGCCCACGGCCGACTCAACGCGATGATCATGCCCCACGTCATGGCCCTCAACGCAGGCGACCTGTCGGCCGGCGGGACGCTGTCCGGGCCCGCCCTGCGCTACTCCCGGCTGGCCGCCCACTCGGGCCTCCAGGCGACCACGGCCCGCAACCTGGTCCTCGCCCTCATCCGCCGCGTCGTGCGGCTGCGGGAGACGCTCGGCATGCCCGACAGGGTCACCGGGGCGGGCGTCGACCGGGGCGAGTTCACCGCGGCCGTCCCGGACCTGGCCACGACGGCCCTGGCGGACTTCTGCAGCGGGGGCAACCCCGTCGTGCCCACCCACGAGGAGGTCGTGGCGATCCTCCGCGCACTGGTCTGAGCGCCCGCCCCCCCGGGCCTCGGGCAGTGCGTCCCTCCGGGCGTCCTCGCCCCGGCGGGGCCCGGGGGCTCACGCCAGGCGCGCCTCGAGCTCGGCCATGCCCTCGCCGGTCACGGCCGAGACGCGGAGCACCTCGGTCGCCCCTGCCAGGCGCAGGTGGGCCTCGGCCGCCTCGACGGCGTCCGGCCCGGCGCGGTCGATCTGCGTGACGACGCCCAGCACCGGCACGGTGAAGAAGGTCGCGAAACCGGGCGGGTACCTGCTCTCGGCGACGGTGGCCGAGGCGAGCATGACCACCAGCTCCCGGTCGAAGGAGGCCAGGCGGAGGGCGTGCTTGTAGAAGGGCAGCTCGAGGTACTCGCCGGGGGTGTCCACGACCTCGTCCTCGGCGGTGATCGTCTCGGTCTTCGCGTAGCGGATCTCCTGCCCGTGCAGGCGCTGCATGAGCGTCGTCTTGCCGCAGCCCACGCTGCCGACCATGAGCAGGCGCCTCATGTGCGGGTCAGGGGGGCGGGGGCGAAGCCGAGCTCGTCGCACAGGACGTCGGTCGCCGCGCTGATCGAGGCCTCGACGTCGGCGAGCCGGCCGAGCACGACGAGGGATCCGGAGAAGCGGTCCACGAAGCCCAGCTCGACGGTGGAGGCCTTGGTCGCCACGTCGGCGGCGATGATCGCCGCCTCGCTCGGCGTGATGGTCATGATGCCGATCGCGCCGCCGTTGTTCGGCAGGCCGATCTTGGGGTGGAGGCCGTCGTCCGGGTTCGACAGGACGTGCGCGAGCGTGACCTGCTTGCCGGGGACGAACTCCTGGATGATGCGCTGCTTCGCGGTCGCCATCGCCTCTCTCCTACGGGTCGGCTCCTGTGGTTCGGCGCCGGGCGGTCCGCCCGGCGCCCCCTCCGGCCCGGCGCCCCGGCGGGTGGTGCCGGCGGTGACGGGCCGATCCGCGCGTCCACCGGGCGCACCACTCCTGATTGTCGCCGCGCCGTCGCATTCCGGGTCAAGGCCCGCGCGACGGTCCTGACGGTATTGTCGCCGGGCGTCCCGGCCAGTTGCACTTTTTGGTCCCCGGGGTGCTTTTTGGTCGTTCCAGGCCTTTCGAGAAGGGCTGAAAAGTGGAGCTCCACGTGACCTTCTCTCTGATTTCCTGGCTTAGAGTCGTCAGTACTTCCCGCCCGTGGCCGGCGAGGTCGACGGCGGCTCGTGTTCACACCCAACGGAGGAGTTCAGAATGCAGGAAGCCCTTGGCATGGTGGAGACGAAGGGTTTCGTCCCCGCCGTTGAGGCCGCCGACGCGATGGTGAAGTCGGCCAATGTCGTGCTCGTCGGCAGTCAGCGCGTCGGCTCCGGTCTGGTGACCGTGCTCGTGCGCGGCGACGTCGGTGCTGTGAAGGCCGCCACCGACGCCGGCGCGGTCGCCGCGCAGAACGTGGGCGAGCTCGTCTCGGTCCACGTCATCCCGCGTCCCCACACCGACGTGGAGAAGATCCTCCCGTCCGTCGACGCGAAGTGAGGCGCTGAACGATCATGACCAACGACCAGCTCGTCGACCAGATCATGTCGGCCGTCATGACCAAGATCTCCGCCGATCGGCCCGCCGCGCCCGCGGCCAGGCAGCAGGTCACCGTGCCCGAGGCCACCCAGTTCGTCGGCACCACCGCGCTCGGCGACACCATCGGCCTGGTCATCCCCAACGTCGACCCGCAGCTCCACGCGCTCATGGGCATCGACCCCGGGTTCCGCTCGATCGGCATCATCGGCGACCGCACCGGCGCCGGACCGCAGATCTTCGCGGCGGACGAGGGCGTCAAGGCCACCAACACCGAGATCGTCTCGATCGAGCTGGCCCGCGACACCAAGGGCGGCGCCGGCCACGGCAGCCTCATCGTCTTCGGCGCCGAGGACGTCTCGGACGCCCGCCGCGCCGTCGAGGTGACCCTCGGCGAGCTCGAGCGGACCTTCGGCGACGTCTACGGCAACGACGCCGGCCACTTGGAGTTCCAGTACACCGCGCGCGCCTCGCACGCCCTCAACAAGGCCTTCGGCGCCCCGCTCGGCAAGTCCTTCGGCATCACGGTCGGGGCCCCGGCGGCCATCGGCGTCGTCCTCGCCGACACCGCGGTCAAGGCGTCGACGATCGACGTCATCGCCTACTCGAGCCCGAGCAAGGGGACGAGCCACTCCAACGAGGTCATCTCCGCCTTCACCGGCGACTCCGGGGCGGTGCGCCAGGCCATCGTCGCGGCCCGCGAGGTCGGTCTCGGCCTGCTCGGCGCCATGGGCGACGCCCCCGTCTCGACCACCACCCCGTACATCTGAGGAACGAGGCATCCGCCGTGAGAAGCAAGCGTTTCGAGGCTCTGGACGCGCGTCCGGTCAGCCAGGACGGCTATGTGAGAGAGTGGCCCGAGGTGGGCCTCATCGCCATGAACTCGCCGTCCGATCCCACTCCCTCGATCAGGATCGAGGGCGGCGTGGTCGTCGAGCTCGACGGCAAGCGCCGCGAGGACTTCGACATGATCGACACCTTCATCGCCGACTACGGCATCCGCCTGGACAACGCGGTGGAGGTCAATGCGACGCCCTCGCTGGAGCTGGCCCGCAGGATGGTCGACTTCACCGTGCCGCGCGAGGAGGTCGTGAAGCTCACGACGGCCATGACCCCCGCCAAGATGGTCGAGGTCGTCGGCACGATGAACGTGCTCGAGATGATGATGGCCGTGACCAAGATGCGGTCGCGGCTGTTCCCCGCGAACCAGGCCCACGTGACCAACCTCAAGGACAACCCGGTGCAGATCGCCGCCGACGCCGCCGAGGGCTCGCTGCGCGGCTTCGCCGAGGAGGAGACGACGGTCGGCATCGTGCGCTACGCGCCGTTCAACGCGATCGCCAACATGGTGGGCGCCCAGGTGGGGCGCCCCGGCATCCTCACCCAGTGCTCCGTCGAGGAGGCCACCGAGCTCGCCCTCGGCATGCGCGGCTTCACCGCGTACGCCGAGACCGTGTCGGTCTACGGCACCGAGCAGGTGTTCATGGACGGGGACGACACGCCGTGGTCGAAGGCCTTCCTCGCCTCCTGCTACGCGTCCCGCGGTCTCAAGATGCGGTTCACCTCGGGCACCGGCTCGGAGGTCCAGATGGGCTACGCCGAGGGCAAGTCGATGCTCTACCTGGAGGCCCGCTGCCTCTACTTCACCAAGAGCGCCGGCTCTCAGGGCATCCAGAACGGCTCGGTCTCCTGCATCGGCGTCCCGGCCGCCGTCCCCGGCGGCATCCGCGCCGTGCTGGCCGAGAACCTCATCGCCATGGCCCTCGACCTCGAGTGCGCCTCGTCGAACGACCAGACCTTCACCCACTCGGACCTGCGCAGGGTCGCCCGCTCGCTCATGCAGTTCGTGCCGGGCACGGACTTCATCTGCTCGGGTTACTCGGCCACGCCGAACTACGACAACATGTTCGCCGGCTCGAACTGGGACGCCGACGACTTCGACGACTGGCTCGTCATCCAGCGCGACCTCAGGATCGACGGCGGTCTCGTGCCCGTCACCGAGGAGGAGGTCGTGAGGGCCCGCAACAAGGCCGCCCGCGCCATGCAGGCGATCTTCCGCGAGCTCGGCCTCACGGAGATCACCGACGAGGAGGTCGAGGCGGCCACCTACGCCCGGGGCTCCCAGGACATGCCCGCCCGCAACGTCGTCGAGGACCTCAAGGCGGCCGAGGACCTCATGAACCGGGGCCTCACCGGCGTCGACATCGTCCGGGCCCTCATCCGCGGCGGCTTCGAGGACGTCGCCGAGTCCGTCTACAACATGCTGATCCAGCGCGTCGCGGGCGACTACCTGCACACCTCGGCAATCCTCGACGAGGACTTCCACGTGATCAGCTCTGTCAACTACCCGAACACCTACGCCGGGCCGCTCACGGGCTACCAGATCAGCGACGAAAGATGGGCCAGGCTCTCGAACATCCGCCAGGCCATCAGCCCCGAGAGCATCTGAGGTGAGCACCATGGACGAGAAGACACTGCGCAGCATCATCGAGCAGGTCGTCGACGAGCTCACCGCCGGCCGGGGCGTCGAGGCCGCGCCGGCGGCGACCGCCACGGCCGTCGCCGAACCCGTCGCGACGGGTTCGGGTACCGGGGGCGCGACCTCGCCGGCCGCCGGGACGTCGGCGGACGACGGGGAGGAGCTGGTCGTCACCGAGGACGGTCCCGCCCAGCGCGGCACCGATCCCCGGGAGGTCGTCATCGCCCTGGCGCCGGCCTTCGGCGGCGCCATGCAGCGGACGATCATCGGACTGCCGCACGCCGACGTGATCCGCGAGGTCTGCGCCGGCATCGAGGAGGAGGGCCTGAGCCACCGCTTCATCAGGATCTTCCGCACGGCCGACGTGGGCTTCATCGCCCACGACGCCGCCGAGTACTCCGGTTCCGGCGTCGGCATCGGCATCCAGTCGCGCGGTACCACGGTCATCCACCAGAAGGACCTGCCCCCGCTGTCCAACCTCGAGCTGTTCAGCCAGGCGCCGCTCATCGACCTGGAGACCTTCCGCGCGATCGGCAGGAACGCCGCCCGCTACGCCAAGGGCGAGTCGCCGGACCCCGTGCCGGTGCGCAACGACCAGATGGCCCGCCCGAAGTACCAGGCCATCGCCGCACTGTTCCACATCAAGGAGGCCGGCCTGTGCGACCTGAGGAAGAAGCCCCAGGCCCTGCGGGTCGAGTACCGAGAGGAGAAGCCATGGACACCGAGGAGCTGATCCGCCAGGTCATGAACGAGGTCATGGCGAACCTCGACCTCGACAAGGACACGGTCGCCCCCGCCGCGGCGGCCGGCAGGGGCGCCGCGGCAGATGCCGGGCGCGTCGACGCGTCCCAGTACCCGCTCGGCGAGAAGGCGCCCGAGAGGATCAGGGCGGCCAACGGCCGTCCCCTGTCGGAGTTCTCCTTCGAGAAGCTGAAGAGCGGCGAGCTGCAGGCCGAGGACTTCCGCATCGCCCCGCAGACCCTCGAGCTCCAGGCCCAGGTCGCCGAGTCCGCGGGCCGCGACGCCCTGGCGCGCAACATGCGCCGCGCGGCGGAGCTCATCGCCGTGCCCGACGACGAGCTGCTCGAGGTCTACGGCGCGCTGCGCCCGTACCGCTCGACCAAGGCCGAGCTCTACGCCATCGCCGACAAGCTCGAGAAGGACTACGGCTGCACCATCAACGCGGCCTTCATCCGCGAGGGCGCCGACGTCTACGAGAAGCGCGGCCGCCTCAAGGACAGCGAGTGAGCCCGGCCCGCTGAGCAGCCCGCCTCGAGCAGCAGGAGATTCGTGCCATGACCCTCATCGCCGGTGTCGACATCGGCAACGCCACCACGGAGGTGGCGCTGGCGGAGGTCCCCGCCGGCGCCGCCCCGCGGTTCCTGGCCACGGCGACGATCCCCACGACGGGCATCAAGGGCACCCCCCAGAACACCCAGGGGGTCTTCCAAGGGCTCACCGTCGCCCTCGAGAGGGCCGGCCGCGAGCTCGGCGAGCTCGACCTGATCCGCATCAACGAGGCCGCGCCGGTGATCGGCGACGTGGCCATGGAGACGATCTCCGAGACGATCATCACCGAGTCCACGATGATCGGGCACAACCCGTCGACCCCCGGCGGGCTCGGCGTCGCGGTCGGCACGACGATCCGCATCGAGGACCTCGGGCTCGCCAGGGCGGGGGAGCAGTACATCGTCCTGGCCGACCGCACCCACGACTTCCGCGACGTGGCCCGGCGCATCAACGAGCACGCCGAACGCGTCACGGTCACCGGCGCCATCCTGCAGCTCGACGACGGCGTCCTCGTCGACAACCGGCTCGAACGCAGGATGCCCATCGTCGACGAGGTCCGGCTCATCGACAGGGTGCCGACCGGCATGCCGGCGGCGATCGAGGTGGCCGAGGCCGGCCGCGTCATCGAGACCCTGTCGAACCCCTACGGCATCGCCACCCTCTTCGGCCTGTCCGCCTCGGAGACGGCGGCCGTCGTCCCGATGGCCCGCGCCCTCGTCGGCAACCGCTCCGCGGTCGTCATCAAGACCCCGGCCGGCGACGTCACCGAGCGCCGCATCCCCGCGGGCACCCTGCATCTGCTCGGCGAGCGCGCCGTCGACGTCGACGTCGAGGCGGGCGCCGAGGAGATCATGCGCGCCGCCGCCCGAGCGGGCCTCCTGCGCGACGTGCGGGGCGAGCCCGGGACGAACATCGGCGGGATGATGGAGAAGGTCCGCGTCACGATGGCGCGGCTCACCGGCCGTGAGCCGTCCGACATCGAGATCACCGATCTGCTCGCCGTCGACACCCAGGTCCCCCAGTCGGTCACCGGCGGCCTGGCGGGGGAGTTCTCGCTGGAGGCCGCCGTCGGCATGGCCGTCATGGTGAAGGCCGACAGACTCCAGATGCAGCGCATCGCCGAGGAGATGACCGGGCAGTTCGGCATCCGCGTCGAGATCGGCGGGGTCGAGGCCGACATGGCGATCCGCGGTGCGCTGACGACCCCCGGGACCTCGCTGCCGATCGCCATCCTCGACATGGGCGCCGGGTCCACCGACGCCTCGGTCCTGCGCGAGGGCGGCGAGGCCGTCTCGATCCACCTGGCCGGGGCCGGGGACATGGTGACCATGCTCATCGCCTCCGAGCTGGGCCTGGAGGGCACCGACCTCGCCGAGCGCATCAAGCGCCACCCGCTGGCCCGCGTCGAGACCCTGTTCAACATCCGCCACGAGGACGGCACCGTCCAGTTCTTCGACGAGCCGCTGGCGCCCGAACTGTACGCCCGCACGGTCGTCCTCGACGCCGAGGGGATGCTGCCGCTGCCGCTGCGCCAGCCGCTGGAGGCCATCCGCCGGATCAGGATCCGCGCCAAGGAGCGCGTCTTCGTCACCAACGCCCTGCGCGCCCTGGCCGCGGTGAGCCCCACCCGCAATGTGCGCGACATCGCCCATGTCGTCCTCGTCGGCGGCTCGGCCCTCGACTTCGAGATCCCGCAGCTCGTCACGAGGGCGCTCGGGGAGTACCGGGTCGTCGCCGGGCGGGCCAACATCCGCGGCACCGAGGGCCCGCGCAACGCCGTGGCCACCGGTCTCGTGCTGTCCCGGAAGGAGCGGCCATGAGGATCGTCGAGCAGACCAGGCCGACGATCGGGGTCGGGGTCGGCCCGGGGGCGAGCGCCGAGTGCATCGACCTCATCCGCGTCGGCATGGAGGAGGAGGGCGTGCCCGGCTCGGTGACGCGCGCCGACGCCGGGGACGCCGCCGCGCTGGCCCACGGGGCGGCGCTGGCCTCCCGGCTCGGCGTCGGCGTCGGGGTCGACGGGAGGCGGGTCGCCGTGACGACCGAGAAGCTCGACGCCGCGCGCCCCTATCTCGTCCTCGACGTCGACGCGGGGCCCGAGCGCGTCCGCGCCATGGGCGCCGACGCGGCCCGGCTCGTCAAGCGCATGCCGCTCATCGGGATCGGCGGCGGCCGATCGGGGTCGTCGAGGAATCGGGGCCATCAATGAGGAGTGGAGGAGAGGCAATGCTCACGAACGCCCTGGGCGAGATCGAGGTCCTCGGTCTGGCCGCGGCCATCGAGGCCGCCGACGTCGCGGTGAAGGCCGCGAACGTCCGGCTCATCGGGTACGAGACCACCGACGGCGCCGGCATGGTCACCGTCAAGGTCGAGGGGCAGGTCTCCTCGGTCTCCGCGGCGGTCGCCGCGGCCGCCGCGGCGGCGGCCCGGGTGAGCACCGTCTTCGCCACCTCGGTGATCCCGCGGCCCGACCCCCAGCTGGGCGACGTCGTCCTGTCGCCGCTCACCGTCGGGCTCGGCGCGCCGACCAGCGCGGACCGGCCGGGCCACGGGGCCGCCGTCCCGACCCCGCCCGAGGAGGCGCCGGCCGAGCCCGAGCCCGGGCAGGGCGATGCCGACCAGGACGGTGCCGGATCCGAGCGGGGCGAGCCCGCGCAGGACGGGGCCGAGCAGGCCGGCGACGAGGGCTCCGGCTGCGCTCGCCAGGAACGCCGGGTGCGCCACCAGGGAGTTCCCGAGGATCATGAGGGTGGC
>ERZ773070.983-NODE-983-length-18516-cov-2.887438_pt1 | contig 18516 bp, 15 predicted proteins | sample MGYA00580618_ERZ773070 | MGnify/ENA primary metagenome ERZ773070 (study PRJEB29015, sample SAMEA2738023) | human oral metagenome | biome: human oral; feature: human-associated habitat; material: dental | place: China | collected 2019 ... | reverse complement strand
ATCTAAATTTGATGCGGCGACAATACATGCGGCGGTAAAGCTTTGGTCGCTTAAATTTTGATCGTTCAAATTTAACGTCACTTTGGAATTTACCTCATTCAAATTTAACGCCGAGGTTGAATTCTCGCCGCTAGAATTTTTTGTCGCAGTAGCGGAGCATTCATCGCTCAAATTTGAAGCGGCGCAATTTTGCTCTTTTAAAGAATTTTGTTCATCTAAATTTAAATTGCAGTCTGAGCTTTGCTCGCTTAAATTTAAACTTTCGGCATCCTCACAAGATCCGCTAAATTTAGAATTTCCACCGCCCGCGGCTTCACCTTAGACTTATGAGATCGAGCGGGTTGATGTGATAGTTCTGCTGCGTCACCTCAAAGGTCAGATCCGAGCCGATGCGCCCGATGATGTAGCCCTTTTTGACGTTAGAGCCGACGCGCACGGTAGGCGGGATCTGGTTTAGATGCGCGTAGATCGTGTGGATGCCGCCGCTGTGCTCTAGGATCACGACCTTATCGAGCACGGCGGTCTCTTTAGCGAATACCACCTTGCCCGGCAGCACCGCCTTCACCTGCGTGTCGCCGCTATTTGAGCCCAGCACGATATTTTCGTTGAAAAGCTTGATGTTATACACGGGATCGTTGTAGTTGCCGAATTTTCGCTTCAAATACGCGCCGTTTAAAGGCGCCGCGGTCTTGGCTCCGCTGTATTTTTTAACGCGCGAGGACTGATAGCTAGAGCCGTACTGCTTGACCTTTTGGTTGATCTTGCTTACGCGCTCATCCGCAGGCTCGCTCACTTCTGGCTCGCTCTCACTAGGTGGCGCAGGTTCGGGCTTGCCCGCCTTTTTGGCAGCCGCTTTTGCTTTGGCATACTCTTTTTCGCGTGCCTGGCGCTCCTTTTGCTTCTGCGCTTCAAGCTTTGCTTGGCGCGCCGCTTCCTCCTTCTGCGCTTTGGCTTTTTCCTCGGCGTCGTCGATGATCTTAAGCTCCTGCAGGGTCTTAGATATGGCGTCTTGCTCGTCGTTTATCTTCTCTAGTCTCGCGATATAGTCCTCTTTGTCCTTTTTCATCTGTGCGAGCTTCTCTTTTTGGGTGGTTTGCTTGGCGTTGAGATCGGTTTTTTTCTTGTCGTAGCCCGCCATGCTCGCCTGGATCGATTTGATCTTTTTGTTCTGCTCGTTGATAAAATTTTGATTATTTTCGTAGTCTTTGATTAGCCCTTTCAGCTCGTCGTTCATAACGACGCCGAGTCCCTCTAAAATTTCGCTAGCTACGATAGAATCGGGCGTGGTGGTGGAATTTACGTCGGTGATGAGATCAAATGATAGCTCTTGCGAGATCACGCTTGCGATCTTGCTTTCTAGATCATTTTGCACGCTAAGAAGCGTGACGTTTTGGCTATTGAGCTTCTCAAGCTCCTGCGCTTCGGCGGCGTATTGATCCTTTAGCCCTTCGATCGTTTCGCTTAGCTGCTTGATCTCGCCCTCGCGCTTTTTAAAGCCCTCCTGCTCCTTTACGATTTGGCCAGCGATCTCGTCGATCTTTTGCGAGAGCTGCATCCCCTCCTTTTGCGAGCTTTTGAGCTCTTGACCCGCTTTGGCGATCTTATCTTTCGTGCTCTGCTGCTTTGCGGGCGCGGCATAAGTAAGAGCTGCGGCAAGCCCCAGCGCAAGAAGCGGCGCTAAAAAAGCCCTTTTCATGCTCGTTTGTTTCCGATTTGCAGCATCACAAAACTTACCGCGATGATAGATAGCGCCAAGGCGACACCCAAAAGAATCAGCGCATCGTAAGGCAGCACTATGGCGGTGCGCAGATCGCCGATGCCCTTAAGTGTGGTTGAAAACACCTCCCAGCCTGGAAGCGCAATGTAGAAGCAGGTCACGATCAGCGTAGCGATGAAGGAGTCTATTATCGCCATTCGGTAGAGTTTGCCGCTTTTTATGAGAAACGACGCGCCGAAAAGCTCCATGATCTCGATGCGCTCTTTGTGTTCGTAAACCCAGATACGCATCTGGCGGTGAATTAACATCACGCCTAAAAGCACGATGAGAAACGCAAAGCCGTAAACGAGGCTTTTGATAAGCAGTAAAATTTTAAAAATTTCATCGTGAGTTTTTTTAAAAATTTCAACCCGCGTAAGCGAGCCGATCGATTTTAGATCCTGCTCGATCTTGGCAAGCTGCGCGGCGTCGGGGAAGCTCTCGAGCTTGACGCTATAAAATTTAGGTAAATTTTTACTAAGCTCGGCAAAGGCGTTTTGTGAAATTTTACCCTTCAGCCGCTCGGTGATGCCCGCGGTCGAAATTTCGCTAATCGAGCTGATCTTCGGCACCGCTTTTTGCGCATCTTGCAGGCTGAGCGGAGTTTTGGAGACTAGCACGATGTTGTATTCGTTTTGGATCGAGCGCTCGTAGCTTTTGGTTAGGTTACTCATAAAAATTCCAAACTGCACTGAAAAAAGCAGCGCGACGAGCGAAAAGATCACGCCGAAATGGGTTTTAATCGATTTCATTTACTTTAGCGTCCTTAATCTCAAAATGTCGGTGCCTAAAACGAAGCGTAGAGGGCATTTTATGCGTCACGATAACGACGCAGGCGTTCCACGACTCGCACGCCGAGCGCAGCAAATTCCAAATAATGGCGCTGGAGTAGTCGTCCAAATTTCCCGTAGGCTCGTCGCACAGCAGTAGGCGCGGATTATGCGCCATCGCACGCGCCAAAGCCACGCGCTGCTGCTCGCCGCCGCTAAGCTCGAGCGGATATTTGCCCATTTTGTGCCCGAGCTCGACGTGGCGCAGTAGCTTTTTGGCTTGGTCTTGGCAGACCTGCTGATTGTAACCCATTATCATTAACGGAAGCATTATGTTGCGCTCGATCGTCCATTCGTTGATCAGGCGGTAGTTTTGAAAGATAATGCCGATACGCTGGCGCAGGGTGCGCAGATCGGAGTTTGTGATGCCCTTTAGATCGCACAGGCAGACGTTCAGCTCGCCGCCGATGATGTCGATGCCGCCGTAGAAGGACTTAAGCAGCGTGGATTTGCCGCTACCGCTCTTGCCCGTGATGATGACGAAGTCCTTCGCGCCGATGCCGAAACTCGCGTCTTGGATGACCGCGCCCGCCTTTTCGTAGCCCAGCGTGAGGCCCGCTGCGGTGATGATGTTGTAATCGTCCGTTATCTCTGCCATTGTGAAAATATCTCCGAAATTTTTTGATGTGCCGCGTGGTTTTCGCGCGTAGGAAGCGGGCGGCGGATGAAGTAGCGCGTGCCGCTTGCGTTTGCGCGGATGAAACACTGCTGCGGAAAGTCGAATGCTCCGAGCGAAAGTAGGATTAGCACATCCTGCGGCTCGGCAGCGCACGGCTTGCTTTGCTGTTTGAGCTGTGACTTTGCGCAGTCTAGCTCGCTTTGGTGTTCGGCTCGCGTTTCTGCACAGCCTTCTAGGTTGCTTTGGTGTTTATCTTGCTGCTTGGTGAAGCTCGGCTTGCTTAGCCGTTTGGCTTGCGATCCGTTTTTGCAACGTACTGCGCTTATGTTTAATGCCGCGTTTGCTTCGTTTGCGCGGGTCGCCGCGAATGAGCCATCCAAATTCGGCACATTGCTTGCATCTATTACACTGATCGTTGCAGGTGCAGTTCTCGCACCTGTCGCGTCGATAGTTGCGAGCACGCCATCCGTGCCGCTAGAATTTAGTGCGTTGCTTGCGCCGATTGTTGCGATCAGGTCATTTGCGTTTAGTGCATCGCTCGCGGCTGCTGCGCTGTTTATCTGCGTGCCTTGCTTTGTCGCGATCTGCTCGCAGGCTAAAGTGCGCTTTTCGCTCGGGGCGGGGCGGCTAAATTTAGCGCTTACTGCGATGGGAACGTCGCTCGTTAAATCTATGCCCTTTGTGCTCAAGCGATCCTCGTTTAAATTTGCGCCGTCTTTTGCACCCTCTTCATCCGCGCGGTTTGTATTCAGCGGGGCGCTTGTTTTTTTTAGAATTTGCGTAGCGTTCTCGCAAGCTAAAATTTTATCGCCCGCTGTCGTAGCTGAAATTTTGCCGCAGTTTGCCGAAATTTCATCCATGCTCGCGCGCTCAGTTAAATTTTTGCCACGCGTCGCGTCTAAATTTATAGCTTCGCCGTTGTTTATAGCTTCGCCCGCGCTGCTTAAATTTACGCCGTTCGCTTCGCAAGCGCTGCCCGCGCCCAAGCTTTTTTGCGCGTCAAAGTAAAAAATTTCCTCAAAATGCACGAAAAAATCCTCGCCTTTGAAGGTAGAATTTTTAAAATTTCGCGCGATTGCCGCCGCGTCAAATTTTAAAAATTCCATCTCAAACTGCTGCGGCTCGCCCCGGCCCGCGGTTTTGTTCTCGTAGATCAGATCGTAGATATCTTTATCCATTTTGCGCCATCTATCCTCGTATTTGCTCGCTATGGCGGCGTCGCGGTTTTTGAAGTGCGAAATTTCGCCCGCTTTGCGCTGCACGTAGGGCGAGAGCTTTTGCATCGCGTAGAGGAAGTACTCCTCGCTGTCGGTGCGAAGCTCGAAGCGGCCGCTGCGCCCGAGCGTGCGTGCGATCTGCGAGGCGAACTCGTCGCTTATGACGCGGCGGTGCGGCGCGTCGTCCCACGGTACTGGGAAGTGCAAAAATACGCGCTGCAGGCAGCCCGCGGGAAGCAGGCTCAGCAAAACCCGCGCGTCAGTGGCAATCAGCGCAATGTTTTGCAGCCCCTCGCGGATCGCTAGCTTTGCGACCTGTTCGATCGCGGGCTTGTAAATTTCGATGCCGATTAACAGCGCGTCTTGATTTGAGCGCGCTTGATGAAGCAGGTGTCTGCCCGAGCCGAAGCCGATCTCGATGAAAATTTTATTAAATTTAGAGCTTTTTACGAGGGATAAAATTTCATTCTCGTCCAAAATTAGCGGCGTTTTTTCGGTAAGCGAGCTGTCTTTGTAAGCAAACGCCTGCGAGATGATCGGCCCGCAGAAGCGCTCTTTAAAAATTTCGAGCGCTCGCTGCAGATGAGCGATCTTAGCGGGCTTGGTGATCTTTTCGCCCTTTACTATCACTTTTCCGCTGCCGGGTTTAACGATGATAAAAAACTCGCTATCAAAGCTTCTGGTTCGCACGAGCGTCAGGTTTCTACCGCGTGCCGATTCTAGAAATTCGGTCTCGCCGAGCTTAATCGGCAGCGGTGGCAGGCTCACGCTTTGGGTTATGAAATTTGGCAAACTTTATTCTGCCTGCGCTGCGGCAATGACTGCACTAGGCTTTGACAGCTCTCCGTTTTCGGTTTTGACGGTGATGCGGTATTCGTATCCTTCGCCGTAATCGATATTGTCGATATATTCAGCACTAAGTCTGCCGCGAACCTCTTTAATCGTGCTCCATGATTCGCCTCCTTTAGGGCGGCGCTCGATTAGATAGGAGCTTACGCGAAGATCCGGATGCGGGCGCCAGATGATCTTAACGCGGCCCGGAAGCCCGTAGATCGCCTGCGCAAACGGCACGGACTCTAGCATCTTCGCCGTGCTTGCGATAGCGACCGGAGAAGGAGCCGAAACGCCCTTGGCGCCGTATGTGCGCACTGTGTATTTATACGAAGTGCCTGGCTGCAGCCTCGTATCTACGTAGTGAGTGGAGTATGGATCTGCGATGGTGGCGATCTTTTTGGCTTCGCCGCCGCTTGCGGGCGCTCGGTAAACGACAAAGCCCAACACGGCGGTATTGCTGTCGTATCTAGGCCACTCAAGTCCGATCTCATTGTCGCTCGCGATCGTCCTGATCCCCTCTACGCGTGGCAGGCTCTCGTCGCTTGCACTAGGCGCGCTAGACGTAGCGCAGCCAGCCGCTAGTATCGCTAAAGTAGCGCTCAACGTTAGTCGGTAAAATTTTTTCATAAATTTCATCCTTTACCTTTTGATTTGTCGTAAAATTTAGAAATTCGCTCGGCAAGCCCGCGCATATTTTCACCTCTTTGCCGCTTCGCGGATGGATGAAATAGAGCAAATAGGCATGGAGCAAAATCCTGCTAATTTTAGCGTTTTCGCTCTTAAATCCGTATAAATGATCGCCCAAAATGTGCCGATTTATCGAGCTTAAATGCACGCGGATCTGATGCGTGCGACCCGTGAAGAGCTTTGCCGCGACGAGATTAAAGCTCTTTAGGTTTATCGGCGGCATAATTTGGTTTTGAGCGGGATTTTTAAAATTTAAAACTTTATTCTCGGCGAGACGGGCGGTACGGGTTTGATCCGCGTTCATATCGGCGGTTAAAATTTTATCCTCGCTATCTACGAGATTGTTTGGAATTTTACCTGCGTTGCCCGTGCAGCTGCTTGGAATTTTATCTGCGTTGTCCGCGTATTTGTTTAAAATTTTATCCATACCCGCGTTCTTGCTCGCGCTCACGTCGGTAGTCGAAATTTTATCTGCGCCCGCAGTTGGGTCTGCATTTAAAATTTCGTTCCCGCGCACGCTCACGTCGGTGGCTAAAATTTTACTCATATCTGCGTCCCTATTAGCGTTTAAAATTTTATCTCCGCCCCCATACATAGCTGAAATTTTGCCCGCGGCACCTGTTGAAATTTTGTTTGCAGCTAAAGTCGCGCTTACACCTGCGTTCGCGGCTGAAATTTTATCCGCCCCTGCGCTCTTGCCCGCAGCCGTACCATTGCCCGCGCCCGCGCCTAAAATTTCATCGCACTTCTCGGCGGAGTTTTGAAGCTCCGCTAGTTCCGCTCCGCTTAAAATTTCATAAAACGCGCTCTTTGCGCTGCGCCCGCCGGACACGATCCCCATTTTTAGGCGATTTGCGGGGTTGCGAGCGATCGGGCGCTCGATCACGCAGGGCTCTTTCAGCGGCAGGTCGATGAGCGCGAGGTATATCCGCCCCATGCTCTTATCGCTTAGCTGCGCCGAGAGCGCGGCGTGCGCGGCGTTGTTTTTGGCGACGAGCAGGGCGCCGCTGGTGAGCTTATCCAGGCGGTGCACAATGCCCGCGCGAAGCTCGCCGCCGAGCGTGGAAAGTAGATAGCCGCGAGATTTGAGCCAGTCCACGAGCGTGGGTTCTTTGACGCTTGCGGCGGGGTGGACGGTAAGGCCCGCGGGCTTATTTACCACGAGCAGATCCTCATCCTCGTATAAAATTTCAACGTCGAAGTTTAGCCCCTCCGCGCTCATTTGCTGCGGCGCGGGCGCGGGGTAGTCGATGTGCACGAGCTCGCCCGCAGATAGCTTGTAGCCGGGCTTAGTTTGCACGGCTCCGTCCACTCTGACCGCTTCGGATTTGATTAAATTTGATATTTGATTGCGTGAAATTCCAAGTTGCGAGCTTAAAAAAACGTCGAGCCTTTCGCTGCATTGTGCTATTAGATTATCCAAATTTATACCTTTTTTGGCTATTCTTACGTCAAAATTTTAATTAGGATTAAGCGTTGTTTAAAATTGACAAAAAGATTTTAGCATATTTTGATTTCATTCAACCTTTTTTGATCGTGCCGATAGTGGTTTTTTCATACGTTTTAATAAGCGAGGCAAACGACGTGCTGTCCTCGAAGCAGGTGGTATATTTCGGCGTAGGATTTGCCGTTTTTACTCTATTTTTTCTCTTTCCGATACGCAAATTTTTATATCTGATTCCGATATTTTATTGGATCAACATCATATTGCTGCTCAGCGTCGATTTTTTCGGCGTTAGCAAGCTAGGAGCTAGGCGCTGGCTGGAGATCCCTTTCGTGCATTTTACGCTGCAGCCCAGCGAGGTGATGAAGCCCGCGTTTATCCTGATGCTGATGTATTTGATACATAAAAATCCGCCGCCGAAAAACGGCTACGGGCTGAAGGATTTTTTGCGCCTTAGCTTTTACATACTTCTGCCTTTCGTTCTGATCGCAAAAGAGCCCGATCTAGGCACCGCCGCGATACTTTTTTTGACGGGATTTGCGATCCTTTTCATCATCGGCGTCGATAAAAAAATTTGGCTCACGCTGATTATCGTTTTTGTGGCCAGCTCGCCGATTTTGTACGAAAACATGCACGATTATCAAAAAAAGCGCATCGCCGATTTTATCAGCGAGGAGCCCAATTACCAGGTCAAGCAGGCAATCATCGCTATCGGAAATGGCGGCATCTACGGCAAGGATAGGGATGAAGCGACGCAGACGCACTTTAAATTCTTGCCGATTGCGACGAGCGATTTTATCTTCGCTTACACGATCGAGCGCTTCGGCTTTGTAGGGGCTGCCGCGCTGATCGCGCTGTATGCGCTGCTGATACTGCATCTGCTGAGCCTAAACTACGACTTTAAGAGCGACTATCTGATACGGGTCTTTACGAGCGCGCTCGCCTCGCTCATCTTCATCTATACAGGCGTTAATATCTCGATGGTAGTGGGTTTCGCGCCCGTCGTGGGCGTGCCGCTGCCGTTTTTCAGCTACGGCGGCAGCAGCTTCATCACCTTTATGATCCTCTTTGGAATTTTACAAAATTTGCTGACGTTTAGGATGAAGGATAACTACAAGACTTACAAGATTAGGATGTAAATTTAGCCCGCACGGATAAATTTTGAAATTCTACAAAATCGCGCGAGGTTTATTTTGAGCTTCTGGCGGTGAAATTTGAAGTAGGTGCTAAATTTTTAAAGCTCGCTACAAAATCACGCCGATACCGAGCGTAAAAACCACCGCGAAAAAGGCGTATGTAAAGGCAAATTCCAAAGTTTGCGAATTAAAAAATCCGTAGTACAAAACGCTCGTGAAAAATCCGCCCACGAAAGCCACGGCAAAGATCCCGATCCGCGCTGCGACTGGCCTTGCGCCGCAAAATTTGTATAGATAAAAAACCCCGCAAAAGCTGATCGCAAACCAGATCATCGCAGGCACCGGCCCGCTTAGGCCTATCATGCCGAAAAGATTGGCTAAATTTAAAAGCAGCAAAAATATCACCGCAAGCGCGATTAGCGCGGATTTGATCATCTATCGCGCCTTGCGCCGGGCGCGGAATTTTCGCCGCCTTGATTGAAATTTTGCGCGGAATTTTTGCTCTCGCCGCTTGCGAAATTTTCACCGAGATCGCCACTGGAGTTTAAAATTTCATCCTCGCTTTGAGAATTTGAAATTTTGCCGCTTTCTTTGGAATTTTCGCTCTCGCTGCCGTCTAAATCTTTAGAGTCTTCGTCCGCAGAATTTTCATAAATTTTATTTGAAAACCTTTTGTGCCTGATCTGTAGATAAAAGACGAAGGCGACGAACGCTACCGCCGTAATCGCGATGTAGTAGCGGTTTTCAAAGAGCAGCACGCCCTCTACCAGCCCCGAAAACAGCGCCAGCAGCGAGGCGGTAAGAAACGGAAAGCGCACTATGTCTTTTTCGCCAATCGCTAAGGCGATGAGCGCGACGCCGAAGATCGTAGTGTTTAGCAGCGCGCCTAGGATTTTGATTTCGGCGAAAAGATTTGGATTGACGCGCGAAGTGACATAAAGCGCGAGCGCAACGGCTGCGAAAAGCAGAATCAAAAATACGATTTTTTTCATTTTGGACCTTTTAAATTTTATCTTTAAATTTACGATTCAGCCGCACCTTTAATGCATATACAGCGCAGGCATCGGTGCGTTGCATCTATCGTGTTCGCAGCATTACGCAAATATTGTGCGCTCTGCGAACGTGGCGCAAAATTTCAGGACGTCACTGCACCGTTAAGCGCGGCTGCTGGCGCAATATACATGCTCATAACTTAAACGCAATCCTAATTGCGCGAACGCAGTTTGAAACGCAGCTCGCATTAGTGCGACTAAATCGCTATTTTCGTGCAGCTTTAAATGCGATTTTGTCGGTAAATTTTACCGCCAGCTCCGCTCTGCTGAGCAAGTAGCGTCAAGTCCGCGTTTAAAAATTTTACGCCGAGCCGCGCTAAAAATTCCTCGCCTAAGCTATATATCCCTAGCTCGTGGCGCCGCAAGACGCTCCGCAAAATTTACCCGCCCGCAGTAAATATTTGGCACGCGGGCGGATTTTTGCGCGCAGCGCCGCACGTTTTGTTTTAAATTTAGCGCAGCGGGCTTTAAAATTTTAAATTTACCGCCTCTGCGCTCTGTTTATCCACAAGAGATATCGCGCCAGCTAAAATTTATCTGCGGGGCAAATCTCGGCGCTAAAATAAAATTTTATCTCGCTCGCAAAATGTGCAGCGCATAAAATTTTTATCACTTGTTTTTCTGAAAGTACGCGTCCACGCCGTTTGCGATACCTTGGGCGATGCGGTCTTGATAGGCGCTTTTGCCTAAATTTTTACCTTCCTGCGGGTGCGTGATGTAGCCCATCTCCACGAGCACCGCGGGCATCGTAGCGCCCACCAGCACCCAAAACGGCGCCTCGCGCACGCCGCCGTCTCTGCTTGAGAAGCTCTTTTTGACCGAGCTTAGCATATAGCTTTGAATGTCGATGGCAAGCTTGTTTGAGGAGATTATCTTCTCGCGATTTAAGAAATTTAGGAAGGTCTGCTTCGAGAAGGTATTCATATCCTCCAAATCGCCCCTGTTTTCGAGCGCGGCGGCGTTTTTGCTGCGCTCGCTTCTAGCCGGGCTTAAGAAAAAGGTCTCCACGCCGCTCATTCTGGATGCTGCGCTTGCGTTAGGAGCGGCGTTTGCGTGGATCGAGATAAACATATCGGCGTTTTTTTTAGCGGCGAAAGCGGTGCGCGACCTTAAATTTATAAAAACGTCGGTGCTGCGCGTATAAAGCACCTTGTATCCGCGCTTGGTAAGCAGCGCACCGAGCTTTTTGGATGTGGCTAGCACGACGTTTTTTTCCTTTAGCCCGTTTCCTACCGCGCCCGAATCGCTGCCGCCGTGACCAGGGTCGATTACGATGAGCTTGCCCTTGGTCGATTTGTAAATTTTACCGGCGGCCACGGACGCGGTTTTGGCACCTTGCGCATCATCTATCGTGCTGATTTGCGGCTCGCTATCTTGCTCGCGTCCGTGCTTGCGCCCTGATTTTTGATCCTTGTCTTTTTCTGTGCGCGCAGATTTTGCGGCTTTTAAGCCTTCAGCCGTACTTAAAATCATCATATTGCCGTTAATTTCAACGTTTGCATTGAATTCTTTCGGATCGCTAAGTACGATGCGCACGGTCTTGTCGTTATATTGCGAGATGCGCACTTCGCCTACGAAGCTATCTTTAAGCCGTGTTTTTTGCGATTTTTGCCGCGCGCTAAAATCGAGCACGAAGCGAAAATTATCGCTACTTGCGATCGTAAAATCTTTGTAATCGCTCTGCCTTAGATCGCGGTTGAACTCAAGTACGATCTCATCCTCATCACCGCGCAGTGATGCTAAAGCGAGTTTGGCATCGGGGGCGGATTTTTTTACGCTGCTTTTGCGAAGTTCAGAATCTAGTCGCTTGGTCGCAGTGCTACCTGCGGAATTCTGCGCTTGTAAGGAGTCGTCGGCTCCTGCGGGATTTTCGCTTGAATCATAAGACTTTGTATCGTCCGTAGAGTTTTTTGCGTCGTCTGCGCCGCGGGGCCTAGTCGAGCGTAAGAATTCCAAATCCTCACTAGATAGCGAGCTTAGATCGGCTTCTTCTGGCGCGCGCGTCTTTTTGAGATTTTTGGAAGTGGAATTTTTTGAATTTTTAGAATTTTTGGAGGCGGAGGCTTTGGGGCTATGCGCTAAATTTGAAGCGTTTTTCTCGTCCGAGCTTTTGGAATTTTTTGCGTTTTCATCTTTGAGTTTTTTAGAATGCGTGCTGCTATCGCTTGCTTTGCCTTGTAATTTGGCTAGCGCAGATTCATAAGGCGAGGAATCAAGCCCTAAATTTTTCGAGCTGTAAACTAGCCTCTTTAGCGCTTTGATGCGGACCTCTTTATCGGACGCGCCTTGGTAGAGCGATTTTAGCTCCCTGTGCAGCGAGCGCTTGTAATTCGGCGTCGCTACGATGAAATCCTTGTCGAATTTCGCAAAAAACGCCTCGCTCGAAGCTCCAAACGCCAATACGCAGCTAAAAGCCGCGATTAGAAAAATTTTAACTATCTTCGCCATTTACAAGTTTTTCTATCAATTCCTTCACGGATATTATCTCGTTTAATCGCCATCCGTTCGCACCGGTAAAAAACAGACCGCTTTGCGTTTTGCCCAGATATGCGTCGCTTAGGCGGTCGGCGATGCAGTATCCTACGGCGTTAGCGCCTTTGCCGCGCTCGCATGGGCTTACGCAGTTGCTGATACAGCGGATCTTAGGCGCCGTGCCTGCGGCGATCATATCTTGCAGATTGGTATGAATTCCTCGCGCGGGATAGCCTACGGGCGATTTTAGAAGCCGGATGTCCTCTTTTTTGGCGTTAAGAAGCACCTGCTTAAATTCCTCCGCGGCGTCGCATTCAAAGGTGCCGATGAAGCGCGTACCCATCTGCACGCCATCCGCGCCCAAAGATTTCACGCGTTCGATGTCGCTCTTATCCCAAATTCCGCCTGCGACAAATAGCGGAAAGCTGCCCCATTGCGCAATCTCCGCTTTTACTTGCGGGATTAGATTATCCAGCGCAAACGCCGGATCGCCGCACTGCTCGTAGGTAAAGCCCTGATGTCCGCCGCTAAGAGGACCTTCGAGCACTACGGCGTCGGGAATTCTGTCGTAGCGCTGCTTCCAACGCTTGGCGATGATCTTAAGAGCCTTAGCGGAGGAGACGATGGGCACGAGCGCGACGTCCGGAAAATCAGCCGTAAATTCCGGCAGATTGGTAGGAAGCCCCGCGCCGCTTATGATGATGTCGATACCTGCCTCACATGTGTCGCGCACAATGCGCTCGTAGTCGTTCGCCGCGCACATTACGTTCATCCCCAAAGGCGCATCGCCGCAAATTTTACGGGCGTTTTGCACGATGGCAAAAAGCGCCTCTTTGCTATAAAAATTCTCGCTTTGATAGGGTCTGCCATCGAGCGATTTTTTGGCAAATTTAAGATTTTCGTAGTAGCCGGTGCCGACCGAGCTAATGACGCCTAGACAGCCGTTTAGGCTGACGTTGCCGGCTAGCTTGTCCCAGCTAATACCAAGTCCCATGCCGCCTTGAATTATCGGGTGCGCAATCTCGTGTTTGCCTATTTTTATACTCATTAATCCACCTTTAATTTAGCGAATTTTTTCTTTCCTACTTGGAGTGTATATTCGCCAGAGCTAAGCTGAAGCTGCTCATCTAAAATTTTATTTTGATCGATGCTGACCGCGTTTGATTTTATCAGCCTGCGCGCATCCGAGCTGGATACGGCGAGCTTGCAGCTAATTAGCGCCTTTACGATCCATGCAGGCGAGCTTACGTGATATTCCTTGATCTCGCTAGGAAGCTCGCCAGCACCGTGGACGCGGTCAAATTCCTGCTTGGCCTCAAAGGCGGTATTTTCGTCATAAAATTGCGTGACGATCTCGGAGGCAAGCTCCTCCTTAACCGCCTTAGGATGGATCGAGCCATCCGCCACGAAGCCTTTTATGAGCTCAATATCTTCGCTGCTTTTTTGGCTTAGCAGATTATACCAATCCCACATTAACGCATCGCTGATACTCATCACCTTGCCGTACATATCATGAGGCGTATCGGTTACGCCGATGTAGTTGCCAAGGCTCTTGCTCATTTTATTCGTGCCATCGGTGCCTACCAAAAGCGGCATCATCACGACGCTTTGTTCTTTGCCGACATCATAAATTCTTTGCAGCTGGCGACCCATTAAAAGATTAAATTTCTGATCGGTGCCGCCGAATTCTATATCGCATTTCATGCAAACGCTGTCGTATCCCTGCAGTAGCGGATACATAAACTCGCTGATGCTGATCGGCTGCTCGGCCTTGTAGCGCTTCTCAAAGTCGTCGCGCTCGAGCATCCTGGCAACATTAAAAGTGCTTGATAGCTCGATCATACCGCTAGCACCCAGGCGGTTGGTCCATTCGGAGTTAAACATCACTTTGGTTTTAGCGGGATTTAAAATTTTAAAGACCTGCTGCTCGTAGGTTTTGGCGTTTTGAAGCACAACTTCGCGCGCTAGTTTTTTGCGAGTCTCGCTCTTGCCCGTAGGATCTCCGATTTGAGCAGTAAAATCACCGATTAGAAATTGCACGATCGCGCCGTGGTTTTGCAAAAATGCAAGCTTATTTAGCACGACGGCGTGTCCTAGGTGCAGATCCGCAGCAGTGGGATCCATGCCGATTTTGACGTAAAAGACCTCGCCGCTGTCGTAGTAGCGCCTAATCAGTGCCTCTATTTGCTCTTCGCCGATGATCTCCGCGACGCCGCGCTTAAAATTTTCCATAATGCCTTGAATGTCAGCCATTTGCTCTCCCTTATTTAGTTTTTATATACGTCCGTAAGCGATACGAAATCCACGATTTTAAAGCGGTTTTTGAGTTTGTCTTTAATCTCCGTGGAGTCTAAATTTTCGTTTAGCTCGATGATGATCTCAAAATAATCCGACGTCGTTTCGCTATTTTCGTTGAGGCTTATCGACACCAGATCGATCTCGAGCTTGACTAAATAGTTCAAAAACGTCGCTAGTGAGCCGCGCTTGTTTTCTAAATTTAATATGATCTTGTAGCGGTGCGGCGCATTGCGCGTCCATTTTACGAAGATCATCTCATCGGTTTTGATTAGCTCGCTTGCACGTTCGCACAGCTTATGATGCACCGTCACGCCGTGCCCGTTGCGAAAGCCGATGATGTCGTCGCCGCGCTTTGGGTTGCAGCAGTAATCAAACTCAACCTCGTCGATTTTAAAATTTGAATACACCACGATGTTGTCAAATTTTTGCTTCTCGATCTCATACTTGCTGCGAAATTTCATATTGAAAAATTTCTCTTTGAGCGGGTATTTTTTCAGCGCGTTTACGACGTCTTTTAAAAATACCGAGTCATAGGCAGCTTTGCCGATCTTTTTGCTTAAATTTTCTTTTTCAAGCCAGCTTAGAATGCTCTCCTTGCTCGTCGTAAAGATCGCGCATAAAATTTTAATCGCTACTTCAAAATTTATATCTCTGATCTTTTGCTTGCAAAACGCCTTTATCGTCGCGCGCGCCTTGCCTGTTTTGACCGAGCTTAGCCAGCTGCAGCGGTAGTGTGGCTCGCTTCCGGTGATGATATGAACGATATCCCCGTTTTTAAGCTCCGTTAGAAGCGGCACCTTGACGCGATTTATAAAGGCCTCGGTCGCTTTTAAGCCCACTTGAGAGTGTATCTCGTAGGCGTAATCAAGCGCCGTAGCACCGCGCGGCAATGTAAAAATTCCGCCCTTGGGCGAATACACGGCGATATCCTCGACGTAGAGGCTGTCTTTGGCGTATTCGTAAAGATCCTCGGCGTTGGCGTCGTCCTCTTCCTGCATGCCGATGTCGTTTAGCCAATCAAGCTTCGGATTGATCGAGCCGCTATATTTATATTTCCAGTGAGCGGCGACGCCAAATTCCGCGGTGTTATGCATATCGAAGGTGCGGATCTGCACCTCTACGATCATGCTTTCGTTAAAGACTGTCGTGTGGATCGTCTGATATCCGTTTTGCTTCGGAAGCGCGATATAATCCTTAAAGCGCGATATGAGCGGGTTAAATTTAGTATGGATTATACCCAGAGCTAAGTAGCAATCCATCGGTTTTTGCACGATGATGCGGATAGCCAAAAGATCGAGCACCTCCTCGATCGAAATTCCTTTGCGCTGCATTTTTAAAAAGATCGAGTAGTAGTGCTTCATCCGCTTTTGGATCTCAAAGCTGCCCTCGCTAAAGCCGTTTGAGAGCATATACTCCTTGATCTTTTCGCTAAATTTGCTCAAGCTCATCTGAAGCTGCTGCTTATGCTCCTCGACGTAATCGGCGATCGCCGAGTACTCTTTAGGCATAACGTATTTGAAGCTAAGATCTTCAAGCACGTTTTTGATCGATGAAATTCCAAGCCTGTGCGCGATCGGCGCATAAACCAAAAGCGTCTCCTCGCCGATGCGTTTTTGTTTATCGGGGCGGAGTGCGTCTAGGGTTAGCATATTGTGTAGCCTATCGCAGAGCTTTACGACTAAGACGCGCTGATCGTTAATGGAGATCATCAGCATCCTGCGGAAGGTAAGCGCGGTAGTGCGTAGCTTGGCGTTGCTATCGCCGGATGGGGCTAATTTATCCTCTCTGATGTTTACGATTTTAGTAAGCCCTTCTACGATTTTGGCTACTTCGTTACCGAATCTTTGTCTGACCTGCTCGATGCTGTAATCTGTATCCTCTACTACGTCGTGTAGTAGCGCAGATATCACCATTGCGTCGTCTCCGCCCATAAAAGATACGAAGCAAGCTACCAAAATCGGATGGATCGCATACGGCTCGCCACTTTTGCGAAACTGCCCGTCATGCTGCGCGATGCATAAATTTATAGCATCCACTAGCAGCGGAGTGGGCTCTTTTAGATTATAAAGCAGCTGCTTGGCGCTCTGTATATCTTTGGTATCGACAACGTCTTCGATAAGACTTTCTAGGAAGTTATCATTAATCCTTGTCAACGATTCCATCTAATGCGATCTTACCTTCGGCTAGTTCCAAGATTGCTATATCGGCAAATTTCATCCTGCGAGTATCTACGTTCTCTATCAGCGGCGGTTCTCCCGCAGCTAGCTGCTCGGCGCGTTTGCTTATCATCAAAGATAGCTTATATCTATCTCCGCCCGTTACTTTTAAGGCCTTGGCTACTATTTGTTCGGTTCTCATCAATTCTCCTTAAATTTTAAATTTCAGTTTTTTACGATCGAGCAGGAGCTTAGATCTCCGCCCTCGACGATTTTGTATAAATTTCCGCTCTTAAACATATTGCACACGATGATCGGAAGCGCATTATCCTTGGCAAGCGCGATAGCCGTATCATCCATCACCCTGATGTTGTCGTGCAGGGCTTGATCGTAAGTGACTTTGGAAAGCAATTTGGCGTCTTTAAATTTTTGCGGATCTTTGTCGTAGATCCCCATTACCTTCGTGGCTTTTATGATAGCGTCGGCTCCGATCTCGATAGCGCGGAGCGTACCCGCGGTATCGGTCGTGAAGAACGGATTTCCCGTGCCCGCGGCAAATATCACGACGCGCCCTTTTTCGAGGTGTCTTTTTGCGCGGCCGATGATGAAGGTCTCGCAGATCGCTTCCATCTTTATCGCGCTTTGCACGCGCACATCCATACCTGCGTATTCTAGCGCCTCTCTCATCGCGATTGCGTTGATGACGGTGGCTAGCATGCCCATATGATCGCCGCTGGTGCGTCTGATGATACCGCTAGCTGCGGCGCTTACGCCTCTTATGATATTGCCGCCGCCGATTACGATGCCTACTTCGATGCCACCCTCTACGAGTTGCTTGATCTCTTTAGCGATAAATTTTAAAATTTCGCTGTCGATCCCAAAGCCGTTCTCTCCCGCTAGCGCTTCACCCGAAAATTTTACGAGTATGCGATTGTATTTAGCCATAAATTTAGCTCCTAATAAAATTTTAAAATATTATCCAAAAGTCGTTTAAAAATAACTTTTTAGGCTATTTTAGATGATCTTTAAGGCGGTTTATCCAGATCTTTTTCGGAGCGATTATCTCGCTAGCGCTACCGTTTACAGCGTGATAGATCATCGTGCCGTGCAAGCTCGCGTAGTAGCGGATTATGAGGCGCTGCAAATAGGGCTCGTAGCTCGGCACAAACCAGCCGTTATTGCTGATCGCTACGACGTATTTGGGCGAGCCCTCGTAAAGCTCCGCGCGCGTAGCCTCGTAGCAAACAGCGCTTCTTACGCTCTTGCCGCCAAGCTCGTAGTCGCTAAAGCCGCTAGCTGTGGAAAAATCGGTCGCACCGCCTAGTAGCACGCGGTTGATAAAATTTCGCGCAAATTCGGGCAGCGGAACCATTTCGCCAAACGGCACCAAAATGTGCTTATCGAAGCGCTTCATTTCCCCGTTCGCAAAAAGATAGGCGCTGTTGTAAAATTTCCCGTTCTCATACGCTTCCGCGCCCGCTACGATAGTAATTGCGCGCGATTTTTCCTTTAGAGCTTCAACTAGCACGTTTTCTAAATTTAGCGGCATCGCAAAGGCGCTCTCGGGCAAGATTATCGCGTCCTGTCCCGCCGCGATCGCATTATCAATCCGAGCCAAATTTGCCAACGCGGCGGATAAAATTTTATCCTTTGCCCAGATGTCATATTGCGAAATATCGGTGTTTGCTAGTGAAATTTTAATCGGCAGCGGCTCGGGCTCTTTTTGGCTGAATTGCAGCGCGCAGATCAAAAATACCGCAAAGATCGCGGCATTAAGTTTAGCCCGGGCGCCGCGCCCCCGTAGATAAAAAATCGCGCAAAGCCCCGCTAAAACAAGAGCCAGCGCGCTAAGATCGGCTCTGAAAATTCCATGGCTTAGCAGCAGTTCAAAATTTAGCCAATCAAAGCCGAAAGGATGGATAAATTTTAGAATTAAAAGGCACGCGGCGCGCAAAACCGGCGCGTCAAAGATCGCAAAGATGCGGAAAATAAAGGCATAAACGAGGCAAATTCCA